>Ga0209347_1003333_pt1 | contig 18966 bp, 13 predicted proteins | sample AutmiccommuBRH23_FD_187382 | JGI IMG/M metagenome (GOLD analysis project Ga0209347, IMG submission 187382) | Deep subsurface microbial communities from Mt. Terri, Switzerland - Autotrophic microbial communities BRH/23 (SPAdes) (version 2) | ecosystem: Environmental > Aquatic > Deep subsurface >...
GCATACCACGGGAAGTGGGAAAACACTGACCTCGTTCAAGACGGCTCAGATTGCCAGCAAGTTGCCCTTTATCGACAAGGTGCTGTTCGTGGTGGACAGGAAGGATCTCGATTATCAGACCATGAAGGAGTATGATAAGTTTGAGAAAGGTGCTGCGAACAGCAACAAGAGTACCGCCGTCTTGTAAAAACAGATTGTGGACAATGCATTCCGGGACGGTTATGTGCAGACCACCGGCACGGCCCTGACAAAAGTATTGCCACCCATGTCGAGATTCTCTGCCAAAAGTGAACGGCCTAAAAAAAAGGAGAACGTGCTGGTGAAGATAAACGAGTTCTTCAACAAGTTTTGGGATATATCGGGTGGAAAGTTGTTTGCCAAATAAAATGAATTGTGTGTTAATGTTATGATTAGTCCAATTACAGGAAAAGAGATGGTTGTGAAAAAAGAGTGGCGCAAAATAACCTATCGAAAAGAGGAGTTCAATATTCTCTTTCATTCGTGGTATTGTGCCGATTCCAATGAATCATTTTAAGATGAGGTGCTAGCTGAATTAAATTACAATCAGGTAATCAATCAGTACAGGGAAAAACACAACATTCCTTTTCTGGAAGATATCAAAGCAATTCGGGAGTAATACAAACTTCCTGCACCATAGATCTATTAGTGGCGTAAGATACTGCCCCATTGATATGGAAACGGTACCGGACAACTACAATACGCTTTTCGAGATGCTTGTAAACGAAAAGTCAGCGGACTCATTCACTGTAAAAAATAGAGTTGTGATTTAAATTTACATGAGAATGATTATATTTTGTGAACTAAACATCCGGTATATTGTCATGAACAGTTACTGATTACAGGTGCCATGGCTTGCGTCTGGATTGCCCAAAAGTTATAGTAGTAATAGAATGGCGGTTCACAAAAATTTGTATATTTGCCCCTGATGCCTGCCATCAACCTTTTACCGGAAAAAATGAAAGTGATGAATCAACAATGAGACACACATAAAAAATAGATACAAATGAAACACAAATCAAAAAACGTAACACGGAGGGAGTTCCTGGGCCTCTCGGCACTGGGATTGACGGGACTGACCATTCTACCATCCTGGATCATCAACGGGGTGAGGATTGCACCGAGTGACCGGATTTACCTCGGCTTTATCGGAATAGGGCGACAGGGGATCAGTGATTTCCATTCCTTCTCACAATGTCCGGGCGTGCAGGTGGTGGCAGGCAGCGATGCGGACTCGATCAAGAACGACCGCTTCAGGAACGTGGTCAGAGGTTGGCAGGAGAAGAACAGCCTGCCCCTGAAATGCGACACTTACGAGTATTATGAGGATCTGCTGGAAAGAAAGGATATTGACGCGGTCTCCATCGCCACGCCGGATCATTGGCATGCCCTCACGGCCATCCACGCCTGCCAGTCGGGAAAGGATGTCTATTGCCAGAAGCCGTTGTCGTACACGATCACGGAGAGCCTGGCCATGGTGGAGGCGGCAAGAAAGCACAAAAGGGTCTTTCAGGTGGGCAGCCAGCAGCGCTCCAGCGCCGAGTTTCAAAAGGCGGTCGCCCTGGTAAGGGAGGGAAAGATCGGCCATATCGAAAAAGTATACGTGCGCATCGGCGAACCGCCGAAGCCCTTCAACCTGCCCGAGATGCCTGTCCCCTCGAACCTGAACTTCAGGCTCTGGCTGGGACCGCTGAACGACCCCAAGGTACACTATAACCCTTCCATGTGTCCTCCCATTGCTCCTCCCGACTACCGCGAAAAGGGAGAGTGGGCCACCTGGCGCTATTACCGGGAGACGGGCAACGGGTACACGGGCGACTGGGGAGCGCATCATTTCGATATCGCACAATGGGCGCTGGGACTGGATGGCACCGGCCCGGTGGAATACATCCCGGCAGGGTACAACGGAACGGAATATACGACAGTCAGGTATGCGAACGGCATCGTGATGACGGAACAACCTTTCCGCGACGACAAGCCGGACGACAAGGGCATCCGGTTCATCGGCACCAAGGGTTGGATCAAGGTGGCCCGTGGCTATATCGAGTGTTCCGATCCCTCGCTGCTGAAGAAAACGGAGCAGGAGGTCGTGGCAGGCTCCTTCGAGGTGAGCGCACCCCATATGCAGGATTTCCTGGATGCCATGCGCTCGCGCCTCAACCCCATCGCACCGGTGGAAGCGGGCTGCAGCACCAACATCCTCTGCTGTCTGATCAACATTGCCACCGAGCTGAACAGGCCGGTGAAATGGGATCCGGCGACGCTCAGCTTCGGTGACGACAAGGAGGCACAGGCACACCGGTTGTACCGCTACGACTACAGGGAGCCCTATCAGCTGCCCTATTGGGAATCATAAGCCCGCATTCAATAACTGCATAATGACATACCGACAACAAAAAATAACTTGACATGATGCTTATCGACAAGAAATTGATCTTTTATTTTTCCCTGCTGATGACAACGACAATATCCTCCACCCTGATGGCGCAACAAAACGATCAACCCCTGAAAGGGAAAAAAGTGCTGTTTGTTTACGGGGGATGGGAAGGACACGATCCGGTGCTGACACGCGATATCTTTGTGCCCTGGATGCAATCGGAAGGGGCCGAGGTGGTGGTGAGCGACAACCTGGAGATCTACACCGACAGCACGTTGATGAACAGCCTCGACCTGGTGGTGCAGATATGGACCATGGGCACCATCACCAAGGAACAGGAGAAAGGATTGCTCTCGGCGGTGAGGCGGGGCGTGGGGCTGGCCGGCTGGCACGGCGGCATTGGTGATGCGTTCCGCAACAACGTGGAGTTCCAGTTTATGGTGGGCGGCCAATGGGTGGCACACCCGGGAGGGGTGATCCCTTACGAGGTAAACATCACCGATCACAACGACAAGGTGACCAAAGGACTGAAGGATTTCAAGATGCACTCCGAGCAGTACTATATGCAGGTGGATCCCAGTGTGAAGGTGCTGGCCACGACCACCTTCAACGGTGACCATGCACCCTGGATTGAAGGAGCCGTGATGCCGGTTGTCTGGAAGAAGATGTACGGCAAGGGAAGGGTCTTCTACTCATCGCTGGGACATGTGGCGAAGGATTTCGAGGGACCCGAAGTACTGGAGATCATGCAGCGCGGCATCCGCTGGGCGGCAGTGAGCCTCCACGAGGCACCCGAAAAATGGTTGCAGCCCGTCTATGGCCGGTGAATTGGCAGGGGGAGCGGTGATAAGTTCACCGAAAACATCATAATCCGATGACCCTGCAGAAGAAGGTGAAGATGCCCAAATGGGCTGATTGTTGCTATTTTCTTTCCTTTTTTACCGGAAAAATAGCTATTTATGGGTATTGCAACCTTCCTTTTTACTCTTTAATTTTGTATGGGATCAATTGATTTCCGACAGTTATGGAAGAACAGAAAACCAATCAAATATTTGCCAGCCTCGATCAGGAAAAGCTGAGACGGATGCTGGAGATCAAGCAGCAGTACGACCACCGGCACTTACCGCTCGAGGAGGCACGGGCCCGGATGAAAAAGGAGGTCGGCACCATCACGGCTGCCGAGTTTGCCGCAGCGGAGCAACTGCTGAAGGATGAAGATCCGGATGAATGCCGCAACGAGGATGTCCGCGGCATGCTGGAGGTCTTTGAAGGGCTGATGGACACAGCGGAGGCAGCACTACCCGAGGGTCACACCATTGACACCTACCGGCGGGAGAACAGCCGGATGAAGGCGTTGCTGCAGCAGGGTGATGCGCTTGCGAAAAAGTCCTTTATCCTGAATCAGTGGCTGGATCTGATGGAGCAGATATTACCCTATAAGGTGCATTTCAGCCGCAAACAGAATCAACTCTACTCGGCACTGGAGCGGGAGGGCTTCGACCGTCCCACCACCACCATGTGGGTGTACGACGATTACATCCGCGACGAGATGAACAAGGCCTGGGAACTGTTGCAGCACGAGCCGGTCGATACGGCCACATTCCTCGATACCTACCGGGAGATGGCCGCCGACCTGCGCGACCTGATGGAGAAGGAGGAGATGATTCTCTATCCCACCTCCCTCAAACTGATCTCCGCCGACAAGATGGAGCAGTTGAAGTCAGGCGACCGCGAGATCGGCTTCTTTGGAATCGAACTGCTGACTTCCGGGGAAGCCGGCCAGCAAAACCCCGTACAGCAGAACCCGCAAATGACGACGGATCAACCGGCGGAACAGGGCAACTTCATGCAGGACCTGACTGCGCTGCTCGCCAAATACGGACACGAGACAAAGAGTGCAAAACAGGATCAGGTGCTGGATGTGGCTCATGGCAAACTGACGCTGGAACAGATCAACCTGCTTTACCGGCATATGCCGGTAGATATCTCTTTCGTGGATGAACACGAGCTGGTCAAATTTTACACCGATACCAAACATCGTGTCTTCCCCAGAAGCAAGGGTGTGATCGGTCGTGAGGTGCGCAACTGCCACCCTCCCAAAAGTGTCCATCTGGTGGAGGAGATCATCGAGAAGTTCCGCAGTGGCGAACAGAGCCAGGCCGAGTTCTGGATCAACAAGCCGGGTCTCTTTATCTACATCGTCTATGTGGCGGTGAGGGACGATCAGGGTAACTTCAGGGGTGTGATGGAGATGATGCAGGACTGTACCCATATCCGTCAGCTCGAAGGGGAGCAGCGACTGTTATCCTGGGGTGCGGAGAAAGCACAACCCAATGACCATCACGAAGCAGGAGAAGCCCACGGAGCCGTCATAGCAGGGGAGGAAACCGGAAACATACCCCCATCCCGAACTACCCCTGACGGTAACGGTGCCGTCACAATTGACGAAGGGTCCCCAACAAACGTTAACCCGGAGGAAGTGATCCTTTCCGGTGATACCAAACTGAAATCACTCCTACAGCAATTTCCGGGCTTGAAGGAAGATCTGATCGCTTACAATCCCAAATTCTCCATACTTAACAGCCCGATGGCCAAAGTGATCCTTCCCATCGCCACCCTCAAGATGATGAGCGAACAATCGGGCATACCCCGCTTGGAGCTGATCGAAAAAATAAACGAACTGATCGCTGCATACTAAAGGAATCATTCGGGAAATTTTGCTATTTTTGTTCACCCTATCCTTGGAATCAAGGATGATCTTTACCTGTTCTTAAACCGGCCCTACAGCGCAGGAAAGGCTGTCATCTGTCGTGCCGGCCTAAATGGTGCCGTATGCAGATAACCTTGGACAATCAGCTACCCCCCTTGCCTTCCTTTCAGGAGGGTCTCAGACGTGCTCCGGATCGCGGCTACCGGCTCACGGAAGCACAGACAATGACCGCCTTAAAAAATGCATTGCGTTATATTCCCACAGCACTGCACAGTCATCTGGTACCGGAGTTCCTGCATGAACTGAAAACGCGTGGACGGATCTACGGATACCGCTACCGTCCCGAGGGCGACCTGCGGGCAAAACCCATCGATGCCTACGAGGGGCGATGCGTGGAAGGAAAGGCATTTCAGGTGATGATTGATAACAACCTCTCCTTTGACATCGCCCTCTACCCCTATGAGCTGGTCACCTACGGCGAGACGGGCCAGGTATGTCAGAACTGGATGCAGTACCGGCTCATCAAAAAATACCTGGAGGTGATGACGCAGGAGCAGACACTGGTGGTGGAGAGCGGCCACCCGCTGGGGTTATTCGGATCGAAGCCCGACGCACCAAGGGTGATCATCACCAACTCGATGATGGTGGGGATGTTCGACAACCAGGCCGACTGGGAGATCACCGCGCAGATGGGCGTGGCCAACTACGGACAGATGACCGCCGGCGGGTGGATGTACATCGGGCCCCAGGGTATCGTGCATGGTACCTTCAATACGCTGCTGAATGCGGGGCGACTGAAGCTGGGTATTCCCCATGACGGGGACCTCCGGGGGCATCTCTTTGTCTCGTCGGGACTGGGAGGCATGAGCGGTGCGCAGCCCAAGGCAGCCGATATGACCGGTGCGGTATCGGTGATTGCCGAGGTGGATGGTTCCCGCATAGAAACGCGGCGACAGCAGGGATGGGTGCAGCGTGTCACGGCAGACAAACAGCAGGCATTCAGCTGGGCAAAGGAAGCAATCGATCGGACGGAGCCGCTGTCGGTGGCCTACCATGGGAACATCGTGGAGCTGCTGGAGTATGCCGCAGAGAAGGAGATACCCATAGGGCTGCTGAGCGACCAGACTTCCTGTCATGAACCTTATACGGGCGGCTATTGTCCCGCCGGCATCTCTTTTGGCGAACGCACACGCCTGTTGCACGAAGACCGGGATACCTTCCGTGATCGGGTGGACGAGTCGCTGCGGCGCCATTACCGGGTAATAAAGACACTGACCGACCGGGGAACCTACTTTTTCGATTATGGAAACTCCTTTATGAAAGCAGTTTACGACGCCGGTGTGAAGGAAATATCGAGAAATGGAGTCGATGAGCGGGATGGTTTCATCTGGCCCTCCTACGTGGAGGATATCATGGGTCCGGAACTGTTCGACTATGGATACGGTCCCTTCCGCTGGGTTTGCCTGAGCGGAAAACAGGAGGATCTGGTGAAGACCGATAAGGCGGCGATGGCATGCATCAACCCCGACCGGTGCGGACAGGATCGCGACAACTGGATGTGGATCCGGGATGCGGAGAAGTACAATCTGGTGGTGGGTACCCAGGCACGCATCCTCTACCAGGATGCGGAGGGACGGCTCAGGATTGCACTGCGCTTCAACGAGATGGTGCGCCACGGCGAGATAGGCCCGGTGATGCTGGGACGCGATCACCACGACGTGAGCGGTACCGACTCACCCTTTCGGGAAACAGCCAACATCAAGGATGGCAGCAACGTGATGGCCGACATGGCTGTGCAGTGTTTTGCCGGCAACGCGGCACGCGGCATGAGCCTGGTAGCCCTTCACAATGGCGGTGGCGTGGGGATCGGCAAAGCCATCAACGGCGGCTTTGGCATGGTATGCGACGGCAGCCGGCGGGTTGATGAGATCCTCCGTTCTGCCATGACATGGGACGTGATGGGCGGCGTGGCACGGCGTGCCTGGGCGCGTAACCCAAATGCAATCACTACCATGACCGAGTTCAACAGGTCGCATGCAGAGAGCGATCATATCACGGAACCCTATCCGGTTGATGAGGCAATGATCAGAGAATGCCTCCTTCCATAAATCGTGCATGGCATCTTTCATGGAAAAATGGGTAGGATATTGGTGAAATATCACTACTTTTGAAGTGATAGAATTGAATCGTTTATGAACAAAATCATGGAATGTGTCCCCAACTTCAGTGAGGGACGCGACAAAGCAAAAATCGAGAAAATAGCGGATGCTTTCCGGGGGAAAGAAGGAGTGAGACTGCTGGATTACAGCAGCGATGCCGACCACAACCGTTCAGTGATCACCGTGGTGGGGGAGCCGCAAGCGTTAATAAAAGCGGTGATCGATGCCATAGGCAGGGCGGTGGAGTTGATCGACCTCACACAGCATAAAGGCCAGCACCCCCGCATGGGCGCCGTGGATGTGGTACCCTTTATCCCGATTAAAAATATGACGATGGAGGAGGTAATCGCCTGCTCAAAGGAGGTGGCAGAAACCACAGCAGAAAAGTACCAACTGCCGGTGTTCCTCTATGAGAAGTCGGCTACGGCACCGTACCGCGAGAACCTGGCCTCGGTACGAAAAGGGGAGTTTGAGGGATTGACAGAAAAGATGAGGCTGCAGGAGTGGCAGGCCGACTACGGGCCTTCCGCACCCCATCCCACTGCCGGGGCGGTGGCCGTGGGCGCTCGCATGCCGCTGATCGCCTACAACGTGAACCTGGGTACCGACAATCAGGAGATCGCCGATGCCATCGCCAGAAATGTGCGGCATATCGGTGGGGGATTGCGCTACTGTAAGGCGATGGGAGTTACTTTGCACGACCGTGGGATCACCCAGGTGTCGATGAACCTGACCGACTACACCCGCACAGCCATCTACCAGGCCCATGAGATGGTGCGCATGGAGGCACAACGCTACGGCGTACCGGTGGTGGGTGGCGAGGTGATCGGACTGGTGCCTATGGCGGCACTGGTCGATGCGGCAGCTTACTACCTGGGACTGGAGAACTTCTCCATGCAGCAGGTGCTCGAAACCAAATTATTGGAATAAACCATCCTCACCGATTCGGGATTTGTGACCCGACAGAACGTAACAGATGAACAGGAACAATATATGAACTGGATAGAATTGACTGCCTTCCTTTCTGAACTAAACTGGATAGAACTGCTCGCGGTCGTTTTTGGCGTACTCAGTGTCTGGTATGCCCGTAAGGAGAATATACTGGTGTTTCCCTTCGGGATCATCAACGTGGCTATTTATATATATATCTGCTTTGTCGCTCGATTGTATGCCAACGCAGGTATTAATGTGGTCTACCTTGCCTCTAATATCTACGGATGGTATATGTGGTCAAGAACAGGTGAGGATAGTCAGAAGCTGAAGATCACCCGCAGCACTACCACCCAGAGGGTGATATCCTGGGTGTCGGTGACGGTGATATACGTGACGGTGTTCCTGCTGCTGCGTTGGGTAAACCGGTCGGATATGGATTACAGTGAATCTTATCTGCCCTGGATTGATTCGTTCAACACCTCTTTCTTCCTTGTAGCGACCATCCTGATGGCGGTGAAGAAGCTGGAGAACTGGCAGTTCTGGATCATTGGCAATATCATCTCCATACCTATCTATGCCTCACAGGGATTGTACTTTACCAGCATCCAGTATAGTATCTTTCTTGTCCTGGCCATCCTGGGGTGGAGAGAGTGGAAAGCAAAGGAAAAACGGAACAACAATGGGTAACATCATCATCAGAAACGCTGCGCAGGTGGTTACGTGCAGCGGCTTCAGCGGTAAAAGAGGAGGGGAGATGTCCAACCTGCAGGTGATCGACAACGGAACGGTGATCGTCACCGGCGGGATTATCTCGAACATCTTGCAACCGGGTGAACCGATTCCGGTAGAAGAAAAAGATTACCAGATTATTAACGCCGAAGGGAAAGCATTGCTTCCCGGCTTCGTGGACCCCCATACCCATTTCGTCTTCGGCGGATACCGTGAGGATGAGTTCTCATGGCGGATGCGGGGCGACAGTTACATGGAAATCATGCATCGTGGCGGAGGGATCGTGAATACGACCAAGGCTACCCGTGCTGCCACGGAGGAGGAGCTGATGGCATCAGGACGACAACGTCTCGATACGATGATGCAGCTCGGCATCACCACCGCAGAGGGAAAGAGCGGGTATGGTCTCGACAGGGAGGCTGAGCTGAAGCAGCTGCGGGTGATGCGTCGGCTCAATGAGACACATGCGATAGATGTGATTCCCACCTTTATGGGGGCTCACGCTACACCCGTGGAGTGGAAGGGTAGAGAGGATGCATTTATTGATTTTAATATCACGGAGATGTTCCCCCTGATAGCGCAGAAGAAGCTGGCTGTGAATGTCGATATTTTCTGTGAAAAAGGTGTATTCACCATTGAGCAATCAAGACGATACTTAATGGCAGCCAAAGAGCATGGTTTTCAACTGAAGATACATGCCGATGAGATCGTCTCGCTGGGAGGTGCGGAGCTGGCGGCTGAACTAGGCTGTCTCTCTGCCGATCATCTCTTACAGGCCTCAGATGTCGGTATCCGTGCCATGGCAGAGGCGGGTGTGGTGGCTACGCTGTTGCCGCTTACCGCCTTCACCCTACGTGAACCCTACGCGCGCGGGCGTGCAATGATTGATGCGGGCTGCATCGTGGCAATGGCTACCGACCTCAACCCCGGCAGCTCGTTCACCGCCTCTGTACCGCTGCTATTCGCCCTCGCCTGCATCTACATGCAGCTGACACCCGAAGAGGCAGTGACGGCATTCACCATCAACAGTGCTGCAGCCATCCACCGTGCGGACAGCATCGGCAGCATCGATGTGGGCAAGCAGGGTGACCTGCTGCTGCTTAAGTTCCCCTCCTACAAGTTCCTGCCCTACCATGTGGGGATGAATATTGTGGAGACGGTGATAAAACGAGGGGAAATCGTGATTTAATGTGCCAATGTGCTAAATGTTAATATGATACCTGATAAGAACTGAATACAAACACTTCAGGTGCAAATTTTGATTCTGAAAGCTGACAGCTAATCGCTAACCTATTAATACAAATAATAATGAAACTACAGGATTTAACGTTAAAGGAGTTTCTTGAAAAGATCGCGGCCAATGAGGCTGTACCCGGGGGAGGGAGCTCCTCAGCACTGAACGCCGCTATTGCCTCTGCACTGGGAGAGATGGTAGCCAATCTGACCATCGGAAAGAAGAAGTATACCGATGTGGAGGAGCGGATGAAAGAGCTGGCAGGAGAGATGTCTGCTTACCGAAACCGGTTTGTTAATGACATCGATCGTGATGCGGATGCCTACCGCCTGGTGATGGAAACCTATAAGCTGCCTAAAGAGAGCGAGCAGGAGATTAATGTGCGCAATGATACAATTCAGCAGGCGATGAAGAGCGCTTCACTGGTACCCATGGAGGTGGCTGAAAATGCTTGCAATATGCTCATAAGCATCGCAGAAACGGTGCACAAGGGTAACAGGAACGCCATAACCGATGGCTTGGTTGCGATGATGGCATGCCGTACCGCAATTTTAGGAGCTCTGCTCAATGTTCGTATCAACCTGAGTGGTATCAGAGAAGAAAGCTTTGTCAGGGAGTTGACCGAAAAGTGCGACCGTTTAGAGAAAGAGACTCTCACAAAAGAAAAGGAGCTGATCTGCTGGGTGAAAACACAAATATAGTGAAGAGCACTAAAGGTAGAATTATGAGTTACGGACTCACATCATAAACCCGCAGAAGAAATGAAAAATATCTACTATATAGGGAAAGATAATCTCACTATTGATGACCTGGAATGGATCATCACTGGGAACATTAAAGTGGAGTTGTCGCCTGAGGCCAAAGAACGTATACAGCGATGTCGTGGCTACCTGGACAAGAAAATGGAAACAGGTACTGAGCCGATCTATGGCATCACCACCGGCTTCGGTTCGCTCTGCAATCATACCATCCCGAATGATGATCTGAGCACACTACAGGAGAACCTGGTGAAGTCACATGCCTGTAGCGTGGGTGAGGAGGTATCACCGCTGATCGTCAAGTTGATGTTCCTGCTTAAAGCACACGCTCTTTCGCTGGGTTACAGCGGGGTACAAGTAGCTACCGTCCAGCGTATGCTCGATCTGTTCAACAATGATATTTTACCTATTGTCTATGATAAAGGCTCGCTGGGTGCCTCAGGTGATCTGGCACCACTGGCCAACCTATTCCTACCGTTGATTGGTGTAGGTGATGTTTTTTATAAAGGTCAAAAGAGAGATATAAGCATCGTGCTCGATGAGTTTGGATGGAATCCTATCAGGTTGAAAAGCAAAGAGGGGCTGGCACTGCTTAACGGAACGCAGTTCATGTCGGCACATGGTGTCTACGCCATCATGAAGGCAGAGCGCCTGACCAAACGCGCCGATTTGATTGCTGCAATCGCTCTCGATGCGTATGATGGTCATATCGAACCGTTCGACGAACGGCTGCACATGATCCGTCCACACCCGGGACAGTTGGAGACCAGTAGGAACATCCGCAACTTCCTGGAGGGGAGTGAGATCATTGCCAGGGAGAAGCAACATCTGCAGGATCCCTATTCTTTCCGCTGTGTGCCACAGGTCCATGGTGCTACCAAAGATGCACTCGATTATGTGAAGTCGGTTGTGGTGACAGAGATCAACTCGGTGACTGATAATCCCACCATCTTTCCCGATGATGATATGATCATCTCTGGTGGTAACTTCCACGGTCAGCCGCTTGCTATCACCTTCGATTTTCTGGCCATCGCCCTGGCGGAGCTGGGTAATATTTCTGAACGTCGCACGGCACAGCTGATATTGGGCAAGCGTGATCTTCCAGAGTTCCTGGTGGCCAACCCGGGATTAAATTCAGGATTCATGATCCCACAATATGTTGCGGCATCGGTGGTGAGCCAGAACAAAATGTTCTGCTATGCGGCCAGCACCGACTCCATTGTCTCATCGAACGGGCAGGAGGACCATGTGAGCATGGGAGCCACATCGGCCATCAAACTGCTGAAGGTGATGGACAACCTTGACATTATCCTCTCCATTGAACTGATGAACGGTGTACAGGCGCTGGAATTCCGTCGTCCTCTCAGATCATCACCGCTGATAGAGAAGGTTGTGAAGTCTTATCGTAAAGAAGTCCCCTTTATCGATGAAGATATTGTGATGTACAAAGAGATCCGTAAAACTGTGACATTCCTGAATAGATTAGAAACAGAAGCACGCTGAAGCCTGAATAAATGTTACTATTTCCCAATAAAATATTCAATTTGTTTATCTTTGCTCCTTCGAGAAGTCAATTACAGTTTAATAATAATTTGAAATGGTAGATAGAATCAGGAAATCGCTCAGAGACTCTGCTGCGGCACGATGGTCCGCACTTTTCATTGTCTCTTTCACGATGTTGTTCGGCTATTTTTTAACGGATATCATGGCTCCGCTGGCAGGCTTGCTGGAGGGACAACTAGGGTGGTCTCGTGCAGATTATGGTACTTTCACAAGTTCATACGGTTGGTTTAACGTCTTCCTGCTTATGCTAATCTTCGGCGGAATCATCCTCGACAAGCTGGGTGTACGCATGACAGGTATGGGAGCCGCTGCTGTGATGGTGATAGGTACGGCAATTAAATACTGGGCTGTTTCAACTGATACCCTCGAGGGTCAGGCCCTTTTCGGCCTCGACGCACAGGTTTTATGGGCGAGCATTGGTTTTGCCGTTTTTGCCATAGGTGTTGAGGTAGCAGGTATTACCGTTTCGAAGATTATTGTGAAATGGTTCAAGGGTAAAGAACTGGCCACCGCCATGGGTATGCAGATGGCCATGGCGAGGATTGGTACAGCGATGGCGCTGGGTTTCTCTATTCCTATTGCCAAAGCAACGGGAGTCATCGATGTATCCCGTCCCATACTGGTAGCGTTGATAGGATTGTGTATCGGATTAATCGCTTTTATTGTCTATGTGATGATGGACAAGAAGCTGGATGCATCGGAAGAGACCGGTGAGATAACAGTGAAGAATCCGGAGGATGAATTCAAACTCTCTGACATAGGTAAGATATTGAATAACAAAGGATGGTGGTACATTGCCATTCTCTGTGTATTGTTCTACTCGGCTGTATTCCCCTTTCTGAAGTACGCCACCGACTTGATGGTGAATAAGTTCGGGGTGAAGGAGGATCTTGCCGGATTAATCCCTATGTTGCTGCCCTTCGGGAATATTCTGTTGACACCCCTCTTTGGCGGTATCTATGATAAAAAAGGAAAAGGTGCCACTATCATGATCATCGGAGCAGTTCTGCTGATCATTGTACATGCCCTCTTCGCCATACCTGGTTTTAACAGTTGGATATTCGCGATGGTGCTGGTTGTCTTGCTGGGTATTGCCTTCTCACTGGTACCTTCGGCCATGTGGCCATCAGTACCTAAGATTGTTCCCGAGAAACGACTGGGTACCGCCTATTCGCTCATTTTCTGGGTGCAGAACTGGGGCCTGATGGGTGTTCCTCTCCTTATAGGATGGGTGCTCGAGAAATACTGTGTGACGGGACAAACGGTACGCGACGGACTTACCGTGAACACGTACGATTACACTCTCCCGATGTTGATCTTCACCAGCTTTGGTGTGCTGGCGTTGCTGTTTGCTTTCCTGCTGAAAGCAGAGGATAAAAAGAAAGGTTACGGGCTGGAGTCACCCAATATCGTAAAAAACTGATCATAACAGTTTTTGTCTGTTATTGAAGTGAATGATGAATTGAACAATTTATCCTTTTCGTGGGAGTGTGAACGAAACAGTATCAGATTACTTTAAACGTATAGTCTCCCGAGCCCACTTCAACAACAATAAATTTCTCATCGTCGTTTAAGAACTTAACGCCGGGGATTTTGGAGATGGTTGTACCGTTCTCAGTAACCCTCTTACTGTCTGACGCCGGAATGTATAGAGTGGCACGGGTATTACCCGGTACAGTCACGTTCCATTCGAAAGAGTCATTGTTTTTAGTCCAGTCACTTTTAATCAATCCATGTACTGAGTGATAGGTAGCAGTGACATGATCTAATCCCTCAATCATATAGGGTTGCATATGGATCATTTTAAATCCGTTGCTGCCAGCAGCATTTTTTATTCCACCCAGATTCTCATAGAACCAGACATTAAGGTCTCCCAGTAACATCACATGGTTGTGTGAATTCATAGCAGGATCGGCAGTATTCCCGTTCCAGAGCTCCCAGATGGTGGTTGCTCCATTTTCGATCATGTATCCCCAGCTGGGATAATCCCGGTTGGTTGCAATCCTGAAAGCAATATCACTGCGGCCATATTTGGATAATCCCCGCATCAGAAATTGAATACCAACCAAACCCGTGCTGACATGCCCATCGAACTCGTCGAGTGTTTTCTTTTCAATGTTAGCGAAAACTTTCGCTTCATATCCTTCAGGTACCAATCCAAATGATAAGGAGAGGATATTGGCTGTAACGGTGTTGTTGCTATACTGTGCTGTCTCCCGATTGAAAAATTTCTCGTTGTAAGCATCCTTCACGAGCCGTGCCTGATCGGCAAATTCTTTGGCATCGTCCGGTTTGTTTTGAAGCTGTGCAAATTTTTCCAGTAAAGATAACATCCGAAAATAGAAGGAAGTACCCAGTAATGTCCCATCAGTTTTGCGGGCAGGGTCGGCAGAGTGAATCAGTTCAGGTGATTCAGGAGGCATACACCAGTCGCCATACAGGTCTCGTGGCATGAGGTTATTCTCCATATATTGATCACGCATGTAATAGATCCATTTTTTGATCGACTCATAATGTGAAACAATCGGACGTATATCGCCATACTGTTCATAAAGCATATCCGTTATGATGACATATGCTGCAGGCCAGGTCATGTTGTCGTTATAAAGTCGCCAATATGCCGGAGCAACATCTGGAATGCTTCCTGATGCATTTTGCGCATCATGTATATCATCTAACCATTTCACATAGAGATCATGATTGTTAAACATAAAACTTTCTCCATGTGAACCGGTGGCTCTGTCACCCAGCCATCCCATGCGTTCATCTCTCTGGGGACAATCGGTAGGCATACCACGGTAGTTACCACGTATACCCCGGTAAGCGTTTTGATAAATCTGATTGATAGTTGAATCAGATGTCTCAAAATGACCGGTTGTTTCCATCTCATCGTAAATCACCTTTCCTTCAAAGTCATCGATTGTTGGAGTTCCCGGGTAGCCGGTTATCTCGGTATAACGAAACCCGTGATAAGTGAAAGAGGGCTCCCACTCTTCTTTCTCGCTTCCTTTTAAGGTGTATATATCTGTAACATATGCATTCCTAATATTATCCATGTAGAGGGTGCCATCATCTTTTAACACCTCCGCAAAACGCAGCTTTACACGATCACCCGGCTTGCCTTGCACTTTCATCCTTACCCATCCCACCATATTCTGACCCATGTCAAGGATATAAACTCCCGGTTTGGGTTCTGTAATGGCGATAGGGGTTAGCTTATCCATGATTTTGATATTCCGGTTTCGTTGGGCCTCAAGTTTTCCGCTGGGAGCCTCAGTCAGTTCTGCAGCCAACCATTTGCTGTCATCGTATGCGGGATGATTCCATCCCGACATCTCTTTCCTCGCATCATATTCCTCCCCGTCGAATTCATTATTTGCCACAATGGGACCATTGGCTGTCACCTTCCAGCTCTCATCACTGATGATAGTTTGTCGGCTACCATCTTCAAAATCAATCTCCAATTGGACAATCATTTTGGGAAAACCATAGTTCTCAATGGGAGGTAGGGGAGGATAGGAGTCATCTTCAACTGTACGCATATGGAAGAAACGTCCGTTTCCGAGAGTGATTCCCAGCGCATTGGCACCGCTTGAAACCAGTTTCGTGACATCATGAATATTGTACTTGACACTCTTCGAATAATCGGTGGGGGTAGGTGCCAATACCTGGTCACCCACCATCGTCCCATTGATGAACGCTTCGTAGAGACCCAATCCTGAGATATAGAGGGTGGCCTTTTTGATCTCTTTTTCTGGTTGAAATTCCTTCCGGAAATAACGGGCAGCCAAGCGTGTTTTCCCCTTTAACACATCTCCTGCAAAACTCTTGTCGAGCCCAATCCATTTTGCTTTCCAGTCGTTGGTTTGCATAAAGGCCATGCTCCACATTGCAGCTTCACTCCATCCGGAAGGACCTCTGTTGGTCTGTATCTTTACTTTCCAGTAGCAGGTAGTTCTGCTTTCCAGTGGTTTTCCTCCATAAGGAATATTTGTGGATTGATCTGAACCAATCATACCGGAGTCCCACAGGTCCCCTTCATCCGCATTGAGCTTTTCCATAGAGGATGCCACGAGAACCTGATATCCTTTTTGACGGATATCCCGGGTGTCTCCATCCATTTCCCAGCTTAAGAAGGGTTGTGAAATATCGAGTCCCACAGGGTTCTCCCGATATTCACAACGCAATTGATCCATTTCGATTGTTGCCTTTTCGGTACATGCTTGTATGGGAATTAAAAGAAGCATGACGATTGTTGCCAATACCAACATCTCTTTTGTAGTTGAATTGTCTTTGTATCCTTTATAAAAACGATCACAGGTGTTTCCCAAATCTCCTAAAATGACTGAATTCTTGCACATAAGAACAACTTTTAAATGTGTAACAGATCTATCGACTAAGTTAATTATAAATTTCCGGAACATCAATCAGCGTGCGTTCAAACATTTTTTTTCCTCCTCTTTCATTCGGATGATGATAAATTTGCCATCCAAAACTTCCCGAATAATCTTCCCAGTACATGAATGACTTATCCACTTGCTGTCCATCGTTGGATACTGAGGTGGCAATATCGAAAAGAGAACCGTTGATTTTTTGTTCCCGGCGTATCTTCTCGATGAGTTTGTTGTTCTCGATCTGGGTACCGCTTTCGTTGCAGGGAATGTTGTTCAGAATCGGGATAGCTCCTTGAGATTTGATATATTTCACGAGCTCTGTCAGATTCTCGGCGGTATTTCCTCCATTTGTCCCGATCGTAACCATCACATATTCGGTATTGAGAAATGGCAATTCATTTTTGATATATTCCAGAAGCATATGAATGGTGCCACCACCACGACCACTGCTCATGGCGTTGCCTCCCAGTCGATTGATAATGAGTTGTGTCCATGCCTGGGGAAAATCAGAGGTTGGGAAGTAACCTTCTGGTTGGGTAATGGAATCACCATAGATCAGTAACTTCACATGATCTTTCAATGAAAAAACAGAGATCTGTTTGATCAGCAATGATGTACCACTTTCCAAACCGAAACAGTAGTGATCCCATTGCATCCCAACAGCAAAGCCACTCTGTAATGCACCGGCTCCACAACCTCCCTGTCCGTCATTGATGACGGAGACTTCTACTGTATCTTTCGTTTCCAAATCAATAAGTCGCACATTGGCTTGCTGATAAATATGGTCAATTTCAATCAGATAATCTTTATTGCCCGCCAGTGACTCAATCTTTCTGATGGTCAAGGGATGTGTTCCAATGGAGATCTGTTTCTCGGGCAGATCCAGAAAAACGGTGAAATCACCCTCGCTGCTCCTGAAAACCGCTTTTGCATCATTGGAAAAACGAACTTTATATCTGACCATTCGCTCTGCCAATGCATAAAATTTATTCAATTTCCCGATCTTTCCATTTTCAGTAAGCATCAGTCCCTCATCCGTATAATCTCCAGCCCCATTAATCAGTATTTCAGGGCTTATCTCTTTTTTATTGAGTTGTTTGTCGTACAACGTGGCAAAGGTTTTAGTTCCTTTTTTCCGTACAATGACCGGGATGTCAACCTGAACCGCCTGGTAAAGAACTGAGATGATCGCTTCTCCTTCATTGATTGCTTCAACAATCCCCATATTAACTGTGGCCACATTCATATCGGATGATTTCCATTGAAATGCTGGTTGATGGTCTACCGATGGTACTGCATGTGCTGAAAGCTGCTCTTTATCACCCACAAACAATTCCAGGGATTTTTTATGCACATATATATTTTCAAGTGTATCTATATCAGTGATAGCTGTTTTGTTGCAACCAGTAGTGGTCGGGTTTAAAAATGCCAGGGGAAAAAGATACAGAATAATTTTGTATTGATGGATTCTCATTCTAGTTTGTATTATGAATATCCAATTCAGCTCTCTCAGAGGTCAGGCCAAAATGATTGACCGTCTCAATCCCAATCTTCACCGGTTGTGATGATCCAAAAGGTAAGGTAAACATCATCTGGGTTGGCATAACCGGGTATGTATTGTCTCCGTTGGTGTCAAAATGCTGAAATACACCCTCTGATGGTACATATCCTGATAATTGATCATCCACATATACATTGAACCTCCTAATACCAGATTCAATATCTGCTTCAGCCTCCCATTCAATGAGCCAATGATCCTGACAAGCTGAGTAAATCAGCTTGGTGGGTGCAGGTGACGGTGTGTGATCCTTTACAGTACCTGTTTGTACATATTCCTGCCATTTTTTCGCAATGCTCTCATCAGGGAAAAGACACATGCTTTTTTTATCACTCTGAAAGGTTGATTCGGGAAATATCTGTTGCGTCAATGTATCTCCCAACCATTGATTGTCGGGGTCAATATCTCTGATTGCGCCACCCTTCACTATTGGTAGACGTTGTGTCAGTACAGATTCAAAGAAGGGTATTGTGATGTAGCGGATGTAGCTGAAATTGTGATTTTGACCTTTGTTGTGCGCGATGGAGACGGGA
>Ga0209347_1003334_pt1 | contig 18966 bp, 18 predicted proteins | sample AutmiccommuBRH23_FD_187382 | JGI IMG/M metagenome (GOLD analysis project Ga0209347, IMG submission 187382) | Deep subsurface microbial communities from Mt. Terri, Switzerland - Autotrophic microbial communities BRH/23 (SPAdes) (version 2) | ecosystem: Environmental > Aquatic > Deep subsurface >...
GTTCAAATCTGTATTCAGCGGAAGCCGGAGATTGATCGTATGCGCTATTTTGCCAAGATGAAGGGGGCCACACAGAGCCCCCCGCGGGTAAGCCTGATTGAAATGATCTGGTCGTGGGTGGGGGCATTTGCCGGAATCGCCGCAATCGCGGCTATAAACGAATACCTGCTCGCGGATACGGATCTGGTGCTGCTCATCGGATCATTCGGGGCCTCCGCCGTGCTCCTGTATGGCGCCATTCGCAGCCCCCTGGCCCAGCCCAGAAATCTGATCGGCGGACATCTGTTTTCCGCCATCATCGGGGTGACCGTATTCAAGTTTCTCCCCGGCCCCCTGTGGCTCCTTTCGTCCGTGGCCGTAGCCACGGCCATATTCTTCATGCACGGGACCAAAACCCTCCATCCGCCAGGTGGCGCCACCGCCCTGATTGCCATCATCGGCAGTGAACAGATCCATCAACTGGGCTACTTCTATGCCGTGGCGCCGGCCGGTCTGGGAGCGATAATCATGCTGGTGATCGCGCTGCTGGTCAACAACATTTCCCATAGACGCCGCTATCCCGAATACTGGATCTGAAATGAAGCCAATTGTGATGAAGCGGAAAATGAAAATTCAGGGTATACAGGTAAAATGTCTCATGTTCTAAAAATTTAACATGATCTGAAAGAGGAGAATTGGATGAAAATTCAAAAAATTCTATGGCCTACCGACTTTTCGGAAAATGCGGCAATCGCCCTGCCATATGTCACATCGCTTGCGCAGACATATGGCGCGGAAATTCATATTCTCTATGTGCTGAAGGAATATCTGGAATTCGGGGCGTCATACGGATATCACGATCCCGACGATTACGAAAAAATGCGGAATTGGGAAAAGGATACCGCAAACAAACGGCTGGATGAACTTTGCGATAATTTTCTGGACAGTTGTCCGCTCTATGTTCGCCATATTTCCGTCGGCAACCCGGCAAAAGAAATCCTTCATTTTATTGAAAAAGAAAAAATCGATGTGATTGTCATGGCCGGCCGGGGCGCTGAAAGCCATTTTCAGATCGGCAGTGTCGTTGATAAAGTGCTTCGATGTTCAACAGTTCCGGTCCTCATTGTACCCGTGCCGGTCTGTACGATCTCCTGAGCACGTGAGCCGGTATGGGAAGATGTCGCTTCCCTTCGAGGAACCTTCCTCACCGGCTCGCCGAGCAGCAGCTTAACCGTTGTGAAATAGATCAGCAATCCGGCGATATCCACCCAACAGGATTGCAGCCTATGATTGCCAGTGCGAGTATCTTGGGAGATTTGCTGGTCATTTCCGGATCGGCAGCCCAAAAAAACATCTATTGCACGTAAAGGTGCGATGTAAGATGCATTGTCGTGTTTTCATAAAAGGGAACAGGATCGGATCTTCTCTGCAATCCGTCATATAAAAGGTGGGTGGTCTCTTGGAGGGATGGATTGTGAAACTATGGCGTGTCATCCCCTGGGCGGAAATAAGGGAAACCGCACGGTGCTTTCATGCGATATCGTGTCCGTTCTCATGACATCCAGCTTTTCACTCCATTTTCTTTTTTACCAGCGCAGCCCGAGACTCAGACCAAGCACAAAGAGGGCGACCCCGATCATGATCCCCTGTTTTTAAGGCTTAAAGGAGATGAATCCTCGTAGGGAGGCGTTTTGGTACTGTTGGCCGATTCTGTAATATATATACCCAAAGGTGCAACCGTTTTTTTGGATGGCCTGCTTATGAATGCCGCTGATACGAGCAAAATGCTTCCCGATGCCGGGAATTTGTAAGTCATCTTTTTCAAAGCTGATCATGAGGATATTTTGGCCCATGATCCGGGATGCCGGACTCCAGGTAGACCACATGAGACTGCCTCTGCCGAACAAATGGCGACCGGAAACATCCCGGAAGCCATTATGATCCTGATCATAGAACGCATACTCGCTGGAGATGAAATATTTGTCCATTCCCACGATGATTAACGGCTGCCCCGTTGTTTTTTCGGTCTGTGTTTCAATTCGGTCGACGGCCTGACTCATTTCAGCCCAAGCGGCAGGCAGGGGCATATCGTCAAGAAAGGGCAGTCCGGGCAGGCCGAGATGAATGTAGTACATGCCCCCTCCATAGAGTAAAAGGAGTGCAACGAAAAGCGGCGGACGGAAACTGTAACGGATCCAGGTCAGGGCGGGAGATATCGTTCTCCCCACAGCGGGAATGGTGAACCGGGCAAGGAGGGGAAGGGCCGCCAGCCAGACGGGTCCCGTCCAATTCAGTTTTGGCCTCCCCTGAAGACTGTAGAAGATAAAGACGGAAAGCGGTATCAGGGCGAATATCAGGGCAAAATATCGGATACGGCCCGGTACCGGGGGGAAGCCCGACTCGTCATTGCCGGACAGCTGTCCCGGTATCAATACCGCCGCCATTCCGGCAGCGCCTATCGGTGTGAGCAGCACCAGCACATCAATCATCAGGATGTGAAGGGAAAATTCAGGGCTCCCCGTCCACCGGCCCGGACCCTGAAAAGCAAAGGAGGCCCAATCGTGATTGAAATTCCACACCATCACGGGGCTGAATAGCAGAACCGCCACCAGTGCGGCCAGGTATGGTTCCGGCCGGATCAACCAGTGGCGGGAGGGGCGATCGGTGATGATAAAAACCAGTATGGCCGGCCCCAGGAGCGCGATCGTGTACTTGGACAACAATCCCAGCCCGAGACACAGGCCGACCCCCCACCAGGCCCGATTTCGTTCTCCGAGCAGGACGCGCTCCAGAAAAAACAGGCAACCCGCCCATGCGGCATAAAATGGTGCATCCGGGGTCATGATGATGCCGATCGTAAAATAGATCGGCAACAGGGCCATCAACGCAATTGTCACCATCGCTGTGGTCTTGTCAAACAGGTTCGAGGCCAATCGGAAGATAAAGTATGCGGCCACAGCCCAGCAGAAAAACGCCGGAAGGCGGACGGCAAACTCGTTGTTCCCGAAAATGGCGGTGCTCAGTCCGATCAGCCAGGAAACCATAGGAGGGTGGTCGAGATACCCGAGGGCCGGTTCCTGGGCATACATCCAGTAGTAGGCCTCTTCAGGGATCAGATCGGTGATCCCGGAAAAAGCCAGGCGCAGCCAGACGGCATAAAGAACAAAGAAGAAAGCCGATAGTCGCCCTCGAAGCATCGGTCGGGTCCGGTCGGCGGGCCGAGCGAATCCAAAGAAGAAGGTTCCCGTGAGATGGACAACTGCGGATGCGGCGATCCCCAGAAGGACGGCCAGCCGGGGTGGCCATTGGGCCGGGCCGGCCAGGGCGGAAACCATCGCCAGCCGGAGGAGCAATGCAAGCAGGAAAATTACCGTGCAGCGGAAAAAATGAGGCCGGCCTTTCCGCTCGTTTTCTGAAAATCCCGTTCTGGAAATATAGAGGTAATGCAACGCCGCGGCCGCTGTGAAGCTGAGCACGTGCGCTCGCCCCAACGGAACGCCCAAACTGAAAAGAAGGTTGAAGAATGCCGTATCCATCAGAAGGAGGAGCACGGCACCAAATCCGATGCGCCCTGTTTGTGCCGGGGATAAATCTCCTCCCGCCAGGAGAATAATCTGCTTTAAATAATCGAGGGTCTGCCGGATGCCCAGCTTCGATTCACCTTTTTCACGTTCCCGAAAAATGATGGGGACTTCTTTTACCCGAAGCGTATCGTCTCCACGGACCAGAAGCTCCAAAGTGATCTTGAACCCGATCGCCTTCTGTCCCAGTTCAAGCATCTGCTCCCGGCGGATGGCAAAAAAGCCGGAGGTGGGATCACTGACCGCAACCAGGGGCCATGTCATCGCTTTTGCGACCCGGGATATCAGGCCGCGCGTCCATGGCCATCCCCGTATTTCCCCGCCCCTGATGTAGCGGCTGCCGATGACGAGATCGTGGGTCCCTTCATGAATCGGCCGGAGAAGCAAGGGGATGGTCTCCGGCGGGTGGCTCAGATCGGCATCCATTACCACGACAATATCTCCAGCGGCATTTTTTGCCGCGTGGAGGACATCTCCGGCAAGATCCCTTTGCGCGTGGGAAATTACCAGTCGGACCGGATGGCTTTTCTCCAGTTCCCGGACAACGGCCAGGGTTCCATCTGTGGATCCGCCGTCAGCGACCAGAACTTCAGCGATCAGTCCGCTTGCGGCCATTATATCCAGGACACGGGGGATCAGAATATCGATATTTTGAACCTCGTTGAGAGTCGGAATAATAATGGAAACTATAGTGTTTTGGATCATGGAACCTTTTTTTGCCGTGCACCGGACCGTTTCAATATTCCAATCCGCATAGGAATGCTTTAGCGGGAAAAGGCTGAAAACAGTGGGCATCGTTAACAGCGCAATTGGTATGCAAACACAAAAATAAACAGTCACGGGAAGTTTCGCTATTTGACGTCCAGGGTCAGCGGCCCGATTTGCAGCGACCCACAACAAATCAGTGGCCACGAACGAATCATCACCACAGAAAAACTCCTGATTTCTAATTCATTCCGGAATGTTCGCGCAGTTGTGCCCAAAATTGAACTTGCTCCATCCCGGCGCCAATGATAGTGATCAAGTCTTATGATGGTGATGGAGTCCACCGATAACCACACTCCCTATGGCTAATAGCTCCTGCTGAAGGTGAAATGCCCTGGCAGGAGCATCTATAATTTACTCAAAAAGCCGTCGCCGTTGGCGACAGGGGCTTTTTTGATGATCATTTCCGGATCAGCAGCCAATAATCCATTGCACTGTGGTGATTATAGCGGGCTCAGGCTCGGTTCTTGTCTGCAACCGTCATTTAAGAAGATAGTGGTAAAAAGAACCCGATTCCTTATTCACCTTTCCCCGCAGTGGCAATCTACCCGGCTGATTGGTAAAAACCGGACCTATTCGGGAGCCAAAATACGGATGAGATACTCAATTCCCAAACACCGGGAACCGAACACGATGTCCGAACAGTGACATGGTGGGGTTCTTTCGGCTTTTAAAATAAAAGCCGGGGTTTACGGTAACAGCCAGTCCGTAATTTCAGATGGCATCCACAGCATATCCGAATACGGTCACCGACATGGCAGTGATCGCCGGATCATATTACTGGTCCAAGCCGGCCGATCAGGAACACCCTTACGGTCACAAGAGGCTGGAAACCACGGTTTCCATTCTAATCGGAGCGATTCTGTTTGCTGCCGGTGCGATTATCGGGTGGGAAGCGATATCGACCATTTCCAAAAGGCACGCCGGAGGCATCGGTTGGATCGCCCTTGTTGCCGCCGCGATTTCCATTGTTGCCAAGGAAGGGCTGTTCCAGTGGACGCGCATGGTGGGGCGACGGATAAACAGCGTTGCTTTGACCGCCAATGCCTGGCATCATAGGCTCGACGCGTTCAGCTCTGTTCCGGTGCTAATCGCTGTAGGGGCGATGATGTTTAATCCCGGCTGGTACTTGCTGGATCACGCGGCTGCTTTTCTCGTTGCCATTCTTATCTGTTAAGCGGCCATGCGCATCGTTGTCAGCGGATTCCGGGAACTCATTGATGAGGGGGCCCCGCGGGAAACCTGTGAACAGATCCGGGATATCGTCCTTGCGGACCGGTCCGTCCGGCAGGTGCACAATATCCGGACCCGGTATACGGGAAATCACCTACAGGTCGATCTGCATATCGTTGTCGACAGTTCGATGACAGTATATGAGGCGCACCGGGTATCCGATGATATCCGGCATCAGATTATCAAAAAAGGGCCGGATGTCATCGATGTGGTGGTACACATCGAGCCAATGGAAGCGGCACACCCCGACAAACCGTGCCGGCAGGCTTTCCGCTGGAATCTACCGGCAATGCCGCCCGTGATAATCAGAAAACAGCCATAGAACTGATGGTGACTCAAAATGGAAAAGAACGGCTATTTCCAGGTTAAAGAACGAAAAGGCGCCAGATCGGCCGGTTATTTTATGGGGCACTATTTCTTCCTGTCCTATATGGTGATCCTTGGCATAATGGCAACCTATCTCGATAATGTTGATTTTATTAATCTGCGCACGACCCTCTTTATCCTGGCCGTTTTCTTCAGCTATGGATTTATTTACCTGGTCCCCTCGGTGGTTCTGACGGTACTGGTTCAGACTTTTCTGAAACTAACCGGCAGAAAATCCACCGGCTCAAGCCGGTTGCAGGTTTTTCCGACCGTTGGGGTGGCATTGCTGGCCACCGGGTTGACCATGATGGTTCTTCTCGCCGACAGCATGCTGTACGAGCTTTACGGCTTTCATATAAACGGCTTTGTCTGGAACCTGGTCATCACCCCCGGCGGCATCGAGTCGTTGGGCGGCAGCAAGGCTGCGTTTTTATACTTTACCGTAATAGTTATCGCCTTTTTGGTCTTGCAGATATTTCTGCTCCGGATCGGCATGGCCGTATCCCGAAAGATCGGCAAACGGCAAAAGGAACGCCCGGTCAGAATTGTCTTCCGGTTTCTGATTGTACTGCTGGTGGTGCTCTCCATTGGCGAGCGGGCGACGTATGGGATCAGTAAAATTCAAGCCTATTCACCGATTTTGGTTTCGGCAAGAACCTTTCCCTTCTATCTGCCGGCTTCTTTCAGCAGCCTAACCGAAAAGCTGGGGTACCACGTGGAACGCCACTCCAGCCTGAAAATGCCTTCGAATGGAAGAGGGCTGGACTTCCCGAAAAATTCGCTGCAAACGGAAAAACCGTCGAAGACCTACAACATTGTCTGGCTGGTGGCCGAATCCTGGCGATGGGATATACTGCACCCCGAAATCATGCCGGCCACCTGGGATTTTGCTGCCCGGGCGTACCGGTTCACCCGGCACTACAGCGGCGGAAACGGCACCCGGCAGGGCCTGTTCAGCATGTTTTACGGCCTGTACGGCAATTACTGGTTCGATTTTTTAGATGAACGACGGGCACCGGTCTTCATGGATCGCATTCTGGAGCAGGACTACCAGGTTGGCCTTTATACCAGTGCCAGATTTTCCTACCCCGAATTTGACAAAACCCTCTTTGTCAATGTTCCGGCCGAAAACATGCATGAATACAGCACGGGCGAAGGATGGGAGCGGGACCGGAAAAATGTTGCCGATCTTCTGCAGTTTCTGGAAAACCGCGATACAAACCTGCCGTTTATGGCCTTCATGTTTTTCGAATCACCCCACGCCCGCTACTATTTTCCACCGGAAAACGTCATCAAACCAGACTACCTGGAGGATTTCAACTACGCCACCATGTCGCTCGAGCGGGATATCGAGCGGATCAAAAACCGCTATATCAATGCTTGCAATCACCTGGACAGCCAGTTTGAGCGGATTCTGGATCGGCTGAACCGGGAAAAACTGTTGGAGAATACCATTGTCATTATCACCGGGGATCATGGCGAAGAATTCATGGAAAAAGGGCGCTGGGGACACAATTCGCACTTTTCCGAAGAGCAGCTTCGGGTGCCGCTGGTTTTATGGGTGCCGGGTCAAGGAAAGGGGGTGATGGATCGCATGACCAGTCATGTCGATATTGTCCCTACCCTGATGCCCCTGTTGGGGGTCACGAATCCGCCCGGCGATTACTGTCTCGGTTATCCGCTCTTCGGCGATAAACAACGCGAGCATGCGGTTGCGGCCGGTTGGTCGGAATTCTGCTACATGAACCGGGATCATAAAGTCACGGTATCATTTGACAGCAAACTGTTCGGCCTGGATACCGTAACCGATCGCAACGACCGGGTAATTAAGAATGAGCAGACGTTTTTCAAAGAGCACCAAAGGGAATTGTTGTCCGTGCTGCAGGATATGGGAGCATTCAGGGCCAAAGAATAGCAAAAAAACAAATCTGGTTATCGGGAAGAAGACTTCCGGTCCGTCCCGTCGTCATTGGGTGAATCGTTCAGGCGATTCCTACTAAGGACAGTCCGTTGAACAGTTTGGAGCCCGGTACCGCGAGATGCCCGCACTTGCGGGCGGGAGATTGCTGATTTTTTATTTTCGGAACGCCGGCGGTCGTTGTGGATGGCGCGGTCAAGGTGTTGGGGAAAAATCCGGACAAGAAGAATTCAAATCCTGGTTTGAAGAAGCTCAACATTCATCTGGGGCACATGAGGATGATTCCGCCTCCCAAAAGGCAGATTTCCACGCCAATCGCATCCCCCCTGTCGGGTTCCTTATTTTCAACCAACCACATCCAGACGACCGAGGCCGCAATATAGATATTCCCGTAGGCTGCGAAGGCATGGCGGCAAAAATCAGATTCGAATCCGGGGCGGTTTTTTCCGGCCTTCGTAGCTCGGGGTGATGTTTTCCCGGTTGTCCCACACCCGGTTGATCTCGTTTTTCAACCAGGTGATGATCTTGTCGGCTTCTTCTTCGTCTTTTAAGGCATTGATCGCGATTTCGGTTCCGCCGACATTGATGATCTTGCCCTGAACATGGAGCATAACGGCCGGGGGCTCATTGAAATACTGCGTTCCGCCCAGTTCCGCGTTCAGGTAGGGAAGCGCCTCGGAAATATCCTCGTGCAGCGTGGCGATGCAGTGAACCGACGTGAAGCTCGGGTTGCACTCCGGGCGGAAGATCTTTTTGGTGTATCCGGAAAGCAGCATGGCATTCTCCTTTCCTCAATGCGACTGAACCGGTTAGGACCGGAGGCTGCCGCCCATGAGGTAAAACCAGGTGATGGCCCAGTTGGCGAGTACGACGGTGATGCCGAAGAGGATGTTCCCCACGCTCATGAGCGCCCAACCGGATATGATGTTGCCGATGACGCAACCGGTGGCGATCGCCGCCCCGACCCCTAGGAGCAGTCCGCCAAAAAAAGCGGTGATCACCTGCTCCGGGGGCCGGGGAAGCAACCGGGCCGTCCCCGACAGTTTTGCCGAAATCCATGATCCGATCACCAGGCTGATCACCAGGGCGATAAGCCACACCGAATATTTTTTCCCGGCGGGCGGAGGCGCAACCTCTTTCGCCGGCGCCGCAACCGCTGCCGAAACCGTTGAGACCGTCGGCACGGGGCTTTTTTGGTACACTGGGGTGAGGTTCTGTTCGGTGATCAGCAATTGCGCGAAAAGCACCCCGTGGGTCACCCCGAGGGGGTAATTCCGGCCGCTGGGGACAGAGGAGAGGTAGGCCGCACTGCCGAGAATACCGATCATCAGGCCGGCGGCCCAGGGTTTCCAGGATCGGGTAAAGATTCGTTGATAGACGGGTAGCGCATCGGCGGCCAAGGCGGGTTTCCGCTTCATGTAAACGGCCGCTGCCAAGGTGGCGGCCAGAAAAAAAGCGGCCAGTACCGGGTAGGACAGACCGGTCAAGGTGGGGAGGGTGACAGGGCCGCCGGTTTCGCTGGAGATGATAAAGGTTTGCAAGTACTTGTGAAGCGGGTTCAGGGGACCGTATTCCACGGCGGCCACACCCAGGGCGATCCCCGGCAGGGCGACCATCGAATTTAGATTGCCGGTCCCGGCTTTGTAGAGGCACCCGCTGATGCAGCCGCCGGCAAAGACCATCCCGACACCGAACAGGACGCCACCGATGAGGTAATTGGCCCAGATCAGGGGTTTGGGCGCCAGGGTCACCCAGCCGGCGGACGAGAGGATGGCGAAACCGGCCATCCCGACGACGATGCAGATCCAGAGCCCCCGGATTTTCCGCCATTCCTTCATCAGGAGGACTTCACTGAACGCCGAGGCCCCGCAGAGATCTCCCTTCTGGAGAAAAAAGCCGAAGAGCAGGCCGATGGAGATGGCGGTCAGTACCCAGAGACCGGTGAGAACGGCCATTAGCGTGGCGCCGATAACGGCGCTGGCGAATACGACGGTGTAGATGTTTTTGTTTGCCGGTGATGCGGTGGCGTGCATGGTGGTTTCTCCAGATGTTCATCAAAGGTAGAATTTTCGTTAATCTTTAAACCTTGAACTTTGAACTTTGGTATGTGTTTAGCTTTTTGAAAAAAGCAGTGACCTTGGGCAACACCCCCCTGCCCCCCCTCAAGGGGGGGATTCGGCTTCGCCCACCCCCGGAGTATGCCGAAGGGGACCAAATGCCGTGCACGTGCACGAGCACGTGTACGTTCCCGTGCACGAAAACCGAACCCCGAACCCTTGAACCCTGAACCTTAAACCCGCCCTACTCCCTGCAGCTCATGTGGCATACCCCGCCGGGCGTTGTGACGGCATACGGGAAGTATTTCCGCTTGAAAAACAACGCCACGTTGACCAGGCCGATCAGTACTGGCACTTCCACCAGCGGCCCGATGACCGCGGCAAACGCCACGCCGGAGTCGATGCCGAACACGGCCACGGCCACGGCAATGGCCAGTTCGAAGTTGTTGGAGGCTGCGGTAAACGACAGGGTGGTCGACTGTTCGTAGGTGGCGTTGAATCTCCTCGACATGTAAAAGGAAATCAGGAACATGATGACAAAGTAGATACACAGTGGAATCGCGATGCGCACAACGTCCATGGGCAGTTTCACAATGTATTCGCCCTTGAGCGAGAACATGACCAGGATGGTGAACAGAAGGGCGATCAGGGTGATCGGGCTGATCTTCGGAATGAATTTTTCATGGTACCAGGTCTCCCCCTTGGTCTTCAACCCGATGATCCGGGTAATGACCCCCGCGATAAACGGAATCCCCAGGTAGATGAAGACGCTTTCGGCGATCTGGCCGATTGTCACGTTCACTTCCGCCCCCTCCATGCCGAACCACCCCGGCAGGATGGTGATGAAAAACCAGGCATAGACGGAAAAAAAGAGCACCTGGAAGATGGAATTGAACGCCACCAGTCCGGCGCAGTATTCGGCATCGCCCCGGGCCAGGTCATTCCAGACCAGGACCATGGCGATGCACCGGGCCAGGCCGATCATGATCAGGCCGACCATGTATTCGTGATGGCCGGACAGAAACGCGATGGCTAAAAGAAACATCAGGATCGGCCCGATGACCCAGTTCTGGACCAGGGACAAGGCGAGAATTTTGTAATCCCGGAAGACCTGCCCCAGCTTTTCATAGCGCACCTTAGCCAGGGGCGGATACATCATCAGGATCAGGCCGATGGCAATCGGGATATTGGTGGTCCCCACGGTGACGTAGTCCATCATATCCGTAATGCCGGGATAAAAATACCCGCCGAACACCCCGATGGCCATGGCGAGAAAGATCCACAAGGTCAGGAAACGATCCAGCAGCGGCAATTTCTTAAGGGTTGAGTCATTCATAAGTAACTCCGGATAGGGTTTATTGAAGCACTCCCAGCAGGTACTTGAGCGTAAAATAGATCCCGATTCCGATAAACACGACGGCGGTCAGGCGGCGCAGGTGCTTTTCCATGGCGGTAAGCCCCCTGACGAACCGTGCGGCATACCGGGTGCCGAACGCCAGCAGCAGAGCAAAGCCGATTACCGGGGCGGCGGTCCCGATGCCGTAGAAGAGCGGCATCAGGATACCGGACTGGTAATTGATGGCCAGAGGAATGACGCTGCCGAAAAACAGGGCCGCGGAAATGGGGCAGAAGGACAGGGCGAAGATAAACCCCAGGAATATGGCCCCGAAAACGCCCTGGCGCCCCAGGCGCTGGGTGATGTCGCCGCTAAATCCAAAATTCGGCATCCGCAGCGGCACAACACCGAGGATCAGCAGCCCGGCCCCGATCAGGACCGGCCCCAGGATGCGGTTCATCTGCTGCTGCAGGAACATGGAGACCCCAGGGATCGAAAACAGGCCTCCCACGATGAGCATACAGATGGCGATATACGCCAGCGTGCGGCCGAAGGTATAGCCGATGCCCGCCAGAAGCGTGCCGTACCGGTTTTCGATCTGCTTGCCGAGATAGGTGGTCGCGGCGATATTGGTGGCCAGCGGACAGGGGGAAATCGAGGTGAGAATGCCGAACCATACCGCTGACACCAAAGGAATGCTCAGCGCGTCCATCAACTGTTCTCCATGAAGGCTTTCATCTCCTCGGCGACATAGGCCGTAAATTTCTCCTGGTCCCGAAGATGCTGCCATACCTTGTCGAGATTTTTCCAGCGGACCGGCTTGCCGTCTTTCTGTTCCACGATCACCAGCGATTTGGTGTACAGGTCGAAATCCTTTACGAAATGTTTGTTGCCGGGTTCGTCGGTATTGACCGAACGCCAGGCCAGGGTGCCGGAGCTGAGCGCATCGGCAAACCGGGTTTTTACCGTTTCCCCGGACCACGCTTCGATCCGCTCGCACGAGGCACATCGATAGGTTGTGTAAAAGTAATAGGCCACGAAACGGGCGGGATCAGCCGCGGACACAGTGGCGGGCGGCGCTTCCTGTTCGGCAAACGTGGCTTTTTCGGCCATCTGCCAGCCGATAACGAGTACAAAGATGACGAACATCATGATTTTGGTGCGATGACGCATCATGGGTCTCCTATGAATGATAATTTTGTCACAGAGAAATGCAGTTTTTGATTCTCTTCCATAAGCTCTCTGTGATCTCCGTGTCCTCCGTGGTTTTTACAACCGGGCTGGATACTACTTCAGCCAGGCTTTTACATCCTCCTTGCCGGGCACCTTGCCGACCGATTTGACCACGCCGTCAATCACCACGGCGGGTGTGCCGAATACACCGTAATTGGCAATTTCCATAATATCCGACACCTTTTCGACAGATGCATCGATACCGCTTTCGGCGATGGCCTCCTTGACGGCCTTCAACGTTTTCTCACATTTCGGGCATCCTGGGCCCAGTACCTTGATTTCCATGGGTAAACCTCCTTCAATTCAGTAGATGGGACTTCCAAGGAAGTCGATGTTTTGTTTCGTGCACGTGAACGTACACGTGCTCGTGCGCGTGCACGGCATTTAAATTTTGTTCCTCCCTGCAAAAACACCGGCGCAGGAATTCATGTTTTCGTAATCGTACACATAATCGGACCTCAAAAATCGATTACGATTACGCGCACGAGCACGAGCACGAAAAACACACAATGCACTCCAATTATACGAACCACCATCCATAAAGAACTCCGCAGATTGTCGACAGCAGGATCACCAGCGCGATGTATACCGCGGTTTTAGCTGTTCCGATCACTCCCCGGATAACCAGCATGCTGGGCAGGGAGACAGCCGGGCCGGCAAGGAGCAGGGCCAGGGCCGGGCCTTTTCCCATCCCCGCGCCAATGAGCCCCTGGAGGATCGGGACTTCCGTCAGGGTGGCAAAATACATGAACGCGGCGGCAATCGAAGCGAAAAAACTGGTCCAGACCGGCCACGCAAACGAAATCGCGTTTTGCAGCGCCCCCTCCCTGATGCCGGCAAGCAGGAAGAACTGGTCGGGATGCTGGCCGACAATGGCTTCCACGTAACGGGACGGAATCATCGCCTCATGTCCCGGCCGGCCCAGCAGGAACCCCGCGATCATGACACCGATAAACAGCAGGGGAAGGATCAGGAGCGAATAATTATAGGTTTCCCCCCCCCACTCCTTGAGTTCGTCCCTGGAAAACCAACGCCACAGCACCGGCGCCAGCAGGACCAGGGCCGCGATGGCGATATACCATTTGATCTCGTATATGGCGGCCCAGACACCGGCATCCGTGGTCGGCCGCCCCCAGTTGGCAAATACCAGGAAGATCACCATCAGGCCGAAAAAGATCAGATCCTGCAAAAGGGACCGGGGCATTTCCGATTCCATCATGTGCATGCCGGAATTGGCCAGCCGTTCCTTGTCCTCGTTTTTGTAGATGGCGGCCATGCTCACCCCGATGACGATGGCGAAGATGATGGCGCCGACCGCGCGGGCCACACCCATTTCAAACCCGAGCACCCGGGCGGTCAGGATAATGGCCAGCACGTTGATGGCCGGGCCGGAATAAAGAAAGGCGACGGCCGGGCCGATGCCGGCGCCGCGCTTGTAGATGCTTGCAAACAGCGGCAGCACCGTACAGGAACAGACCGCCAGGATCGTTCCGGAAACCGAGGCGACCCCGTAGGAGACAATCTTTTTGGCATCCGCGCCGAAGTACTTGATCACCGCCGCCTGGGAAATAAAAACGGCAATGCCGCCCGCGATGAAAAACGCCGGGACCAGGCAGAGGAGCACATGCTCACGGGCGTATTCCTGGAGCAGCAGAAACGCCTCCATGATCGACTGCGTCACCCGGGGATGGGTGAACGGGATGAAATAGGCCAGGATAAAAATGAAAACCAGGTAGGTGAATTTTTTTCGATCGCTCATGCGAGGGTTCTTCCTTGAAAAAAAACTTTATTTCAGTGTGAAATTTGATGAACTCGTAAAAAATCGGATTTTGATGGCAAAGGAAAAAGCTCCACCAAATCTTATAAAATTGGCAAGGCGCGCGAATCCCGAGGAGTGAGGCGTACTTGTTGTACGCCGCAGTGACGAGGGATGAAGCGCAACGCAGAAGTTGGACTTTTTACGAAGCCAAATCATCGCCGGCAGATCCATTCCCGGCGCACTTCCGGCAGGCGGGCGACCAGGCCGGCCACATCGGCGTCATCCTCCAGCCAGTGCCGCAGATTGCCGAGCATGCAGGCGGCGTAGGGATTTTCCGCACCGTCTTCCAGTGCGTAATTGACCCAGAGCCCGTCTTTTTTAAAGGTGACCAGCCCGGCATCTTCCAGCGTCTTTAAATGTTTGCTGGCAGTGGACTGGGCGATGCCCAGCGCCTCCTGGATCTCGCAGACGCACATCATTTTCCGCTGCAGCAGTTTGATGATCCGGACCCGGGTGGGGTCGGAAAGGGCTTTCATGACCCGGACAAATGTTTTCATCAGTGCCTCCTATATCGTTGGATCGGAATATAATGATTTATTCCGGAGGATGTCAATCCCTTTTTTGTATGGGGTATCCGGGGGGACTTTGCCTTGTGAACTGGCCGGATATTTGATAGCAGGGATTTATGTCCGATCGATCCGCTAATCTTCCGCCGCCATGGCGCGGCCGTGACGGATGACCGGGTTTGATTTACGAAACAGTCCGCATTCCCAACCCTGTATCAGGAGGCAATCGCCGTGCGCAACGATTTAAACCTGGATTATTTCCGGCAACGCCTTGAGGAACGTCTCCAGGAAATAACAGACGACCAGAAGTCGATTGCTCCCGTTGAACTGGATCAGGCTCGCGTGGGGCGACTCTCCCGAATGGACGCCATGCAGCACCAGGCCGTGGCCCAGGCGGCCGCCCATCTGGGCGCAATGGAACAGCGGCGCATCCGGACAGCGCTCGACCGGATGGCCTCCGGGGATTACGGCCATTGTGTAACCTGCGACGAGGACATTGCCGAGGGCCGCCTGCGGGTAGACCCGAGCGCGTTGACCTGCATTGTGTGCGCCCGGGCCACGGAGCGGCAATAGCCGAATTTCAAAAAAAAACAGGGGTAATTATGGAACTGAAGGGAATAGAGCATCTGGATGCCGTCAAATTGCAAAAGGGCGACGCCCTGTTGGTTGTGGATATGCAGAAGGATTTTATGCCCGGAGGCGCCCTTGCCGTTGAAAAGGGAGATGTTTTCCTGGGCCAGGTCAATGCAATGATGGCCCTGTTCAAAAAAAACGGCCATCCTATTGTATTCACACAGGACTGGCATCCGAGCGATCACAGCAGTTTTGCGAGCCAGCATCCGGGAAAGCGTCCATTTGACGTTTTTGAAGCGCCGGGAATCGGCCCGGTATTATGGCCGGATCATGTGGTACAAGGAACCGGCGGGGCCGAATTTCACCCCGGCCTGGATGTCCGTTATGCGGAAGCGGTCATCCGGAAAGGCTATCACAAGCAGATAGACAGCTATTCCGGATTTATAGAAAATGACCAGGAGACGGAAACGGGACTGGACGGCTACCTTCGCGGTCGGAATGTCAAACGGCTTTTTATATGCGGTCTGGCGGCTGATTATTGCGTTTATTTCACGGCGATCCACGGCGCCGCGAAAGGATACGACGTCTTTTACCTGAGTGATTTAACCTACCCCGTCGGCTCACCACCGGACAGCATGGAAAAAGCTGTTCAGGATATGCGGAACAAAGGCGTTCGCTTTATAAAAGCCGCCGGTATACATGGATAATAAAAGCAAGAGATTCCTGCCGGAAAGCCTCCGCGCATGGCTCATTCTTGTTCTGTCTCATACGGGCATTTTTTTTGGAAAGGACTTTCGTCATTCTCCGCTCGTATATCGAGATCTGAAACGGGATCAATTCATCGTAGAGCACAACATTTACAGCACCTTTGAAACGATATTTACGCGTTGTTTCGGAATCCGCGAATAGCCTTTACGGAAAGCATGTCAAATTTTCTTCCTTTGGATACCGCAGGCGAGGATAGAGCCTTCCAGGGTTGTTATTGCTGTTGCCTCCCCAATACATGGAAGCGCTTATGGCCAAACATATCAACTTTGTTTATAAATTATTATTTATGAATTCGTAAAAAGCGCCCCATCCGCTTTGCTGCGTTTTTGCAGGAAGGAACAAAGTTTAAAAGCCGTGCACGAGCACGTGTACGTTCACGTGTACGAATAAAACGATTTCCTTGGAAGCGGTTTACCCCGCCGTGCGGGGGTTTCGGGAACTTCTTACACCAGAAGGAAAATCAATGATCGGTGCTATTGCGGGAGATATCTTCGGATCGGTCTACGAGGCGCATCCCATCAAAACAAAGGCCTTTCCCCTGTTTCATCCGCGATGCCGCTTCACCGACGATTCCGTGCTCACCATAGCGGTTGCCCAGGCAATCATGACCGACGGCGATTATCGCCGGTGGGTCCGGGAGATCGGCCGCCGGTATCCCGATGCCGGTTACGGCGGGACCTTTATCCGGTGGCTTCAGGCAAGCGATGCCGAGCCTTACAACAGCTGGGGAAACGGGGCTGCCATGCGGGTCAGCCCGGTCGGTTGGGCATTGGACGACCCGGACTCTGTCCTGCGCGAAGCGGCCCGAACCGCGGCAATATCCCACAACCACCCCGAGGGGATCAAGGGGGCGCAGGCCGTGGCCATGGCCGTTTTCCTGGCCCGGACCACCCGGGACAAGGCTCTGATCAAAACGGAAATCGCCGGCCGTTTCGGCTACGACCTCGACCGGACCGTGGAGAGCATCCGGCCGTCCTACGGATTCGATGTATCGTGCCAGGGAACGGTTCCGGAAGCCATCATCGCGTTTCTGGATGCGGATTTCTACGAAGATGCGGTCCGCAACGCCATTTCACTCGGGGGGGACAGCGATACCCTCGCCTGCATCGCCGGCGCCATTGCCGAAGCCTATTACGGTCCCGTCGCCCCGCCGATCCGGGACAAGGTCAGGGAGATCCTGACAGGGGACCTCTGGTCGATCACCGAACAATTCCGCCGCGCTTACGGTCCGGCGGACCAAATGGAATCTGTTGAACATGCTTGATATCACGGCAACATATACCGACCAGTATGAACTCACCATGGGGCAGGGATATTTCCTGGGCGGCCGCAAAGATCATCACGCCGTATTCGACTACTTTTACCGAAAAGTGCCGTTTGATGGAGGTTATGCGGTCTTTGCCGGCCTGTTGGATCTGCTGGCGATGCTGGAGAATCTGCGTTTCGACAAGGCGGATATCGAATTCATGTCCGCCCAGGGTTTCCATCCCGACTACCTGGCGTACCTCCGGGATTTCCGGTTCACGGGGACATTTATTCACCTCCGGAAGGGGACCTGGTTTTTCCCGCAAGCCCCATCCTGAGGGTGGAGGGGAAACTGATCGAGGCCCAGATCATCGAGACACTGCTCCTCAACATCCTCAATTTCCAGACCCTGATCGCCACCAAGGCAAGCCGCATCCGCTTTGTGGCCGGAGACGGAACGCTCATCGATTTCGGATTGCGCCGCGCCCAGGGGCTGGGCGGATACCATGCCGGCCGCGCCGCTGTCATCGGCGGATTTGATGCGACCAGCAACGCGCGGGCCGCAAGGGATTACCACCTGCGGCCATCCGGCACCATGGCGCACTCCTATATCCAGTGCCACGAAGACGAACTGGCGGCTTTCCGAAGTTTTGCCGCGACCCGGCCGGATGACTGCGTCCTGCTGGTCGACACCTACAATACCCTGGAGAGCGGAATGCCCAATGCGATCACCGTGGCCAGGGAAATGGAAAAAAACGGCCATCGCCTTAAGGGTATCCGGCTCGACAGCGGAGACCTGGCCTACCTTGCCAAGCGGAGCCGCGCCATGCTGGACGAGGCGGGCCTGCAATATGTCAGGATCGCGGCGTCCAATCAGCTCGATGAATATGTCATCCGAAGCCTGAAGGCCCAGGAGGCGCCCATCGACGTCTTCGGGGTGGGGACCAGCCTGGTCACCGGCCGGCCCGACGCGGCCCTCGATGGCGTTTATAAATTGGCCCAAGCCGACGGGCGTCCGGTCATCAAGCTTTCAGAGAATGTTTCCAAGATCACCCTGCCAGAAAAAAAGCAGGTGTGGCGCGCCATCGATGACCGGGGGATGTTCCTGGGGGCGGATGCGGTCGGACTCGATGATGAAACGGATATTCCGGTCATGCACCATCCGTTTGTTCCCCACCAGTCGTTCGCCATCGACCGGTACGAGACCGAGCCGCTGCTGCGAATGGTGATGAACGGGGGACGGATCGTGTACGACCCGCCTTCCATCACCGAGACGGCCCGTTACTGCCGCGAACGCCTGGAGATGCTCCCCGCGGAATACAAGCGCTTTGATAACCCGCACATCTACAAGGTCGGGATCAGCAGCAGGCTAAAGGAGTTACGGGATAGACTGATCGCGCAGCATAAAAAGTGATGGCAACGTAAAACGTCCAACTTAGTGCTTATCCGTAAATAAAATGTACTTTTCCCGTGACTTTTGCTATGATAGCAGCCATGACGAACCCCTAATATGGAGGCAGTATGGCAAAAATTCAGTCGTGGGAAGTGTCCGATTCGTTTTGGGAAAGAGTTGAACCGCTTATTCCA
>Ga0209347_1003335_pt1 | contig 18960 bp, 15 predicted proteins | sample AutmiccommuBRH23_FD_187382 | JGI IMG/M metagenome (GOLD analysis project Ga0209347, IMG submission 187382) | Deep subsurface microbial communities from Mt. Terri, Switzerland - Autotrophic microbial communities BRH/23 (SPAdes) (version 2) | ecosystem: Environmental > Aquatic > Deep subsurface >...
GGCTGGGAGTCCGGCAACCTGATTGTCACCGGCACCGATTACGACGTCATGGGGCAAAACCCTCTGGTTGGGCTGGGGGCGCGCTGGGTCAACGCCAAGGGTGAAAGATTCATGCTGGAGTACGATCCGGCCTGTGAGGACAAATCCCCCACCAACCGGCTTTCCGAGTCCTGCGCCCTGGAAATCAGGGGAGGCAACGGACCCATTTATCTTGACCTGAGCCATATTACTCCGGAAAACATGGATCACTACAGATTCATGTATCCCCTTACCTGCAAGATGCTGGAGCGGGTGGGGGTGATCGAGGGCAACCGGGCGCTGAAAAAGGTTGAGGTTGAGCCTGTATTTGTGGGCGCCTTCAACTCCACCGGCGGCGGGGTCAAGGTCAACACCAGATGCGAGTCGTCGTTGTCCGGGCTGTACGCTTGTGGCGACGCCATGCAAAACCGCCTGCATATTCCCATAGCCATCAACGGCGCCACGGTTTCCGGGGCCAGGGCGGGCACCTATGCCGCCCAGTACGCCAAGGAAAATGACTTTGGCAAGGTTAACCAGGAGCAGATTGAAATGTTTAAGGCCTTTGGCCGGGAACCCATGGACAGAAAGGACGGCATCGAACCGGACCACGTCATCATCGGTGTGCTTGAAGCCATTCTTCCTTACGGTGTCAGCATTATCGGCCGCGGCGACAGGATTGAAAAGGCCATTCAAAAGGTTGAGAGGATCAGGGACGAAGAGGTCCCCCAGCTGTATGCCAGCGACCCCCACTACCTCAAGCAGGCCAACGAGGCCAGGAGCCTGTGCACCATCGCCGAGATGTACCTCAGGTCCCGCCTTTTAAGGACCGAGAGCCGGGAAACCTGCCTGCGGGAGGACTATCCCTACATTGACAATGAAAACTGGCTGAAATGGACTTGCCTCAAGGAAGACAACGGTAAGATGAAGATGTGGACTGAGGATGTGCCGGTGGAGAAGTACCGTCTCCAGCCAGAGAGGAAAAAGATATTGCACCCGCGGTTTGAAGTGGCCAGAAGGAGGGGAATTCAGTGGGGATAAGAAGTATCAACTACCAACTGTGTGAGGGATGCGGAACCTGCGTTCAGGAGTGCCCCATGGATGTATTGAGAATGGACCAAAGTACAAAAAAACCGTTCATCAAATACCTGCGGGACTGCCAGAACTGCTTTCTCTGCGAGAGGAATTGCCCGAACAAGGCTATTTATGTAACGCCGTACAGGGAAAGAAGGGTGCCTTCGGCATTCTCAGCCGCAGAATAAATATTTTTAATTAGTACAACTGTAAAAATTAATCAGGTCTTTCGGATAGTGCGGCTGGCATAAGCCGGCCCGGCACTGGCAAAAAATGCCGGGGTGAAAGCGGTGTTTGTCTGTGCCGGCACTATCCTTAAGCCTTTTTAACAAATATTGACACTTAGCTTTTATGCCTTGTCGTTTTTTGCCCCCGGATGTTATGGTGAGAATGAATACTTAGATATGTTCTGACATGCGGTTAAATCTGGCTAATACCCTCAGGATTCAAAATAATGTTCCGGGCACAAATAAAGGGGGTTAGTTTTGTGGCCAAGAATGCAGAGGAGATTGAAAAGGCCCTGGCCCTGGAAAAGAAAAAAGGGCGGGAATTCAGCAGAACTGTTTCTCTAATTTTAGTCATTGTGGCTGTGGCGATGTCTCTTTTCCACCTCTACACCGGGGCCTTTGGTGTGTTTACAGCCATGATTCAGCGGGGCATGCACCTGTGCTTTGTTTTGGGTTTGACATTTTTACTATACCCCGCCGGCAATAAGTCATCCCTTACAAAACTGCCCTTCTATGACGTGTTGCTCAGCATTATGGGATTCACCGTGGGGGCCTATATCGTAATCAACTACGGCGACATCGTGGCCCGGGAAGGGGCGCCCGTCCAGGCCGACATAGTTCTGGGGATCATTGCCACCCTGCTGGTGCTGGAGGCTGCCCGCAGGACCCTGGGGATGGTCCTGGTTGTCATTGCCGGGGCTTTTCTGCTTTATGCTTACCTGGGGCCGTACATGCCCGGGGATTTCGCCCACCGGGGCTACTCCATCGAGAGGATAGCCTATCAGATGTACCTGACCACCTCCGGCATCTTCAGCATTCCCTTCGGCACCAGTTCTACCATCATAGCCCTGTTTATTCTTTTTGGAACCTTCCTTGACAAGTCCGGGGCGGGCAAGTACTTTATGGACATTGCCATAGGGTTGACCGGCTGGACCAGGGGCGGCCCGGCCAAGGCCGCTGTGGTCAGCAGCGCCCTGATGGGGACTGTTTCCGGATCGGCGGTGGCCAACGTGGTGACCACCGGTGCCTTTACCATTCCCCTGATGAAGCGGGCAGGGTACAAGCCTCACTTTGCCGGGGCGGTGGAGGCGGTGGCCTCCACCGGCGGTCAGATCATGCCGCCGGTGATGGGGGCGGTGGCCTTTATCATGGCCGAACTGACCGAGATTTCATATCTCAAAATATGTATCGCGGCTGCCCTGCCGGCTATGCTTTACTACCTGTCCCTGTTCATGATGGTGCATTATGAGGCTGTCAGAACCGGACTGAAGGGACTCCCCCGGGACCAACTGCCCAGTGTGAAAAAATCTTTTCTCAAGGGCTTCCACCTGTTTATACCCATAGCTTTTCTGGTGGTTCTGCTGGTTAAGGGATACTCTCCCATGTACGCGGCCTTCAGGTCGATTGTTCTGCTGGTTATCATGAGCATGCTTACCAAAGCCACCCGGATGAGCTTTGGCGATATTATCGCCGCCCTGGAGGAGGGGGCCAAAGGGGTGCTGGGGGTGGCTGCGGCCTGCGCCACCGCCGGCATTGTTATTGGATCGATTACCCTGACGGGACTGGGAGTCAAGCTCAGCTCGATACTGATCGACCTTTCGGGAGGAAATCTTCTGGTGCTGCTGATTTTGACCATGCTTGCCTCCATTATCCTGGGCATGGGTTTGCCCACGGCCGCCTGCTATGTCCTGCTGGCGGCCCTGGTGGCGCCGGCCCTGGTTGATTCAGGTGTGTCGGTGATGGCCGCCCACCTCTTTATTCTGTACTTTGGCTGCATTTCGGCCATTACGCCGCCGGTGGCGCTGGCCGCTTATGCCGGGGCCGGCGTTGCCGGCGCAGACCCCAACAAGGTTGGCTTCACCGCCTGCAGGATAGGTATAGTGGCCTTTATTATCCCGTACATGTTTATTTACGGACCCGGGCTGCTGATGGAAGGAATAGGGCTGGAAATAATCAGGGTTATCTTCAGCGCCACCATCGGGTGTATTGCACTGGCCGCCGGGATCCAGGGGCAGTTTATTCGGGGCTGCAACCTGCCTGAAAGGATTTTACTGATTGCTGCCGCCCTGACTCTGATCCACACAGGCAAGATCACCGACACCGTAGGGCTGGGTCTGGTGGTGGCTGTGGCGGCAGGGCAGTGGCTCACCGCAAGGAGGCAGGTGCAGGCCGGTAGGGCAGAGATCAAATGAATATGGTTTGACATCTTGCCTGGCGGGCCGCCTGCTAAAATGGTGCGGAGGTGATGCCGCAAGTATCGGGTCCTTAGACTACAACCTAATAAAAAATAGATGAATGAAAGGTGAGATAATTATTATGGCGAGAAAGTCCGGTTGTTGGAAACTATTGGCGTTAGCTATAACCGCAGTTTTCTTGTTCAGCCTGGCCGGCTGCTCCAAGTCAGGCGGTGAGGCCCAGGCCCCCAAGTCCCAGGGGCAGCCGTCAGGCAATATATTTCTCTCCATCGGCGGCAACCCCGTGGGCCTGGCCTGGTACCAGATGGCGGTAGGCATCTCTGAAGCCCTGAACAAGAATATGCCCAATGTCAAGGCCACTGCCGAGGCCACAGCGGGGGCAGTGGAAAATGTGCGCAGGATGAACGGCAATGAGATGGAAATAGGCTTCACCATCCCCAGTGTGGCCGTGGAATCTTATAAGGGCGAGGGTGATTTCAAAGGCAAGAAAAATAATATTCTTTCTCTCATGTCCAACCAGATGGCCTACCTGCAGGTTATCGCCCTCAAAGACAGCAATATCAAGAGTGTAGCAGAATTGAAAGGCAAGCGGGTGGGTATGGCCCCCCCGGGCAGCGCCAGCCATCTGGACGCCAAGTTGATCATGGAAGCCAACAATATCACTGATAAAGACCTCAAACCCTTTTACATAAGCGCCACCGAGGCGGTGGAAATGATGAAGGACGGCCAGCTTGACGCAGTGATTCAAACCGGGGCTATCCGCCTGGCGCCCTTTATTGACCTGGCCAACACCAGGCCCATTGTGGCGGTGCCGGTGGACGAGGCTACAATGAAAAAAATAACCGACCGGTATCCCTATTTTGTAAAGACCAGCCTTCCCGCCAACAATTACAAGGGCATGGATCAAGCCGTCCAGACTATGGGCTACAGGCATATACTGGTGGTGCGGAAGGACCTCAGTGAAGAGGTGGTCTATAACGTAACCAAGTGTTTGTACGAGAACCTCGAATACCTGAAGTCTGTGCATAACGGATTCAAAGAGGTCAGTGACAAGACCATGCTGGACAGCCTGCCCATCCCGCTGCATCCCGGGGCAGCCAAGTATTATAAGGAAAAGGGCCTGCCGGGGATTGACGAATTCATTGCCCGGACTAAATAAATAAGCATTTATGCCTGGTGTTGGGCCAGGCGTTTTTTTTTGCCAACCCGCCGGAGAGGTTCTGGGGAAGAAGGAAATAGGCGCTGGGTAAAGAAAAAAAGCGGTAATGGGCCATTTGTAAGTTTCAGATTAATTTTTATTGCACTGCGGAGGAAAGGTTTGAATTGAACAATCAGGGAAACAACGGCTACCGGTGGGTAATACTGGCCATACTGACCGGGGCGCAGCTGGCCATGTCGGTGGGTGCCTATTCCTGGGGGCCTCTGGCCCCCTTTCTAAGGGCTGAGTTCGGCGTCAGCCGGGCCCAGGTGGGGTCACTGGTGTCGGCTCTTTATTTTGCCTCGGCGGTCTTCGGCATACCCTCCGGAATGGCGGTGGACCGGTGGGGGGCACGGTCAATGCTGGTGATCGCTCTGCTTTCCATGGGCTTGACCTTCGCCGCACTTTCCCTGGCCGGTGTCTTTCCGGCGCTGTTGCTGATTTCGGCTCTGACCGGCATCGGCTACGGGATGATTAACCAAGTTTCCACCAAGGGGCTGATGCTGTGGTTTGAAAGAAGCAGCCGGGCACTGGCCATGGGTATAAAGCAGACCGGGGTGCCCATGGGCGGGGCGCTAGGGGCGCTGGCCCTGCCGGCCATGTCCCTGGCCCTTAGCTGGAGGTGGGCGGTGGTGGCCACCGGGGCCTTGATGGTGGTGATGGCGGTGGTGGCGGCGGCGGGATACCGTGAGCGCCCGCCGGGACCGCCGGAGGGTGGTGTTCAGTTGGGCGGGGCAGGAGCGGACTGGCGGGGCAAATTGGCCAGTCCGGGTCTCAGGCGGGACCTGCTGGTAGTCTGCCTGGTGGGTATGCTGATGTCCTTTTCCCAGACCTCCATCACCTCCTTTTGGGTGCTCTATCTGCAGGAGGAGATGAATTTTTCACTGGGGGCGGCCGGGGCCTGCCTGACTGTCTTGATGGCGGCGGGAACCGCCGGCAGAGTGAGTTGGGGGGTGGTCAGCGACCGCCTCTTCGGGGGAGATCGGAAAAAGCCGGTGATTATCCTCTGCCTGATTGCCTTTTCCGGTGCCCTGGCCACGGCTTACCTGCCCGCAGGATCTCCCGGCTGGCTGTTCTTTTTGCTCAGCGCTCTGCTGGGGTTCGTCTTCATGGGCTGGAACGCAGTTTTTATCACCCTCTGCGCCGAACTGGCCGGCCCGGGGCTGGCCGGTTCCTTCAGCGGCTTTCAGGCCACCATGTTTTCCATTGGGGTGGTTATAGGGCCGACAGCCTTCGGGGCTACGGCGGACAGCGCCGGGTATTTTTGGAGTTGGATTATTTTATCGCTCTTTGCTTTGGTGGGAGCCTGCTCCTTTGTTTATTCATTAAGGCGGCAAAAAGCCGGTGCGACAGGTTGAGGCAACCCGCACCGAACAGGCAGGCCGGCATAAAAAAGGGTGGATTAATAGAGTATATCTTAAGAAACTTCAGGCCCGGGTGCAGCCCCGGGCCTGAAGTTTTTCTTGAGATTTGGAAATATTATTGCTTTTGTTTCCGGAGATGGCCGGACATTGGGCAAGGAGATAAAAAAGTGGGGTTCACTCCCCCAATTTGAAAAACGTTATTTTACAAAGGAAAAAACTATAATCAAAATTAATGGTTTGAACTTTAGGGGGCCATTTGCCCCATTGGGCAGCCGGTTTTTATCACTAAAATAACCCCGAATGCTGATTCCTAACGGACTGCCGGCACTTTTTCATTCATTGGTACATCTTTTGCAAAAACAAACTCAATAACAGCTGCTGGAAAAACAGTTCATAATCAACACCAAAGCCATCCGGCCCATACGGATTGGCCTGGAATTTCAGTAGTGGTCAGGCTGATTACACTATGCAGGAGGTAACATTTAGTGGACAAGAACAGTGTGCTGAGCTACATCGACCCTGATTACGTGGTTTCTCTGACTCAAAAACTGGTCCGGATTCCCAGTGAGAGCCCGGCCATCAAGGAAAGGTCCATGGACCGCACCGCCATCACCGAACTAATTGTCAACGAGCTGAAGAGCTTTGGCCTGGAGCCCGAACTGTTCACCCTGCTGGAGGGGAGGCCGAATATCGCCGCCTGGCTGCATGGAAGTCAGCCCGGCCCTACCTATATGCTTTATACCCACTGCGATACCGGGGTGGTGCCTGACAGTGAGATGCCCGACTGGGACCATGACCCCTTTGGCGGGGAGATTATAGACGGCAAGCTGTACGGCCGGGGGGCCGCCGACACCAAGGGCGGAGTGGCCGGGATTATAGCCGCTGCCAAGGCTATCGTGGAGTCCGGGGTCAAATTCAAGGGCACTCTCATCGTGCTCATTTCCACCGCTTCCGAGGCTGGGTCGCCGGGCGGCGTGGTGGATATGGTCAAAACCGGCATGCTGGGGAGCGGCAGGTTTAATACCGACGCGGCCATTGTGGCCGACTGTTCCAACCGCCAGATTGTAAGGTACTTTAAGGGCAGGGTTTGGCACGAGTTCAAAATAAAAGGAAAGCCCGTTCATGCCTGTGAGCCTGATGTCGGGATTAACGCCGTGGAAAAGGCCTGCAGAGTTATTGAAGCCCTGAAGCAAGCTGATTTCCTCAAAGAGTCTCACGATTACCTGGGCCACTGCACACTTACCGTGACCAATATAGAAGGCGGCACGGCCCTTAACGCGGTGCCCGGCAGATGCCGTTTCACCACGGATTTGAGGATCGTACCGGGGCAGACCGTGGCCGGGGTCACGGCTAAGATGCAGGAGTTGCTTGACTCCCTGATGAAGGAGGACCCCCAGCTTAAGGTGGAGGTGAATATTCTGCCCAACGCGGTAAAGGACATAATTGAGATTCCTGAAGACAGCAAAGTGGTGCAGACCGCTGTTCGGGCCATGGAGCAGGTGCTGGGCAAGGCCGAGTTCATGCCCGGGGTGGAGTCGCCGGGAGCGGTAACCTTTTTCACAAAGGCGGGCATACCCGCTATATTCTTCGGACCGGGCTCCATCTGGGACGCACATATACCCAACGAGAGCATACTGCTTTCCAGGTTGGGGGAAATGGCCAAGATATATGCCTTGGCGGCACTGGAATTCCTCGGGGTGGAAGACTGACCCGGAGCAAAGACTGGGGGGTGCGAAATGGCCCGAACAGAAAAAACAGCCGCCATTATTATTGCCCTGTTCGCGTTAATATACCTGGCCGGGGGCAGGAGCCTCAAGCTGCTTGAGGAATTTGGCCCCGGGCCGGGCTTTTTCCCGGTTATTCTGGGATTGACCCTGATTTGCCTTAGTGTAGTCTATTATTTCTCAGTGGCAAAATTCGCAGAGCCTGGCCGGCAGAGTCCCTTTAGACCGGATTACCTTTTGCGGCCTGCCGGTGTGATGGCCTCCCTGGCGGTGGCGGCCCTGGCCCTGGATTACCTGGGCTTTATTATAACGGTGTTTTTGCTGGTGCTGATACTGCTGATGGTTTTCGAGAGATACCGGGCCATCCGGGGTATAACCCTGTCCCTGGTGATCAGCGCCGGCTTTTACTTGCTCTTTGACACCTGGCTCAGGGTTCCCCTGCCACAGGGTATATTGAAAGGACTGCCTTTTTAAGGGGGTGTTCTCAATTTGCCTGAAGTATTGACAGGCATCATGAAAGGCTTCAGCATAGCCACACTTCCGATGAACCTGCTCCTCGCTCTGGTGGGGTGCTTTTGCGGCACCTTGGTGGGCGCCTTGCCGGGCATTGGCCCCTCGGCCACCATTGCCATCCTGCTGCCGGTAACCTTCGGTATGGAACCCACATCGGCCATCATCATGCTGGCCGGGATTTATTACGGTGCCACTTACGGCGGGTCCATCACCTCCATACTGATGAACATACCGGGTGACCCCTCGTCGGTGATGTCCACCCTGGACGGCTACCAACTGGCCATGCAGGGCCGGGCTGGGGTTGCGCTGGGCATGGCGGCCATATCCTCCTTTATCGCCGGTACCTTCAGCGTGGTGGCGCTGATGCTGATCGCTCCTCCGGTGGCCGACTTTGCTGTTCGCTTCGGGCCACCTGAATATTTCGCCCTCATCTTCCTGGGCCTGACCCTGATTGTCTACCTGGGCGGAAAATCGGTGATCAAGGGACTGATCAGCGGTGTGGCCGGGCTGGTCATCGGTACTGTGGGGGTGGACCCCATGCAGGGCTTTGGGAGGTATGACTTCGGCATTGTCCGCTTGGCCGACGGGGTGCCCTTTATCGTGGTTGCCATGGGGCTCTTTGCCGTGGCTGAGGTGCTGGTGAATATTGAAAAGCCCTTCAAGACAGAGTTTATAACCAACAAGATCTCCGGCTTCCTGCCCACTATCAAGGATTGGATAGCCTGCCGGGGCGCCTTTGTGAGGGGCACGCTGATCGGCTTTTTCGTGGGTGTGCTGCCCGGGGCCGGAGCTACCATAGCCTCCTTCCTGGCCTACGGGATAGAGAAGAGGGTGTCCAAAAACCCTGAAAGATTCGGTGCCGGGGCCATCGAAGGGGTGGCCGCACCGGAGGGGGCCAACAATGCCGCCACTGGTGGAGCCATGGTGCCGCTGTTTGCCCTGGGAATCCCCGGGTCTTCCTCCACCGCCATTTTGCTGGGGGGTATGATGATGTACGGACTTCGCCCCGGCCCGCTGCTCATTTCCCAGAACCCGGACTTTTTTTGGGGTGTTGTGGCAAGTATGTATATAGGCAATATGATGCTTCTGGTGATGAACCTGCCCCTGGCCGGGGTGTTTGCCCGGCTTACACGCCTGCCTTACTCGGTGCTCTACCCTTTAATCCTCCTTTTCGTGGTCATCGGGGCATACAGCCTGAACAACAGTGTGTTTGAGGTCTGGCTGGTGCTAATCTTCGGGGTGGTTGGGTATATCATGCGCAAGCTCGATTTTCCCCTGGCGCCCCTGGTTCTGGCCCTGGTGCTGGGACCCATGGCCGAGAAGGCACTGAGCCAATCGTTAACCATGTCCCACGGCAGCTTGGCCATATTCTTCACCAGGCCAATCGCGGCGGTTATTTTCGCCTTTACCCTGGTTATGATGGTGAGTCCTTTATTGAAAAAAATATGGGGCAGGCGGCAGGCCGGATAAGGGCTTAATCCTCCGGCAAAGATGCCTCTTTTTTCCCAGGGGGTGGTGCACAGCATATGGCGGGGCAAAGGTGTCCCCCTTAAAAGATCCATACAAAAAAACAGAACGGGAATAAGGAGGAAAACATGAAAAAAGGTATTGGACTGCTGGCTGTTTTAATTTTAGTGCTCTCTTCACTGTTTTCAGCGGGGTGCCAGAGTAAGGCCACCCCGGACAAAGCGGCCCCGGACAAGGCTGTCCAGGACAACAAAGCACCGGCCAGCAAATACCCCGAGAAGCCCATCGAGTTCGTGGTGCATACCAAGCCGGGGGCTGGGGCTGACATTCTGGCCAGAACAGTTTCCGACATTATGACCAAGGAAAAAATGGTCAATCAGCCAATCACCGTGAACAACAAATCTGGGGGAAGCGGTGCCGTGGCCTTTGCTTACGTGGCCGAGAAGAAGGGGGATCCATACTTCCTCCTGGCCGCCCAGCCCACACTGATCACCACCACCCTGAAAAGCGGCGGGTCCAATTTCAATATGAAAAGCTTCACCCCCCTGGCCAATCTGGGGGCTGATGAAAGCGTCATCGTGGTTAAGGCCGATTCTAAGTTCCAGAGCATGGACGATCTGATCAAGGCCGCCAAACAGGCGCCCAAGTCCGTGTCCCAGGGCGGCGGGGCCATCGGAGCCTCGGACTCCATTGTGGGCCACCTGATCCAAAAGGCCGCCGGGGTCACCTTCAACTATGTCTCCTTTGGCACCGGCGGTGAGGTGCCTCCGGCTCTGCTGGGGGGCAATGTGGACTTTATCGTAGCCAACCCCGCCGAGGTGATTGGCCTGGTGGAAGGTAAAAAGCTGAAAATAATAGGTGTGGCAGCCGAAAAGAGAATGGAAGGCATGCCTGACGTGCCGACTCTCAAGGAGCAGGGTATCAATGTGATCTACCAGTCCTTCAGGGGCGTAGTGGCCACCAGCCAGGTGCCTGCCGACACAGTAGCCTTCTGGGAGAGTACCCTGGAAAAAATAACTAAAACCGATGCCTGGAAGAAGTACCTAAAGGAAAACGGCCTGACCCCCACCTTTATGAAGTCGGCTGATTTCGGCAAATACCTGGATGACCAGGTCAAGACCTACGAGACAGTGCTCAAAGAGATGGGTCAGCTAAAGTAAATCTAATGTCAATATGATTAAAGGGGCCGGTAAAAAAACCGGCCCCCTTCAGCGACATTCTTTAAGCCCCCTGTTAGCGGTGGTTTCAGAAAAGAGAACTAATTTTTAAATTTTTTATACTTCCAAACAATGGCAAGAGAATGGGGGTATGCTGGATTGATCAATTTTGACAGGGTGTACACCGACATTCTGGTAGTCGGAGGTGGCGCCGCCGCCGCCCTGGCGGCAATCCGGGCCACTGAAAAAGGGGTCCGGGCCATACTGATGACCAAGTCGGGATTTCCTTCCGGGGCCTCGGTGATGGCGCGCAGCGGTTTTCAGGCTGCCATGGGACACTCGGATCCCGCCGACAGCCCCGAGGTGCATTACCAAGATACCATGAAGGCGGGCAGCGGGCTGAATAGCCCGGCCCTGGTCAGAAGGATGTGCGAGGATATAGTGCGCATCGTGGGTGACCTGGACAACTGGGGAGTTGATCTGATCAAAGACGGGGAGAAGTTTTCCCAGAGGCACCGGGTGGGCTGCACCTATCCCCGCCACCTGCATCACTACGATACCACCGGCAAGGCCATTATGCAGACCCTGAAGGACCATGTGGTCAAAAGGGGTATACCGGTGCTGGCGCACAATATGGTGGTGGATATTTTCAGCGACGGGGGAGATGTTTGCGGTGCCCTGGCGCTGGATTACGAGTCAGGAAAATTTACTGTGGTTGAGGCCCCGGCGGTGATTATAGCCGCCGGTGGCGCCGGGTGGCTATATGCCGTTACCGACAACTCCCCCATGATGACCGGGGACGGCTATGCACTGGCCTTAAGGCAGGGGCTGCCGCTCATCGACATGGAGATGATCGACTTCCAGCTCCAGGTTTGCCACCCTCCGGAGATCAAGCGCTACCCGCCCAACTCCAGTGCCTGGATAGCCGCCGGGGCGTGTTTTTACAACGGTTTGGGCGAAAGATTTATGAGGAGGCACCAGCCCGGGACCCTGGAAAAAAGCAGCCGGGCCATGATCAACCGGGCTGTGGGGATAGAGTTGCATGAGGGGCGCGGGACCAAAAACGGCGGGGTCTACCTGGACCTGTCCGCCATTCCACCGGAGGATCTGCCCCAAATAGGCCCCTCTATTTACGGCACCTTTGCCAGAAACGGCATTGACCTGTCCTATCAGCCCATGGAGCTGGCCCCTGGCGCTCATACCTTCCTTGGGGGAGTGCTGATCCGGGAAGACGGATCAACTGAAATCGGAGGGCTATACGCTGCCGGGGAGGTGGCCGGCGGGGTGCACGGGGCTAACCGGCTGGGCGGCAACGCTGTGACTGACCCCCTTGTCTTCGGTGACCTGGCCGGAAGTGCGGCAGCGGATTATATTGCCGGCTGCAAGCCTAAAGCTGTGCCGGATACTGAGGCCGGGGACCGGATCGCCGCCGCGCTGGAAATGACCCGGCGGTCCTCCGGGGTCTCCCCCAGGGAGGCGGCCCAAAAGGTTCAGGCTATAATGCATGAGAATGTAGGAATAGTCCGGAGCGCTTCGAGGCTTTCTCGGGCCATTCAGGCCCTGGATGAGATCGCGGCCGAGGTGATCCCGGCACTGTCAGCAGGAGGAAACTCCGCCAGGGCAGCCGCCATGGATTTAAGGCGTGGCCTTGAGGTAATCAACATGGTGGCAGCCGGAAAGGCCATCGCCATGTCGGCCCTTGCCCGGCAGGAGAGCAGGGGGGCGCACTACCGCCTGGACTTCCCCAAGCCGGGCGGGGAAGAGTGGTCAAAACACGTTGGTATCCGGCTGGCGGGCGGAAAATATACCATTGAGTACTTTACTGTGTGAAGGGAGGACCCTAATTGTTAGCTGCAGTTGTATTGGAGCCGGGGAAGCTGGAGATCAGGGAGGTACCTGTTCCGGATTTGGAGGAAAATGACGTTTTAATCAAGGTGGCCAGCTGCGGGGTCTGCGGATCCGATGTGCACGCCTATGAAGGCAATCACTTCAGGACCACATACCCTCGGATTATGGGGCATGAGTTTTCCGGCTACGTCGAAGAGGTGGGCACTGGGGTTAAGGACTTTAAAAAAGGTGACCGGGTCTGCGCCGAGACTAATATCCCCTGCCGGCAGTGTAAAATCTGCAAGTCAGGATTGCCCCACCTGTGCAAGAAGGTGGAGGTGATAGGTTTTAACCGTGATGGCGGCTATGCCCAGTATGTTAGGGTGCCGGCCGAAAACCTGATCCCGGTGCCGGAAAAACTGACCATGGACCAGGCCACCCTTACACAGCCCTTGGGTGTGGGCTACAAGGCGGTGGTGGAGCACTCCTCCATAGGAGAGGGGAGTACTGTGGCTGTGCTGGGCGCCGGCCCCGTGGGGCTGGGGGCGGTTGCCGCGGCGGCCGTCTGCGGAGGCCGGGTTATCGCCATAGACATATTTGAGCACAAGCTGGAAGTGGCCAAAAAGATGGGCGCGGCCGAGGTGATCAATGGCCGGGAGGAGGACGTCATTGCCAGGGTGATGAACATCACCGGCGGGGACGGGGTGGATGCCGTCATTGAGTGCGCCGGGGGAAGCCAGCACGTCACCATCCAGCAGGCCACCCAGATGATCAGGCCCCGGGGTGATGTGATTGTGGTTGGCACCTTTGGCAAGGGGGGTACCCCGGTGCGCCTGGCCGACCTGCGGGCATTGGAGCTGACCATCAAGGGGACCAGGGGCCAGTATAAGATGTACGCTCCCTGCCTGGAAATGGTGGCCAGCGGAAAAATTGACGTCAACCCCATGCTAACCCACACGGTGGATCTGGAGGGCGCCCTGCATGGCCTTGAACTGATGGCCGGTAAGGCAGGGGGACAGGTGATAAAAGTACTGTTAAAGCCGAACAATTAATCAGCTTTAGCGGCTCCAGCTTTTTACAGCTGTGAATGGAGGCTTGGTATGGAAGTTTTATTCAACCTGGCTGGCGGCATGAGCGTAGTTTTATTTGATTTTACAAACATTATTTACCTGATATTGGGAGTGCTTGTGGGCACTTTTGTGGGAGCGCTTCCCGGGATAGGTCCGGCAGCCGGGATAGCCATCCTTCTGCCTATGACCTTTCGCCTGGAACCGGTAACCGCCTTGATTTTTATGACTGCCACCTACCTTGGTACAACCTTTGGCGGCGCTATAACCTCAATCCTGATCAATGTGCCTGGCGAGGCTGCCTCGGTCATGACTTCGGTGGAGGGCTACCCCCTGGCCAAGAGGGGGAAGGCCGGAAAGGCGCTGGGGATGGCGGCTATTGCCTCAGGGGTGGGGGCGTTTACCAGTTCCATAGCATTGGCCTTTTTAGCCCCGGTGATTGTGGAGTATGCCCTGGCCTTTGGACCCACGGAGTACTTTGCGCTGATTTTTACCGGCCTTACCCTGGTGGTCTTTTTGAACACCGGTTCCTGGATAAAGGGGGCCATCGCCACCTTTTTCGGGATACTTCTGGGAACCGTCGGACTTGACCCCATGGGGGGACATGAGAGGTTCACCTTTGGCACGATAGCCCTGACAGATGGCATAAATTTTGTTCTGATTGCCATCGGGGTGTTTGCCATAGCCGAAATACTGGAAAATGTTTTGGATTCCCTGGAGATAAACTTCCAGAAACTCACTCTTAAAAATCTCTTTCCCAATGCCGGGGAGATCAAATCATGCCTGAAAACTTTTGCCACATCACCGGTGATCGGCTTTATGGTGGGGGCGCTTCCCGGCGCGGGGATAGCCATTGCCTCATTTTTAAGCTATGCCTTTGCACGGCGGACCTCAAAGAAAAAAGAAGAGTTCGGCAATGGGTCGCTGGAGGGCATTGTGGCCTCGGAGGGCGGCAATTCCGCCGCCGTGGCTGGCGCCCTTGCCCCGCTGCTAACACTGGGGGTCCCCGGATCCGGATCCACCGCCATAATGCTGGGTGCTCTGGTTATGTTCGGGCTGCGCCCCGGCCCGCTGCTTTTTGAACAGAACCCGGATCTAGTGTGGGGTATTATTGCCAGCTTACTGGTTTCAACCGTTGTTCTGGTTATAGTAAACCTTCCCTTTGCTCCACAGCTTTCCAGGGTACTTTCAATAAGGTACACAATTCTTTATCCCCTTATATTGCTGTTCGTACTTACCGGCAGCTATTCACTTAGAAACAACTTCGTGGATGTGTATGTTGCACTGGCCTTTGGCATTATTGGCTTCTTCATGAAGAGGCTGGGCATATCAAGGCCATCCCTGATGCTGGCGGTGGTGTTGGGGCCTCTTGCCGAAACAAGTTTGAGGCAGGCGCTGAACCTGTCTAACGGATCTTTTGCGGTGTTTTTTACCAGACCCATATCTTTGGCACTGATCACCATATCTCTTCTGGCCATGTTGTTTCCCGCGATCAGAAGTCTTGCCGGTCGCAGGAAGCGTCCGGCTGACGGTTAGGCCCTAATAGCTTTATGATTTCTTGTAAAGGGGGGTAGTATTACTGGATCATGTCTAGGTATGCCTTATAATTAGCAAGACCATTATGAAAGGAGCAAGTTGATATGCTTACACGCAAAATGACAGTTCTTTTATTAAGCTTGGCCCTTGCTTTTACCTTTACCGGATGTCAGTCTCAAAAACCCGCTACTCAGGGGGACCAGGCCAAGCCTGCTTTTCCTGATACCTCGAAAACCATTGAGATAGTGGTTCACTCCTCGGCTGGAACCGGCACCGACGTCTTTGCCCGCAACATCATGAAGTCCTTGAAAGATGACAGCATTACTAAGAACAACGTCATTGTCAACAATGTTCAGGGCGGCGGTGGTGCATCGGCCCGCAAGTACGTGGTGGATAAAAACACAGGCAACGCCTATATGCTGCAGATTATTCAGCCCACGGCCATAAGCCGGCCACTGCAAAACGCCGATGACGTGCCGTACACCAATTTTACAACCATCGCCAATCTGGCCAATGAAACGCTGGTGGTGGTGGTTAAGGCTGACTCCAAATATAAGGTTATGCAGGACCTGGTCAACGAGTCCAAGAACAGGCGGGTCAAGCAGGGAGGCGGTACGGTTGGATCCGCCGAGTCCATGGCGGCCTACCTGATCCAGGAAAAGACAGGAGGCAAATTCGACTACGTCTCCTTCCAGACCGGCGGTGAGTCGGTGACGGCCATACTGGGGGGCCACGTGGACTTTATTCTGGCTAACCCCAGCGAAGTGATCAGCAACGTTCAGGGCGGGAAGCTGCGCCTGCTGGCCACGGTTTCAGGAAAGCGACTTCCCATGCTGCCTGACGTGCCCACCCTGAAAGAAATGGGTGTTGAAGTTGAGTGGAACTCCTTCCGGGGAGTTGTCGGGCCTCCCAACATGCCACCCGAGGCGGTGGCCTACTACCGTGAGTGCCTGAAGAAGGTCATGCAGTCCAATGCCTTCAAAGAGTACCTGAAAAATGACATGGTGGCCGAAATGTACCTGGAAGGAAAAGAATTTGAAGATTTCCTCAGCAAGGAAAATGAAACCACCCGCCACATTTTGAGTGGGATGAATCTATTAAAAGGCGAAAAGAAATCCTAGCCGGGGGCAAAAGGAGGGGAGTGCCATAAAGAAGGCCAATTTCATTGCAGCATTGATACTTGTGGCGATGTCGGCCCTAACCTTGTACACCTCGCTTACTACCTTGCCCTATACCGATGAGTTCGGGCCCGGCAGCGGATTTTTACCCACCTGGTGCAGCTTTGTGCTCCTGACGCTGGGATTGCTGTGGATAGTAGAAACTGTTAGGAGTAAGCCTGTGGGGAAGGGGAAGCCCTTTGTGGATACCAGGAACTTGAAAAAGGCAGTGCTGCTGACCCTGGGGCTGTGGGCAGCACCCCTGCTAATGGATTTGCTGGGTTTTTTCACTTGCCTTACCCTGCTGGGGCTGTTTATGATCGTGGGTGTGGAAAGAATTGGCCTCAAGGCGGGACTTCTGCCATTAGCCCTGACTGTAGCAATTATTTTTACGGTATTCAGCCTATGGCTGCAAATGCCGTTTCCCAAAGGTCTGCTGATCTAGAATGAAAATTTACTCACAGGAGGTATGTTTACATGAGCAACGAAGGAACAAAGAAAGAAGTACTGGAAAGGCACATGGACCGGGTGGGCTGGCTGCAGCCCCATAATCATACCCTGGCCGAGGTGCTGCCGGATGTAGTAGACGCCAAGAGCCAGTTGTACAATGAGCTTCTGGGCAAGGCAGTGCATCTGGATTTAAAGACCAAGGCACTAATCCATGTGGCACTTTCTGCCGCCCGCTTCGCCCAGGGCACCCAGCAACACGTTAAAAATGCCATGAAGCACGGCGCCACCAGGGAGGAGATAGTGGAGGCATTCTCACTGACTCTGGTTACCTTCGGCGGACAGGCCTGCCGCTGGGGGATCGATGCCCTGGATGCCGTAGAGGGCAATAAAAGGGTGGTTGACGATTCCCGTCTGTAGTGATTAAGCTGTAAGCTCCGAGCGGCAAACTGTAAGCTTTGAGTTTAAGGTTTAATAACAGTCAAGGCCGCATATTGAGACTGGGTATTTAATTCAGGGATGCCTTTGCGGCCTGGAAATTTTTTGAGATCGGCCACACCGGTTCTCCTTCCTAAAAGCTGGCTGGGGATCTGGGTGGCCCAATTTTTCCCGTCGAGTTTTAAAATTCTGGGGCGTGATGAGATGAAAATTACAAGTATTGAGGCAATACCGGTGGCCCTGCCGCTGGTTCGGACTATTGTCATGGCCTCGCGGACGGTGGACCGGGCCGAGGTTATCGTAGTCATAGTCCACACCGATGAGGGAATTACCGGGGTGGGAGAGTGCCAACCGGTGCCCAAACGTTCCGGGGAAACACTGGCCTCGGCAAAGTACGCCGTGGAGAGCGTACTGGCACCCAAGCTTGCAGGCAGGGATCCCTTTGACATCCAGCCCATCTGGCAGGCCATGCGCAAGGCGCTGGTGTATAATCTTGCCGCCATAGCGGCGGTGGATATAGCCCTCTACGACTTAAAGGGAAAGGCCTTGGGAGTTCCAGTTTATCAACTGCTGGGGGGCAAGTTCAGGTCAGAGGTCAGTGCCACCTGGCATGTTGACGGTTCAGACCCCGGACAGGTAAGGGAGGAAGCTCTGGAGGGCGCGGGTCTGGGGTACAGCATTTTTAAGCCCAAGGTGGGGATCCAAAGCCTTGAAAAGGACCTCCTCATGGTAGAGACAGTCAGGGAAGCGGTGGGATCCGCTGCACAGCTGCGCCCTGACGCCAACCAGTCGTGGCAGCCAAAGGACGCTATCAGGTTTCTCAAAAGGGCGGAACAATACGACCTGGCTTTTCTTGAGCAGCCGGTGCCCTACCGGAACATAACCGGGATGGCGGAGGTGAAGGCTGCCACCACGGTTCCGGTGGCCGCAGACGAGGGACTTTTTGATGTGGGTGACGTACTGGACATTCACCGGCACCAAGCCGCAGATATAGTATCACTGAAGATCATGAAGAGCGCCGGCATCACCGGGGCCTCCAGGATGGCCACAGCGGCCGCAGGGGTCTTTCTGCCTATCCACATCGCCTCCATGATGGTGGAAACCAGCATCTGCGCCGCCGCCGGGCTTCACCTGGCCGCTTCGCTGCCTGAACTTAATTTTGACTGCGGTTTTACAAATCATTACCTGAAGGAAGACATTGTTGAAAACCCGGTGATTTATACCGGAGGCAGTGCCAGGGTGCCGGAGGGGCCGGGCCTGGGGGTGGCCCTTGATGCCGATCGTCTCAAAAAGTATGCTCTGATTTAAAGACAAGAAAACCTTTAAAAGAAAAACAACTTTCGGGCGGTATCAGAGATGACAGAAACCAAAGGGCTGGCTGCAGGGCTGGCGGAAGACATCAAATCAAGCTGGGGGCTGTTTCTCGCCCTCTTCCTGATTCATATCGGGCTGGGTGTGGCCGGGCCGGTTTTAAACGATATTAAGGGCCATTTTGACCTGGCCAGCGCGGCGGCGGTGAGCCTCGTCTTTTCAGCCTTCGGGCTGGCCAGGCTG
>Ga0209347_1003336_pt1 | contig 18952 bp, 24 predicted proteins | sample AutmiccommuBRH23_FD_187382 | JGI IMG/M metagenome (GOLD analysis project Ga0209347, IMG submission 187382) | Deep subsurface microbial communities from Mt. Terri, Switzerland - Autotrophic microbial communities BRH/23 (SPAdes) (version 2) | ecosystem: Environmental > Aquatic > Deep subsurface >...
CGCACAGGTGCAGGGCGCCGACCTGCTGATGGCGCTGAAGGGCGGGCAGATGGGCGGTGCGGACTTCTTCCCCCGCGCCGTAGCGGCCCTGCGGGGCGCCTGAGGCATCGCTGGCCGCCCGCGGCATCAGGGGATGAAGTTGCCCAGCCAGTTTCCAGGCGCCCACCCAAGCTGGCCATTGGGCCCGAAGCTGATGGCGTGCCATTCACCGCTTATGCCGTAGGTGCCGACGCGGTCCCCGTTGTAGACCTTGCCAATCTGGCGGTAATCCGAACCGGGCCCGTCCGGACCGCAAGGAACCCATCGCCATTGGGATCCAGCCCCATGACCGTTGCAGCGCCGAAACAGGCGGCCTGCGCATCCGGCGGACAGCAGGTGTCGAACGGGACATCGAGTTCCTGTGCCGCGAGATGCGATGAAAGGGTGGCAGACAGGCCTGAGAAAACGACAAGGAATAACCTGAAATGCTTCATGTGGCCTCCGGTTTGGACTCCGGAACGTCAGCGGACTGAGCCTACTGCGTCCGCTCTGATCGACCAACGCGCCATACCGGGAAGCCCGCAGGTCATGAGCTACCCCCTGCGGGCAGCCAAGTTGCCGCGATCCTCCCCCACGGATGATGGTCAGAAGGGACGCAACGCCACTGGCCGGCTATGGGCCTAGCAGCCAAGCTCGTTTCAGCGGCGTCTCTTCGGCATTGATCGGCTGACCGGGCGGCTTCCGGTTCTTCCTGGGGGACGAACAGCGCGAGGGGGCAGACGACAGCTTCGTCATCCCCTCGGGCCTGACGCATGGCTGCGTGTGCCTGACGCCAGGCACGCTGGTGGATTGCTTCACCCCGCGCCGCGACGATTTTCTGTAGGCGCTCGGGGCGCCCTCAGGCCCGCCCGTCCTGCAGCAGCATCAGCTGTAACTGGCTTCCCGCGCCCGTCCCAAGGTGCAGGCTGTTCACCGCAACGCGGGTGCGGCGCGAGGTGCCCTCGGGCTCACCCGTGTTGGGGTTGATGTCGTATTTGGGGAAGTTGGACGGGGAGATATCCAGCCGGATCCGGTGCCCCTTGGCGAAGCGGTTGGCGGTGGCGAAAGGGGTGATGGTGATGTCGAATGCCCCTTCATCGGCCCCGACCAACTCCGGCGCGTCGAACCCCCTGCGGTAGCGCACCCGGAAGACCCCATCGGTGATGTTCAGCGCATAGCCGCGCGGATAGTCGGCCGAGGGCGGGTAGACATCCGCCAGCTTGGCGGTGAAATCGGTATCGGGCGCATCGGTCGACACCCGCAGCCGCACCGTCACCGGGCCGGCGATGACCATGTCTTCCGCCAGCGGTGCCGTCTCGAAGCTCAGCACATCGGGCCGTGCCGTCAGCGGCATCCCCGGCGCGTTGCAGCCAAAGATACCCTCCGCCTCGACCTGATCGAAACCGCCGCCCGCGAAGATCGGCTCGCCCGAGGTCAGCGAGCCGCCGATGGTCTGCACATAGGCGTCATACCAGCTGGACATGAAGATGATCGGCACCTTGGGGAAGGTGTCGTAATAGCCCGCAGACCAGAGGCCGGTCTTCTTCCAGAATCGTCGAAGGTGCCGTGCTGCCATTGGTCCAGTAGATACGCCTCGTAATCCGGGTCCCATTTCACCGGCGAGCGGCCCTTGGTCCAGGGCGTGCGCGCCATCCAGCCGCGCAGGTCCTCGGCCTCGATGGCGCGCAGGATCGCGGGGTCGGCCACGGCAGCCGGGCTTTCCATCGCGCGGTTATAGGCCCAGGTGGCCTGCTTCATCTCCAGCGCGCCGCCCTGGCGGATGCCGCAGGTGAAGGCGTTGGAAAAGCCGCCCGAATCCACCGCCATGCAGGCAAGGCCCGGCGGGTTCAGGCAGGCCAGCGCCATCTGCACATGCGCGTCATAGCTTAGGCCCATGGTGCCGATGCGCGAATTGGTCCAGGGCTGCGCGCCGATCCAGACCATGGAGTCATACCCGTCCTCGGCTTCGTTCACATATTTGGTGAACGCGCCTTCGGATCCATAGCGCCCCCGCAATCCTGCCAGATGACGATATAGCCCTCGCGCACCTGATCCGCCCCTCAACCTTGGACCGCCCGAAGGCAGATTTTCCGGCTTCCGCTCAGGGTGGCGGGCTGGTGGCGCCCCCTGATTTCGTCAGCATGATCGGAACCTTGTTGCCGATCGCGCCGTGTGGCCGTTCCTCGTTGTAATATCTACGCCAATTCTCCAACTTTTCCACTGCATCCGCAAGCGTCAGGAACCAGTGCTGGTTCAGGCATTCGGTCTTAGGTAGCAGATGCACCAAGGCTTGCATCGAGGCCCGATAGTGGAACATGATGGGAACATGAGCTGCTTGGCGAGGCGATCATGGCCCAACACTTCCTTCTTTCGGCAGCCGCGCGAACCCTTTCGCTCAAGGCGATCTACTCCGAGGGCGAAGAGGCGGCATACCAGCGGTTCTGTCGCCTGCGCTGGCCTGACACGGACGGCGCTCCGGTGTGTCCCCTCTGCGGATGCCTCGACATCTATGATCTGACGACGCGGCGTCGGTTCAAGTGCGCGGCCTGCCACCGGCAGTTCAGCGTGACATCGGGCACGATCTTCGCCTCGCGAAAGCTGGCCTTCGTCGATCTGCTCGGAGCGATCTGCCTGTTCGTGAACGCATCGAAGGGCCTCTCAGCAGTGCAGCTTTCGCGAGATCTGGATGTGCAGCACAAGACGGCCTTCATTCTGATGCACAAGCTGCGCGAGACGATGACAGCAGAGACGCATGAGGCGCGTCTCGAGGGCTTGGTCGAAGTGGATGGTGCCGCGTTTGGCGGCCATGTCCGGCCGGCCAATCGGCGAGACGAGCGTGTTGATCGCAGGCTGCGGGCTAACCGCAGCGGCAAGCGGCGTGTGGTGGTCGTCTTGCGTCAGCGTGGAGGCCGGACGCTGACCCGGACATTCCTGTGCGAGGCCCTGGGTGTGGACTTCGCCCGGGAGAGGATCGCCGCCGGCAGCGTCGTCGCGGCCGACGAGGTCACGCACTGGGACCTGCTCGATCCCGAGTTCGACATGCAGCGGATCAACCATTCCGAGGCTTACAGCCGCGGTGGCGCCCACACCAACCTCGCCGAGAGCTACTTCTCTCGGCTGCGCCGCATGATCGGCGGACAGCATCTCCGGGTTGAGGGCCGCTACCTCGATGCCTATGCGGCTCATGCCGCCTGGCTCGAGGATCATCGGTCCCAGAGCAATGGCGCACTGGCGGATCGCTTGATCGGGGGCGCGCTTGCCGCGCCGGTCAGTCGGGCCTGGAAGGGCTACTGGCAACGACGCGCAGCGTGACGGCGTCGCCCGCGGTCCAGACGCACATGCCTTGGCGCTTCTCCACCATACGCACGAGCTTGTGGCGCTTGGCGTGCCGCAATGCCTGGACGACCTTGAACACCACCGAGTTCCGCAGCGCCGTGTCCGTGACTTCAAGGTCGCGCTCGATCATCACCCGTTCCGCCAAGTCCCGGGTCGTCATCTCCGCGCCCACACCAAGGTGCCGCACGCAGATGTCGGCGATCTCGCCCTTCTTGAAGAACCCGTGGCTCACGATGTAACGCGCCCGCTGTCGCTCGGGCGCCGCGAACAGGTCAATGGTCGCATTCACGTGGGCGAGGTCGTGCTTCGCATGCGCGATCTGCGCCTCATAGGCCTTGATACGGCCGAGAATCTCGGCGCGCTTCTGTGTCAGGATCTGAACGATCAAGGGTTCGGTCATCCCAACATTGCATCTGACGAAGCGACCGCGGTCCAGATGGGAACTTGGTGCATCTGCTACCTAAGACCGCAGGCATTCGGCCCGGAACCTGCCATTGAACGCTTCGATGAAGGCGTTGTCGGTCGGCTTGCCCGGGCGTGAGAAGTCGAGAACGACGCCGCGCTGATACGCCCAGAGGTCCACGTCGCGCGAGACGAACTCGGTGCCCTGATCGACGCGGATCGTCTTTGGATAGCCAGTCGTGCGGCACACCTGGTCGAGCGTCGCCACGACATCTTCGCCGCGGTAGCTGTAGCGCATGTCAAGCACCGGAACGTAGCGCGAGAAAGTGTCGACCACGGTCAAAACCCGCAACTTCTTGCCCGTGGCCAACTGGTCATGAACGAAGTCCATCGCCCAGACATCGTTGGGACCGACGGCTTCGGCGCGGTCATCACGCAGCTTCGCCTTCACCCGTCGCTTTGGCGTCTTGTGCCTGAGCTGCATTCCCAACTCCCTGTATATGCGGTAGACTTTCTTGACGTTGATGCCCCAGCCTTCACGATCCAGCAGGACATGAACGCGACGGTAACCATACCTGACCCGCGTTTCGCAGATCTCCTTGATCCGCTTGGCGACAGCAGCCTGATCGGTGCGGCGGGATTGGTAGTGGAACGTTGAGCGGTCGAACCCGATGGCCCCACAAGCCGTCCGGATCGAAACCGCTCAGTCGCTGCACATCCCGCGAACCAGTTCGCGCATGCGACCAGGCTTCAGATCTTTCGCCGGATCACGTCCTGCAACATCTCCCGATCCAGCGTCAGGTCAGCCACGATCTTCTTCAGCCGACTGTTCTCGTCCTCGAGCTGCTTGAGCCGCTTCATCTCGGTCGGCAGCAGGCCAGCATATTTCTTCTTCCAATTGAAGTAGGTCGCTTGGCTGATCCCGGCCTTGCGACAGATCTCCGCAACCGGCGTGCCTTCTTCGCCCTGCTTGATAATGAACGCCTTCTGCGCGTCCGAAAATTTGCTCGCCTTCATCCGATTCCGCTCCTCTCCCAGCCAGGAAAACGTACCGGAAAACTCCAGCTTCAAACGGTCCAGTTTGCGGGGGGGCAGATCACACCAGTAGCCGCGCCAGCTCGGGCCGGCTGTAGGAGGTGGGGCGCGCCACGGACAGCTCTGTCCGCGGCGTGCCCGACTTGTCATAGGGCGTGCGTTCGAAGACCACCGGTCAGTCACGTACCGGGTGTTCCTCAACACCTTCAAATATGCCGCGATCACCTGGGCGATCACCCTGACGCTTGGCTTCACCATCGCCTATTTCCTCGCCTTCCATGTGCGCAGCCAGACCTGGCAGACCATGCTGTTCCTGCTCTGCACCATCCCGTTCCTGACCTCCAACATCATCCGCATGATCAGCTGGATCCCGTTCCTTGGCCGCAACGGCATTGCCAATTCGACGCTGATGGAGTGGGGTCTGATCGACGCGCCGCTGGAATGGCTGCTGTTTTCCGACTTCGCGGTGATCCTGGCCTTCGTGCATCTGTACACGCTGTTCATGGTGGTGCCGATCTTCAACACCATGATGCGCATCGACCGCAGCCTGCTGGAGGCGGCGAACGATGCCGGTGCCACGGGCTTTCAGACGCTGGTCAACGTCATCATCCCGTTGACCAAGCCCGGCATCATGATCGGCACGATCTTCGTGGTGACGCTGGTGATGGGCGACTTCATCACCGTGCGCTTCATGTCAGGCTCGCAATCCGCCAATGTCGGGCGGCTGATCTCCAATGACATCGCGCTGCTGCAATACCCCTCGGCGGCGGCCACGGCGATGGTGCTGCTGGTGACGGTGCTGCTGGTGATCACCGCGCTGCTGCGCCTTGTCGATATCCGGAAGGAGCTGTGATGGATCGCCGCCCGCGTTCGTTCTATTGGCTGTCGCTCGTCTTCGGGCTGTTCCTGATCTTCCTTTATGGCCCGACCATCACCATCGGCATCCTGTCGTTTCAGGGGCCATCCGGCGGGCTGACCTTCCCGATGCGCGGAACCTCGCTGCACTGGTTCCGGCAATTGTTCGAGCAGCAGCAGGTGGGCGATATCTGGGGCTCGTTCAGCCGCTCGCTGGTGCTGGGGCTGATGGTCATGGTCACGACGCTGGTGGTGTCGGTCATGGGCGGGCTGGCCTTCCGCAAGCGGTTCCGCGGATCGGCGCTGCTGTTCCAGCTGGTGATCGCCAGCCTTGTGATCCCGTCGATCCTCATCTCCTTGGGGGTTGGGCTGATGTTCAGCCAGTCGGGCCTGCCGGTGCATTGGGCCGGGTCGGGCTTTGGCGCGCAGCTGACATGGACGCTGCCCTTTGGCCTGCTGATCATGTTCGCGGTCTTCAACCGCTTCGACAGCGCCTATGAGGAAGCCGCCCGCGATCAGGGCGCGTCGCCGTGGCAGACCCTGCAGCATGTGGTGCTGCCGATCATCGCGCCCTCGCTGATCGGGGTCGGCCTCTTCGGCTTCACCCTGTCCTATGACGAATTCGCGCGCACCCTGCTGACCGCGGGCAGCTACAACACCCTGCCGCTGGAGATTTTCGGGATGACCACCAATGTGACCACCCCGGTGATCTTCGCGCTTGGCACGCTGACCACCCTGTTCTCGCTGGTCATCATCGGGGTGTTTCTGGTGACGGCGGTGATCATGAACCGGCGCCGGGCGCGGCGGCGGTCAGATGCCGGGCGGGCGGTGTAGGCCCCGATGAACCTGCTGTTCCTGAACCCCAATTCCACCGTCGCCATGACGGAGGCGATGGTCGCGGTCGCCCGCGCCGCCGATCCCGAAGCGCAGATCACCGGCTGGACCAATACCCGAGGCCCCTCCGCAATTCAGGGGCCCGAAGATGGCGCGGCGGCGGTTGCGGGCCTGCTGGCCATGCTCCCCGCTGCGCGCGAGGCGGGGGCAGAGGCGCTGGTCATCGGCTGCTTCGACGATACCGGACTGGCAGAGATCCGGGCAGCGGCGCATTGCCCGGTGATCGGCATCGGGCAGGCGGCGTTCCACATGGCGTCCCTGCTGGGGCACCGGGTGTCGGTGGTGACCACTCTTGAGGTGTCGGTCCCGGTTATCGCCGCCAACATCGCCGCCTATGGCTTTGCGGGTCAGGTCGCCCGCGTGCGCGCCACCGGCCTTGCCGTGCTGGAGGTGGATGAGGCCAGCCCCGCCACCCTGGCACGGCTGGGCCGTGAGATCCTGCAGGCCGGCGACGAGGACGGAATCTCGGGCGTGGTGCTTGGCTGCGCTGGGATGGCGCCGCTGACAGCGCAGCTGGGTCGCGGCACCGGCCTTGCAGTGATCGACGGCGTCGCAGCGGCCACGCGGCTGGCCCGGCCACTGGTGGCGCAGGCCCGCGGGGGCTGAGCGCGGCGCGCAGGGGCGGGCCCGCGGCGGGGCAGGGACCCGTCCCCTCTGTCGCAACAGAGGATCGGCGCGCGGGCCGATCCCGAGGTTACCCCTTCAGCGCATCGGAGACGGCGTGGATATGCTCCGTCCCGATCCCGCAGCAACCGCCGATGATCGTGGCGCCGCCCGCGGCCCAGCCTCTCGCCATGGCGGTATAGGCCGATGTCGTCAGATCGTCGCGCACCGCGCTGACCACCTCATTCGCGCCGCCATCCTCATCTTGCGAGGTGAAGGCATTGGCATAGATGCCAAGCGGGATCTTGTCGCCAACCACCGCGCGGGCCGCGTCCAGCGCGCCCTGCATCACCTCGGGCATCGAGCAGTTGAACAGCATCGCCGAGGCGCCGACGCGCAGCGCAAGTCGCGCCGCCTCCGCCACCGGCTGGCCCGAACGCAGGCAGGGCTCGTCCGTCGCCTCGTCGCCATCGCGCAGGGTGAAGGAAAGCCAGAGCGGCTTGCCGGTGCCGGCGACGGCCCGAGCCGCCGCTTCGGCCTCTTCAAGGCTGCTCTGGGTCTCGGCCAGCCACAGGTCGACATGCGGCGCAAGGCCCCTGACCAGAGGTGCCAGCAGTGTGGCGGCCTCACCTTCGCGGAAAAGGTCGGGGCGGTACGATCCGAAGACGGGGGGCAAGGAGCCGGCCACCTGCACGCCGGTGCCGGCATCCGCCGCCTCGCGCGCGAGGCTCCCGGCCAGCGCTGCCAGACGTTCGGCATCCGCGTCGAACCTCTCTTGGCCGATGTGGAAGGGCACGAGCGCGTAGCTGTTGGTGGTGATGACAGTGGCCCCCGCCTTCACGAACCGCTCATGCGCGGCGCGCACCGTTTCCGGTGCCTCCATCAGCGCCAGCGCCGACCATTCGGGTTGGCGGAAGGGGGCGCCGCTGCGCTCCAGTTCGCGGCCCATGCCGCCGTCCAGGATCGTGATCATGTCGGGTTGTCCTTTATGCGGTTGGGGATGTCGAGGGCGGCCTGCAGATCGTCGATCAGGTCCTCCGCCGCCTCCAGCCCGATGGAGAGCCGGATCAGATCGGCGGGGCAGCGGGTGCCCGGACCCTCGGTCGCTGCCCGCCGTTCGATCAGGCTTTCGGTGGAGCCGAGCGAGGTCGCGCGGCGGAAGATCCGCGCCGCGGCCACCACGGCATCGGCGCGGGCCGCGCTGCCCATGCGGAAGGACAGCATCGGGCCGAAGCCATTGGAATACTGAGCCAAGGCAAGGGCGTGCTGCGGATGGTCCGGCAAGCCCGGATAGTGAACCGCCAGCCCCTGATCGGCCAGCCAGCCCGCCAGCCGGGCGGCACTGGCCGAGGCCCGCTCCATCCGCAGCACGAAGGTGCGCAGGCCGCGCAGCAGCAGCCATTCGCCGAAGGGGGCCAGGATTGTGCCGGTATCGGTGCGGTGCTGGACCAGAGTGCCGCGCGCAGAGGGATGGGCCAAGGCCAGCACGCCCGCCAGCACGTCGCCATGCCCGTTCAGGAACTTGGTCGCCGAGTGCAGCACGACATCCGCGCCAAGGGTCAGCGGGCTGATATGGTAGGGCGTCGCGGCAGTCGCATCGACCAGCAGCAGCGCGCCGGCCCCCTGCGCCAGCGCCGACAGGCGGCGCAGGTCGGGCACCTGCCACAGCGGGTTGCCCGGAAACTCGGCCCAGACCATGCCCACGCGGCCCGAGGACAGCTGCGCCGCGACGGCCTCTAGGTCGGTCATCGGCGCCAGCCGCAGCGTCAGCCCGCGCGCGGCGGCGGCGCGCTCCAGGATGCCGCGGAACTCATAGTAGCCCTCGGTCTCCAGCAGAACCTCGCGCCCCGGCGGCACGAGGGCGAGCGCCGCCTGCGCTGCCGACGCGCCAGAGGCGAAGGCAAGCGCGGTGGCCGCTTCATCCAGCCGGGCAAGGATCGTTTCCAGCGGCGTCTCCCCGGCCGGGCCGGACCGGGCATAGCCACGTGACGGCTCTCCCGGCTGCGCAGCATGGGTGACCGACAGCCGCAGCGGCGGCACCAGCCCGCCTGCGCCATCGCTGACGCCGTCCAGCCCGGCAAGAAGGGTGTCGATCTTCATCTTCTTGTGCAACCGCCCAAAATTTCGTCGTATGTCATCTTGAGGATTGACTGTCGATTGTCGATCCTTGACATCGGTCGCTCGCAACGTGCCCTAGAGAGGCCGGTCACTGCAAGGCACATTTCGAAGGACGCATCATGGCGCAAACGCTCGTCAACGATCCGGGGCCGGAAATCGCCGCCCTCATCCAGTCGGTCGAGGCCCGCCTCATCGAGATCCGCCGCGACATCCACGCCAATCCCGAGATCGGGTTCGACACGCACCGCACCACCGCCAGCGTGGTGCGGGAACTGGAAGCGCTTGGCCTGTCGCCGAAGGCCGGCGTCGGCCGCACCGGCGTGGTGGCCGAGATCAAGGGCGCCGCGCCCGGCCCCTGCCTGATCCTGCGCGCCGACATGGATGCCCTGCCGATCCACGAGATGACGGGGCTGCCCTTCGCCTCGACCATCCCCGGCAAGATGCATGCCTGCGGGCATGACCTGCACACCGCGGCGCTGATCGGCGCAGCCTCGGCGCTGAAGGAACTGGCCCCGCGGCTGCGCGGCACGGTGCGGCTGGTGTTCCAGCCGGCCGAGGAGACGCAGGACAGCGGCGCCGCCGCGATGGTCGCGGACGGGGCGGCCGACGGGGCCGACATGGCCATCGCCTTCCACAACCGCCCGGAACTCCCGGCGGGACAAGTCTCGCTGAACCGCGGCGCCAGCACGGCGTCGAGCGACGAGTTTCGCGTCGTGATGCACGGCAAGTCCGGCCACGCTGCGCGCCCCCATGCCGCCGCCGATCCCATCGTGGCCGCCGCTTATGCCATCGCGCAGTTGCAGACCGTGATCTCGCGCGAGATGGACCCGGCGATGTCGGCGGTGCTGACCGTCGGCCATATCGTCGGCGGCGCCACGCAGAACATCATTCCCGACAGCTGCATGTTCGAAGGCACCGTCCGCGCCCGCACCCCCGAGTCCCGCGACCGGGCCGAGGCGTCGCTGCGCCGGATCTGCGAGGGCGTCGCCATGGCCCAGAACCTGCGCGCCGAGGTCGACTATGTCCGCGGCGCGCCGATGGTGCTGAACGATGACCGGCTGGTCGATGTGGCGGCCACTGTACTGGCGGCCCAGTTCGGCGCCGCGCCGAACGTGCAGCAGGGCAGCAGCTTCGGGGCAGAGGATTTCTCGTTCTTTTCAGAGCGGATGCCCTCGATCCAGATCCACATCGGCTCCGGCCAGCCGGGGCGAGACGACCGCGTCCACAACTCCGATTACCAGCCGGATGAGGCCTGCATCGCGCAAAGCGCGGTGGCCCTGACCCGCATGGCTGTCGAACTCCTGTCCTGATCACCTGACCCAGAGGCCCGTCCCATGACCGTCACCAGAAGAACCTTCGTCTCGACCCTCGCCGCCGGCACCGGCCTGCTGGCCGCGCCCGGCCTGCTGCGCGCGCAGCCCCGCACGATCCGCTTTGCCACCGAGGGCGCGTTCCCTCCCTTCAACCAGACCGCCCCCTCTGGTGCGATTACCGGGTTTGAGCCGGAGCTGGTGCAGGCCTTGGCCGACCGTCAGGGCTTTGAATTCGAGATCATCGCCCAGGCCTGGGACGGCATGATCCAGGGCCTGATCGACGGCAAGTATGACGCTGTGGTCGATGCCATTTCCGTCACCCCGGCGCGGCAGGAGGTGATCGACTTCTCGCTGCCCTACACCACCGGCGGATCGGCCTTCGTGACGGTGAATGAGACGGGCCTGACCCTGCCCGAGACTGGCACCAAGGTGGACCTTGCGGATGAGGCCGGGGCGAAGCCCGCCATCGACGCCGTCGCTGCCGCGCTGAAGGGCAAGACCGTCGCGGTGCAGGTCTCGACCATCCAGTCGGGCTTCCTCGACACCTACCTCGCGCCGCAGGGCGTGACGGTGCGCGCCTACCAGACCGGGCCCGAGGCCTATCAGGATCTGCTCAACGGGCGGGCCGATGCGGTCATGGCCTCGGTCACCAACCTGTCGGCCTTTCTCAAGAAGAACGAGGGCAAGGTTGCCATCAGCGGCCCGACCTTTGGCGGCGGGTTGATGGGCAATGGCGCCGCCATCGCCATCGCCAAGGGCAGCGACCTGGCGGCGATGTTCAACGAGGGGCTGAAGGCGATGTCGGATGACGGCAGCCTGTCGGAACTGTCGGCCAAGTGGTTCGGCATCGACGTCACCCCCAAGCTCTGAGGCCATAGGTGGAGTTCGACTGGGCATTGCTCGGCTTCGGCCCGGAGGGCTGGGGCATGGTCCTGATCCGGGCCGGCGGCATGACGCTGGTCGTGTCCATCTGCGCCTTCCTGCTGGGTCTGGTCCTGGGCACGCTGTGTGCCTGGGCCCGGATCGCCGGCAGCCGCTGGGTTCAACGGCTGGCCATCGGCTATACGGTCGTGCTGCGCGGCGTGCCTGACCTGCTGGTGATCTACCTCTTCTACTTCGGCGGGCGTCAGGTGGTTGCAGCCGTCGGCACCGCGCTTGGGTTCGAGGGGCCGTTCGACATCAGCGGCTTTGTCGCCGGGGTGCTGGCCATCGGCCTCATCTCCGGCGCCGCACAGTCCGAGGTACTGCGGGGCGCCTATTACGCGGTCCCCACCGGCACCATCGAGGCGGGGCGGGTCGTCGGCATGGGCCGCCTGATGCTGTTCCGCCGGGTGATCGCGCCGCAGGCGCTGACTACGGCCATTCCGGCGATGGGGAACCAGTGGCAGTCGGTCATCAAGGAAACCGCGCTGATCTCGGTCACCGGGCTGGTGGAAACGATGCGGCAGGTCTCCATCGCCGCAGGCTCCACGCAAGAGCATTTCCTGTTCTACCTCGCCGGCGCGTTGATCTTCCTGATCATCACCAGCCTGTCGGACATCGTCTTCCGCCTGGCAGAGCGGCGCTCGCTGCGCGGGCACCAGCAGGGACACGCTTGAGATGGATACCGAATTCCTCTCGGGGATCTTCCTCAAGCTGCTGACCGGCCTGCCGCTGACGCTGAACCTGACGGCGCTGTCGCTTCTGTTCGGCGGCCTGCTGGCGCTGGTGCTGAACCTGATGCGGGCGAGCCGCGTGGGGAATGCCCTCGCCTCGACCTATGTGTTCGTGTTCCGCGGCACGCCGCTGCTGATCCAGATCTTCATGATCTACTATGGCCTTGCCAGCTTTGACGCGGTGCGCAGCGGCTTCCTGTGGCCCTTCCTGCGCGAGCCCTATTGGTGCGGCCTGCTGGCGCTGGCGCTGAACGATGCCGCCTATACCTCGGAAATCCTGCGCGGGGGCCTGCGCGCCGTGCCGCAGGGCGCGGTCGAGGCCGGGCGCGTGTCGGGCATGGGCCGGACCCTGGTGCTGCGCCGCATCGTGCTGCCGCTGGCGATCCGCCAGGCGCTGCCGGCCTACAGCAACGAGGTGATCTCGATGCTGAAGGCCACCGCGCTTGTCAGCACCATCACGCTGCTGGATGTCACCGGCCTCGCGCGGGCCGAGGTGTCGGCCACCTACCGTGCGGTCGAGATATTCCTCTGCGCCGCCGTGATCTACCTTGCCCTGTCGCTGCTGGTGACGCGGGGCGCGGGCTGGCTGGAACGGCGCCTGTCTCCGTACAAGTTTGGAGTGTCTGCATGAGCATCCCCGCCATTGCCGTGACCGGCCTGCACAAGAGCTTTGGCGCGAACGCCGTGCTGCGCGGCATCGACCTGAAAGCGCAGGATGGCGACGTGATCTCGCTGATCGGCGCCTCGGGGTCCGGCAAGTCGACCTTCCTGCGCTGCATCCCGATGCTGGAGGTGCCCGACAGCGGCATCGTCGCGGTTGGCGAGCATGTCATCGAACCCCGGAGCGGCATCCTGACGCGGCGCGACAAGATCACGGCCCGTACCATCCGCAGCGAGCTGGGATTCGTCTTCCAAAGCTTCAACCTCTGGCCGCATCGCACCGTGCTGGAGAACGTCATCGAGGCGCCGATCCACGTTCAGGGCCGCCCCCGCGCCGAATGCGTTGAGGAGGCCGAGGCGCTGCTGGACAAGGTGGGCCTGTCGGACAAGCGCGACGCCTGGCCCGTCCACCTGTCGGGCGGCCAGCAACAGCGCGTTGCCATCGCCCGGGCGCTCGCGCAGCACCCCCGCGCCCTGCTGTTCGACGAGCCGACAAGCGCGCTCGACCCCGAGCTGGTGGGCGAGGTGCTGAAGGTCATCCGTAGCCTGGCCGAAGAAGGCCGCACCATGCTGATCGTCACGCATGAGATGGGCTTTGCGCGCGAGGTCTCGTCGCGTACGGTCTTCCTGCATCAGGGGCGGATCGAGGAAGATGGTCACCCGGATCAGGTGTTTGGCAATCCGGTTTCGGACCGCTGCCGCGCCTTCGTGTCGGGCCATTTTCAAAGGAACAGGTGATGCGCCAGAAGCTGGAGCGGAAGAGCCTTCAGGATGATGCGACGGACTGGCTGCGCCGCGCGATCATCCTGGGCGAGTTCGCCCCGGGATCGGTGCTGACCGAGATCGCGCTCAGCGAGGCCATCGGCGTGGGCCGCAGCACCGTGCGCGCCGCGCTGTTCATGGCCGAGGGCGAAGAGCTGGTGATGCGCACGCCCTATTCCAGCTGGCGCGTCGCCCCGCTGGATGCGCAGAACATCTGGGAAATCTACACCCTGCGCGCCGCCTTCGAGGGCCTCGCCGCCCGCATCCTGGCCGAGCGGCGCGAAAGCTGCGGCACCCATCTGGTCGATGCGGCCTTCGAGGCGCTGCACCGGGCCGATGGCAATGACACGGATGCCCGCGTTGCCGCCGACCTTGGCTTCCACGCCAGCTTCGTCACCCAGACCGGCCACGGCCACCTGATCCGTCGGCACCGGTCCCTGGCCGGCAAGGTTGAGTGGCTCTACCGCTGGTCGGAACGGCACTGGCCGCTGCGCCAGCCGTTGGTGGCCGAGCATGAATCGCTCTACCGCGCGCTGACGACAGCCGGGCCGGACGAGGCGGAACACGCCGTAAGGGCGCATATCGACAGCTCGATCCACCTCGACATCGCCGGGGCAGAGGAGCTTGCGCGGCGTCAGGCTACGGGCTGAACAGCGTCACCCAAGCGCGGGCAGACCAAGCAGCGCACCTTCGACATGGGTCCGCGTCTCGCCGCCGATCCACACATCGCCCGCCGCATCCCGCGTGGCATGAACGCGCCCCTTCCGGCCCAGCCTTGTGCCCTGCGCCGCGATGTAGTCGGCCTCCGCCACCCCCGCCGCGAACAGCCACTGCGCGAGCGAGGCGTTGAGGCTGCCGGTGACCGGGTCTTCGATGATCGCTCCAGTCGGGTCGCTGAAGAAGGCGCGCACCTCGAACGCGGCCTCACCGCCCGGCGCATGGGGGCCGATCACCCCGATCTCCATCCGCCGCGGCCAGCTTCGCGCCGGTTCAAGCGCCAGAACCGCCTCGGCCGAGGCGAGGCGCAGGCCAAGCCATCCCGGCCCGTTATCGACCCAGGCAGCATCGACGACCTGATCCCCGTCGATCCCCAGCAGTTCCAGCGCCTCGGCAAGCTCTTCGGCCGATGGCGCGCCGGACCGGATCAGCGGCGGCGCGGCGAAGGACAGGCGCCCCTGATCGCGCCGGATGCGGACGAGGCCCGCCCCGCATTCCTGCACGATCTCGGCGCCGCCTTTCGGCACGCCGCCACCTTGCAGCCAGGCGCGACAGGTGCCAAGCGTCGGATGCCCGGCGAAGGGCAGTTCGCGGTCCAGCGTGAAGATGCGGACGCGGTAATCCGCCTCGGGATGGACCGGGGGCAGCAGGAAGGTCGTCTCCGACAGGTTGAACCAGCGCGTCAGGCGCAGCATCTCCTCTGCCGGAAGATCCCCTGCGCCGGTGATCACGGCCAGCGGGTTGCCCGAGATCGGGTCCGATCCGAAGACATCGACCATGTGAAGCGAAGCCATTTTGCGTTACCTCTCTGACGTGAGCAGTTTCAGCCCGGCGACGGCGAAGAGGGCGCAGAGGCCGCCCTCGATCCAGCGCCGCAGCCGCGCATACAGGCCGATCATCGGCGCGGTCGAGAACAGCACCGCATAGCCGCCGAAGACCAGGACCCCCAGCACTGCACAGCCGCCGATGATCGCGGGCAGAACCCCGGCGGGAGCATCCGCCCCCAGCCCCAGCGTCATGATCGCCATCCACCCCAGTACCGCCTTGGGGTTGCCAAGGTGCATCAACACGCCCTGACGATAAAGCGTGCGATAGGCGGGCGTGAGGCGGGCAGAGTCCCCGCCGGCGCTGCTGGCGTCGGGCCGCATCGCCGAGCGGCCGGCGCGGAATGCCAGATAGAGCAGGTAGAGACCGCCCAGAATCTTGATCACGAACAGCGCCTCGGCATAGGCCGCCAGCAGCGCCGACAGGCCGGTCGCCGCCAGCATCGCCCAGAACAGCGAGCCGGTCATCACCCCCGCCGCCAGCATCAGCGCCGGACCACGGCCATCGCGCATCGCCGTCGCCATGATCGCCATGTTGCTTGGCCCGGGGCTGGCGGTTGCAAGCAGGTAGGCGCCGTAGACGAGGAGAAGCTGGGGGATCATGCGAGGGCTCCAGAGGTGACAGGCCCTACATGCCAAAGGACGCCCGCGGCAGGCAATGCGAACATTGTATCTGTGGGGGTCCACGCCAGTTGCAGGGCCGCCGGGGCTCCGCCACCTCAGCGGCGACGGGGGCACCATCGCCCTGCCGCGGGGATCGACGCCATCTTCAGAACGCGGCGCGGTAAATGGCCAGGATGTCGGCCTCGGACAGATCGACCGGGTTCCAGTCCAGCAGGCGGCGGATTGCATGGGCATCGCGCGCCATCTTCGCCAGGTCGTCCTCTGGCACGCCATGGGCTGACAGGTGCATGTCGAGGCCAAGGCTCTCGCAGAAGGCGGTTGCAGCGGCGCGCACGGCATCCACGCCCTCGGCGGGATGGCCGAGCGCGGCGCAGATGGTGCGGGTCTTCTCGGGCACCGCCGCGGCATTGGCAGCGAGCGTGTGCGGGAAGATCAGCGCATTTGCGATGCCGTGCGGCAGCTTGTGGCGGGTGCCAAGCGGGTAGGCGACGGCATGGCCCGAGGTGGTGTTGACCGGGCCAAGGCAGACCCCGCCATAGAAGGCGGCCAGCGCCAGACCGGCGCGCGCCTCGAGATCCTCGCCGTTCTCGACCGCGCGGCGCAGGTACTTGCCGACAAGCTCGATGCCCTGCAGGGCATAGGCGTCGATCAGCGGATGGGCGCGGCGCGAGGTATAGGCCTCGACGCAATGGGCCATCGCATCCACCCCGGTGGCAGCGGTCACATGCGGCGGGACGGAAACCGTCAGCGCCGGGTCGATGATCGCCAGGTCGGCCAGCATGTGGACGCTCTCGGTGGCGACCTTGGCCATGGTCGCGGGATCGGTCACCAGCGCGCGGGTGCCGACTTCGGACCCGGTGCCCGCCGTCGTCGGGATCTGCACCAGGCCCCGCTTGCGGGCAGGGGCGCGGCCCGGACCAGAAATGTCGTGCAGCGTCAAGTCAGTGCCGGCCAGCACCGCCACCAGCTTGGCCAGATCCATTGCCGAGCCGCCGCCGAAGCCGATCACCACATCGGCGTTGCCCGCGGCGGCAACCGCCTGTGCGAGGTTGGTCAGGTCCGGTTCCGGCACCACCTCGCCGAACAGCGTGACCTCGCCGAGCCCCAGCCGGTCGATCCGGGCGGCGTTTACCGGATCCGCCACGACGAAGGGCGCGCGGTAGCCATGCTGAGCGACCCAGCCCGCGAGGCTGTCGAGCGTGCCGACCCCGAACCGCACGACCGGCGGGCGCTGAATTTCGATTGCTTTATCAATGGCCTGCATGATGCTCTCCGTTTCGGATCATCTGGAATCGCGCTGCTTGGTGGCGCGGGCGTCGGTGGCTGCTGCAGGTTTCCTAGATTGTTGTAAAGCCACTTGTCAAATCCGAATCGGACGTTTCTACAGGTGACCTTTCGAGAGGACAGTTAAGAAGTTACTTTAGATATATGCCGTAAATCGTTGATTATAACATATTTATTCTGGATAAGAGGCGGCCGATGATCGCGCGGATTCGACTGACCTTCAGGCATGCCGCGCCAATCTCGCGCAATGCCATTGACAACTTTGCAACTGGGCGGCATGTTCGGCGAAGTTTCGGCCATAGGGAGGTGGAAATGACGGATCTACGCGAGGGCAAGGCAGATATCTGGATCGGCGGCGGGCTGCTTGGCTTCTGCGCCTTTGCCGCATGGCGGACGCTGCGCATCAAGCAGGGCTTCACCACTTCGGTCGCGGGGCCTGCCTTCATTCCCTGGATCATGGTCGGCGCCACCGCGCTGCTGGCCTGCTTCCTGATCCTTCGCGCGTATCGCCGCCAGCGGGCGGCCGGGGCCGAAGGGGCTGCAGTGATCGAGATGCCTGATCGGCGCACCCTTCTGCGCCTCGGGGCCTTCGCGCTGCTGCTTGCGGCCTATTCCGCCGCCTTCTTCCCCATCGGCTATCTTCCGGCCACGCTGGTGACCTTCGTGCTGGGGTTGCTGCTGATCGGAGAGCGCAAGCCACTGCTGCTGATCGGCTTTCCGGTCGTGATGACCGGCGCGGTCTACTTCGCTTTCACCGAATTACTGTCCGTCTGGCTGCCGTAAGGCCGGGCACTGTCACATGGGAGGACCATACATGACAAAATCTCGTATCGCTGCTGCTGCCGCCCTGGCCGCAACCCTTGCCACACCGGCGCTGGCCGACTTTCCCGAGCGTCCGCTGCAGGTGATCGTTCCCTATGCCGCGGGTGGTTCCACCGACCTGGGGCTGCGCATCCTCGGCGAGGCCATCGAGCGCCTCTATGACGGCTCGACCGTCGTCGTGCGCAATCAGCCCGGCGGCGGGGGCGGCATCGGTACCTCGGCCGTCGTCCATGCGCGGCCTGATGGCTACACGGTCGGCGCCGGCGCGCAGGGCCCGATCGCGATCCTGCCCCATGTCGGCGGCGCGCAATATGCCGTCGAAGATCTGGAATATATCGGCATCTTCGCCCGCTCGCTGCAACTGCTGGTGGCCTGCAAGGATGCGCCCTTCACCGACTATGACAGCTTCATTGCCTCTGCTGCGGACAAGGCGCCGCAGATCGGCAATTCGGGGGCAGGCGGCGCGAACCACATCTCGGCCGAGGCCTTTGCGATGGCCGCCGGGATCAAGGTTGACTCCGTGCCCTTCGGCGGTTCGTCCGAGGCGCGCACCGCCTGCATCGGCGGCCATATCGACGCGATGGTGGCCTCGCCCGCCGAGGCGCTTGGCGCGGCGGAAGCGGGCCAGATGACCCCGCTGTTCGTGATGGAGGAGGAGCGGATCGACCTGTTCCCGGACACACCGACGGCGGTGGAGAAGGGCGTGGATTTCACCTGGTCGTCCTACAAGGGCATCATCGCGCCCAAGGGCATTCCCGAGGCAGAGCTGGCCTGGCTGCGCGAGGCGGTGGCCGCCGTTGCCGCGGACCCGGAGTTCATCCAGACGATGACCGAGATGGGCGAGCTGGTGGTCTATGAGGATGGCCCGGCCTTCGAGGCGCGGGTGAAGAAGGATGCCGAGACCTCGCGCGCAGTTCTGGAAAACCTCGGCCTTCTGGGCATGAACAACTGATCACACCCCAAGGTGTCGATCCCGGCCAGAGCGGTGCGCCGCTCTGGCCTTCTCCCCGTCACGCCCCGTGCGAAAGTC
>Ga0209347_1003337_pt1 | contig 18950 bp, 18 predicted proteins | sample AutmiccommuBRH23_FD_187382 | JGI IMG/M metagenome (GOLD analysis project Ga0209347, IMG submission 187382) | Deep subsurface microbial communities from Mt. Terri, Switzerland - Autotrophic microbial communities BRH/23 (SPAdes) (version 2) | ecosystem: Environmental > Aquatic > Deep subsurface >...
CTATATCGGCCGATGACTTCCCCGAAAACGTGGAAAGGCGGACCTCCGGGCCGCAGCCGTTTTCCCGGCGCGGGAGAGATTTGTAAAGGAGTGATCCGATGACGAAACCTCTGATGGCCAAGGCAACCGCCGTCTGGCTCGTCGATAACACCACGCTCAGCTTCAAGCAGATCGCCGATTTCTGCGGGATGCACGAGCTTGAGGTGCAGGGGATCGCGGATGGCGACGTGGCCACCGGTGTGAAGGGCTTCGACCCGGTCGCTTCCAGCCAGCTTGATCAGGGCGAGATCGAGAAGGGCGAGAAGGACCCGGGCTACAAGCTGAAGCTGAAGTTCAACGCCGCCGCCACCGGCGAGGAAAAACGCCGTGGCCCGCGCTATACCCCGCTGTCCAAGCGCCAGGACCGGCCCGCCGCGATCCTGTGGCTGGTGCGGTTCCACCCGGAACTGGCCGATGCGCAGATCGCCAAGCTGGTTGGCACCACCAAGCCGACCATCGCCACGATCCGCGAGCGCACGCACTGGAACATCCAGAACATCCAGCCCATCGATCCGGTGGCGCTTGGCCTGTGCCGGCAGACCGAGCTGGATGCGGCCGTGCAGAAAGCTGCCAAGAAGAAGGCTGCCGAGGGCGGGCTGATGACCGATGACGAGCGGCGCAAGCTGGTCTCGACCGAGCAGTCGCTGGGGATGGGCACCGAGCCGCGGATGCCGTCCTCGATTGCGGGCCTCGAGAACTTCTCGCTGTCGCAGAGCGACGCGGATGAGCGGCCGGCCAAGGACTTCTCGGATGCCGAGAGCTTCTTCAACCTGCCCGACGCGGATGAAGACGACGAGGACGAAGACGACAAGCGCTGAGTTCGGCGCGAGGCGGATGAGGGGGCTCCGGTCGGAAGGCCGGGGCCTTTTTGCTTGGGGGGCTTTATGAGAGGCCGTTGCATACCCCATCAGAGGGCGGCGCCTGTCCGCCGGGTGGGCGAGCAACATCAGTTCTCGGCGCTTTATAGTGCAGCTTACTTCCACCGAATTTCCAAGCGGAACCGTGGAGTAGCGCCCGCCCGAGGGGGCGGACGGGCGCTGCCCGGCGGCGCCAAGGCGCCTTGTTCCGGGCAACAGAAAGCGGGCTGGGATGGGGGGCGGCCCCTCAGAACCGCTTCCGCGCCCGCAGCGCCGCCTGAATGGTCCCGTCATCCAGATAGTCCAGCTCGCCGCCAATCGGCACGCCCTGCGCAAGGCTGGTGACCTGTACGCCCGATGCCTCCAGCGCCTCGGCGATGTAATGGGCGGTGGTCTGGCCATCGACGGTGGCGTTCAGCGCCAGGATCACCTCGGTGACGCCCTCGTCCACAATCCGCTCCAGCAGGCGGGGGATGTGCAGCTCCTCGGGCCCCACGGCGTCCAGCGCCGACAGGGTGCCGCCCAGAACGTGGTAGCGGCCGCGAAAGGCCTGCCCCCGTTCCATCGCCCAGAGGTCGGCGACATCCTCGACCACGCAGATCTCGCCGGTCTGGCGGGCGGGGTTGGCGCAGATGGCGCAGATCTCGTCGGTGCCGATATTGCCGCAGCGGGTGCATTCGCGGGCGCTGGCGGCGACATGGCCCATGATCGTGGCCAAGGGTGCCATCAGCGCCGTGCGCTTCTTGATCAGGTGCAGCACCGCGCGCCGGGCCGAGCGCGGACCGAGGCCGGGCAGCCGCGCCATCGTTTCGATCAATGCCTCGATGTCGCGGGTGCCCTGGCTCATGGGTGTGTCAGAACGGCAGCTTGATGTCGGCGGGCAGGCCAAGCTCGGCGGACAGCTTCTGCATCTCTTCCTGGGCGCGGTCGGTGGCGCGTTTCTGCGCGTCCTTCACGGCGGCCAGGATCAGATCCTCGACCACTTCCTTGTCTTCGGGCCGGAAGATCGACGCATCGATGCTGAGCGCGGTGAGGTCGCCCTTGGCCGTCGCCTCGACCTTCACCAGCCCGCCGCCGGCCTCGCCGGTGACGATGGTGCTGGCGAGCTGCTCTTGCATCTCACCCATGCGGGTCTGCATCTGCTGCGCGGCCTTGACCATCTTGGCCATGTCGCCCATTCCGCCCAATCCCTTGAACATGCGTCTTTTCTCCTCAGTTATCCTCGAACGGATCCCATTCATCCTCGACCTCGGGCAGCGCTTCCACGGCGGCCTCGGCCGATTTTGCATCGGGCGTTCTGATGTCGGTGATCCTGGCGCCGGGGAAGGCGGCGAAGAGCGCCTGCACCAGCGGGTTCTTCTGCGCCTCGGCCTCGGCGGCAAGGCGGCCTTCGTCGCGGCGCTCGGCGATGGTCGCGGCGCCGCCCTGGCCGACCACGGACACGGCCCAACGGGCGTTGGTCCAGATCTGCAGGCGCTGCGCCAGCATCGAGGCGAGGTCGCGCGGGGCGGCGGGGCCGGGTTCGAACTCGATCCGGCCGGGGCTGTAGCGGGCGAGGCGGAGGTTGGTTTCCACCTCGACCAGCAGCTTCACGTCGCGCCGCTCGCGGATCAGCTCCACCACATCGTCGAAGCTGGCAAAGCGGGCGAGGCCGATATCGGGCGCCGTGGCGAGGGCGGTGGCGGCCCCTGCGCCAGAGACGGCAACGGTGTTGATCGGGGCGCTGGCGATGGCGCGGGGGGCGGCGTGGACGGGGCCACCACTGGGCGCGGCGCCGCGCCCCTGCGGCGGGGCGGAGGCGGGCGGCCCGTCTTGCAGACGGCGCAGCAGCGCCTCGGGGTCGGGGAGTTCGGCGACATGGGTCAGGCGGATGATCGCCATTTCGGCGGCCATCATCGCATTCGGGGCCTGCGCCACTTCTTCCAGCGATTTCAGCAGCATCTGCCACATCCGCGTCAGCGCCCGCATCGGCAGCGCCGCCGCCATCTGCTGGCCGCGGCTGCGTTCGTCCGGCGTCACGGTCGGGTCTTCGGCGGCGTCCGGGGTGATCTTGACCACGGAGATCCAGTGGGTCACCTCGGCCAAGTCGCGCAGCACGGCCATCGGATCGGCGCCGTCGGCATATTGACCGGACAGCTCCGACAGGGCAGCGGCGGCGTCGCCGCGCATGATCAGGTCAAAGAGGTCCAGCACCCGGCCGCGATCGGCTAGGCCGAGCATGGCGCGGACCTGTTCGGCGGTGGTTTCGCCGGCACCGTGGGCGATGGCCTGATCCATCAGCGACATGGCATCGCGGGCGGAGCCTTCGGCGGCGCGGGTGATCAAAGCCAGCGCATCGGGCGCCAGCGAGGCGCCTTCCAGACCGGCGATGCGGGCAAGGTGGGCGATCATCACCTCTGGCTCAATCCGTTTAAGATCAAAGCGTTGACAGCGCGACAGCACGGTGACGGGGACCTTGCGGATTTCGGTCGTGGCGAAGATGAACTTGACGTGGGCGGGGGGCTCCTCAAGCGTCTTCAGCAGCGCGTTGAACGCGTTGGTGGACAGCATGTGGACTTCGTCGATGATGTAGACCTTGTAGCGCGCCGAGGCGGCCCGGTAGTGGACGCTTTCGATGATCTCGCGGATGTCCCCCACGCCGGTGCGGCTGGCGGCGTCCATTTCCATCACGTCGACATGGCGGCTGTCGGCGATGGCGCGGCAGTTCTCACATTCAAGGCACGGGTCGGTCGTCGGCCCGCCGGTTCCGTCTTTTCCGATGCAATTCAATCCCTTGGCAATGATCCGCGCCGTCGTGGTCTTGCCCACGCCGCGTACGCCCGTCATCACGAAGGCATGGGCGATGCGGTCGGCGGCGAAGGCGTTGCGCAGGGTGCGCACCATCGCCTCTTGCCCGATCAGATCGGCGAAGGTGGCCGGCCGATACTTGCGCGCAAGAACCTGATAGCCGGTGGCTTGGGTTTCGGACATGGGCGCCTCGGGGTCATTCACCACCCCAATCTAGGCGCTTGAGGGGGCGGCGTAAACCGGCCCCCGCGAATATGGAAATCATGCAGAACCCATGCGCATGTCATACATACGATTTGCCGTATGCCCTACTCCCGCGTCAGGGCCACCACCGGGTCGAGCCGGGCGGCAGAGCGGGCGGGGAGATATCCGAAGGTGACGCCGATCGCGGTGGAGGAGGCGAAGGCCAGCACCACGGTCGAGGCAGAATAGGTCAGGCGCATGGTGTCTTGCAGGCTGCCGATCAGCCAGCCGGAGCCGAGGGCCAGCAAGACGCCGATGATGCCGCCCAGAAGGCAGACCAGAATCGCCTCGGTCAGGAACTGCGCGATGATGTCGGACCGGCGGGCGCCGACGGCGATGCGCACCCCGATCTCTTTGGTGCGCTCGGTGACCGACACAAGCATGATGTTCATCACCCCGATGCCGCCGACCAGCAGCGAGATGACGGCGATGGCCGAGACCAGGTAGGTCAGCGTTTCCGCGGTTGAGGTGATGCTGTCGCGGATGGTGTCGGAATTGGTGAGGAAGAAGTCCTTGGTGCCGCCGTGGCGCGAGCGCAGCAGCGTGTCGATCTGCGCCTCGGCAGCATCGATGTCGTAGTCGTCGCCGACGCGGACGGTGATGGCATCGACGGTGCTGCCGCCGGTGATGCGCAGCACAGCGGTCGTGTAGGGCAGGAAGACGCGGATGGATTGCGGGCCGAAACTGGCACCCGAGGATTCGACGACGCCGATCACCCGCAGCGGCACCCGGCCGACCTGCACGGTCTGCCCCAGGGGGTTCTCGCCATTCGGGAAGAAGGTGCCGGCGGCATCGGTGTCGAGCACGGCCACCTGATCGCGGGCCTGCAAGGAGGCGTCGGTGAAGAGCTGGCCTTGGGTGACGGTGTAGGCACCCACATCGAAATAGGCGATGCCGACGCCGCGCACCGAGGCCGAGGCGGAAACAGAGCCGCGGGTGACATTGGAGGTGGTGTTGACCTCGGGCGAGACCGAGGCGGCATAGGGCTGAAGCGCCAGCGCATCGGCATCGGCAGAGATCAGCGTGTCGATGGCGCCGGCCCGCCTGTCGCCAAAGCCGGTGCCGGGGCGGATGGTAATGGTGCTGGTGCCAAGCGAGGCGATGTTTTCCAGCACCTTTTCCTGGCTGCCGGTGCCAAGCGCCACGACCGACACCACCGAGGCGATGCCGATGATGATGCCCAGCATGGTCAGGAAACTGCGCATCCGGTGGGCGTTGAGCGCGCGCACCGCCATGATGAACGCCTCGGACAAGCGGCCGCCAAGCGCGGCGAGGCCCGACTTTTCGGGCGGCACCGGGTCTGGCGTGGCGCTGGCGGGGGTTTCCGGCGGGCCGCTGCGGCTGTCGGATGTGATGCGGCCGTCGCGCAGTTCGACCACGCGCTGCGCGCGGGCGGCGACGGCGGCGTCATGGGTGATGATGACGATGGTATGGCCGCGGGCGTGCAGATCGTCGAGCAGAGCCAGCAGGTCGGCGCCGGATTTGGAATCGAGCGCGCCGGTGGGTTCGTCGGCCAGAATCACCTCGCCGCCATTCATCAGCGCCCGCGCGACCGAGACCCGCTGTTGCTGGCCGCCGGACAGCGCGCCGGGGCGGTGGCCCTTGCGGTCGCCAAGCCCGAGCCGGTCCAGAAGCGCGGTGGCGCGGCTGCGACGCTCGGCCCGCGCGGCGCCGGCATAGATGGCGGGCACCTCGACATTGGAGATGGCATCGAGATCGGGCAGCAGCTGGTAGCGCTGGAAGATGAAGCCGAAATGCGCCCGGCGCAGGCGGGCCCGGTCTTCCTCGGGCATCTGCGCCACGTCCTGCCCGGCATAGCGGTACTGGCCGGCGGTGGGGCGGTCGAGGCAGCCGATGAGGTTCATCAGCGTCGATTTGCCAGAGCCGGAGGCGCCCATGATCGCGATCATCTCGCCGGGCCAGATATCAAGGTCGATATCGGCCAGCACGGTGATGCGCTGGTCGCCGGCGGCGAATTCACGGCGGATGTCGCGCAGCGAGATCAGCGGGGCGGTAGGATCGGCCATCTCAGAAGCCCATCATCGGGCGGCGCATTCCGCCAGAGGAACTGCCCGTCGCGGCGGCAGCGGTGCCGGCCGAGGCGACGACGCGCTCGCCTTCCTCCAGCCCCGACAGGATCTCGGCCGTGACATTGGTGTTGAGCCCGACCTTGACCGCCCGCAGCTCGACCGCGCCGGTGGCGGGGTCATAGACGCTGACAGAGCGGGTGCCACCCTCGGCGCGGGCGCCAAGGGAGGTGGCGGGGATGGTCAGCACGTCTTGCGCCTCGGCCAGCAGGATGCGGACCTCGGCGGTCATGCCGATGCGCAGGATGCCGTCCGGGTTGTCCACATCCAGCAGCGCGTTGTAGTAGATCGCGGTATCGGTGGAGACGGTGTCGCTTTCCTCGATGGTGGCGGGGGCAGGTTCGATGGCGCGGAGCGTCGCGTCGAACTGCAGGTCGGGCGCGCCCGAGAGGGTGAAGCTGACCGGCTGGCCGGGGGCAACCTGCACCACATCCGCCTCGGAGATCTCGGCCTTGATCACCATCTTGTCGAGCGCGGCGAGCTTGACCAGCGTCGGGGACGAGGTGTTGGCGTTCACCGTCACCCCCTCATCGGTGACGATGGCGACGACGGTGCCGGTGATCGGCGCGGTGATCCGGGTGCGGTCAAGTTCCGTCCGGGCGGAGGAGAGCGAGACCTCGGCCTGCGCCTTCTGCGCCTCGATCTGGTCCAGTTCTGCCTCTGCCACGGCAAGGCCAGCCTCGGCGGCCTGGAGATCCTCGCTGGAGGTGAGGTTGCGTTCGTTGAGGGTGCGGCGGCGGTCCAGCAGCAGATCGGCCTGCAGGATCGAGGCGCGCTTGGCGGCGATCTGCGCCTCGATCTGGTTCAGCGAGGCTTCGGCCTGCAGCACGGCGTTCTGCTGGTCGTCGGAATCGATCTGCGCGATCAGGTCGCCCTTCTGCACCAGCTGCCCAAGCTCGACCGCCAGCGTTTCCACCTGCCCCGAGACGCGGGCACCGACCGAGACCAGCTGCGACGCTTCGATGGCGCCGGTGGCGAGCACGCTGCGCTCTACCGTGCCGCGGGTGACGGCGACGGTCACCGGGGGGGCGGCGGTGTCGCCAGACAGCGTTTGCCAACCCCACCAGCCGCCCCCAAGGGCAAGGGCGGCGATCATTGCGATCACGAGGGGGTGCTTCATTCCGGGGCTCCTGCAGATATGGCCGCGGATGATACGCGGCAGCGCAGCGGTTCCGTCGGTGGGGCCCTGGAGGGGTCGCTACAGTGTCCAGCGGCAGTGCGCACGCAGGAATGCTTCCATGCGGTCGGGCCGGACATCCTGCTCATGATACCATTGCAGGATCATGAGGGCGGGGTCGAACTCGCCAGCATCAAGGGTGACACCGTTCATCAGCAGGAACGCGGTCATCGTAAGGAGCGCGGTGCGCTTGTTTGCATCCTGATAGCCATGAGCCTCGGAAATCCCGTGCCACAGGATTGCGGCGAGTTTGATGAGGTCCGGGCGCGGCTGGTCGTAGGCAAGCAGGTTCCGGGGGCGGGCGAGGCCTCCCTCCAGCTTGCCGACATCAAGAAGCCCCGGCAGATTTCCATCTGCCAGGGCGTAGGTGTCATGGAAGCTGTGGACGTCGGCAAGTTCCAGAAAGCAGACGTCTTCGCCGTCCGGCAGGTGGAACACAGCCATCAGGCGAGTAGATCGAGCGTGCCCTTGTAGCGCTGCGCCGCAAGCGCGACGGCATCCTGCGCGCTCAGCCGCTTGATCTTTGCGGGGCGGGCAGTGGGCGCGAAGTTGCTGTTGGAGGCGAGCGAGGCTTCGGAGAGATTCAGCGCAAGGAACCCGCCACCGAGTGCTAGGCCGCACGTGCAGTCCTTGCAGGGCGTATGGCAGGTGGGTTTCATCTCTCTGGGCTCCTGGCTCGCTTTGCGGAGTTACGCATTCCGTAACATATACGGATTCCGTATGGGGTTCAACGCAAGTATCCGCGGCCGTTTTGTCCTGCTTGAGAGAAGATTTGGTAAACCGCCCGGCGGTTCCGTCGAAAACCCGCTCAAGCGCCGAGTCGCGCTGAGCGGCGACGCTTCAGACCTGAAGGAAAGGGTGAGAGGCTGGACAACGACCCAAGCGGGGCTCGTTACGGCTGCTTCCTTCCGGACCTGACCGGGTTGGCGAGGCGCTCGCCCGCGCCAACCTCTCGGGGAGGGATATAGGCCGGGGCGAGGGGCGATGCAAGTGGGGTGGGAGGCTCAGCCCTCCAGCAGGTCGTTGCAGAAGAAGCGGCCGAAGGCGCCGGTGCAGGTGGCGGTGCGGTTGAGGCCCTCGACCGTGACACGGGTTGTGAAGGGGCGGTCCTCGAAGGTCACATCGAGGCTGTCGCGCACCAGGCGGATGCAGTCGGTGGGGCGGAGCTTGCAGCCGACGAGGGCCACTTGCGCGAAGGGATCGCCACCGCCCTCCCCGACATCGGTATTCGCCAGCTTGTCGCGGATCGCGGCTTCGAGCGTCGCATCGAACTCGGCGGGGCCGGGGCGGGTGGCGAAGGCGGCGATGCCGAGCCCGGCGAGGAGCAGGACGAGCAGGGTGAGCAGGCGCATGGGGAACCTCCGGGGGGCGCGGGATCTGGCCTGCGGTATGCCCGGTGATGGATGGGTTGTCGAGCGCTGCGCCTGGACCCGCCCAAGGCCGGGGGCGCTGCCCCCGGACATGACGAAAGCCGGGGGCCAGCCCCCGGACATGACAAAAGCCGGGGGCCAGCCCCCGGACCCCCGGGATATTTCAGCCAGCAAGAAGCGGGAAGGGGCGCGCTCAATGTGCGGGGCGTTCGGCCCAGCCTGCGAAAGTTTTTTCCAGCGCGACGACGCCGTAGTAGAGAACGATGCCGAGGAAGGCGAGGGCGATGAGGACGGCGAACATCAGCGGGTAGTCGCCATTGGTCTCGCCCGACTTGAACAGCGCGCCGAGGCCGCGGCCGTGGGGGGAGACGATTTCCACCAGGTTGGTGCCGATGAAGGCGAGGGTGACGGAGACCTTCAGGGCGCCGAAGAACTCGGGCAGGGTCTTGGGCAGCGCGATCTTGCGGAAGATGGTGATCTTGGAGGCGCCGAGCGAGCGCAGGATGTCGCGGTATTCGGGTTCCAGCGTCGAAAGGCCGATGCCGACGGAGACGGCGATGGGGAAGAAGCTGATCAGGAAAGCCATCAGCACGGTGTTGAAATCATGCTGGCCGATGAACAGCAGCGCCAGCACCGGCACCAGCGTCGCCTTGGGGATGGCGTTGAAGCCGACCAGCAGCGGGTAGAGCGCGTCGCGGGCGATGCGGGAAAAGCCCATGACCATGCCGAGGAAGGTGCCGAACATCACCGCCAGCGCCAGCCCGGCGATGGTGCGCCACAGCGTCTGCCAGCCCATTTCCAGGAACAGCGGCCAGAAGCGGAGATAGGCGGCGGGCAGGTCTGAGGGCGAGGCCATGACGTAATTGGGCCAGTTGTTGGCCCAGACGATTCCCTCCCACAGAGCCAGGAAGGCGAGGATGGCGCCGAGGGGGACGGCGAATTTCTGCAGGTTGTCCATCAATGCACCACCCCGTCGCGGCCTTGGGCGATGCGGATCTGGTCGCGCAGGATATGCAGCATATCGGCCACCTCGGGCGTGTAGAGGATGTCGAGGGTGCGATCCGCGGGCAGGGCCACGTCCATCACATATTGCGTGGTGGCAGGGCGGCCCGAGAGTACGATGACCTGATCGCCGAGGAACACGCTTTCGCGCAGGTCATGGGTGATGAGGACGCAGGTGAAGGGTTCCTTGGCGCGCAGGTCGCGCATGGTCTGCCACAGATCCTCGCGCGTGAAGTTGTCGAGCGCGCCGAAGGGTTCGTCCATGATCAGCACATCGGGCTTGTGGACGATGGCGCGGCAGAGGCTGGCGCGCTGGCGCATGCCGCCAGACAGCTGGCTGGGGGTCTTGTGCTCGAACCCCGCGAGGCCGACCATTTCCAGCAGCTCCATCGCGCGGGCTTCCTTCCTGGCGCGGGGCATGGAGGGCGCGACGATCTCCAGCGGCAGGATCACGTTTTGCAGGATCGTGCGCCATTCCAGCATGACCGGGTTCTGGAAGGCCATTCCAACCGTCTTGCGCGGAGATTTCACCAGCTCGCCATGCAGCCAGACCTCGCCGGTATCGGGTTTCATCAGCCCGGCGACGAGGCGGGTGAGGGTGGATTTGCCGCAGCCCGAGGGGCCGACGACGGCGCAGAACTCGCCTTCCGGCACCGCGATGTTGAGGTCGCGCAGCACTGGAAGCGGGCCCGCCTTGGTGCGATAGGCGTGCGTGACGCCCTTGATGTCGATGAGGTTTGCCATCCGATTTTGCCCCAGTCCCTAGCCTGCTGTCCCGCCCCCGCATTGGCACCGGGCGCCGGCGCCCGGTGCAGTTCGTCTGATCATTCCAGCATCAGGCTGCCATCGGTGGGCAGGTAGCTGCTGTCGAAATAGAGCGAAGCATCGGGGGCGTTGACGAAGGTGTAGACCGTCCCGGTCTGCTCGATGGCCTTGGCCATGCGGTCCGCGTCGATGCCGCCGAGGCCGTTGGCCTTGACCCAGTCGGTCAGCACGTTGTCGTCGATGGACATCTGCAGCCGCTCGGCCTCCAGCGCGGGATCGGCGGCGGGGTTGCGCGCGATGAGGCCCTCGATGGCCTTGGCCGGATCGGCGATGGCGTCTTTCCAGCCAAGGGCGATGGCCTTGAGGAAGCCGGTCACCAGTTCCGGGTTGGCCGCGGCGAAGCCCGTGTTGACGATGACGGCGTTGCCATAAAGCGCGACGCCGTGATCGGCCATCAGGATCACCGAGATATCGTCGGCCGGGACGCCAAGCCGCTTGACGTTCAGCGTCGAGGTGAAGCTGAAGCCGGTGACCGAGGCGACCTTGCCTTCGGCCAGCATCGGTTCGCGGACCGGGAAGCCGAGCGGCTCGACGGTGATGCTGGCCATGTCGAGGCCGTTTTCGGCGGCGAAGATCGGGAACTGGGCCCAGGCGCCATCGGGCGGCGGGGCGCCAAGCACCTTGCCGGCGAGGTCGGCGGGGGCCTCGATGCCAAGCGACTTGCGGCCGATGACGGCGAAGGGCGGCTTGTCGTAGATCATCATCACCGCGGTGACGGGCGCGCCGGGGTTCTGGTCGAGGAACTTCATCAGGCTGTTGATATCGGCAAAGCCCACCGGATAGGCGCCGGTGGCGACCTTCGGGATCGCGTCGAGCGAGCCGGCGCCTTCGGAGATTTCAACCTCCAGCCCGGCCGCGGCGAAATGGCCGTTGTCGATGGCGGCGAAATAGGGGGCGGCAGGGCCCTCGAACTTCCAGTCGAGCGCGAAGGGCATGGCGGTCTGCGCGAGGGCGGGCGCGGCCAGCGTGGCGACAAGGGCGCCGGCGGCGAGAATGGCGGAGCGGTGGAACACGGATGACTCTCCCGATTGATGACCGGATGACACTGTCGCTTGCATCGCCCCGGTGGGAGGGGGCGGGCCCTGCGGCAAATCGGCGGTGCAGTTTGGCGCCTGAATTGTAGGCGGATGTTCCTACGCTGCGCAATAATCGGGCGTTGCGCGAGGGGCGGCGCTTACAGGCCGAACAGGGCCAGCGCTTCCGTCAGGCTGGCGGCCTGGTGATGGGCGAGGCGCTCGCGGCTGGGATGCATGTCGGGGATCTGCACCACGGTCATCCCGGCAGCATGGGCGGCGCGCACGCCGGTGTCGCTGTCCTCCAGCGCGAGGCAGCGGGCGGGGGCGGCGCCAAGGCGGCGGGCGGCCTCGAGATAGACATCGGGGGCGGGTTTGCCGCGGAGGACGGCATCGAAGCCGACGATGGTGGCAAAGCGCCCGCCAAGGCCGGCGGCAGCGAGCTTTTCGGTGGCGCGGGCGGTGCCGCTGTTGGTGGCGACGGCGCGGGGCAGGGCGTGGGCGTCGAGCGCGGCGAGGGTCTGGTGGACACCGGGGCGCAGGGGCACGCCGCCCGCCATCCGCGCATCCATCGCCTGCAGCCAGGCGGCATCCAGCGCGGCGGCGTCGAGCGTGCAGCCGAGATGGTCGCAGAGCATCCGGTGCCCCTCGACCGCGTCGATGCCGATCAGCGAGATGAACACCTCTTCGGGCACGGCATGGCCGAGGCTGGCCAGCGCCTCGGTGCCGGCCGCCAGCGCCAGCCGCTCGGTATCCAGCAGCAGGCCATCGAGGTCGAAGATCACGGCGTCGAAGATCATGGGGCCTCCTGCGGCCGGTCAGAAGCGGATGCGGAAGCGGGCAAAGCCGTTCGCGCCCGGACCGGAAAACTCGATGCGCGGATCGCTGACCTCTGCGAGATGGTCGGGCGCATGGGGGCTGCTGTCGAACACGGCGCTGGTGCCTTCGGGCGCGGTCAGCCGCCAGGTGCCGCCGACCTGCGACGTGATGGTGCCCTGGTGAGAGATGTAGCGCAGAAGCACGTCGCGGTTGGTACAGCGCCCCTCGTAGACGATGCTGTCCGCGCCGGTGCCGCTGAAGCCGCCGCCGCCGCCCGCCCGGTAGCTGTTGGTGGCGACGACGAAGGCCTGATCGGGCCGCACCGGCAGGCCGGCATGGCACAGGTTGCGGATCCGGCGGGCCGCGGGGTCGCGCAGGAGACCGTGATCATCAAAGCGCGAGGGCTGGGTCGGGTCGATCTCATAGCTGAGACCGGTGATCACGTCGAAATTGTAGCTGGGAAATTCGGGGTCCAGCAGCGGCTGGTCCGGCAGGCCAGGCTGCAGCTGGCGATAGAGGCCCGCCGCCCGTTCCAGCCAGTCTGCCAACTCGGCGCCGGTGACGCGCACTGCGCGGATGGTGTTGGGGAAGACGTAGAGGTCGGCCACGTTGCGCAGGGCGATGTCGCCCGCCGGCACCTCGGTGAAATGCAGGGGGCCAGACCGGCCCCCGGCGCGGAACGGGGCCGCCGCCGACAGCAGCGGCAGGCTCTGCCATTCGGTGCCCTCCAGCGCGCGTTCGACATGCCAGCGCTGCGCGGCGCAGACCAGGTGCAGCGCCGGATTGTCGGCCACCAGCGCGAAGTAGCTGTTCAGCGCGCGCGCGCTGTGGCCGACCGGGCGGCGGACATAGGCCAGCGTCGCTGCATGTTCCGCCTGCGCCGCATCCAGCACCAGATCGCTGTCGGAAAGGGTGGCGGCTGGCGTTTGCTGCGGGGCGCAGACGGGCCGCGCCTCGGCGGTGAAGTCGAGCACGCGCCAGCCGCCCTCGTCCCTTTCCAGCAGCAGGTCGATCAGGCCCAGATGCGAGCCCCAGAAACCGGCCATCACCGCCGGCTTGCCCGCCAGTGTGCCCCGGTCGGCATCGACATCGGCGAGCCCTGCGAAGGCGGGGGAGGGGAAGACCAGGTGGCTGTGCCCGGTCATCACCGCGTCGATCCCGGGCACCCGCGCCAGCGGTACCGAGGCATGTTCCATTCCCGGCACCCAATCGGCCGCGCCGATGCCGGAATGGTTGAGCGCGAGCACCAGATCGCAGCCCTTCGCCCGCATCTGCGGCACCCAGGCCCGCGCTGCGGCGACGATGTCGCGCATCTCCAGCCGCCCCTCCAGCACATGCCGGTCCCACATCAGGATCTGCGGCGGCGCAAAGCCGATCACGCCGATGCGGATCGGATGCGCCGTGCTGCTGCCATCGGTGAGGGTGCAGTTCAGGATCACATAGGGGGGCAGCAGGGTTTCGTCCTCGGTCGGGCTGTCGCCCAGGCGGGTGGCCACATTGGCCGACACGACGGGAAAGGTCGCCGCCTCGAGCGCGTGGGTCAGGAAATCCAGCCCGTAGTTGAATTCGTGGTTTCCGACGGTTGCGGCATCGTAGCCCACCGCGTTCATCGCCGCGATCATCGGATGCCCGTCACCGGGCTGCATCCCGCGTTCATAGGCGATGTAGTCGCCCATCGGGTTGCCCTGCAGGAAATCGCCATTGTCGAACAGCAGCGCGTTGGCGGCCTCGGCCCGGCAGGCCTCGATCAGGGCTGCGGTGCCGGCGAGGCCAATGCCGCAGGCGGCATGGTCGCCGTAATAGTCGTAGGGGAAGACGTGAACGTGAAGGTCAGTGGTTTCCATCAGCCGCAGATGCACCTGATTTCGCGCCGCGCGCACAGAGAAAGGATGCAGCTTCGTCACTTACTTGCCCCGGCCGCAGCCCCTGCCTGTCGGCGGTGGAGGCTCATGTCGATGTTCTCATCTTGTCTGTAGCCCTTGCCCCTCCGGCGCGCCAGCGGTGGGCCGGCGGCTCCATGCCGACCCTAGCCCGCGGGCGATTCGGCGAAAAGAACATCGCCATGTCAAAAGACATTTTCGCGCGTTGGTTGTATTCCGGCCACGGCTGACATCGGTCCGCCCGATTGCACGGCCGGCGCCGCCGTGGCAGAGCTTGCGGCGGCAAGAGCGGGGTGCGGGATGGAACGGGACGAGCGGGATCTGGCCTTTGCGGGCGGCGGACTGGACCGCGCCGCCCATCTGCGCGGGGATGCGGGCGCGCTGACGGCGCTGCTGGCGGAGCCGCTGGCGCGTGTGCTGCCATTCTGGCGGGGCAAGCCGCTGCTGGCGGATGTCGATGGCGGAGGAAAACGGCTGGGGCTGGTGTCGCCGGGGCACCCGGTGCTGGACGGGTCAGGAACGCCGCTGCTGCTGGGGCTGGCAGACGGCGCGGCGCGGTTTGCCGTGGACATCTCGGGTTGGGAGCCGGTGGGCGAGGTCGCGATGCCCGGCAGCTTTTTCGACCCGACCGAGCAACGCCACCCGGACCTGCCGGACGATCACCGCTTTGCCGAGCTGCGCGGCGTGATGCTGGCACTGGACCCGCTGGAGGCGGAGCTGGCGGCGACGGGGCGATCGCTTCTGGCTTGGCATGGCACGCATGGGTTCTGTTCGGCCTGTGGCGCTGCGTCCGAGGTGGCCAAGGCCGGATGGCAGCGCAGCTGTCCCGCCTGCGGCGCGCAGCATTTCCCGCGCACCGACCCGGTGGTGATCATGCTGATCACGCGGGGCAACCGCACGCTGATCGGGCGCAGCCCGGGTTGGCCCGAGGGGATGTATTCCTGCCTCGCCGGTTTCATGGAGCCGGGCGAGACCATGGAGGCGGCGGTGCGGCGCGAGGTGGCCGAAGAGACGGGGGTGCAGGTCGGGGCGGTGCGCTTTGTCGCAAGCCAGCCCTGGCCGTTTCCGGCCTCGCTGATGCTGGGCTGCCATGGCGAGGCGTTGACCGAGGAGATGGCGCTGGACCCGGTGGAGATCGAGGATGCGATCTGGCTGACGCGCGAAGGGATGGCAGATGTCTTTGCCGGTGCGCATCCGGTGGTGCGCCCGCCGCGGCGGGGGGCAATTGCAGCGCATCTTCTGCGCATGTGGCTTGCGGACCGTCTGAATTGACGCCAGAAATGAGCCGAAATTCGAAAGGGCAGGCATGAAATTCTCGACCAGGGAAGACATCGAGGCGCCGGTGGCTTTCGTTTTTGCCGAATTGTCCGATTTCGACGGGTTCGAGCGGGGCGCGATGCGCCGCGGCGCCACGGTCAAGCGGCTGGACCGCCGGACCGAGCCGGGTGCGGGCATGTCCTGGGCGCTGGAATTCCGCTGGCGCGGGCGCGAGCGCAAGATGGTCACCGACCTGACCGCCTATGACCCGCCGCATTCGATGGCCTTCCTGGCGGAATCGGCCGGGTTCGAGATGGTGCTGGGGATGAGCTTCCTCGAAATGTCGCGCAAGCGCACGCGGCTGGCGATCGAGCTGGAGATCAAGCCGCGCACGCTGGCCTCGCGGATCATGCTGCAATCGCTGAAGCTGGGCAAAGCCAAGCTGACGCGGAAATTCGCCGCGCGGGTGCGGATGGCGGCGGAAGAGATCGAGGCGCGGCATCTCAAGCAGCAGGGCTGACGGCCTTCAGCCCCAGATCACATCGCCAAGGAAGATGTAGCCGGCGCCGTAGATCGTCTTGATCAGGCGGGGATTCTTGGGGTCCTCGCCCAGCTTGGTGCGCAAGCGCGAGATGCGCACGTCCATCGCCCGGTCGAAGCTGTCCCCCGCGGCGCCGCCAAGGCTTTCCTGCATCTGCGCGCGCGAGATCAGGCGTTTGGGCGCGTCGAGGAACAGGCGCAGCACCTCGCCCTCGGCATGGCTGAACGGCACTTCGGTGCCATCCTCGGCGCGCAGCACGTAGCGGTCGAACTCGGCGGTCCAGCCGGCGAAGCGGGCGGTGCGGGGGCTGCGGTCGGTCTCGGGCCGGGTCTTGCGCAGGCGGGCGCGGATGCGGGCGACCACCTCGGCGGGATCGAAGGGCTTGATGATGTAGTCGTCGGCCCCCAGCTCCAGCCCCGTGACCCGGTCCTGCACCTGCGCGCGGCCCGAGATGATGATGATCGCGGCGCCGGATTCCAGCGCCAGCCGGTGGACGAGCGCGAGGCCGTCGCGGTCGGGCAGGCCCAGATCGACGAGGCAGACATCCGGGGCGGTGCGTTTCAGGGCCGCCTCGAATTCCGTCGCGCGGGAAAAGCAGGTGGTGCGGAAGCCGGCCTCGACCAGAGCGTCGGACAGCATCCGGCGGATCTCGGGCTCGTCATCGAGGATGGCGACATGCGGGGGGCGGGCGGGGGGCAGGGTCATGCGGCCTCGGCTGTCAGGAAGGCCGCCAGATCGGCGGGCGTGAAGGGTTTGCCAAGCACCGGGCAGGGCGCGGCGCGGCGCAGCGTGTCGGCTGCGGGCAGCGAGGTCATCAGCAGCAGGCGGGCCGGGTGGGCTTGGGCCTGCAGGGTGGTCGCCAGGTCCACCCCGGTCATCCCGCCGGGAAGGCCGATGTCGGAGAGCACCAGCCCCAGCCCCGGCAGTGCCGCAAGCTCCAGCGCCTCGGCGGCGCTGGCGGCTTCGATGACGTTGTGGCCAAGGCTGCGCAGCATCTCGCGCACGTCGGTGCGGATCTCGTCGCGGTCCTCGACCAGCAGCACCAGCAGCGGGTCGGGCGCCTCGGCGGCGCGGCGCAGCGGCAGGCGCAGCACCACGCGGGCGCCGCCGGAGGCGCGGTTCTCCAGCCGGACCGAGCCGCCCGACAGCTTGGCATGGTCATAGACCATCGACAGGCCAAGGCCCGATCCCTCGCCGCCCTTGGTGGTGAAGAACGGATCGAGCCCATGCTCCAGCGCCGCCGCGGAAAAGCCGGGCCCCGAATCCTCCACCACCAGGTCAAGCCAGGTGTCGCGCACCGCGCGGGCGGCAAGCTCGATGCGGCCGGGGCGGGGGCCGATGGCGTCCTTGGCGTTGAGGATGAGGTTGAGGAGCGCGTCTTGCAGCGACCCGGCATCCAGCAGGAACGGGTCCGCCAGCCCGCCATCAGAGACCGACAGGCTCACCGCTTCGGGCAGCGAGGGGCCGGCCATCGTGACAAGGTCGCGCAGCAAGGGGCCAAGGCGCACCGGTTGCAGGCGCAGCTCGCGCGGGCCGGAGATGGAGGCGATGCGGTCCAGCAGGGTGCCGCCGCGCCGGGCCGCCGCGAGCGTGGCGCCGACCAGTTCGCCGGCCCCAGCGGGCAGCGCCGGCATCCGCGCCAGCCGCCCCTGCAGGCCAAGGATGATCGTCAGCAGGTTCGCGAAATCATGCGCGAGGCCCGAGGTCAGCTGGGCCGCAAGCTCTCGCTTGCCCGTCTGCGACAGCGCGGCGCGGGCCTGGGTTTCGGCGGTGACATCGGTCGACAGGATATAGACCCCGTTCACCGTGCCGTCGCTGCCGGTATCGGGCGTCAGCGCGATGCGGATGCGGCGGCCCGAAGGCGCGTGGGTGATCTCATATACATGCGCCTCGCCCGCAAGCGCGCGGTCGATGCCGGGCATGATGCGTTCGGCCGCGTCGGGCCCCAAGGCTTCGGTCATTGGGCGGCCGACGATGTCGGACAGGCTGCCGGGCATGACTGAGGACAGGCGCCGGTTGGAGAAGGTATAGCGGCGGTCCCGGTCGATATGTGCGATATGGGCCGGGGTCATTTCGGTGACGAGGCGGGTGCGCGCCTCGATTTCCGTCAACTCGCGCTTGGCCTCCTCCAGCGCGGCATTGGTCGCGGCAAGCTGCCGGTTCGCCTGCGCCAGCTGCTCGGCATGGGCCAGAAGCTGCGCCGACAGGTCTTCGGACCTTGCCCGCAGCAGTTCCTCCTGCCGCTTGATGCTGGTGATGTCGGTATAGACGGTGACCCAGCCGCCCTGCGACAGCGGAGAGCCTTCGACCGAGATGGTGCGGCCATTGGCGCGGGTGCGCTCCATGTAATGCGGCTGGAAGGCGCGGGCCTGATCGACGCGGGCCTGCACCTCGGCCTCAACATCCGCGGCGGGACCGTATTCGCCGCGCTGCACCAGATAGCGGATGGTTTCGGCGAAAGAGGTGCCGGGCAGGGTGAGGGCATCCGGCAGGTCGAACATCACCTGATATTGCCGGTTGCAGACCGCCAGCCGCAGGTCGCGGTCGAAGATCGACAGCGCCTGCTGGATCAGGTTCAGGCCCGCGCCTGTGAGTTTCTGAAGCTCGTCACCTTGCATCATGGTCCGGCCTCCTCCCCGAGGCCTGACCGATGGCTAGCACCCGCGGCGGGGCAGGCAAAGCCCGAAGCGCGCCTGCAAGAATTCGATAGGATTGCGACAAAGTCGGGTAATCATTGCGGGCGAGCCTTTGGAGGAGGCGCGCCGGGCGAAGGAGGAATCGCCCGCCGTGTGGCCCTTTGCCGGGCCAGGGGGAAAGAGCGTGCGGCCCTGCAGACGGGCCCATGCGAGGGAGGATATATGGTGGTTTTGACGGCGCCTTCGGACGCCCTGACGTCCATTCCGGCGTTGCTGGCCCGCAACGTGGCGCGGATCGGCGCGCTGCCGGCCTACCGCGAAAAGGAATTCGGGATCTGGCAAAGCTGGACCTGGGCGCAAACGGATGAGCAGATCCGCGCGATGGCGCTTGGCTTCCTGTCGCTGGGGGTCGAACGC
>Ga0209347_1003338_pt1 | contig 18946 bp, 16 predicted proteins | sample AutmiccommuBRH23_FD_187382 | JGI IMG/M metagenome (GOLD analysis project Ga0209347, IMG submission 187382) | Deep subsurface microbial communities from Mt. Terri, Switzerland - Autotrophic microbial communities BRH/23 (SPAdes) (version 2) | ecosystem: Environmental > Aquatic > Deep subsurface >...
GCCGATGCGCTGGCGGCGCTGACGGCGTTTCTCAACCGCCCCGATCACCTGATTTTCGAGGCCCGGCCCGAAGATCCGGTACCGCTGGGCCGGCTTATGCGGGTGACAACATTCGAGGAATTCGTTGATCTGCTGGACGTGCGGGTCGCCGCAAACCGGTACTGAGTTTTTGCAAGGGAGTCGAAATCATATGAAGCTGCGCACGTGCGTATCACCGGAGGGGAAGTTCGTCTACGGTATTCACCGACCGTCCTACACGGTCGAAAATATGCGGGAAAATGATGCGATCAGCCCCCTGGGGCGCTTCGCCGACGGCTCACTCAATGACAACCGGGTCAATTTCCCGCCGGCCGACGTGGCGGTCGGGCAGGGGGGAACCGTCTACGAAATCCCCAATCCATTCCCGTTTCGGGGGACCACCTATATCAACAAGGAATGGGCGGACCAGGCCGCGGCCGATCCGTCCCGCATCCGTCTGCCGGCGCCGCCCGAGGTTTCATTCGGTTCGACCGTCCGTCAGTGGTTCGGCGAAGCGCAGCCGCACCCCAACCAGGTTGACCACCTGTTCCGGATCCTTCCCGAGCCCTTTCTGCTCACCCTGGCCGAGACCGGAACCGACCCGGAAGACCTTGTGCGCCTGGCCGAACTCTCCTGTGAATTTGTTCGGGATGTTAAATCGGGGCAACCGGTTGGATTGAAATTTGAACGGGATGAAAAGGGCCGATCCCATCCCGTGATTTACAAGCATCTCCTGTTTGAAACCGTTGCCAACAACTCGCGGTTACCGGATCCGTTCAAGGCGGCCATGGTCCTCCGGCCGGGCGTGCAGGGGGGGAGCCCGATCGTGGGGGAGTGGCAGGACCGGGATGACCGGACCCACATCTTCGAATACCTGCGGGCCAACAGCTACATCCCCTGGGGGCATTACGCGGCCAATATGGCGGATAATGCCGTTCGCTACCGGATTGCGGATCTGACCGCCGATGACATGCGGGGATTGCGGCACCTGTACTACCAGCGCACCTACGTGCGGATTGCCGAATCGCTCGGGCTCGGGGTCAACGCCCGGCGCCGCACCCTTTCGGCCGCCGAACTCGAAGGAATCCGACGCGACATCCGCAATCTCCTGAAAATGGAAAACAAGCGGGACGGACTCCGTTTTAACCGGACCTTATGGGGGTGGAACTTCGGGTTTGATTACGCCCCGAGCGGATATCGGCTCCATGCGTCCCACCAGCAGGTGCATCAGCAGTTCGCCCTGATCCCCCGGAATGTTTCCTCGCAAGGGTCCACGGATGACGCGATCCCCGCCTATGCCTGCGGGGATATGGTCGAATCGTTCATCGCGGAATACCGTGCCATGACCGGGGTCGGGTTCTTCGATGCTTATATCCGGGCCATCGAAAATAACGACCGGCTTGCCGGCGCTCCCACCGGCGAAACATCCCTGGTCGTCCACGCCGATGAACGGGTCCTCCTGTTTGTCCCCAAGGCGCAGACCTCCCAGTGGGAACTCCAGCTCATGACCCGCACCCCCGTGGGGAACGTCATCGAAGCCGATCGGGAAACCCGGGAAGCGATCGACGCGGCCATGCTCATGGCGGTAAAAACCCTGTCCGGCCTGGGCGCGCGGATGATCACCACCATCGAATATTCCAAACGGTTCGACGCCGGCGATACCGGTCAGCGTTTAATTTATTCCTTTCTTCCGCGCCTTCCCGAATCGCCCGGGGCCTTTTCCGAGGCTCAGCTTCGCTGGATCAACGGGCATTACCCGGAGGATTTCGCCGCCGCCTGCCGCCAGGCGCTTAAAATCATCGGCTGAGCCGGCAGTATCTTGCCTATGCGCGTAAACGTGCCTCGGGGGGTTGCCATAAACTATCTTTCAGGTTTAAAAACTTTCCCGATTACTCGGAATCGCCCTGGTTCCCAAGCTCCAGCTTGGGAACCCAGTAACAGGCGCTACTCCGCCAGTTTCGTCCGAATCCGGATCTCCCCTTCCAGGGTCCGGTGCACCGGGCAGCGGTCGGCGATCTGGAGAAGCCGCTTCCGCTGATCTCCGTCGAGATCCCCTTCCAGGGTAATTTCCCGTTCGATTTCATCGAGGTACCGGGGTTCGTTTTCGCAATCCTTGCAGTCGTCGGCGTGGATTTTACGGTGGGCCAGGCGGACATCGATCGCATCCAGGGGCCATTTCTTCCGGTCGGCGTACATCCGGAGGGTCATCGACGTGCAGGCCCCCAGGCCAGCCACCACGTAATCATAGGGCGTGGGGCCCGTGTCCGTCCCCCCGACCGACAACGGTTCGTCGGCAAGGAGTCCGTGGCCGTTGGCCAGGATTTCGGTCCGGAACCCGGTTTTACCGGTCCGGGTGAGCACCCGGTTATCGGCGGCCGCTTCCCGGCTGGCGTCAGGTCCCGGCGGTGGGAGATATTTCAATGACCAGGCGGCGATCATTGCCCCGACATACTCGGAATCGGCCTTGTCCGAAAGGAGATGATCGGCCCGGTCCAGGGAGATGAAGCTCTTGGGGTGCCGGGCGGCCCGGAAAATGGTGGCCGCGTTTTCGATCCCCACAATGTTGTCGATGGGGGAATGGAGGATCAGCAGGGGCCGCTTCAAGGTCCGGATGGAAACGGACATGTGATCGGCTTCCAGGTCATCGATAAATTCCTTTTTAATGCGAAATGGCCGGCCGTCCAGCTGGACCTCGGCTTCGCCCCGTTTTTCGATCTGTTCGCGGGCGCCGGTCAGGTGCTTCAGGACATGGTCCGTGCTGGCCGGTGCCCCGATGACGGCCACCGCCTCGGAAGCGTCGATCCGGGCGGACGCCTGGAGGACGGCGGCGCCCCCAAGGGAATGGCCGATCAGAATTTTGGGCGCTTTATAATGTTCCGCCAGGAACTGGGCCGCATCGACCAGGTCTTCCACGTTGGTGGTGAAGTTCGTGTCGGCGAAATCCCCCTCGCTTTCCCCCAGCCCCGTGAAATCGAACCGCAGGACAGCTATGCCGTTCCGGGTCAGCGCCGTGTTGATGTTGCCAATGGCGGTCAGGTTCTTGGAGCAGGTGAAGCAGTGCGCAAACACCGCATAGGCATGGGGCGCGCCGTCAAGGGGCAAGTCGAGTCGCGCGGCGAGGGTCTGGCCGTTGCGGTTTGGGAATTTCAATCGCCGGAAATTCATTTTTCCCACTGTGCTCCGTAACAGAAGCCCCCGCATGTGCCGCGGGGTTTTGGTTTCGGAAAATCAAGTTTGATGAACTCGTAGAAAGTCTCAGGGATGGCAAAGTAAAAAGTTCAAGATCAAGGCGCGCAAATCCCGAGGAATGCAGCGTACTTGTTCGTACGTGAAATGACGAGGGATGCAACGCAACGCAGATATTGGACTTTTTACGAAGCCATCTCCGGTTCTACCGGGGATCGTTCGCTCCCCCCGACCCTTCCAAGCTGCATTTGCTGAAATCGATCGGTTTGCCGCAGCTGTCACAGGTATGCGGGCGATCGAACTCGTCGGAAAAGATTTCGTTTTCCTCGCCGCATTCGGGGCACTTGCAGGAAAACGCGCTCAAGCTTTTGAATTGCTGGAATCCCGGGCAGTGCTGCGGAGTCGATTTGATTTGAGGCATTGATTCCCTCCTTATCGTAAGTTGTTGTTCTATCGCATGGCTTTAAAGATAATGATCATGGTTTCACCGTACAAGTATTTTGCCCTCCATAAACATTGATGCGGTCATAAGGCTGATTCGGGATGGCAACGTAAAAAGTTCAAGATCAAGGCGCCGCAAATCCCGAAAGCAGCGTACTTTTCGTACGTGAATGTTTACAAGGCGTAAGCCGCATTTGACGAGGGATGCAGCGGAAGCCATCACCAGGCTTCGGGATATCCGACATCCACAAAGGCATTTTCCATTTTCAGCTTGTGTTCCCGCTCCATGGCCGCAAGATCGAGGAAAATCCGCTTCTGTTCCGGGTCGGTGCACCCCTCGGCCAGCCCGGTGTAGCGATCCATGGCTTCGGTTTCCTTTTTCATGGCGAGGGCGAAGGCGTCGGCCGGTGTCATGTCCGGCGACACTTCGGGCCGTTCCACCGTTTCCGCGACATGGTAGTTCCGTGTTTCTTCAAAAGGAAGGGTTGCCGGGATGGATGAACGAAATCCGTTCAGGATCTGTTCGTGTTTCTTTTCTTCCGACACGAATCCGCTAAACATCGCCTTTAAATAATCATCCTGCATCCGTGAGGCCACGTACCGGTAGAACCGCTGGGAATCGATTTCGCTTTGTATGGCATCGGCCAGTATTTTTTCATATTGTGCACGATTCATCCCCCCCTCCTTTTTTTGTTCGTGACGTGAGTTGCAATGTTTTAATTTATAGGGGCACGCCATGGGGTGTCAAATCGGTCAATCGTGTGTTGAATTAATGGGTCGTTCATGTAAATACTATCCACTGACCTGAGCTGAAACTGAATTGAAATCGCGAGAACAAACCCGGAAAAACCGAAGGATTTTATGATTCGAAAATCAATTATACTCTTATTTTTATTCGTACTGGTTCTCACCGCCGCTTGCACCTTCAAAAGGGAGCCGGCGGTCCCCCCGGAAATGACCCAAAAATATGAGCAGCTCACGCAAGAGGGGCAGACCCTCATATTCGAACGCCGGCACCGGGAGGCCATGGAACGCCTCGATGCGGCCGGCGCGATAATTCCCGGACGGCCGGAATGGCTCTACGAGAAATCCCGGGCGCTTTTTGCCATGGACCGGTACGGGGAATCGCTGCAGGCCTGCCGGCAGGCACTGGAACGGGACCCCGAATTCCTCCAGGCGCTTGGGTTTTCCTGGGGGGCGCGGCTGGAGGCGGAAGGCGCCACGGATGCGACCAAAGCCGCCGTGCGCCAGGAGATCGAAAGCCTGCTGACGCGGTCGGAAACCATCGGCGCGCTGCTGACCGCCTATGACGGTTACCAGTGGCTGAAAGATGAACCGGCAGAACAACAGTTGATCCTTGAATTGGCGAACCGTGCGGAAGACGCCGATGCCGACGAACGGGGCGAGATTGCCCGCAGCCTCTTCGAGCAGATCGTCCAGGCGCGGGATGACGGGGAAAAAGCGATAAAGACCCAACTCATGCAGGCCTATGTTGATCGGTTTCCTGAAAATGAATTCGTGGAAGAGGTAACCGTCTGGCTCCTGGAGAATAATCCCCCGGCGGACGAGGCGATTGATCCCCTGGCGGCCGGCACAACCGATAGGCGCCGGAAAACCGGAATCGCCCGGTGGCTGATCGAACAAGAAAAACGGCCGGAATTGGCCATCCGGCTTCTTAATGAAAGTCTTGCGGCGGCCCGGCAGACCAAGGGTGAAAGCCCGGCCGAAATAACCGATCCCCTGTTGCTGGACCGCCACGAAAAGGAAATCGACCGGATCCATTCTCTTCTTGGCAGGGCATGGTTTCTCGCGGGGGACAACGGCAAGGCGGCGGCCGCGCTGGAGCGGGTTGCCGCCCGGGACCGGCCCTGGAGCGCCGTTTATCATTATCTTGGCCTAATCGCCCGGTCCGGCAATGATCCCGCCCTGGCCATTTCCCGGTTCCGACAGGCGCTTGCCATTGAACCGAGAGACGATACCGAAGCGGCCCTCCGGGACATGCTGCGGGAGCAATATCGCTACACCGGTAAGGCGTCCCGATATTTTATCGGGCAATCGAACGGGATTGATTTTGCGGATGTGACGGAAAAAGTGGGCCTGAAAGGCATCGCCGCCGCCAGGGTCGCCTGGGGGGATTACGATGCCGACGGATTCCCGGATCTGCTGTTCGACGGCTGCCGCCTGTTCCGAAACACCGGGAAGACCTGCTTCAAGGAGGTCACGGCGACAGCCGGGCTGGAGGCCGCCAAGGGGGCGAACGGCGGGGTCTGGGGCGATTACGACAACGACGGCGACATCGATATTTTCATCACCTCCCGCGCGGGAAACCGCCTGTTCCAAAACAGCGGCAAGGGAACCTTCCGGGATGTCACGGTCCTGGCCTTCGGCGCCATCGATGCCCGGCCGACCGAGGCGGCGGCGTGGGGCGACCTGGACAATGACGGCTTCCTCGACCTGTACGCGGCCAATTACGAACGGTCCGGCGTCATGCGGGCGATCGGCACCCATGATCAGCTCTACCGGAACAACGGCGAGGGCTCCTTTACGGATATCAGCCGCGCCGCCGGCATCGAGCCGGACGAGGCCATGTGCGGCCGGGGGGTCACCTGGACCGACGTCAATGGCGACGGTCGCCAGGAGATCGTGGTCGCCAACTACCGCCTCGATCCGAATTTCCTCTGGATGAACCGGGGAGGGGGCGTGCTTTCCGATGCGGCCGGCGAACTCGGGGTCCGGGGGAAGATGGTCAACGGGTATTTCGGGCATTCCATCGGCCCGGTCAGCGGGGACCTGGACAATGACGGCCGGCCGGACCTGTTTATCAGCAACCTGGCCCATCCCCGGTATATCGAATTCTCCGATCTCAATATGCTCCTGTTCAACCAGGGGCCGCCCGGATTCCAGTTCAGAGACCGGTTTTCCGAATCCGGCATCGCCTTCGAAGAGACCAACTCCGATCCGGCCTTGGCGGACGTGGACAATGACGGGGATCTGGATCTCTATATCACGTCGATTTATCCCGGCCGCCGGTCGCACCTTTATCTGAACGACGGCGCCGGCCGCTTCACCGATGCTTCCTGGCAGACCCGCACCCGGGTCGAAAACGGGTGGGGGGCGGCCTTCGCCGATTTCGACAACGACGGGTTTGTCGACCTGCTGGTGGCGAGCAGCGACGGGGTCCACCTGTTCCGGAATAATGGAAACAGCAACCGCTGGCTCCGGGTGAACATCCGCGACAGCGGGTGCAACCGTTTCGGAATCGGGAGCAAGGTCGCGGTGGAATACGCCGGGAAACGCCAGGTCCGGGAAATCGCCGCCGGCCGGGGAACCGGCAGCCAGGACGACGCCACGGTCATCTTCGGCCTTGGGCGGTATAACGGTACGGTCTCGATCCTTGCCGAAACCCTGTGCGGGGATTTTATCGAGGTGATCGTGAAGTCACCGGACCGGACAGTGACGCTGAAGAACGGGAAATAAATGGACAGATATCGTTTTGGAACAGGGGCTTGATGCGGATTTAATCAACCAGGATTGGATGGCAACGGAAAACGTTCAAGATCAAGGCGCGCAAATCCCGAGGAATGAAGCGTACGCTATCGTACGTGATATGACGAGGGATGCCGCGCAACGCAGATATTGGACGTTTTACGAAGCCAGCAGAGGGGGGAGACCATGGCCACAAAATACAAAGGTTACACCGGAAAGATTCTCGATGTGGACCTCACCACCGGAACGATCGGGGAATACCCGCTCGATGACATTGACCGGGAGCGTTTCCTGGGCGGGCGGTTCCTGAGCACCAAGATCCTCTGGGACCGGCTGGCGCCGGGGGTCGATCCGCTATCCCCGGAAAACATCCTCGTGGTCATGACCTCGCCCATGACCGGCACCGGCGCCCCGTCATCGAGCCGGTTCGACATCTCCGCCAAAAGCCCGCTTACCGGGGGGATCGGGCATTCCAACAGCGGCGGGCGGTTCAGCATCCATCTGAAGCGGGCCGGCTGGGACGGTATTGTCATTCGGGGGCGGGCAGAACAACCGGTCTGGCTCGACATCAATGAGGACGATGTCCAAATCAAGTCCGCGGCCGACCTGTGGGGGAAAAACACCGAAGAGACCCAGGAGACGCTCGGCGAGGGAGGCAAGATCGTCATCGGCCCGGCCGGGGAAAACCAGGTCAAGTACGCGGTGGTGGTCTCCCACGAGCGGGTCCACGGCCGGACCGGCATGGGAACGGTCATGGGGTCGAAGAACCTCAAGGCAGTGGTGGCCAACGGCAAAAAGAAGATCGAACTCGCCGAGCCGGAAAAGTTTCGCAAAGGGGTGAAGAAATGGATCAACATGCTGAAGCAGCATCCGGCTACAGGCGATCTATCCCCACGCTACGGCACGGCCCAGTTCGTCAAAACCCTGGACGGAAAAAACGCCCTGCCGACCCGAAATTTTTCCAGGGGGACCTTTGCCGGGGCTTACAACATCAGCGGCCAGCGGCTTGCCGCCGAATTCCTGAAAACTAATTCCGGCTGCCCGTCCTGCCCGATCCGGTGCGGCCGGGTGGTGGAGCTTGACGGAAAAGAGGTCAAGGGTCCCGAGTACGAAACCCTTTGCCTCATGGGATCGAACCTGGAGATCGACGACATGGCGGCGATCATCCGGTGGAACTACGAGATGGACCTTCTCGGGATCGATACGATCACCACCGGAAATGTCATCGGGTTTGCCGCGGAACTGAACGAAAAGGGGCTGTGGAAAAACGGGATCGAATTCGGCAAAAAGGAGAATATCTCGGAACTGATCGAAAAAATCGCCTACCGGAAGGATATCGGCGACGACCTGGCCGAAGGGGTCCGGTTCCTTTCCGAAAAATACGGCGGCAAGGATTTCGCCGCCCATGTCAAGGGGCTTGAGATCGCCGGCTATTCCCCCCGGGCGGCAGTCGGTCATGCCCTCGGTTATGCCACCTCCAACCGGGGGGCCTGCCACCTGGACGGCGGGTACATGATCTATTTCGAGATCAACGGCCCTATGACCCTGGATCCGAAACATTACCAGTCGAAACCCTCCTGGACCGTCCTCGACCAGAACCTGCTCGCCGCCATCAGCGCCGGCGGCAACTGCCTGTTCACCGCCTGGACCTTCGTCCCGGGGTTCGCCTACAAACTTCCCGGCTACCCGACCATATCCTGGGCCGTCTCCAAAATGCTCACCTACACCTGGTTCCTGATCGCGATGCTCGTCCGGATGCCGACGGCCCTGTTGAAGATCAATCTTCCCATGCTCCCCCATTCGAAATTCCTCCGCCTGGCCACCGGCATGAAAATGGATTTCGGCCGGTTTTTAAAGGCCGGTGCCCGGGGCTACAACCTGGAACGGCTGTTCAACCTGCGCGAGGGGATCGGAAAAGCCCATGACAGTCTGGCCAGCCGCTTCACCGACGAACCGCTGATACCCGGCGATCCCCGCTCCAAGGTCCCCCTGCACAAGATGCTGCCGGCCTACTACAGCCTCCGCGGCTGGGATGAAGACGGCGTGCCCACGGCGAAAACGTTGAAGAAGCTCGATCTGGATTTCGTGGACCGGTGGGACTTGCCTGATAACTCCGAATGCTCAATGAGTTACTTCAGCTATAAAAATAAATAGAGATGGTTACCATATGAAATATGAAATCGAATTTAAACCGAGGGCATTGAAGGATGGCAAGCAGATACCGAAGCTGGAATTAAAGCGTATCTTTGAGAACATAGAAGAAATGGCAAATGATCTCAAAGGAGATGTCCGGCAATTGACCAATTTTTCGCCGGAATATCGATTGAGAGTAGGCGATTACCGGATCCTTTTTGAAGTTGTAGGTAAAAGAATCGTCGTATATCGAATTCGGCATCGGAAGGATGCGTATAAATAAAAGGAGCATGAAACACATGGACATCAATCCTCAAATAATCGAAAAAAATGGAAAAAAAGAATTTGTGATTCTTCCATACGAGGATTTCCTGAAAATCCAGGAAGAACTGCATCGTTACGAGGACCTTCGACTTCTCCGTGAAGCAAAGGAAAGTGAAGGCGATGCACCCGGGATCGGTATGGAAGAGGCAAGGAAACGACTCGGGATTGAATAGCGGCAGGTTATAGACAGGTTGATCGCGTGATATGTTTTTTTAATCCAAAAATCCTTGTATGGACCTTTACGTCGGCACCAGCGGTTATTCCTATAAAGAGTGGAAGGGCTCCTTCTATCCCGGGGACCTGCCCGCAAAGAAAATGCTCCGCTATTATGGCGGGCAGTTCCGGACCGTCGAGATCAACAACACCTTTTACCGCATGCCAAGCCCGGCGATCCTGGAAACCTGGGCGGGGGAGGTTCCCGGCGATTTCAAATTCGTGCTCAAGGCGCCGCGCCAGATTACGCACGTGCAACGGCTGAACAACAGCGATGATTCCGTGGCGTACTTGTTCGAGGTTGCCGCAACCCTTGGGGGGCGCCTGGGGGCGGTGCTGTTTCAACTGCCGCCGAGTTTGAAGAAGGACCTGCCGCGGCTGCGCGATTTTCTCTTCTGCCTGCCGCCGCATTGCCGATCGGCATTCGAGTTCCGCCATCCGTCCTGGTTTGACGAAGATGTCTTCGGGCTGCTGCGCGAGCATCGGGCGGCGCTCTGCATCGCCGAAGCAGAGGACGATCTCGAGGTTCCGTTCGCATCGACTGCGGACTGGGGTTATCTGCGGCTCCGGCGCCCCGATTATGGCGATGCGGAACTGAAGACGTGGATAGCCCGGGTGCGGGGACAGGACTGGCGGGAGGCGTTCGTGTTTTTCAAGCACGAGGAAGAAGGGAAAGGCCCGGAACTGGCCAAACGGTTTATGGAACTGGCTGCCGCATAATTGCCACACACATTTAGGATGGGAGAAACGACCATGGATTTCATAGCCGTTGAAAAACGTGACGGAATTGCCACGATCACCCTTGCCCGGGGGAAAGTGAACGCCCTTAACAACCAGGTTGTGGATGAGATAAGGGAAACCCTGAAATCCTTGGAAACCGATCCGGAAACGAATGCCGTCATCCTGACAGGCCGCGGCAAATTTTTCTCCTTCGGGTTTGATATCCCGGAGTTCCTGTCGTTCACCAGGGAAGAATTCTCGGATTACCTGGTGAATTTCACCAGCCTGAACGCCTATCTGTTTCTCTACCCGAAGCCGGTGGTGGCGGCATTAAACGGCCACACCATTGCCGGGGGGTGCATGGTGGCGCTGGCATGCGACCGCCGCGTCATGGCCGACGGAAAGGGCAAAATATCGCTCAACGAGATCGCCCTAGGCTCATCGGTAATGGCCGGAAGCACGGAAATGCTTCGCTTCTGGTGCGGCAGCGCCAATGCCACCCAGATCCTCTATTCCGGTGAGATGTATTCGGCCGAAGCGGCCCTGGGCCTTGGCCTGGTGCAGGAGGTTGCGGTCGAAGCGGATCTCATCTCCCGGGCAAGAAACGTTGCGGCGGACCTGGCGTCGAAGCACCCCGCCGCCTTCGCCAGCATTAAATCCCTCCTGCGGAAACCGATGGCGGATGATTTCATGCGCCGGGAACGCACAGCCATAAAGGAGTTTGTTGACATCTGGTATTCCGAAGCGACCTGGACGAACCTGCGAAACGTCAAGATAAACTGAATCCGGGATTCGCCTCGTCTTGCCAATGGGGAAGGAGAGGAGTTTGTGAATACTATTTGACCGCGATTCTGATATTTTGCGTTGAATTTGGAGCTTTTTACTTTGCCATCGAAAACCGACTTTTTACGAGTTCATAAAAATCAATTAATACTTAGTGTAGCTGCCAAATAGACGCTTTTTAAGCGCTTTGCTTCGCATGTCATGGCCACGTACGTTTGTTTTTAACCAAATCAAGGGATAATTTCATGACCGAATTTAAAAGTGTCACAATCATCAAGAAAGCCAATATCTACTTCGATGGCAATGTTGCCAGCCGCACGGTTGTTTTTCCGGATGGTTCCCGAAAAACCCTCGGCATCATGCTCCCCGGGGAATATGAATTCAATACGGATCAGAAGGAAATCATGGAGATATTGTCCGGAGATCTGGACATATCGCTTCCGGGAGAAGACGGGTGGAAGACGATCGGAGGTGGTGGATCGTTTGAGGTTCCGGCCAAATCAAGATTCGGGCTGAAGGTCAAAACGATAACAGATTACTGCTGTTCCTTTATCGATTGACCAGCGGACGGGGAAAGTCAACCCTGAACCATACGGGAGCAAAATAGAAAAACGATTATGAAAATATCCGTCATTCTCGCCCATCCCGACAGCGCGAGTTTCAACCATGCCATTGCCCGGGCGGCGGTCACGCAGCTGGAATCCAGTGGCCACGAGGTGGTGTTCCATGACCTTTACCGGGAAAATTTCGATCCGCTCCTTGGCCGCGACGAAATCCCCCGGGATGTTCACCTGCCGGAATCGGTCGCGGCACATTGCCGGCAGATCGCCGAGGCCGATGGCATCGTCATTGTTCATCCGAACTGGTGGGGCCAGCCGCCGGCCATATTGAAAGGATGGGTGGACCGGGTGATCCGCCCGGGTGTGGCATACGAGTTCCTGGACGGCGATTCCGGTGAAGGCGTCCCGAACGGGCTGCTGAAGGCCGGGGCGGCCGTCGTGTTCAATACCACCAACACCGAGGCGGAACGGGAACGGCGCCTCTTTGGCGATCCGCTCGAAACCATATGGAAGAATTGCATCTTCGGGCTCTGCGGGGTCCGCAATTTCCATCGCCGGATGTTCGGCATCATCGTCACCAGCACGGAAGCGGAACGAAAGCAATGGCTCGATACGGTCCGGGAAGATGTGGATGCCCTTTTCCCCGCAAAAGACTTCGCGTAGATTCAGCCGCGTTGCTGTCGAATGACCGGTTTGATCGATGAAACGTTCGATTTGCCCACCCCCGATATTCGGGAAACATGAAAGGAGAACCGGAACCATGAAGCAGACCGGAAGCACGCCGGAAACAGCCGTGAAAGAGATTGCCCGGGATGCCGGCGCCGTCGCGGTCGGGATCGCATCCGTCGACCGGTTGACCGACAAACCGTCCATGGATGCCAATTACCTGCTGCCGGGGGCCCGGTCGGTCGTGTCGATCATGCTGCCGCTCGATGACCGGATCATCCGCGATTACCTGGGGAAGGTCGATCGCACGGGATTTCAGCGTCATGAAACCGAGACTTACCGGAAACTTTATGCCATCGGCTCCCGGATCGCCGATTTCCTGAAAGCGGAAGGGCACCGGGCCGTAGTGGCCGAGCCGAATCTCGATTACCGTTACAAGGATTCAAAGGAGTACAAAAAAGTTCCCTACGGTGTCCGGCAGAAACTGACCGAATGGCTCGGTTCGGACAGCTCCTGGCCGGTGGCGGCGTTCAAGAAAGCGATCCTTCCAGTTTTATACGAAGTCAGCGTCAAAAAGAGTGTCGACTGGAACCTCACGCCAAGCTTTTCCCATCGCTATGGCGCGGTCGCGGCGGGGATCGGCGGCTTCGGCTGGAGTGGAAACGTGCTCCACCCGGATTTCGGTGCCCGCGTCCTTTACAACACCGTCATTACCGACTGCGACATGCCGTCCGACCCGATGCTCGAACAATCCCCCTGCGACGGGTGCCGCATCTGCGCGAAAGTCTGCCAGTCAAATTTCATCCATCCGAAAGAGAAAACAGCGGTCACGATCGGCGGCCGATCGGTGGAGTACAACCGGAAAGGCCATAACCTGCGCTGCGTATTTGTCTGCGCGGGCTTTTCCGGCCAGAACAAGCATGCCGGATGGTCGACATGGTCGCCGGGCCGGGTGACCCTCCCCGAATCCGACGACGCTCTCGAAGCGTTCTGGAAGACGTTCGTCACCGAGAACCTGTGGAACCGGAATTTCTATTCCAAAGTATTGGGCGATCTCCAGTATCACAGCGAAAAGGGGTTCATCCGGAAAGAATCGGAACGGTTCGCCTCCACCTGCGGCAACTGCCAGCTTGTCTGCTGGCAGACCCGGGACCTGCGGAAGGAGAATTACGACCTCATCATCAACAGCGGGGTTGTGACCGGGGAGGGGAAATAAGCGTCGCTGGTTCCCAAGCTCCAGCTTGGGAATCCGTTTTTGGAAGCTCTGCTTCCATGTCCTCTTACCATGAGCACGGGTATCCGGGCGGGTATACGCGGTTTAGGCCGCAGGCTACGGGTATTTAAGGTTCCGTGGCTGGTGGAAGCGGAGCTTCCGGTACCTGGTTCCCAAGCTAGAGCTTGGGAACTAGGGGAGACCGGTGTTGCTTCGGCCTATCTGCCGGCAATCATCCGATGGATAATGACTTTTTCTGTCTCTATAGTGAACCACTCGAATTATGGAGACCGGGGTTTTCCAGCTTCCAAGGAACTCGATTCAGCAACCCGGCCGCGAATGGCTCGGATCGTAGGATGTGCTGACGCAAGGAAGCGCATCAATTGGATCGATGCGCTTCCTGCGTCAGCACATCCTACATAATGGCCAAAGAAGTTCCTTTCCGCAAAAAACGCGGCTAAGCCGAGTTCGGAGCTTCCACGGAACTCCCGGGTTCCCGGGCGGTTTCCGTATCGTTATTTATCCTGTTTTATTTGGAAATCATCATTCCACGAAATGCCGGACGAAATTTGATTTATTAGTTTCAATTAAGATAATAAGGAAAAATTAAGTATATATAACATATTGATTTTTTATCTAAATTCTTGACAATCCCCACGGGATTTAATATAAAGCAGTTTCTTTTATTCAACTGATTCTGTTCGTCAAACCACAACGGCGTGCGTTGACGAACCGGTAAAAGAAACAGACAAAGGCGTCTTCTCCGATTCTCGGGGAAGACGCCTTTTTTTTGTCCCGGCAGTTGCAAAGAGTCGAATTTTGACTACAAATCGCGTGGAGCATTGGAAAATTGGAACGAATAAAAAAGCTTTTGGAGTCGAAAAAGCGCCTCGTCAGTGGACTTGAACTTCCGTGCGATGTGTTGAAGGGGGAAGAAGAAGGGGGTTGCGGGGTTGTCGGTTTCTGCTGCACAGAACCGGTTCCCGGCCGTCACATCTATGAACCCTCGCGATTGATGCACAACCGCGGCAACGGCAAAGGCGGGGGAATCGCCGCGGTCGGCCTTGTCCCGGAACAGCTCGGCGTCAGCCGGGAAATCCTCGACACCTGCTACATGATCCACGTGGCGTTTCTCCATCCCGAAGTCCGGCATGAACTGGAAGAGAAATACATTACGTCCAATTTCGACGTGGAAGCGGCAAATGCGCTCGACAAAGTCGACGACTGGAAAACGGTCGCCGGCCTGGAAGTCTGCCCGCCGGATGTGTGGCGGTATTTCGTCCGGGTGAAGGCGGATGTCCTCGATGCGTTCATCGAGGAAAACGGGTTCGGGGATTTTGACCGGCGGGAAGCCGAAGACGAATTCGTGAACCAGAACAGTTTCCGGCTCAACCAGGAATACTACGCCGCACTCAAGGATCAGAAAGCCTTTGTCCTGTCTCACGGCCGGAACATCATGATCCTGAAGGTGGTCGGCTACGCCGAGGCGATCGTAAAATACTATAAAATCGAAGAACTTGGCGCTCACGCCTGGATCGCCCACCAGCGGTTTCCCACCAAGGGGCGGGTGTGGCACCCCGGCGGCGCCCATCCCTTTGCCGGGATCAACATGGCGCTTGTCCATAACGGGGACTTCGCCAATTATCATTCCGTTTCCGAATACCTGCTCCAGCGGAACATCTTTCCGCAGTTCATCACGGATACCGAGGTCTCCGCCCTCATGTTCGATCTGCTCAACCGGACCTACAAGTATCCGCTCGAATACATCATCGAAGCGCTGGCTCCGACCACGGAACTCGACTTCGATCATCTCCCCCCGGAAAAGCAGAAGGTCTATCGCGCGATCCAGGCGACCCACATGCATGGCTCGCCCGACGGCCCCTGGTTTTTCATTATCGCCCGGAATATTCCCGAACTGCAAAAATTCCAGCTGCTCGGCATCACCGACACTTCCATGCTCCGGCCACAGGTATTCGCCTTCTGTGACGGCGAAGTGCAGGTTGGCCTGATCGCGTCCGAGAAGCAGGCGATCGACGCCACGCTCACCAGCCTGGCCCATGACGACAAGCGGATCTGCCCGGTGGCGGAACGGTACTGGAACGCGCGGGGCGGGAGCCATACGGACGGCGGGTCGTTTATCTTCAACCTCGAACCGGATGCGTCCGGCGCCATGCGGATAAACTGCACGGACAAGTTCGGCTCCCCGGTTCTCCTGCCGACACATACCGAGGCGTGCGATTTTACGAAAACCGGATCGCCCGCGGTGAACCCCGATATTGAAAATAAAATCAAGAGCGCCCTTGAAACCGGTGACGCCGGGGAGATTGTCGCCTACGTCCGCCAGGCGATTCCCGGCTGGAATTTTGATGATATCGAAGCCTTGTGCCGGGCGATCCGAACCCTGGGGAAAAATCCGAGGTATACCAAAACCGCCATTCAGGCATTGACCCGGCTCAATGATCTCCGCTATTCGACCGGTGCCAAGAAACGGAGCCATCTGCTTCACATTCTCCACGGTGAACTCGACAGCCTTTTCGGCAGCCTGCCGGTTATTGATTCGGCGGCACCGGACGGGAGCAGCTACCGCCTGATCGATTTTGACACCCGGAAATCGCTCCGCGCGCCGTTTTCCGGCGAGACGACACTGGTGATCAACACTCATGTGTTTCCTCCGGAAGGCGATGAATGCGATGCCGCGCTGCTGGTGGACGCCTATATGAAAGGATGGCGGCGCTTCATCTGTTTCAAATGTCAGGGCCAGCGGTATATCGGGTGCGGGCTCGGGCCGGACACGGATGACGTGGTCATCGACGTGTACGGGAGTTGCGGAGATTACCTGGCATCCGGGATCGACGGGATGAGCATCACGGTTCACGGCAATGCCCAGGATCAGCTGGGACAGATTTTCAAGCGCGGCAAACTGGTCGTTTACGGCGATGTGGGCCAGACGTTCATGTACGGCGCAAAAGGCGGGGTGGTTTACGTGATGGGGAATGCGGCCGGCCGGCCGCTTATCAACTCCGTCGGACGCCCGCGGGTGGTGATCAACGGCACGGCCCTCGATTTTCTCGCCGAATCATTCATGGCGGGTGATCCCCACAAGGGGGGCGGGTTTGTCATCGTCAACGGCATCCGGTTCGATGATGACGGCGGCATCGTTCCCCTGCCCGAGCCTTATCCCGGCGGCAACCTGTTCTCGCTTGCCTCGGGGGGCGCCATCTACATTCGCGACCCGCATGGCATCATGGTCGAGGGGCAATTGAACGGCGGCATGTTCCTGCCACTGACCGACGAGGACTGGGAACTGATCGTGCCGTTCCTGGAGGAAAACGAGCGGCTTTTCGGCATCCGGATTGACGACCTGCTGACCGTAGACGGCCGGATGATGGCGCCCGGAAAGGTTTATCGCAAAGTGGTCCCCTCGGCCGTCGGGGCGGCGATCAAGAAAGCGGCCGCTGAAAATCAGGTCCGTGAAATGGAAACCGTGGGGGATCTGAGCAATTAGGCTTTCGATTTTGCCTTTACCCCCCTTTGAAAAAGGGGGGTAAAGGGGGATTTCAATTTGAAACTAAAATCCCCCTAAATCCCCCTTTTCCAAAGGGGGACTTTGGACCGAGGCTCCCAAAGCGACATAGACATAGGATGCGCTGACGAAAGAAGCGCATCGGTTAACGAGTGAGCACCGTAATATGACAATCAGAATCAAAAAAGGGCAGAAAGGGATACTTGACACGGTCGTCCGGATGTCCGGCGTTGATCTCAGCCTCTGCTATCAATGCCGGAAATGTTCATGCGGATGCACGGTTTCCGGCCATGCTCAGTCTCCCCCTTCCGAACTGATACGGCGGATGCAGCTGGGTGCCGGCAATGAACTGCTTTCAAACAGCCTGATCTGGACATGCGTCTCGTGCGAGACCTGCCATGCCCGGTGCCCCATGGGGATCGACCTGGTCGCTGTCATGGATGCGCTGCGCAAGCTGGCCATCGAACGAAAGGCCGCCATCCCGAAAGGAAATATTCCGCTCTTTAACCGGGCATTTCTCAAGACCGTCAAGATTTTCGGGCGCGCATATGATCTCGGACTGATGGCCGTCTACAAAAGCGCGACGTCTTCCTACGGCCAGGATTCGGACAAGATTCCGATCATTTTCAGGAAGAAAAAGATCGCCATCCTGCCGTCATGGAGTCCCAACCGGAAGACGGTGAAGCGGATATTCGAGAAAGTCCGGCAAAACAAGGGAATCCGATAATGAAATATGCATATTATCCCGGGTGTTCATCGGAATCGTCCGCCCGTGACCAGCATGCATCCAGTCTTGCCGTTGCCCGGGCGCTCGGCATCACCATGAGCGAAATAAAAGGCTGGTCCTGCTGCGGCGCCACGCCGGGGCACCAGACGGACCGGTTCCTTGCGGCCTCCCTCTCCGCGGCGAACCTGGTTTTGGCCAAGGATATGGGGCTCGATCTGGTGGTGAACTGCGCTGCCTGCTACAACCGGCTGAAAACTGCAAATTACGAAGTCGCAAACCATCCGGAAATGCGTGCGAAAATCGCCGACGCCGTCGGCCGGGATTATGACGGATCGGTCAAAATAAAACACCTGATGGAAGTGCTGCTTGAGGATTACGGGATCGATGCGCTGGAAAAAGCGATCAAACGTCCCCTGAACGGGCTCCGGGTCGCCGCGTATTATGGCTGCCTGCTGGTCCGTCCCCATGAAGTGACGAATTTCGACGACCCGGAAAATCCGCAATCGATCGATAACCTGGTGTCCGCCATGGGGGGTGAAAGCCTCGACTGGCCAAGCAAGGTGGAATGCTGCGGCAACAGCCTTTCCCTCACCACGCGCGCCGATCTGGTGGTCGGCCTCTCCGATGCGATCATCGGGATGGCGAAAGCCGCGGGGGCCGACTGCATCGTTGTGGCCTGCCCCCTGTGCCAGGTGAACCTCGACCTCCGGCAGATCGACATCCGGAAGAAAACCGGTCGGCAGTATGACATGCCGGTAATCTACATCACGCAGCTGATTGGATTGTGCCTGGGCATTTCACCGGACCGGCTCGGCCTGGACAAGCTGGTGGTCTCTCCAGCCCGAATTGTGAATGCCGTGAACGCAACCGCTCGCAAGGCCGTTTCAAGGAACGTTTAATATTATGGTTAAAACTGAAAACAAACCCACCGGCGCGGTACTGATACAGGGGGG
>Ga0209347_1003339_pt1 | contig 18931 bp, 23 predicted proteins | sample AutmiccommuBRH23_FD_187382 | JGI IMG/M metagenome (GOLD analysis project Ga0209347, IMG submission 187382) | Deep subsurface microbial communities from Mt. Terri, Switzerland - Autotrophic microbial communities BRH/23 (SPAdes) (version 2) | ecosystem: Environmental > Aquatic > Deep subsurface >...
ATTCTCAATTCAACTGTACATCATTCGGGCGTTTTCTCAATTCAAATGTATACGCGTAAATCAGCAGCGTTTCGTAACGCATTGAAATTCAACAGGCCGATTTCTCAATTTCTGATGTGTCCTGACACGCAGGGGACCGTTAAATTAACTGGGGCGCACGGACCTTTAACGTCCGTTAAGGAAAAGAGTTGCCGGCTTCGTAGGAGACGGCAATGCGGTGGACGATTACGATTGAAGGCACGGATGAATTTGGCGCTGCGCATCGGTCCGAGATAGCTCTGGAAAAAGATTTGAACAGTTTGACGGCGGGAGCTGTGGGCTTTTCGATCGAGGACGGCAAAACGATCATGGCCCACCTGCAGCAGGTCATCGTGAAGCAGCAATGCGAGACCTACGTCTTGGTTCGCCGATTTTGTATGGATTGCGAGCGCTTTCGGCGCATCAAGGACTACGGCAAGCGCAAGATCAGAACGGTGTTTGGCTGCGTCGAGGTTCGTAATCCACGCATCCTGAATTGCCAACGCTGTGTGCCGTATTTCCGCGACGCCTCGGCAGTCCTGCGCGACTTTTGCCCCGACCAGGCGACGCCGGAGTTGATGGAGCTGTCGGCTCGCCTCGGCAGTTTGATGCCCTACCGCAAAGCGGCAGATGTCATCGCGGAGTTTTTGCCAGTCAAGTCGACGGAGTCCTTCGTCACGGTTCGCCATCGCACGCTCGCTCTCGGCAAGCGGCTCGATGAAAAGGCGCGAGATCGCGCCTGGTTCGATCCGCCACACGCTGACGAGCGCGAGCAGATCGAACTTGACCTGCCAAATGATCCCGAGCGGGAGTTCGTTGTCAGCATTGACACAGCCCATATCAAAAGCGCCTCCGAGGCGGACGGGCGAACCTTTGAGATCGCAGTTGCGCGATGCGGCCGCGGACTACGCGGCTCCCGTCCCGGTCACTATTTCGTGACGGCGGACACCTCGAAACAAGAACTGCGGCTGCGCACGCTTCAAGCGCTTCAAAGCGAGGGCTACATGGGTCGCGGCGAGATTACCGTGTTGTCTGATGGCGCGGAAATTATGAAGCGGCTACCTCGCAATTTGCCACGTCCAACCAGGCATATCGTTGATTGGTTCCACCTCGCTATGAAAATCCAGCCCCTGCAGCAAGTCGCCGATCATATCGTGCGCTGGCGCGACGAATGGACGAATGAAACCGTCGTTCTCGACGAGGAGATCCGCGCTTTGAAATGGAAGCTCTGGCATGGACAGGTCGATCGAGCGATAGAACACCTTGAGGAAATCATCGCAGACATGTCGATGTTGCGCGAGCAAGGCGATCTGGACGCTGGCCGCCTTTGGCAATTGGCGCAACCGCTTCTAACTTATATCCGTCAGAACAAGTCTGCGATCGTCGATTACGGAGCTCGATATCGGTCAGGACGACGGATCGCCACCGCGCTGGCCGAGTCCGCGGTGAATTCGCTGACTGCCCGCCGTATGGTCAAAAAACAACAAATGCGATGGTCAAAACGCGGCGCTCACCTGATGCTGCAAGTGCGCGCTGCGATTATGAATGGAAACCTGCGTGAGCAGCTATCCTACGAGCCACCAATCTTCAAATCGCGTTTCGACTGGCTGTTCAAGCCGACACCGCCGCTCCTTCGAGCAGCATAGCTGCCCCAGTTAATTTAACGGTCCCAGCGGCGTTGCTCGCCTTGAGCCGTTAGGCTCGGGGTGTCGATTCCACAAAGGAAGCAACGCCATGACGAAGCATACCACATTCAACGCGATTCCCACGCATGCGATCAAAGCCGAGGCGCTGACGAGTATGTCGGCGAGCTTCGAGCGGTTCTGCCTTGCGGCCGGGATGGAGGCGCTCGCCGGGATGATGGAGCAGGACGCGCTGGCGGCCTGCGGCGAGCGCCATGAGCGGGGCCGCCGTCGCAAGGCGCATCGCTGGGGCAAGACGAAGGGCAAGATCGGTTTCCACGGCGGCAAGGTGGAACTCGAACGCCCGCGGCTTCGCGGGTTCGATGGCAAGGAGCAGGCTCTTCCCAGTTGGGAAGCCGCGCAAAGCGAAGACTGGCTCGGCAGATGGGCGATGAACCAGATGCTGATCAACGTCTCGACGCGTAAGTTTCAGCGGTCGATGCGCCTGCCGGAGGGCGACGTGCCGGCGCCAAAGGGGTCCGGCCTGTCGAAATCGGCGGCCTCCCGGCATTTTGTCGCGCTGTCGGCGGCGCGGCTGAAGGAATGGATGGCGTCCGATCTTTCCGGCCTCGACTTGCTGGTGATCCAGATCGACGGCATTCACATGGACGAGGACATGACCCTTGTGGCGGCGCTGGGCGTCGACGCGATCGGCGACAAGCATCCGCTCGGGCTGGCCGAGGGCGCCACGGAAAACGCCGCGACCGTGCAGGCGTTGATCGACAATCTCGTCGAGCGCGGCCTCGATCCAGCGGTTCCGCGCCTCTTCATCATCGACGGCTCGAAGGCGCTTTCCAAGGCCATCCGGGCGACCTTCGGACGCGACGTGGCCATTCAGCGCTGCCAGATTCACAAGGCGCGCAACATCCTGGACCGCTTGCCCAAATCGATGCACGCCCAGGTGAGGCGCGTGTTGCGGCAGGCCTGGGAGATGGACGACGCCGACAAGGCCGAACAGCTGCTTCGCAATCTCGCCCGGCGTCTCGAAAAAGACTGGGAGGGCGTTTCCGCCTCGATCCTCGAAGGGCTCGACGAGATGCTCACCGTCACGCGGCTCGGGCTGCCGGCCGACCTGCGGCGATCGCTTGCTTGCACCAACATCATCGAAAACGTCATGGGCACGGTGCGGCGTGTCTGCCGCAACGTGAAATACTGGCGCTCGGCTTCGATGGCGCTACGCTGGGCGGGCGCCGCCATGCAGGAAGCCGCCAAGGGCTTCAGGCGCCTCAAGGCCCATAAGCAGCTTCCGCTTCTGAAGGCGGCGCTCGCCGCACGCAAAGCGAAAGCCGCCCCCTCGAACGAGCATCTTGCTCAAACCGCCAAGGCCGCATAGCATTCATGCCAGCGACGCCCTCTTCCGCTTTTCAACATCAAGCGGGACATCCCCTTGTCGCTCTCGCCATCACTTTTCATCCCGACTTCGACGACGCGGCCAAGGGCGCCACGAATCGTGACCAATGGCATCCGCACTGGGTTGTGCTGACCGAAGATAAGTCTTGTGGGGGTGGTCTAAAGGTGCGCGACTTTCCGAAAGAAGCGCATCCCAAATTGCCAGAGACCTGGCCCGGCGTGTCGATCCTGATCGACAGCCCTGATTATCAGACCGAAATCTCCGGCGACGCGGTCAAGGTGAGAGTTCCGCTCGATATAATCGGCGCTCTGAAGTCCGCATCGTTCGACGGCGTCACGGCGGGGCTGCGGGTCAACGGCGACCTTGCATCGCCGCGGCTCTGCGTCGCCAATGTGTTCAAGGTGACCTCGGGCAATCTGAGCTTGCCAGGCAAAGTCGGGCCGTCGACGTGAATTCGAAGGGGGCGAATCGCGGCGAAGACGGCTCCCGCGCCTTTGATTTCAGCGTGCGCCGGGGCAGCGCAATGCATGCTTGCCGAACGCCATGCAGAGCTCCCCCTAAAAAACGCCGCCGCGACCAGCAACCCTTCTTCGATGCGAGGAAACCGCTATTCGGGCGTCGGCTCAGATTTCCTTCAGCTGATCGGCCGAGGACTTTCCGGAACGGCGATCCTGGGCGATCTCGTAGCTCACCTTCTGGCCTTCACGCAGATTGCGCAAACCAGCGCGCTCAACGGCGCTGATATGAACGAAAACGTCCGCGCCGCCATCATCGGGCTGGATGAAGCCGAAGCCCTTTTGAGCATTGAACCATTTCACAGTTCCGGTGGCCATGTCATCTCTCCAAGCATACTTCGGAAAAAGGCCCGCATGCGCGGGGCCAAATCGATCGATGTTTGGGAGAGGTCGTCAGCGGCTTCGTTTCCAAAGCAAGTCCAAGTCGTCACGCCGAAAATCGACGAGCCAAAGATAGCGACCCGCGACGCTGATCGCAACGAAGACACTCGCGCTCGCAATTGCCATCAAACGAGTATCCGCTCCACCTCGTCGAGCGTGACTTCGTCGGCGCGGCAGAGCTGGGTGGTGCGCGTCGAGGCATGGTTCGCCATCGCGGCGGCCTTCTCCAATGTCCCACCGTTCTTGAGATAGGCGATGATGCCTGTGGCGTGGAAACTGGGATTGCCGATCTTGGTTTTGATGTCGGCGGCCTCGGCGCGGCGGCGGATTATCGCATAGGCGTTCGCCTGGGGCAGGGGATCAAGGTTAGTTGGATCGGTCGATGTTGTCGAGCAAGGTCGACGCTTCTTCCGGGTTGAGCACCGGCGTGTCGAAGAAAAAGGTCGGGAACATGTTCGAGCGTCCTCATATTTGCGAAAGCTCGGAACCTTTGCAGTCCGAGATCGACAATGCGGAGACCACCTCTCTGACGGATATGCAGGCAATCAAGCGTCGGGCTGAGCCCGCTTCGCGATCCATGCCGACGACGTCGCGTCGCGCAGATCGTCAAATCGCCCCATGGGCGAGCCGTTTATGTGAATTTCATAGGGGAGCCCATGCGCGCGCTCTCCTCGATGACGAGCCCGAACGCCGCATTCTTGCTGGTCTTTGTTCTTTTGTAAGCGCAATTCGTAAGCGGACATTGTTGAGACGTTGATCAAGACAATTGCGGAGCCTCGGCCGAGGCGTCGACAATTTCCAGGCGCGACTCTGGCGATCCAATCCCTCCATTTGATGGCGGATTTGTGACTTGACAATCAGGCGGAATCTCGCCGCCTGCTCTGAGAACATAAAGAGCCTGCTCGCGACTCTGGCCAAGCTAACCCATGAGGGTGTCGCGAAGCACCACGGCCTCGTTGTGGGTTTCGTCGCGGGCTGCATAGACCAGCGTCACGGGTCCATTCCGAGCGCGGGCGCGGATCTCGTTCAAAAGCTCGGGCTGGTGCGACAGCTCGGCCCGATAGCGGCGCTGGAACTCCTTCCAACGGCGGGGATCGTGCCCAAACCACCGCCTGAGCTCCGTGCTCGGCGCGATCTCCTTGACCCAATGATCAATTGCGGCATCTGCTTTCCTTACGCCGCGCGGCCAAAGCCGGTCGACGAGGATACGAGCGCCATCATCAGACGATGCCGGCTCGTAAGCGCGCTTCAAACGAATGTCCAATTGTTGCAGCGTGCGCGCCATCTGCTGCCCGGCCATGCCTCACGAAGGTTGAGTCCCCTCGACCTCGTCCAATGCGGCGAGCGAGATGGCGGTATGCGCGTAAGCGCCGCCAGCGCGCATCTCGGCCGCAACCCAAATTGCTTCCATGATCTCCTGCCGCGTGGCGCCCTGCCGCAGGGCCGACTTTGTATGCCCGCGAATGCAATAAGGGCATTGCGTCACATGCGCGACCGCGACGGCGATGAGCTGTTTGGTCTTTGACGGCAATGCCCCGTCGGCAAAAACCTGCCGGCTGAACGCTTGAAACGTCTTTTCGGTCTCGGGCGCGAGCGCGCGGCGCTTGTCGGCAAGCTCGCGTGTTGCAGCCGGATAGACGGCTTCTGACATGGCACGCCTCCTCTCCCGCAGCCCCCCGGAGCGTTCGGCCTTGCGCGCGACAAGGATGTGACCGTCAAAAGCGCTTCCGAGCAAGCGGCTAATCTCCATGATAATGAGAAGCGCTCGCCCAGGCAAAGGCGGTAATGTTGAGATCATGGCTGCCATTCCTCGCTATCGCCCGCACGCGGGCCCGATCCTTCTCTCCGCCGGGTTCCGCCCCTTTTTCCTTGGGGCGGCGGTCTGGGCCGCGATCGGCATCCCGTCGTGGCTCGCCGTCTATAGCGGCGGAACTTCATTGCCGAGCCTGTTCCCACCGCTAATTTGGCACGTTCACGAAATGGTCTTCGGCTTCGCTGCCGCGACCGTTGCCGGTTTTCTGTTGACGGCCATTCCCAATTGGACCGGACGCATGCCGCTGCAAGGTTGGTCTTTGGCCGTGCTCGTCCTGCTTTGGGCGATCGGACGAGCTGGCGTCCTGCTGTCGGCCGACATCGGGGCTCCCGCCGCGGCGGTGGCCGACCTTGTTTTTCCCGCTGTATTTCTCGGCGTCGTTGCGCGCGAGATCGTCGTCGGAAGGAACTGGCGCAATTTGCCAATGCTCGCCGCGCTGTCGCTCTTGCTGGCCGGCAATCTTCTCGTGCACTTGGACGCGGTCGGCATCGCCGATACGGCCGAACTCGGAAATCGGATCGGCGTCGCCACGCTGCTGATGCTCATCTCACTGGTCGGCGGCAGGATCATTCCCAGTTTCACACGGAACTGGCTTACGAAAAACCGGCCGGAAGTCAGCCCGCCGCATCCCGAGAGCCGAGTCGATCACGCGGTCCTTGGTGTGACCGCGCTTGTGCTCATCAGCTGGGCGGTCGCTCCCGATGCCGTGGTGACGGCCTGGGGCACGATCATGGCCGGAAGCGCGATCGGGTTGCGGATGTCTCGCTGGCAGGGCCACAAGACAATGCGTGAGCCGCTCCTCTTCATTCTTCATCTCGGCTATGGCTGGCTTGCGGTAGGCCTTCTGCTGTTTGGGCTCGACGCGCTCTTCTATTTCCTTCCGACGACGGCCGCTCTCCATGCCTTGACCGTCGGCGCGATCGGCACGATGACGCTGGCCGTCATGACCCGTGCCTCATTGGGCCACACGGGACGTTCACTTGTGGCGGGACCAGGGACGCAGGCAATCTACGCCTTGGTGACGCTCGCTGCTCTTCTACGCGTCCTATCACCGTTCGCGGGCGCGCAAACGATGATCATGTTATGGGCCGCAGGCGCTTCGTGGGCAGCCGCCTTCGGCTTGTTCGCGATACTCTACGGCAGCATGCTGACGCGACCTCGCGTCACGAAACGTGACGCACCGATCTGACGGAAGAACGATGTCGATATGGAGATAAGATGCAAAGCCGGCCATTGGCCGACTTTTGCTTCGCAGGCGTTCATCATCGTCTTTCTACGTGCCCGAGCGTCGGAGCCGTGCGCATCTTCAAGATACTCGACATCGAGATTTCGTCGTTGCAGTTCGATGCATTGCGCGCATCGAAAGAAGCGTCCGAATGCGGAATTCGATGCGTCGATGAAGATCAAATCATCACGTCATTCAATCTCGTCGAGACCCATTTCACGCCCGCTCGCCGGCGCGCGAACGAGGGCGGGAACGCGGGCGCCGATGGGGAACGAGCGGGTTCATGTGGTCGATTTCTTCGCCAGCGCCTTTTCGAGCTTCGCCAAATCCTGCTCCAGCTTCTCGATGAGAAGCGGCGCCGAGGCCGTAACCAGTTCAAGCCCCTTGGTTGTCGGTTTCTCGGCAACCGTTCGCAGAAGGTACTGACCCCGTTGGATAGCCTCCTTGGTCTGCGCGATCGCCGTTTTGAGTTCGTCCTCATTGAGCTTGCCGTAGGCCATGGGCTCTCCTTCAATATCCGAAAAGGACATTATGTTACATATACATAGCCGCGCTTTTCTTTGACGCGGCAATGTCGTTCAAGGGCGACTCTAGCCTCCACCTGCGAAGGATAGATGGCTTGGCGAATTTGCCCCGCCTGCCCGATGCGCCCCCATTCCCGGACAAGACGCCATTCGCCGAAGAGATCAGGTTGAATGTCCATGCGATAGAACCGGGCCATGTTCCGACCTGGGTCCGTTCGGCGAAGAATGACGGCGTCAGCCATTGGCAGTCGCCCTGTAGATGGCGGCAGGGCTCACCCCATAGGAGCGGGCGAGATCGGCCACGGCCTCCCCATCGGCGCGCCGCCGGCGCGCCTCTTGTTTCTGCGCAATGGTCATCTTGGCGAGCCTGCCCATGTGCTGGCCGCGCTCTTTGGCCTGGATGCACGATTTGCTCAAAATCGTACGTTAACAGCTCATGCGAATGACGATTGCCTTTAATGGGAATTATGAAAGAGGATTCTGCAAGGAAAATTCGCCCGAATCCGCGTCGTGGCGAAGCTCATGCGCAAACGAACGTTTGTGAAAGCCGATGAAATCTCTCGATTTTTCGCTTGGCGTACGATTTTGGACAAATCGTGTGGTAACCCCAAGTTCTTGAAACGTCGGTAGGCGCCCTTCTTGCGGAAGAAGCCGACAACAGTGTCGTATTGGCCGGGAAGTTCCTGGTCGGCGAAAGCCAACGCCAGAGCTCGACCAAGGTTCAATTCGTTCTTGTGGGGAATGGCGAGGTAGCGGTCGGAGGTCTCGATGTCGTTCGGGACCTCCTCCTCGAATTCATGGTCGGGCGTTACCCAGAAGATCGCGCCCGTTTCCGACTCGATGTAGGCGCTGTGTTCGAATTGCGGGCCGAGGCTCACAAACTCGAACGCATCGAGGAGTTCCGAATATTTGACCGTGGCTACAGGAGGCGAAGCCGCCATCAGCGTAGGACCCGACGCCGCGTTGAATGGATTGATCGGCCATTGTGTTCTGCCATAGCTCGACGGAGTATTCCACTGCGCGGGCGGCGCAAATTGGCGCTCAATGCTCGACGGCGTTCGTCCTCCGAGAGGACGCCGCCGACAGGCGCGGAAAGATGTTCGTCACCCGCGCTCTCGTGCCAAATGCGGCGAGACGGGGGCGAGAATTGGGGTCATCGCACGATTTGCTCAAAATCGGGTTCTGATGGGGTGGACGCCCCCCGACGACCTCGATGTGCCAGAGTGGAGGCGTTGAATCTCACTCGAGGGAGGCGTCCACATCGGGTCATCGCGGGAGCGAGTCGCCCTGGAGCTACCCCAATGCCGCATGGGGCGGCTGTTCCCCGATAAGATGGACATACGGGCTCACGACCGCACGCCGGGCCCAATCATCTGACGGAGAACAGTCGTGGAAGAATATATTGGTCTCGACGTATCCATGAAAGAGACGGCAATTTCCATTCGACGCGGAGCCAAGCGCGTCTGGCGAGGGAAATGCGCCTCCGACCCCAGACTCATCGCCGATATTATTCGCAAGCGCGCGCCGGCCGCGCGACGTGTCGTGTTCGAAACGGGCCCCTTGTCCGTGTGGTTCTATCATGCGCTCCGAGACGAAGGATTGCCCGCGATCTGCATTGACGCCCGTCATGCAAAGGCGGCGCTCGACATGGCCCCGAACAAAACCGATGCGAACGACGTGGACGGTTTGGCTCACCTCGCCGAGGTCGGCTTTTTCCGCGAGGTGCGCGTAAAGGGGTTCGACAGCATGCTTGCCCGCACGCGCCTCGTCAGGATCGCCACTGAGCATTCGAACCAGATACGGGGCGTCATGAAGACGTTCGGACTCATCGTTCCCGCGGGCAAAGGCGGCTCATTTGAGAAGAATGTCCGTGCGCTACTTGTTGATCAGAACGCGCTTGCGTCTATCGTGCTCCCGATGCTGGACGCGTGGCGAAGCGTTCGAACCCGCGCGGCGGACCTTGGACGTCAGCTGGTAAGTGCGGCGCGCCAAAGCCATAGCTGCCGTATTCTTACGTCAATCCCTGGCGTCGGCGCCATAACAGCGACGTCCTTCGCGACAGCGATCGAGGATCCGAACAACTTCAAAAAGTCCCGCTCGGTCGGCGCATGGATCGGGCTGACGAGCCGCCGCTATCAATCGGGCGAGGTGGATTACGACGGCCACATCTCCCGCCGGGGCGATCATCATTTGCGAGGCCTTCTCTATGAGGCGGCCACAGTTATCCTGACCCGCAGCTCAGCCGACAGCAGCCTGCGGACGTGGGGCCTCGCGCTCAGGCAAAGGCTCGGGTTCAAACGCGCCGCTGTCGCAGTCGCCCGCAAGCTCGCGGTGATCATGCATGCGAAGCTCAAAACCGGAACCTTCTTCGATCGAACGGCGGGAAGAGCTGCATGACGTCTCCGAAATAGCGTTCGCTCCGAGCGCGTTAGAACGTCCCTACCGGGACGTGGGCCGGGCCATTCCGCTTGATGGGATGCACCGCTGATCCAGCGAAGTGCGTCGTCCACATTGGAAGACTCTTCCCGCGAAGCCCCATCGTGCGGCGACAAATGTCGACCGCGAAGACGACCCTGCACCCGGCATACGCGTTCGACGCCACAGGCGACGCCACGCAAAATCACTTGACACGGAAGTCGCGATTAGACGCCCCCATCAGAACCGAAAGCGGTTTTGTCGCAAATTTTGTGTGTGGACGAGGTGGGCCTGGAACGACGACGAGGTTTACCCCGCCAGCGAATAGAACTGCTGCGCTGGACGCATTTTGCCCGTCATCCGCAATTGGCCCTTTCTGATCATGTGTGTTATTCGGCGTGCAATTTTTGGATGCCGATTGACAACTTGCATATTTTTGCGATTGACGAACATGGGCGGATGAATTTGCAGAAGACGTCGGGCTACAACAAGCGCTCAAAAGTCGAGGCAGTTGTCGAGGTGCGACGAGGAATGGGGCGCTTTCGTAAATTGGCGGCGGAGGGATTTGGATGCCCGTCTCCTCCTTGTGCTGATGTTCGGCGGCGCGCCTGAAGAATCGTCATAGGAGGGCGTTCGCGATTTTCCAATTCGGGGGCGATTTGCAAACCTGCGGTACTGCTGATTCGTTCGTAACGGGAACGAGGGAGGCGGAACGTGACGTGCGCTTGTGTTCGACTACGCGCCGTCGCCTGCTTCCGCGCACGTGAGTGACGCGCAGTCTCGTACTTCCCCATCCCTGATACCGTGATCCGACGCCGCGCTGGCAAAGGCAGACTGAGGGGTAAGGTCGTGGGAGACGTTTGGGGTGCTGATTGGGCATGGGGAATACCCATGCTACTGGGGTCGGTTGCTTTTCACGTTTGTGGCCTCGTGGGGCTGGAAGGGCTCCTGCGGTGGATTGAGCGGCATCGCAAAAAGCCACGCTCCATGGGCTACTTCCTTGTGTTGATGCTCCTCGTCGCAAACGCAGTCCTACTGCTGCATGTGGTGGAGGCCTGCGGCTGGGCTTATCTCTTGATGAAGCTTGGTTCGGTGGACGATTTTCACAGGGCATTGTTGTATTCTCTGAATGCGATCACGAGCTACGGCCACGAGCAACTTCGCCTGGAAAGCTCATGGCGGCTCTTGGGCGCCATCGAGAGTATGAATGGCGTCATGATTTTCGGGCTCACGACAGCATTCTTGTTCAGCGCGTTGCGAGAACTGCGCCCGGGTCGCGGCGCGTAATCGTCGGCGCATCACCGTCGAGGATCGATCAGAATGGCGAATTGCACAACTTTCTATAAATTAGCATTCGGGGCGTTGACCACTGCGGCAACGGGACTCGCGTCATTTCAGGCCGCCGACGCCTGCACTCGAATTCTGTGGAACGACAACAAGGTCGCCGTCGTCGTCGGACGGTCGATGGACTGGCCGGTCTCCACCGATCCGAAGATCGTGGTCTTTCCTCGCGGCATGAAACGCGACGGCGGCCGCCTCGGTCCCGAAGTGGTAGTCAACGAAAACCCGGCGACCTGGGTCTCGAAATACGGCAGCATGGTCGTCACGGTGTACGGGGTCGGCATGGCCGACGGTTTTAACGAGCGCGGCCTCGCCGCGCATATGCTCTATCTGACGGCGACCGATTTCGGGCCGCGCGACCCCGGCAAGCCCGGCCTGCAAGCTGGTTTATGGGCACAGTATGCTCTGGACAATGCGGCGACGGTCGCCGAGGCCCTGGCCGACCTCGAGAAAATTCAGCCGGTGATGGCGGAGGCGCGCGGCAGAAAAGCGACTGTCTGTACGCGGCGGCGCAATAATCGGCCATTGAGCGGCGCATAGTGCGGCCGCGTGGCGGCGTAAAACCCGGCCAGTTTTAGGCTGACGTCCCGAACATTGATTCGGGAGGGCGGCCGGGGATGTTTACGGTGGAGATTTACGCGGCGGTTCGACGCTTTGTTTTCATCGAGGGCAAGAGCCGGCGTGAAGCGGCGCGGGTGTTTGGACTGAGCCGGGACACGGTGGCGAAGATGTGCCGCTATTCGGCGCCGCCGGGCTACGTGCGCACCAAGGCTCCCGAGCGGCCGAAACTCGGGCCGCTGCTCCCGGTGATCGACGCCATCCTCGAGGCGGACAAGACCGCGCCGCCGAAGCAGCGACATACGGCGAAGCGGATTTTCGAACGGCTGCGGGATGAGCACGGCTTTGCCGGCGGCTACACGGTGGTGAAGGATTATGTGCGGCTGGCGCGCACGCGCTCGCGCGAGGTGTTCGTGCCGCTTGCGCATCCGCCGGGTCATGCGCAGGTCGATTTTGGCGAATGCGTCGGCGTCATCGGCGGCGTGCGGACGAAGCTGCATGTGTTCTGCTTCGACCTGCCGCAGTCGGACGCCTGCTTCATCAAGGCCTATGCGGCGGAGACGACGGAGGCGTTTCTCGACGGACATATCTCAGCCTTCGCGTTCTTTGGCGGCGTTCCGCTGTCGATCCTCTATGACAATCTCAAGATCGCGGTGGCGAAGATTCTCGGCGACGGCAAACGCCGGCGCACGCAAGCTTTTACCGAACTCGTCAGCCATTTTCTTTTTGCGGATCGCTTTGGTCGTCCTGGCAAGGGCAACGATAAGGGCAAGGTCGAGGGCCTGGTGAAGTTCATGCGGCTCAATTACCTGACGCCGGTTCCGCATGCGCCGTCGATCGAGGCGCTCAACGCCAGGCTCAATGAGCGCTGTCTCGCCCGCCAGAACGAGCGCGCCGGCCGGCATGAGCAGACGATCAGCGAGAGGCTCACCGCTGACAAAGCCATGTTCCGTGAACTTCCCGCGGCGCCGTTCGAAGCCTGCCAGAAAGTCGCGGCCAGGGTCTCCTCGCAGGCGCTGGTTCGCTATCGCACAAACGATTACTCGGTTCCGACGCGCTACGGCTATCGCGACGTTCTGGTGAAGGGCTTCGTCGACGAGGTCGTCATTTTCTGCGACGGCGCCGAGATCGCCCGTCATGAGCGCAGCTACGACCACGGCGACTTTATTTTCGAGCCGCGCCATTATCTCGCCTTGCTCGAGCAAAAGCCCGGCGCTCTGGATCAGGCCGCGCCGTTGCAGGGCTGGGCTTTGCCGGAGATGCTTTGCCATCTCCGCCGGCTGATGGAAGCGCGCATGGGCAAGCGCGGCAAACGCGAGTTCGTCCAGGTCTTGCGTCTGACCGAGGCTTTTGCCGAGACCATCGTCGTCGCCGCGGCGCTGGAGGCGATCCGGCTGGGCGTCATCGGCTTTGACGCCGTCAAGCAGCTCGCGATCGCCCGCGTGGAGAACAAACCGGCGCGTCTCGATCTTGCCGCCTATCCCTGGCTGCCGTCGCTGAGCGTCAAGACGACCTCGCCTGCCGATTATCTGACGCTCGTTTCAAGGGCGGCGGCATGAGCGCGTCAGCTTCCGAAAGTCCGACGCCGCCGCGGGTGTTGCTCACGCATCACTTGCGCCAGCTCAAACTTCCGACCGTCTTGCGTGAATACGAGAAGGTCGCCCTTGAGGCCGCGCGCGAAGGTCAGGATCACGTCCGATATCTCTTACGCCTTGTCGAACTGGAACTCATCGATCGCGAGCGGCGCATGGTCGAGCGCCGCATCCGCGCCTCCCGGTTCCCGGCGGTGAAAAGCTTCGACACATTCGACTTCGCCGCCATCCCATCGCTAAACAAACCGCTCGTTCTCGAACTCGCCCGTTGCGAATATGTCGTCGCGCGCGAAAACATCATCGCGCTCGGCAATAGCGGCACGGGCAAGACCCATGTTTGTCTTGCGCTTGGCCTGGCGGCTTGCCAGCGCGGGCTCTCGGTCGCTTTCACGACGGCGGCGGGCCTTGTCCACCAGTTGATGGAAGCGCGCGACGAGAAACGTCTTCTCAGGCTCCAGGCGCAGCTTTCCGCCGTCAAGCTGCTCATCATCGACGAACTCGGCTATGTGCCGCTCTCGCAGACCGGCGCGGAGCTTCTGTTCGAGGTCTTCAGCCAGCGCCATGAACGCGCCTCGACCATCGTCACGTCCAATTTGCCTTTCGATGAGTGGACGAGCGTCTTTGGCAATCAACGTCTCACCGGCGCGCTGCTCGACCGCCTCACCCATCATGTCCATATTCTGGAGATGAACGGGGAGAGCTACCGGCTCAAGCAATCAAAGGCTCGACGCCGCAAAGAGCCAGCGTCATCCGCCGAACCGCTCGTCAATCCCGAGACCGGGGAAATCACCCCGACATAGCCCAAAAATTTTTTCCGCCTCCGACATGCAAAGGGGCCCGATCGGGCCCCTTTGCATGTCGGCGATCGCGACCAACTGGCCTGGTTTTACTCCGCCCCAATGGCAGGAAATCTCTCCGCCGTTGACACGCGAGCGGCGACTCCGCGATCATTGAATATATCGGCGGTAAGCCGGTCGTTCACCACGGCCGCGACTATCGGATCATGACCAACGATCCGACCTATGACCAGCAGCTCGCCCTGCTCGAGAAGCAGGACTTTTCGCATCCGAGCAGCGACATGCCGCTTCCCGGAAATGTTAATGCGAAGGACCGCTTCCAGCGTGCCGCTTACTATGCTGCGCTTCTACCCGAGCCGAAGACCGAGCGCGAGGCGATCGCCAGCATCTTCGCGATCGCGCGCAATGTCTCGGTCCCCTTCGGCGCGCCCTATAAGAGCTTTGGCATTTACAACACCGAATACCGCACGGCGATCAACCTCACCGACAAGCGCTACTTTTTCGAGCTTACCACCAGCCCTAATGTCATCTGGGCCGAGTTGCTGAAGTTCAAACTCTCGTCCGGCGCACCGGTGATGATCCTGAATCCCGACGACATTAATCTCTCCGGCGACGTGACGCAGAAATTTCATAAGGCCGAGAAGACGCCGTTCTAGGGCTGTCGGGATTCATCATGGGCTCTGACGCACCTTAGCACTCCTTAATTTTCTGACGGCACCGTTCCTTCGGGGTCCCAGACCAGCCAGAGATTTGGGATTGGCTGAGCCATGGCGAGACATCGCCTTATGAATCGCAATCCGGATTTGAAGAGTGAGGTCAGCGAACGCAACGCCTGTTTCAGAGTCCCTTTTTTACGCCGTCGGCGACGGCCTGACGCTCGGCGAACATTCCACAGGAGATCGCCCAGTTGAGGGTGATGCTCATGATCAGGATCAATCGTTCGAGACGATCGGGTTTTTGGATATGGCTTTGCATGAGGCCGAAGCCGCGGCTTTTGAAGTCGGAGAACATGCGCAAGCGCGCCGACGGCATCAAGACTTCATTCGCGTCGTTGATGTGGCTTTGATCCATCTGCAAGACGACGGTCTGCCCGCGCGCCGCCAGACGCTCGATCGCCGCAAGAGCATAAGGCTTGATCATCACGCCGGCGTCGATTGCCTCGTTCTTCAACTGCCGTTCGATGTATTGATAGCGATGATCCGCCGCTCCGATCTCACGCGGCAGCGCCGCCGCCAACTCCATCAGATTGGCGCTGCGCGTCTCCAGCATCACCCCGGCCAGCGTCGTCAGCGCTTCGCGCCGCGACTTGTGATAATCGGGAAGCCGTTGCTTGAAATCTTCCTCGATCGCCGCGATCAGCGCTGAACGCTCGACCATCAGAGCCTCCAGAATCAATGGAGACTCCCTGAATCACAGCAGATTCCGCGTAATCAAGAAAAATTGAGGGGTGGTAAGGATGAGGACATCTCTATCTTGCGTCTACAATCCGGCATCGCATCCTTGAGATTATGAAACGTATGGGCAGCGAGTGGCGCGGGCCGCGCGTAGGCCCATGGCAAAAGATCGTCGATCTGGCATTGAGATGGCCGTTGTCGCAAGCACGCGAAATATCTGGATACGCGCTCCGGCCGCATCCGCCTCGCCGCGATCAAAGACAACTCCGCCGCGTCGATCGAAGCCTTCGTGCGAGCCAATGTGAAGTGCGGCACCACGCTGATCACCGATGGCTACGCGTCCTATCCGAGTTTGACCGGCTACCGGCACGATCCGCGCATCGTCGGCAAGATGGCGGGCCACGTCGTCTTGCCGTGGACTCATCGTGCCTTTTCGCTGATGAAGCGATGGAGCCTCGGCACATATCACGGGCTGCGCCGCAAGCATGTCGACAGCTATCTCAATAAATTCGTCTTTCGCTACAATCGCCGCTTCCATCGGCACGTTTCATTCGAAACCCTGCTCGGGCTCGCCGCGCATTACCAGCCAATGAACTATTAGGATATCGTCAAACGAGACAATCCCCGCAAGGGCGGACAAAGTCCCGGCTCGAAGTCGGGCGCACGTCGAAATCACGCCGCTAATCCGGCACCACCACTACATATAGACCAACCTGACTCAACGGGATAAGCGGCCGACGCCGATTCAAACTTATGCTGGAGTGACAGCGGCCGTTAAAGGCTATGAAAAAACCGAAAGGTCCCTTTCGATTTTCTTGAGACGACACAGGTAATGATTTCGAATACTCGCCGAGAGGACTCCGAGAGTGTCCGACGACAATGCATCGACCTTGCGAGAGAGGATACGGAGGTGCCCCGTAGAGTCGTCGTGATCGCAATGAGCTTAGGTTTTGCTCTTTTTCTGAGGCCGAAGATCGCGGCCGATATCGAGAAAGCCATGGCGGACACGATGGCGGCCATCGGCCACGGCAAGCAAGGGTATGTCAGTGTGCTCCGCGCTCACGCCGAGGCGCCGTTAAGGCAGCTGGAAGAGGTCGAGTAGCCTCGTCCCGCGATTGGTTGGTTCTTGAACAAACACTGTCCGAGGAAGGACGAGTAGATAACCTCAAAGGAGAAACCGAAATGAGCGGACTGAAGATCGATCGGGTTCTGGTCGGCGAAGCGCTTGTCGGCGAGGGTAACGAATTGGCGCATATCGACCTGATCATGGGACCAAGGGGCAGCGCTGCAGAGACTGCTTTCTGCATGACGCTCACCAATCAAAAACGCGGTGATAATGCGCTTCTTGCGCTGGTCGCGCCCAACTTGATGACCAAACCGGCCACCGTCATGTTCAACAAGGTCGAGATCAAAAACGAAAAACAGGCGACTCAGATGTTCGGCCCTGCTGAGCGTGGCGTAGCAAAGGCAGTGGTGGATTCCGTCAAGGACGGAATTATACCACAGACGGAAGCAGAGAATGTGTTTATTTGCGTCGGGGTTTTCATCCATTGGGACGCCAAGGATAATACAAAAATCCAGGATTGGAATTATCAGGCAACGAAACTGGCGATCGTTCGTGCTGTCGCGGGCGAACCGAAAGTGGAGGAAGTCATCGCCAAAGAGGATGTAACGCGTCATCCGCTGGCGGCTCACGATTGATGCATGAGCGCCGGAGTCGGCCTTTTCTGTGCATTGGCCGCGGGAAGGCGCCGGCGACCGCCACAACGCAAAACGGGCTGAAAATCCGCATTTGGCCCGACCTTGTTGCACGGAGCTTTTGCGTTGCATCGAGCTTTTGCAAGGCGTGTTTGAACGTTGAGGCGGCCTCGCTCATGCCCGTCGAACGAATTTTGCGCGCCCGAGTTCGATCATCCGGTTGAGGGATTTGACGGCAATCGCAACTTCTGTCGTGCGGCGGTCGTCGTGGCGTGATTTCAAAGCATCGCTGATGACGCGCTTATAGCGGCTCATGCGGTCTTATGTAGCAACCGCCACCATTGCTTGACAGCGGCCGCGCATTCGCCGAGCGTGTTCCTGTTATGCTCTCTTTGGCGAAGGCGACATGGCTCAGCATTTCCTCCTTTCGGCCGCCGCGCGATCTCTCAGCATCGACAAGGTCATGCGCATGTCCGACCGAGGCGCCGCGAATGTTTTCGCGCGACTGCGTTGGTCGAGGACCGATGGGAAACCAGTATGTCCGGACTGCGGCTGCGCGACCTGCTACGACTGCCGGCGCGCCGCGCATCTACGCTGGCGATGTCAGGCCTGCGGCGGCGACTTTTCGGTGACCTCGGGCACGCTGTTCGCGTGGCGTAAGTTGCCGCTGAAAACCTATCTCTTGTCGATCGTCTTGTTCTGCAACGAGGTGAAGGGCAAGAGCATGCTCGCCTTGTCCCGAGATCTGGGCGTTCAATATAAGACCGCCTTCGTGCTGGCGCACAAGCTGCGCGAAGCCATGGCGGCGAGCCTGCGCGCGTTGACAATCGGCGGCGAGGGAAAAGGCGCCGAAATCGACGGCGCCTATTTCGGCGGCCATGTCCGACCAGAGAATCTGTCGGCCAACCGGATCGATCGTCGGCTTGCCGAGAACCAATCGGGGAAACGTAAAGTCGTCGTGGTGGTACGAGAATGCCACGGGTGCACTTTGCCGTCCGTGTTCGCTTCCGAGGACGCGGCAACCTCTTTCATCCGCAGTCGTGTCGCCAAGGGCACCGTGGTTCATGCCGACGAGAGCCCGGCCTGAAATTCACTGCACGCCAAATTCTCGATGAAACGGATCAACCATCAGGAGGGATACAGCGTCGACGACGCCTGCTCCAATGGCGCCGAGTCGTTCTTTTCACGAATGCGCCGCGGCGACCTCGGGCATCATCACCTTATCGCCGGAATCTATGTCGTCAGATACGCCCAGGAAGCGGCGTGGCGCGAAGATCACCGCCGCGTCGGCAATGGCGACCAGGCGGAAGGCGTCGTCGGATCGGCGATGGGCCTTGGACCATCGATCGACTTTTGCGGCTATTGGCAGCGGACGAAGGCCGCCTAGATCACCCGCCAAACCACGTTCCCGGCCGCCTCGCTGCGTTCGATCGTATCCGTCGCTCGGTTCAACGAGCTCAGCACGGTCTTGTGAATCAAGTCACGCGTGCGAATTGCCGCTGACCTGCCCCTGAAAAGTTCCTCCAGCTTCGATTAGAGTCCGACCCATTGCAGGGACGGACGAGATGAAGAAGAAGCGGTTCACGGAAGAGCAGATCATCGGGATTTTACGGGAGCAGGAAGCGGG
>Ga0209347_1003341_pt1 | contig 18927 bp, 14 predicted proteins | sample AutmiccommuBRH23_FD_187382 | JGI IMG/M metagenome (GOLD analysis project Ga0209347, IMG submission 187382) | Deep subsurface microbial communities from Mt. Terri, Switzerland - Autotrophic microbial communities BRH/23 (SPAdes) (version 2) | ecosystem: Environmental > Aquatic > Deep subsurface >...
CTGAGCATTCCCACCATGCGCTTCTTGTCGTTGATGACCGGCAGGCGGCGGATCTTCTTCTGCTCCATGATGCGCAGAGCATCGTCGAGGTCCTCATCGTCCTTGCAGTAGACGATGCCTTTGGTCATCACGTCGCGCGCCGTGAGTTTTCCGACGTCGTGGCCGTTGGTGAGGCCGCGGCAGGTGATGTCGCGGTCGGTCACCATGCCGACCAGCTTGTCGTTCTCGCCGACCGGGATCGAGCCCACGTCCAGCTTCTTCATTCTTTGTGCGACGTCGGTGAGGGGCGTGTCGGGCGCGACCCACTCGGCGCCCTTGTGCATTGCGCTCTTGACCTTCATGGGGAATCTCCAGTTTCTCGGTTCGTTATCCCCCCGTGCTCGCATCATACAGCCACTGGCGCAGGCCTGGGCATTGATTGTGGTCAAGCGGGCTCGGGGCTCGGAGAGCCGTTCAAAGTCGCTTCAAAAGCCAGTGCTTGCGGCAATACCGCTTGAACCCAGCCACGCGGTAAAGTCTTTGCGAGTGGGCGCGTTTGCGCTTTTCCCCTCTTTTCGGGCGTCGTTACGGCACGGCGACTTGACGCAGCTCAATGCGTCGCGGCCCGGGAGCGCACGTAGTTGAATACCACCATCAGGAGCCTGTCGATGACCGTCCCTGCGAGCCTTGCGCACGGTATGCAGCAGATCCAGGAGTGGCTCAAAGAGCTGCGCGACAACGGCGACCTGGCCGACGAGACTGAGGCGCTGAGCGTCTTGCGCAGCGTGCTGCACCAACTGCGCGACCGCCTGACGCCTGCCGAGGCGTTGGAGCTCGGCGCGCAATTGCCGCTCATCGTGCGCGGCATCTATTACGAGGGCTGGCGTCCTTCGCGAACGCCGGAGAAGGTCCGCTCCAGGCAGGCGTTTCTCGACGAGGTGATGATGAAGATGCTGCCGCGGCGCCTTCCCCCGGAAGCTGCGGTGAGAGACGTCTTTGCCCTGCTGACGCATCACTGCGATCCGGGCGAGATCGGCGACGTCATCGCGCAGCTTCCCTCCGACATCAAGGAGCTGTGGCCCGTCGCAGCGCGCACCTACAAGGCCAGAACATAAATATAGAGGCGCTTGTCGGCACATGAATATCGCTCCTCCCCTGAAAGACTTCGCAAAGCAGCGCCGGTTGATGGTCGAAGAGCATATCGCCGCGCGCGGTGTGCGCTCCAAGCTGGTGCTCGATGCCATGGGAAAGGTTCCGCGCGAGCGGTTTCTGCCGTCGCACTTGCGCGAGTTTGCCTATGACGACGCCCCGCTTCCGATCGGAGAGGGTCAGACCATCTCCCAGCCCTACATCGTCGCGTATATGGTCGAGGCACTCGATCTGCACGGCGGCGAGAAGGTATTGGAGATCGGTGCGGGCTCGGGCTATGCGGCCGCGGTGCTGGCCGAGATCGCCGGCGAGGTCTACACCGTCGAGCGCATCGGCGAGCTCGCCGCGCGCGCCTCCGAGAAGCTGCATGACCTGGGCTACGCCAATGTGCACGTCCTGCATGCCGACGGAACCCAAGGCTGGCGCGAGCATGCGCCCTACGATGCCATCGTCGTGGCGGCCGGAGGCCCGTGCGTTCCACAGACGTTGAAGCAGCAGCTCAAGACTGGCGGTAAGCTGGTCATTCCGGTCGGCACCGATCCGCGCGCGCAGGAGCTGGTGCGCGTCACGCGTACGAGCGAGGACGACTACGAGAGCGAAGACATCGCGGATGTGCGCTTCGTGCCCCTCGTCGGCGAGGAGGGATGGGCGACAGAGAAAGCGCCGTACGCACCGCCGCCCACGCGCAAGCTGGACGAGGAGAGCCTCGCCGCCGAGATTGCCCAGCTCGGCGAGGCCTTCGACGACGTCGATACCGCGGACCTCGGCCCCCTCATTGACCGCATCGGCGATGCGCGCGTCGTGCTTCTGGGTGAGGCGACGCACGGGACCTCGGAATTTTACCGGATGCGCGAGCGCATCTCGCGCGAGCTGATCCTGCGCAAGGGCTTCCGCTTCATCGCCATCGAGGGCGACTGGCCGGACGCCGCGCGCATCGATCACTACGTCCGCCATTTCGAGTTCGAGCCATCGGAATGGACCGCTTTTGCGCGCTTCCCCACCTGGATGTGGCGCAACGAGGAGGTGCGCGCCTTCGTCGATTGGCTGCGCGACCACAACGAGGTGCAACCGCCCGCCAAGCGCGTCGCCTTCCACGGCCTCGATCTCTACAGCCTTTACAACTCCATGCGCTCCGTCCTCAGCTATTTGGAGGACGTCGACCCGGCTGCCGCGTCCGTGGCCCGCGTCCGCTACGGCTGCCTGACGCCATGGCAGGCGGACCCGGCCACCTACGGGCGCGCCGCGATGAGCGGTCGGTTCCGCTCGTGCGAGGAGGATGTCGTGCACATGCTGCAGACCCTGCTCGCCAAGTCGAGCGAGTACGCCATGCACGACGGCGAGCGCTTCCTCGATGCGGTCCAGAACGCCCGGCTCGTTGCCAACGCCGAGCGCTACTACCGCACCATGTATTACGGCTCGCGCTCGTCCTGGAACCTGCGCGACAGCCACATGTTCGACACCTTGAAGACGCTGCTCGACTATTACGGGCCGGACGCCAAGGCGATCGTTTGGGCGCACAACTCGCATGTGGGCAACGCGCGCGCGACCGAGATGTCGCGCCGCGGCGAGCACAACATCGGTCAGCTCTGCCGGACGCAGTTCGGCAACGGCGCCTACCTTGTTGGCTTCGGCACCGATCATGGAACCGTGGCGGCTGCCTCGGGCTGGGACGAGCCAATGGAGATCAAAAAGGTGCGCCCGGCGCTTGCACGAAGCTACGAGCGCCTGTGCCACATGGGCACGCAGTCCACCGGACGCGCCAACTTCCTCTTGCCGCTCGGCACGCTGCGCGACGAGGTCCGCGAGGGGATGATGAAGCCGCGGCTGGAGCGCGCCATCGGCGTCATCTACCGGCCGGAGACGGAGCTTGCGAGCCACTACTTTCAGGCGGTGTTGCCGCGCCAGTTCGACGAGTACATCTGGCTCGACGACACGCGCGCCGTCACGCCCTTCGAGACGGTCGTGCTGGAGGGCCTCCCCGACACCTATCCGTTCGGCGTCTGATCGACCCATGCCGCCACGCGTCGCGCGGGCCCCTAGCCGTGGGAACGCGTTCGGCCCTGGGCATGGCCGTACGGCGCAAGACCAACTAGGCTGGCCGCCGGTCGCTGCGCTATAGGGGGGCGCGAGCCGATTTCAGTCGATGTCGATGCAAGCTATCAGAGGGAGGAGGCACCCATGCACAAGAGAGCGGCCTACGATCTTGCCGTTGGTTTGGCGCTGCGCGAGCTGCACCGGGAGCGGCACGCGATGCGCGAACGGGTCGGGGATGCGCTGGAGGTCACCGATCTGGGCGTCACCCGCATCGAGACGGGCGAGGAACCTCTGACCGCCGGCGGCGTAATCTTGCTGCTGAAGCTGTTCGATCTCTCCTGGGACGATTTCCTGGAGCGGGTGCAGCGTCATCTGCCCGAAGCCGAGTCCGAGATCCTCTAAACGGCCTTCAGGCTCTTTCTTTCCTGCTCAGGCGAGTGTCTCGGCTGCCATGGCCACCATTCTGACGCTGACGCTCAATCCGGCGATCGATGCTTCCACCACGGTGGCGCGGCTGGAGCCCATGCACAAGCTGCGTTGCGGGACCGTGCGGCGCGATCCCGGCGGCGGCGGCATCAACGTCGCGCGCGTGCTGCATCGCCTTGGGGAGGAGGTCGTCGCCATCTACACCACCGGCGGCAACTTCGGTGCCGCCTTGCGCCAGCTCACGGAGGAGGAAGGCGTCGAGGGGCGCACGGTCGCGATCGCCGAGGAGACGCGCGAGAACTTCACCGTGTTCGAGGAGGCGAGCCAGGAGCAATTCCGCTTCGTGGTGCCGGGTCCGTCCATGAGCGAAACCGAATGGCAAGGATGCCTGGAGGCGGTCAGGATCTTCGACGACGAGGTGTCCTACCTGATCGCGAGCGGTAGCCTCCCTCCGGGCGTGCCCAACGAGTTCATGGCCGCGCTCGCCCGCATCGCGCGCCAAAAAGGGGCGAAGTTCATCGTCGATGCGCCCAAGTCGGCGCTCGCTGCAGCGTTGGTCGAGGGCTGTCACCTGATCAAGCCCAACCTGCGCGAGATGCGCGAGATGACCGGCGAGGACCTCCCCGACCGTCCGGAATGGATCGCCGCCTGCCGCAAATTCATCGCCGAGCACAACGTGGAGGTGATCGCGCTTTCGCTCGGCCATCAAGGTGCCCTGCTCGTCACTGCAAGCGAGGCCTGGTATGCGCACGGACTTGATGTGCCGATGGTGAGCGCAGTCGGTGCCGGCGACAGCTTCCTCGGCGCGACCGTGTGGGCGCTGAGCTCGGGCCTCGACATGCGCACCGCGCTCGCCCACGGCGTTGCCGGCGGGTCGGCCGCCTTGCTGACGCCGGCGACCGATCTCTGCCTTAAGCCGGACCTGCTTCGCCTCCTGGGCGAGGTGAAGGTGGAAGCGGTCTAGGATCAATCGAGAAGCTTGGAGGCGCCGAGCAGCGCCGCGTAGGGCTGCACGACCACATAGGTCGGGATCGGCGCGAGATAGGCTTGAAAGCGCCCTTTGGCCTCGAAGCGCGCTCGGAACTCGGAGTTTGCGAACCTGTCTCCCAGCTTGGGAATGATGCCGCCGCCGATGTAGATGCCGCCGCGCGCGCCGATCGTCAGCGCCAGGTTGCCGGCGATCGTTCCGAGCATGGCGCAGAACATCTCCGTCGTCTCTTGCGCGCACGGGTGTTCCGCCGCGCTCGCCGGATCCGTGATCTGCGGCGCCGACAGCCCGGCGTTGGGAACGTTGGAGAGCTCGCACAGCGCGCCGTAGATGTTGACGAGGCCGGGCCCCGAAAGAAGCCGCTCGGCGGAGACGTGATCGAAGCGGGCGCGCATCAGGTCGAGCACCTTGCTCTCGCGCGCATCGGCCGGCGGCATGGTGACGTGGCCGCCTTCGCCGGGAACGGGAATGGGCCCCGGCGGCGTCGCTATCAATGTGCTGACACCGAGACCCGAGCCCGGACCGAGCACGCCAATGGGCGCGCCGATAACAGGCTCGCCTCGTCCGACCTGCACGCGATCCTCGGTGCCGAGATGCGGGATTGCCGCAGCGGCGGCTACGAAGTCGTTGACGATGCGCACGCTTGCCATCTGCAGCGTGTCGCGCAGGGCCGCAATCGAGAACGTCCAGGGATGGTTGGTCATGCGCACGATGTCGCCGGAGCCCGGTGCCGCAACCGCGATCAGCGCGCGTTGGGGATGGGGGGCGTCGGCCTCGGCCAGGTAGGCGCCGATCGCGTCGGCAATCGTCGGATAGTCGGCGCACGGCAGCGCGCGCGGCTTGATGATAGCGCCGTCCGGCGCGACCAGGGCGAAGCGCGCGTTGGTGGCGCCGATGTCGCCGACCAGTGCCCAGTCGGCTCGGCTTGTCGTCGTCGCGCTCGATTCCGGTGCGCTCATCAGGGCCTCGCGTGGTTTTCGTTGTCGTTGAGCGAAACGCGCAAGTGCGCCGCATTGGCTTCGGGAGAGGAGGGGTTGATCGGCATGCCGGCGCCGCGCTCGAAGCCACCCCAGTTGACGAGATCGGGCGCGATGCGCAGGCGCCAATGCAGGTGGTCGGCGCCGTCGCTGTTCGGGCCGGCCGATTCGATGGCGAAGCTGTAAGGAGGGTCGTCGTGCGCAGCCTTGAGGCGCCGCAAGGCTCGGCCCAGCACGGCCGCCATGTCGGCAAGCTCCGCGTCCTGCGTGTCGGCGAACGAGGCGTGATGGCGCTTGGGTAGCACCCAGACCTCGTAGGGACACTCCGCGGCATAAGGCACGAGCGCGACGAAGCCATCGGACTGATCGACGATGCGCTCGCCCGCGGCAAGCTCGCGCTCCAGCTCTGAGCACGTAGGGCACCGGCCGCTTGTCCGCATCTGCTCGGCTCCCCAGTCGCGGAGGTGCTGCAGGCGCGGCGGCACCATGTCGAACGCGATCGCCTGTGCGTGGGGATGGACCAGCGAGGCGCCGCTCCTGGAGCCGTGGTTGCGAAACAGAATGACCGCGGTGATGCGCTCCTGCGCCCACATATGCACAAAGCGCTGCTGATAGACGGTGAGAACCGCCAGGCGCTTCGCCGCCGTCATGGTCGCAAGATCCGCATCGTGGCGCGGGCTTTCGATGATGACCTCCTGCAAGCCGTAGCCCGGCCTCACGGTGTGCCCACTATCGCCGACCGGCGCGGCGTCCGGCGTCACCGCGGGATACTTGTTGGGCACCGCGCGCACCAGCCAGCCCGGCGGCGTCGGCCCCGGTGTCTCGGCCAGAATCGCGGGGAGCATAGCCTCGTTGCCAGGACAGAACGGACACTTGGCATCGAACGCCGGCGCCGGTGCCAATTTGGCCGGCGCGCTGGCATTTGCCGCCGGGCGGCGACTGCGTTCAGGGGCGACGATCACAAAGGCGCCCGTCGTCGGATCCTGACGCAGCTCGCTCATGGATGGGCAATCGATCCTGTTAGGTGGCGCTGATCCATTTGCGCGCGTCCTCCGCTTCCGCGGTCGAGTAGACGTTGACCTGAGCCGGCATCAGGAAGCCAAACGCCATCACCGAATGCTTGATCCAATCGACGTCGGTCACCACGGCGATGCGCTCCCAGCGGAAAAAGTGGCCCATGCCGACCTTGGTGTCGGCCCACATGGCGCCGATGTCGATGCCGGTGAAGTCCTTCCCGATCTTATAATAGAGTCGCACCTTCTCGTGTTGATTGAGCGTGCGCTCGACGGCGGGGACGACGATCTTCTGATAATCCTCGCGGCTGACCTGGCCCTCGGCGCTGAGGGCAACGACGTTGCTCGGAAAGTCCTTCAATAGCTCGATCATTGGGTGCTCCTTCGTTGTTCTGAAAATGGTCGAAGGTGTGCGCAGGGGCTCCGTCAGCTCCGGCCTGCCTGCGCGGTCTTCTTGCCGGATTTATTCGCGGCTTCTGCCTCCGCCACGTTTCGCTTCACTGCAATAAAACTGTCGGGCGTCACGGAGATGGAATCGATGCCGCAGCGGACGAGGAACTGGGCGAACTCGGGATGATTGCTCGGCGCCTGGCCGCACAAGCCGACCTTGGTGTCGCTCTCATGGGCGCGGGAGATGACGGTCTCGATCATCCATTTGACCGCCGCGTTCTGCTCGTCGAACAAGGCCGCGAGGTCGGCGGAATCACGGTCCACGCCGAGAGTGAGCTGGGTGAGGTCGTTGCTGCCGATGGAGAAGCCGTCGAAGCGCTTGGCGAACTCCTTAGCGAGGATCACGTTGGCGGGGATCTCGCACATGACGTAGACCTGAAGCCCGTCCTCGCCGCGTTTCAAGCCGTTCTCGGCCATCACCTCGAGCACCTTGTCGGCTTCGCCAAGGGTGCGGCAGAAGGGGATCATCACCAGCACGTTGGTGAAGCCCATCGTTTCGCGCAGGCGGTGAATGGCGCGGCATTCCAGCGCGAAGCCGTCGCGGTAGTGGGGTGAGTAGTAGCGCGAGGCCCCGCGGAACCCGAGCATCGGGTTCTCCTCCTTGGGCTCGAACTGCGCACCGCCGATCAGGTCGGCATACTCGTTGGTCTTGAAGTCGCTCATGCGCGCGATGACGGGCTTCGGGTAAACCGCGGCGGCAATGCGTCCCAATCCGATCGACAGGCGATCGACGAAATAGTCTCCCTTGTCGGCATAGCCCGCCGTCAGCGCCGCAATGGTCTCTTTGGCCCTCTCGTCCTTCAGCTCGTCGAAGCGCACGAGCGCCATCGGGTGCACCTTGACGTGATTGGAGACGACGAACTCCATGCGCAACAGCCCGACGCCCTCGTTCGGCATCCGCCACCAGCTGAATGCGGCCGCCGGGTTGGCGAGGTTTAGCATGATGCGCGTGTGCGTCTCGGGGATGTTGGAGACATCGATCTCGATGGTCTCGAAATCCGCCTTGCCCTCGTAGACGAAGCCTTCGTCGCCCTCCGCGCAAGAGACGGTGATCTCCTGTCCGTCCTTTAAGACCTCGGTCGCATTGCCGGTGCCGACGACGGCGGCCAGCCCGAGCTCGCGGCTGACGATGGCCGCATGCGAGGTGCGCCCGCCGTGATCGGTAACGATCGCCTTGGCCCGCTTCATGATCGGAACCCAGTCGGGATCGGTGTTGTCGGTGACGAGAATGGAGCCGTCGATGAAGAGGACGATGTCGCGCGGGCTGTCGATGCGGCAGACGGGACCGGAGACCACCGAGCCGCCGATGCTGAGACCGGAGACGAGCTTCTTGCCCTTCGACTTGATGACGTAATCGCGGAAGGCTCCGCCGCCCTTGCGCGACTGCACCGTCTCCGGGCGTGCCTGGACGATGAACATCTCGCCGGTCTCGCCGTCCTTGGCCCACTCCATGTCCATCGGGCAGCCGTAGTGGTCCTCGATAGTGCAGGCCCAATGGCCGAGCTTCAGGATCTCCTCGTCGCCGAGCACGAAGCTCGCGCGCTCGGCCTCGCTCGTGGGAACGTTGACGGTCGGGTGGTGGCCGTCGGCCGCGTAGATCATCTTCTGCTTCTTGGCGCCGAGCCGCTTGGCGACGATCGGCACGAGCTTGGGATCCGACAGCAGCGGCTTGAAGACCTGATACTCGTCGGGATCGACCGCACCCTGCACGACATTCTCGCCCAGGCCCCAGGCGGCATTGATGAGGACGACGCGCGGGAACCCGGTCTCGGTGTCGAGCGAGAACATGACGCCGGAGCCGCCGAGGTCGGAGCGCACCATGCGCTGCACGCCGACGGAGAGCGCGACCTTCATGTGATCGAAGCCCTGGGTCTGGCGGTAGCTGATGGCGCGATCGGTGAACAGCGAGGCATAGCAGCGCCGACAGGCCTCGAGCAGCGCTTCTCTGCCGCGAATGTTGAGATAGCTCTCCTGCTGACCGGCAAAGCTCGCCTCGGGGAGGTCCTCGGCCGTCGCGCTGGAACGCACCGCGACGTCGGCGTCATCCTTCTTTGCGCGACGGCAAAGCTCGTCGTAGGCCGACGTAATCGCCTCCGCCGCATCCTCCGGCCAGGTGCCGCCCGCCACGGCCGCGCGCAGCTTCTTGCCGACGTCGGCGAGATTGGCCTTGCCGTCGGCCAGCTCCTGCAGCGCCTCCGCGATGGTCCCGCGAAGGCCGTTGGCGTCGAGGAAATGCCAGTAGGCGTCGGCCGTGGTGGCAAAGCCGTCGGGTACGTGCACGCCCTTCTGTCCCAGCGTCGTCACCATCTCGCCGAGCGAGGAATTCTTGCCGCCGACGCGCGCGACGTCGCCGCGGCCAAGCCCGTTGAACCAGGCGACATACGTACCGGTGCTCATCGTACCTCCCAAACCGTGTCGGAGCTGGCCTTCAACTGGAATACGGTCTCGAACGCGCCTATGAGGTCCAGCCAGTCCTCCATCAGCCGTGTCATGAGAAAGCGCTGACGGACGCTTTCGCGGGCATGCTTGCCCAGCGAGCGGCGCAGCTTCTCGTCGGAGACGAGCTGCACGATGCGCTCGGCCGTCTGCTCGATATTGTCGACGAGGAAGCCGGAGACGCCATCCTCGATCTGATGCTTGATGCCTCCCGCGCGTCCGCCGATGACGGCAGCACCCTTCCACATCGCCTCGGCGACGGTCAGGCCGAAGCCTTCGCGAATGGATTTCTGCAGGACGACAGTCGCCTTGCGCTGCAGCGCGTTGACGAGCACGGAGTCCTGAACGGAGAGCACGCGGATGCGCTCGTCCTCGCACTGGCAGATGGACTCGAACACCTCCTGGCCCTCCGGATCGTCGGTTGCGACATTGCCGACGAGGACCAGCGTGCAGTCGACCTCTTTGCGCGCGATCCGGAACGCCTCGATCACGCCTTGCGGATCTTTCCACTTGTCGAAGCGCGAGATCTGCACGACCAGTGGCCGGTCGGTCGGGATGTCGTAGCGGGTGATGCGCTCGTCGATCTCGGCCTGCGACAGCTCCATGTTGGTGGACGAGAACGGATTGATCGCCGGCGCGATGAAGCGCTGTGGCGTGGTGAGGTTCTGCGCATACTCGGGCAGCGAGAACACGGCCGCGTCATAGCGCTCGATGTAGGGCTTGAGATACGACCACAAGTTGGGGTTGGGCGCGGACAGATCGACGTGACAGCGCCACACCCACGGGGCCTTCCTCTTGTAATGGCAGATGAGCGGCAACGGCTGGGGATCATGGACGATGACCATGTCGTGGTCGAGGTGGACGCGCACCGCATTCTCGTAGGCGACCTCTTCGTAGATCCGCATCTTCTGATCGGAGAGCAAGATCTCCGCGCCCTGCAGCGCGTTGTGCATCTTCTTGGTGACGGAGAAGAAGTCGGGCCGGCCCTGGATGACGCGCCAGCCGGTGCGGATGCCGGCGGAGTTCATCAACAGCGTCAGCGAGGAGAGCAGCTCCGCAACGCCGCCGCCGTAATAGGTGGAGTTGATGTTGACACGTGGAAATCGCGCAGCCGTTCCGCCTTCATCAAGATCCGGTCGGCCGCTTCGCCACCGATCAGCGGGGCGTAGTCCTCCACGCTCGTCAACGAGAACTTCGGCGGTTCCTCTAGCGGGACATCCATCTCCCAGGGCCTCCCGGACGCAGTGTTTTTGCTAGGCGCGGTGCGCCGCGGTTTCTTATCGCACGGCAACTAATATTTCGCGACCCGATGGGCGACGTGGCCCCCGACATTGCGTAATCCGAAAAGTGTAACGCGGCGACCTCCAGCAAGGTTCTAAGGGCCGGCCCGGCGGTGCGCCCTGATCGGTCCCCGTACCGTCATTCCTCGTGGCGTCAATCCATCGCTACGTAATGACCCGGTGCGTCGCCGAGGTCGGGATTGGTCGCGGTTGAGCGGGCCGGCTGCATCGGGCCCGACCGCTCCGCCAGCCAGCGGCTCCATTCCGGCCACCACGAGCCCGGCCGCTCCTGCGTCTCCTGCTGCCAGGTCTCGGGATCGGCATAAAGGGCGAGCTCGGACTTGGTGCGCACGCGATAGTGGCGATGCGCGTGGCCCGGCTCGGAGACGATGCCGGCGTTGTGCCCGCCGCTCGTCAACAGGAAGGTGACGTCGGTGTCGAGGATGAGGTGCAACTTATAGACCGATCGCCACGGCGCCACGTGATCGCGCTCGGTGCCGACGGCAAAGACGGGCGCGCGGATGTCGGTCAATGCAATCGGGCGCCCGTCGACCTTGTAGCGCCCCGTCGCCAGGTCGTTGTCGAGATAGAGGTGGCGCAGGTATTCCGAATGCATGCGGTAGGGCAGGCGGGTGGAATCCGCGTTCCAGGCCATCAGATCGATCATGGGCTGGCGCTCGCCCATCATGTAGTCGTGCACCATGCGCGACCAGATGAGGTCGTTCGATCTCAGGAGCTGGAAGGCGCCCGACATCTGCTGGGCGTCCAGATAGCCCTGCTGCCGCATCATGTCCTCCAGGAAGGACACCTGGCTCTCGTCGATGAAGAGGCTCAACTCGCCCGGCTCGGTGAAATCGACCTGGGCGGCGAGGAAGGTCAGACTCTTGAAGGGATCGTGATTGTTGCGTGCGCGCGCGGAGGCCGCGATCGAGAGCAGCGTGCCGCCGAGGCAGTAGCCGACGCCATGAACCTTGGTGTCGGGAATGCGCTCGCCGATCGTGCTCAACGCCGCCTCGATGCCGAGCGTGCGATAGTCGTCGAGGCCGAGGTCGCGGTCCTTCGACGTCGGGTTCTTCCAGGAGATCATGAAGACGGTGAAGCCCTGGTCGACGAGATACCGGACCAGCGAATTGTTCGGGCTCAAGTCGAGGATATAGTACTTCATGATCCACGCCGGCGTGATCAGGATCGGTTCCTTGCGCACCTTGTCGGTGGTGGGCTCGTATTGGATCAGCTCGATCAGCTCGTTGCGGAACACCACCTTGCCGGGCGTCACCGCGACATTGACGCCGACCTTGAAGTTCTCCGTTCCAACAGGCGGACGGCCGTTGACCGCGCGCTCCCAGTCCTCGATGAAGTTCCAGTAACCGCGTACGAGATTGAGCCCGCCATCGGCGATGGTCTTGTGCAGGATCTCCGGGTTCGTCAGCGGGAAGTTCGCGGGCGAGAACACGTCGAGGACCTGGCGCGCTGCGAACTCGACCTGGCGCTCGTGGCGCTGCGTGACGCCGCGGACATCGGTCGTGGCGTTGTGCCACCACTGCTGCTGCAACAGGAACGCCTGGTGGATGAGGTTGAAGGGCCAGCCCTTCCAGCTCTCGTCATCGAAGCGGCGATCGTTCGGCAAGGGCTCGATGCAGCGTCCCGATGCGCCGTTCATGAGCGCACACGTGCACATGTAGTGCGTGAGCTTGATCGACTTGCGCGCGCCCTTGTGCAGGAGTTGAAGCTGCTTGCCCGGCGCCGCTCCCAGGTGGATCGCCCAATCGAAGTAGGCCTCCATGAGGGCGGCCGGGGACAGCCCGAGCGTGAGGCGCGAGACCGCATAGTTGATCGAGCGGTCGAGCGCGTCCGCCATCTCTTGGGACGGATCGGTGCCGTCGTCCGACGACCAGGGGACAAACCCGGACTTCGGCACCAGAGGGATAGGCGGGATCAGGGAGGGAAGATTGGACCCCTTTGGCGACGCGCCACCGTGAAGGGCTTGATCTGCCATCTTTTCGGCGGTCTCGGTGTTGGTCATCGGGGGGCTCGCTTCAGCTCACGTGTTTTCTGATCAAAGCACACCGGCGTCACGCGCATGTCGCGCGCACGTTGGAGATTGTACGAATATGTGGTTGCGATCCGGCTCAAGTTGAAGCGCCGGTCCTAGCCTGCTCGAACGAGGCCAATTTACGGGGTAATTGCGACCTTCAGGACACCGTCACGCTGATGGCCGAAGAGATCATACGCCGTCTCTATGTCATCAAGTTTGAACCGATGGGTGACAAGTGGCTTCAAATCGACGCGGCCGGAGGAAATGACGGCGATCAGTCGGCGCATGCGCTCCTTGCCGCCGGGGCACAGCGAGGTGCGAATGGTGTTGTCGCCCAAGCCGGCGGCGAAGGCATCGAGCGGGATCTTCAGATCGCTTGAATAGACGCCGAGGCTCGACAGGATGCCGCCCGGCCGCAATGCGCGCAGGCAGGATTCGAACGTGGCCTGCGTCCCAAGCGACTCGATCGCCACGTCCACGCCGCGTCCGTCGGTGATGCGCATGATGGCATCGAGCGGGTTCTCCTCCTTGAAGTTGACGACATGCGTCGCGCCGAGCTTCTGGGAGATCTGCAGCCTCTCGGCAAGGCCGTCGACGGTAATGATGTTGGCGGCGCCCGAGAGCTTCGCGCCGACGGTGGCGCACAGCCCGATCGGGCCCTGGGCGAAGATCGCAACGGTGTCGCCGATCCTGATCTTGCCACCCTCCGCGCCGGCAAAGCCCGTCGACATAATATCCGGGCACATCAGGACCTGCTCGTCGGTCAGGTCGTCGGGGACGGGCGCGAGGTTGGCCATCGCATCGGGAACGCGCACGTATTCGGCCTGGCAGCCGTCGATCGTGTTGCCGAATTTCCAGCCGCCCATTGCCTTCCAGCCGCTACGCGTGCCGACACCGTCCTGCGAGCCGCAGCCGGCGAGGCACGCGTAGCTGTGGCCGCTGGGCGTGATTGCTCCGGCGATGACGCGTTGACCCTCGCGATAGCCTTCGACAGCGCTTCCCAGCTTTTCGATGACGCCGACCGGCTCGTGGCCGATCGTCAGACCCTTGGCGACCGGATACTCGCCCTTGAGGATGTGGATGTCGGTTCCGCAGATGGTGGTGGTCGTCACGCGCAAAAGTGCATCGAGCGGTCCAATGTCGGGGATCGGCTTCTCGTCCAGAACGATACGTCCGGGCTCAACGAAAATTGCGGCTTTCATCTTGGCCATGAGCGGGGTCCTCTTTGAGCGGTTGGCCGAGCCTATAGCTGGCCGCGCGAGACAACTCATTGATGTGCCTCAGGTGGGGGCCGGGACCCCGTGTCGCTATTGCCCAATGGTTGAACGTTTCCAAGGTCCGAGGGCGATGCATCCGTGTCAATCCGGATCGGGTCGGACGCCTCTTGACGTGCTAGTGAGATCGGACCGGCGTTGAGTCGGCAGGCGGCCTAGGAAGGAAAAGAGCGCTCGATGGAGCTTGGTCTGATCTGGCTGGAGTTTGCCCTTTGTGCCGCGCTGATCGGATTTGCGGGACCGGAGCTGTCCCGCTCCGGCGACATCATCGCGGAAAAGACCGGACTTTCGCAAAATTGGATCGGTCTCATCATGCTCGCGACCGTTACGTCGCTGCCTGAGCTGATCACCGGTCTGAGCGCCGTAACCGTCGCGGACGTTCCCGACATCGCCGTCGGCGACGTGCTGGGCTCGTGCGTGTTCAACCTCGCGATCCTGATCGTGCTGGACTTGATGCACCGCGACGGGCCGATCTACTTCCGCGCGCATCAAGGTCACATTCTCGCTGCCGGCTTCGGCATCGTGCTGATCGGCTGGGCGGGCATGAGCATCCTGCTCGCCGGCCACCGCTTCGCTTTCGAGATCGGCCACGTCGGTCTCTACTCGCCGATCATGATCGGCCTCTATCTCATCGCCATCCGCACCGTCTTCACCTACGAGCGCAATCAGCGCGAGGAGTTCGTGGAGGAGGTCGCCGAGCAGTACGGCGACATCACTCTGCGTCAGGCGGTGCGTCGGTATCTGATCGGCGCCTGCGTCCTGGTGGCCGCGGGCGTCTGGTTGCCGTTCGTCGCAGCCGATCTCTCCAACGCCATGGGATGGGGTCAGACCTTCGTCGGCACGCTGCTCGTCGCAGCCGTCACCTCGCTGCCCGAGTTCGTGGTTACGCTGGCGGCGCTGCGGATCGGCGCGCTCAACATGGCGATCGCTAATCTGCTTGGCAGCAACATGTTCAACATCCTTGTTCTGGCCATCGACGACATCGCCTACGTCAAGGGTCCCATTCTGTCCCACGTGTCACCGGTGCACGCCGTCTCCGCGTTCTCCGCCGTGGTCATGACCGGCGTCGTCGTCATCGGTCTGCTCTATCGCGCCAAGACGAGAGCATTCCGCTACGTCGATTGGATCAGCATCTCGCTTTTCCTGCTCTATCTGCTCAACTCCTATGTGCTGTACGTCTTCGTGCACTGAGGGAAAGGTTGCATGATGTCGATCGAGGCGGGGACGAGCCCGCGTGGACTGACTCGGAAAGAAGCTCAAGACCGCTTGCAGCGGGAAGGCCCCAATGCTCTGCCCGAGTCCCCGCCGACCAGCGTATGGACGCGGCTCGCACGCCAGTTCCACAGCCCGCTCATCTACATCCTGCTGTTCGCGCTGGGCGTCGATCTGGCGCTTTGGATATACGAGGGCGCGCACGGGGTGCCCTTCGAGTCGGTCGCAATCGCGCTCATCCTGGTGCTCAACGCCGGGCTCGGCACCTATCAGGAAGCCAAGGCCGAAGCCGCACTGCATCGGCTCAAGGCGCTGGCGCAGCCCTATGTCTGGGTGCGGCGCGACAACCTGTTGGTGCAGGTTCCCTCCAGCGAGCTGGTTCGCGGCGATCTGGTGCGCCTCGAAGCCGGCGACCGTGTACCCGCAGATGGGACCTATGCCTCGCCCGGCGAGGTGCAGGTCGATGAATCGATCCTGACGGGAGAATCCCTGCCGCTCGACAAGCCGACCGGTGCGGAGCTCTTCAGCGGCACCCTGGTCGTGCGCGGCAAGGGCTATCTGGAGGTCACACGCACCGGCGCCGAAAGCGCCATGGGGCGGCTTGCCACCATGATCGGCGGCATCGAGGCGGGAACGACGCCGCTCGAGCGCCGCTTGAGGGTGTTCGGCAATCAGGTCGCCTACGCGATCCTGGCGCTCGGTATCGCGCTGACGCTCGGCGGGCTGTTCGTCGAAGGCGTCGCCCGCATCGGCCACGTGCTTTTGTTTGCGGTCGCGCTCGCCGTCGCCGCCGTGCCCGAGGGCTTGCCCGCCGTCATGACGCTGGCGCTGGCGCTCGGCGTGGAACGGCTTGCGGGTCGGCGCGCGATCGTGCGTCGGCTGAGCGCGGTCGAGGCCCTGGGCTCCGTCACCGTCATCGCCACCGACAAGACCGGCACGCTGACCGAGAACCGGATGCACGTTAAAGCGCTCGATGCGATCGACGAGACGCGCGCCTTCAAGGTGATGATGCTGGCGAACGATGCCGAGCCGGGCGCGCACGTCGGCGATCCGCTGGAGCTTGCGCTCATCGACTTCGCCATGGACAAGGGCCACGACCCGGAGCGCCTCAGCGACGATCACGAGCGGCTCTCGAGCCGGCCCTTTGACAGCGCGCACGGCTTCATGCGGGTGACCGTCAGCGAAAACGGCGCGCCCGTCAGCTACCTCAAGGGTGCGCCGGAGGTCCTGATTGCGCGCAGCGCCGTCGATGCCGACGAGCGCCGGACCTGGGAGGAGAAGGCTCGCGCGCATGCGCGCGAAGGCTTCCGCGTGCTCGCGCTCGGATGGTGCGAGGGCGAGGCGGAGACCGACATTACCTTCCTCGGCCTGGCGCTGCTGTGGGATCCGCCGCGCGCGGAGGTGCCGGAAGCCCTGCACGAGGCGCAGAGTGCCGGCATCCGCGTGCTCATGATCACCGGCGATCATCCCGCGACCGCCGAGACCGTCGGCGAGGTGATCGGTATCAAGACCGACCGCGTCCTCACCGGTGCGGAGATCGAGCGCATGTCGGAGGACGAGCTGCGTGAGGCCGTGCGCGACTGCAACGTGTTCGCGCGTGCGGCGCCCGAGCACAAGCTCAAGCTGGTCGAAGCCTTAAAAGCGAATGGCGAGATCGTCGCGGTGACGGGCGACGGCGTCAACGATGCGCCGGCTTTGAAGCGCGCCGATGTGGGCGTCGCCATGGGACAGCGCGGCTCGGATGTCGCGCGCGAGGTCGCCGACCTCGTGCTGATGGACGACAATTTCGCCACCATCGTTGCGGCGATCGAGGAAGGCCGCTCCATCTACGAGAACATCCAGAAGTGCATCCGACTCTTGTTCTCCACCAACTTCGCGCTGATCCTCCTCGTCGTCGGCGGCCTCGGGCTGTCATTCCTGTTCGACATTCGCGATCCGGTGGGCGGCATGTTCCTGCTGCCGCTGACGGCCGCGCAGCTCTTGTGGATCAACGTGCTCGCCGACGGCCCGCCTGCGCTCGCGCTCACCTTCGATCACAACCCCGGCGTCATGCGCCACAAGCCGCGCGCCGCGCACGCCCAGCTACTCGACCCGCTGTCGTTGCGCTTCATTGTGGTGACGGGTGCGGCCAAGGCGGCGCTTGGCATTGCCTTCCTGGTCGGATTGCCGCTTGCCGGCTACGCCATCTTAGAGACGCGCACGGCCGTGTTCCTCTACGAGTCGATGGCGCAGCTTCTGTTCGCCTATCCCTCGCGGCGCATCAACCTGCACCCACAGCGCAACATGTTCCTGCATGTCGCCGTCATCGGCGGAATCCTTCTGCAGGTCCTGACGGTGCTCATCGCGCCGTTGCGCGCGTTGCTCGGTCTGGTGCCGGTCGATCTGACGGTCGCGGCTCTGATCGGGGCGGCGGTGCTGTTGAGCTGGGCCATTGCCGAAGCGGTGGGGCAGTGGCTCGCCAACCATGACGCGAGTGCCCGCTAGGCGTCGGGCGCGGTTGGTGTGAGCCAGGTGGCGGCCAGAAGGCGCATGGTGCTTCTCCCGACGGCGGTTGCGGTGGTTTGTAGGAGCCTAGCAAACCGGTTCGCGGCTGCCGAGACCCGTGTGGTTGCGCAATCCGCCGGGGAGAAACACCGCCGCGCACCTCAGTTGACGCGCACCACCTCGACCAGATTGTCGGAGAAGGTCGGCGCGCGCCCGATGTTCGACCAGGTATCCGACGAGATCGAGTTTACCGATCCATCCGAACGGTTGAGCTGGCGCCAGTAGCCGAGCGTCGCCACAACGATGCCGGGATTGACGTCGTCGGTGACGCGGGCGACGCCCTCGAAATTGCCGCGGTCGTTGTGCACGCGCACCGGATCGCCGTCGCGGATCAGGCGCTTGTCGGCGTCCGCTGGGTTGATCATGACGAACTGCTCGCCCTGGATCCTGATCTTGTGCGGCTCGTTGGCGTAACACGAGTTCAGGAACGCGTGGCTCTTGGGCGAGATGATGTTGAGTGGGTAGCGCTTGGCGAGATCGGGATTCGTCTCCGGCGACTCGCGCACGGGCTGATAGCCGGGCAGCGGATCGAGCAGCGTGCCGTCCTGCTCGCCTTCGTACATGGCGCGGAACGGCGGTGCGACGAAGTTCCTCGCGTCCTCGAGCAGCACCTCCACCTTGCCCGACGGCGTCGGAAACTTGCCTTCCCCGTGCGGGGTGCGCGTGTCGCAGTCACCGACGTCGATTTTGAAGTACCCGTGCTGCTTGAAGTACTCCATGTCGATGCCGGCCATCTTGGGGTCGGCCCAGTTGATGTAGGCCTCGCACAGCTCGCTGTCGGTCATCTGGAAGACGGGATCGTCGAAACCCATCTCCTTCGCCAGCAGGCGCCACATCTCGCTCGTCGGCTTGCATTCGCCGGGAGGCTCCACCGCCTTCTCGTTATACGTGAAGTAGAAGTGCCCCCACGACCACATCATGTCCTCGGCCTCACCGGCCATCGCGGAGGGCAGGATGATGTCGGCGTACTTCGCGGTGTCGTTGATGAAGTGCTCGGCGACGACCGTGAACAGATCCTCGCGCTTCAGGCCCTCGACGATCTTGTTGGTCTCCGGCGATTGGCTCACCGGATTGGTGCAGAACACGAACAGGCTCTTGATCGGCGGGTCGAGCTGCATCTCGCCGGTGAG
>Ga0209347_1003342_pt1 | contig 18925 bp, 19 predicted proteins | sample AutmiccommuBRH23_FD_187382 | JGI IMG/M metagenome (GOLD analysis project Ga0209347, IMG submission 187382) | Deep subsurface microbial communities from Mt. Terri, Switzerland - Autotrophic microbial communities BRH/23 (SPAdes) (version 2) | ecosystem: Environmental > Aquatic > Deep subsurface >...
TTCCCGAATAGAAGATGTAAGTTTGGTTATTTTGTTGCCTATATTCTTTGCGATTAACGGCCTCAAAACCCAGATCGGATTACTAAATGAAAGTTATCTGTGGTTTATATGCTTACTGATAATACTGGTAGCAGTAGCAGGTAAGTTTGGGGGAAGCGCTGCAGCTGCCCGCTTTACCGGCCAGTCCTGGGCCAACTCTTTGGCTTTGGGAGCGCTGATGAATACAAGGGGATTGGTGGAACTGGTTGTTCTAAGTATAGGATATGAACTGGGTATTTTGACTCCTACTGTCTTTACCATGATGGTCTTGATGGCCCTGGTAACAACATTTATGACCCGCCCAATGCTGTGGGTCATTGAACATTATTTCCCGCGAGCAGATTAAAGATGATCAAAAGAGCATATATTCGTTCCTGTAAATTCTATTACAGCAATACCTTGCCTTTTGAGATGACTGCATTTTTTCCTTTACTATGGAGAATCGGTTACTTTTTTCCTTTCATTGTGACTCCTGGAAAGCACAAAAGTGTTACTCTTTTTAGGCCAAAAAACTGTTTTATTTATGTGTGAGTAAAACCCTTTATAAATGGACTTTTAGCATAAAACAATATGCATAGGATACTTTTTCCTAGGTTTAGCGTGAAATTATATACTTATCAAGACAATAATATAGTAAGTGATTTAAAATGAATTTTAAAGATATAATAAGTCTGATTATAACAGTAATAATGTTGATTCTTGGATTTTTCGTATTCATACCAGCAATTGTCGAAAGTTTGTCTTGAAATTAACAAAACTATGAGAATTATGCAAAGGGGCAACTCTCTGCACATACTGGTTTTTCACAGTATTCTATACAATCCACTTCAGGCTTTAATCCAAAATTTACACGTTGCTGTCAAATACCCACGGCTAAAGCCGAAGGCTTCCTGCTTTATCCATCGTGATAAAAACCAGACATCTATATCTACTAACAAGATATATTTACATTTCAATATTCATGGTGCTCTCTCAAAAATCAAGTAATGCCTAGAGCATGTCCTTGGTATGGAATAGAGCATGTCCTTGGTATGGAATAGTCTTCATAAAAACAAGTGGATTATATCCTCAACAGAGGACATCAGGTAAAAGAAAGTGACATGAATTTAAATAAAATCCTAAAGGAGGATACAATGGGTTTATTCGACAAAATTAAGGGAACTAAGGACGCAGAGCATGTCAAACTGAACAAAGAGGAAGCATTCGCTGCAGTTTCACTGGCTGCCATAGCCGCTGACGGTGAAATTACTGCTGATGAGGCAAGGGGTCTCGTAACATCTTTGCTACGGATGAAGCTTTTCGCAAACTATAACGACAAGCAAATCTCAGCCATGTTCAACAAGCTCACTGGAATCATAAAGCGTGAAGGCGTTGAAGCCCTAGTAACGTCCTCCAAGGAAGTTCTTCCTACTGAACTGCGAGAAACAGCATTTGCTGTGGCGGCTGACCTTACACTGGCAGATGGTGTGCTGGCTAAGGGCGAGAAGGATATCCTCACAAAGATTCAGGAATCTTTGGGCGTTTCTGAGGACACTGCTGTCAACATCATTGAAGTCATGTTGATCAAGAACAGGGGCTGAATATCACAAGTTTATTTCAGATATCATACTTCAATAATTCCGGGCAGGCTTGATAAAGCCTGCTCACACTTTTTGTATTCGATTTTCGTTTTATCCTACTCGGAAACTTCTCACAGATACCGAACCATGCGGGATAGAATACCACATCTCGTACAATATCTTCACTTTCTATCGAAGCGACGTTACCTTCTTCGGTGATCACGCCATGTACAATAGGATCATCACCTGTCGCAAAATAGAGGATTTCTACAGAGCCGGAAAAATACAGTTACACATAAAGATAACAGTGCGATGTTTTTCCATCTAAGGGAGATTGTAAAGCAGGTATGAGGTCGAACTGAGCAAACTTACAATGATGGATGCGATGATCCATGGAAAAGAACCTTTTGCAAGCACTTATTGATTTCCTATTACTTTATAGAATATTTTTTGAACAAATCCGGTAATCAACAGCCAGATCCCTTCAATCAGATTCGTTAACTCGGGTAAAATACGCATGACTATGTATGCAATTACTAACAGAGCAATACCCGATCCTATCTTTGCGATGGTATGGTGGGCGATATCAAAGCTATTCGGTCCAAACAATTGATACCCGTAAGCCACGATCACAAATACGTTCCTGATTATATTCAATACGTATATGACAGACACGGAGGCCAGAAATGCCATAGCTTGTCTTCTGAATGGTGCATTAACAGATGCAATAAGTCCTATGAACAGTGCTATACTTTCAATGGCTGTGCAGGCAAGTATGATCTCTACCCGATATCCGTTAAGCGCAATCTTATTCCATGCGGTCATTTCAGCTGGTATCCCTAAAGCGCCCATCATCCAGAATACATTGTCAGTCACCAGGGATATGATCCATATGTTCAGGACCTCCATCTGGACAAAGGGGAAATAGAACAATGATCCCAGTGCTGTTGCAACAGTAGCCATTGAAGTTATGTCCGGTTCCGGACCCTTTTCATCGTTGCCTCGGTATTCTTTCAGCATTGTATGTGCTATTATCAGGCATACCATTCCCACAAGGATAACAAGGATCACATTGAAATGGTCCCCTATCTCGATGTAGTGTGCTGGCTGGTAGAACCAGTGCACAGAAAAAAACACCCATCCAGTTGCAGAAAGCAATCTGCGAGCTCTTACTTTTTTAGGGATTATCGATCCCAGAAGCATAAACGCCACTGCGATCCACAGGATATTCTCGATCATTTAAACACATATTTAATAGGTATAGCTGCTATATATTTGATATAGTCTATTAAGTTTTTGTTCATTAACCCTTCATAGCTCTGTTTTAGTTCTGAGATTTGATCAAATTATCATACAAAAGCATTTTCCTCTCCTCAGTCAAGGGCAAATAAGCATGATGAACCCGTCTGTTCAACACATTTGTGTATAAATTCAATATCTATATCGGGATCCATGCTGAATATATTAATGGAGGCATGCGGAGCATTATTAATGCTGGATTCAACGTCTCCAAGCAGTACCTTGTTGCTAACGTTTGGTATTCGCGCAAGCTCGGCAAAGTTCTCTAGGTATTGCTGGACTTTATAATTGTTATAATGTTCCTTAACACAACTGATCATTTTCAGGGAAGCTTCCATTTCTTCTTAGGTTTATATGCTATGAGTATGGTAAGATTCTGGTTTTCAAGGTCCATGCTTATCTCCCAATCCGAGCTGCGGTCTTTGATCCAGAGGTTAATTGAATCCTCTCTTCCAAAAACTGCACCCAGATGGACTGCAAGAAATAGGACTCCTATGTTGCGCTTTGAAGTTTTAAGGATCATATCCCTGAGTTTATCTTCCTCCCCCATCAAAACTGTTCATATGTATGAACATACCCGTAGTCTGAAAAATGAGCCACTAAGAGATTCCATGCCTGCTATTAAGCTTTTTTCAAACTATTTGGTATCAATAAGTGTCCATGAAAAGAAAAACCCTCTTTTGCGGAAATAATCTGTCAGGTCTATAAGACGGGAAGACAATTTGTCGAATAAGAACGAGCGATTACTCGCTCTCCCTCTTCTAAGAACCGTACGTGAAGTAGAGTAGGTTACCAGCGAGTTATTCCAGTAGGAATACTTTTCCAATTACCCCTCTCAGAACGGAGCATGCAGGTTTCCTATGCACTCCGCTCGCCATTGATGCGGTTTCTATGGTGATGCCTTTCGTCATTATACCATTATTAGCGTAGATATTTTGATATGCCATAAGGTATAGTTCACGATTGTATAGCAATCGGTAGATTCTTTCGATGGAAAGACCTTTTTCTCCACGCTTGCTAATAGCAGCGCACCACCTTTTTCGGCTTTCATTCTTGTAACCGGATACAATTCCAGTTAGATGAATTATCCACATTTGAATTATGTTTGTATTTTGTGATTCACTGTAACCAGTCAATCGTTACGTCTCCAGCAACGACAATGCTCTGATATATGTTTGAATTTGTAAAATATCTGCCATGGTCCTTTACTCCGTACATAATGATAGAACGAATTGATTACTCATAAAATAATATGGATAAGTCCTCGCTTTAGAAAACGGAAACTATCGGGGACAAAAATCTTACCGAAATCGGAAAGTCTTTCCACATTGACTTTTTTAAAATATGACATGTCTAGGCTATTTCAGGAATTTACATATGGAGACTTCATTCAACCGTTTTTCCAGATAACTGCTTCATGTAATTATTTCAAATCATCTTTTTTGCAAAGATTTACCCATATTTGCTTTTTAAAACAAGGATATGATTAAGCTATGATTTGAATTTAAGATATGGAAACGCCCTCATTTGATTTCTAAAAGGGATGCTGCTTCTTTGGGTCTAATCAAAGCCTGAAATCAACTCTCAATAGAAAACTATTTATACAATAATTTACTTATAACTGATATTTATTAAAAAAGAACATTTAAAAAACGATGATGTCTCATGAATGCGATTACCTTGCGGGCAACCGCCAAATACCTTACTACGGTTTGTACGAGAAGGAGTGAGATGCCATGAACCTGGCATCGCATCCACTCATCCAGAAGCTGGCCTCCATAGAACCAGAAATGCTGCCACTTTTCAGCCCTACCGAAAGAGCTGTTATCGAAGCATGTAAAGAAGTTGTTGATAAACAAATCTCTCACAAGGGAAGGTGAGCGACCTTACACTAAGATATAAGTGTAAAGGTCGTACTCCTCTTTCTTTAACTTGATCGAAATTCCTTGAGCCCTTTTTTTGTATTCCATTGTCACCCGGAACTTTTCTCCTTCTTTAACTCTTTTATTGATTGGATTGCCCATTTTCCATCGTGCTTCATAATTTTTAAGTCTTTTTAATAATCGCATGCTCAATTTATACTTAATCTGCGGCCTGCCTGCCTGTCCTTTTTTGCGGCGAATCTCTTTTTTGAGGATAAGGTAACTGCTTCTTCTCCTCTTTGCCTGGTCATAGTACTTGGAGTAGCGACGGATGATCTTGTACACTGCGCTTTTGGTAATTTGCTTTTTCCTGTTTTGATTCCTGTTGACAAGTTCTGTCAGCTCATCAATAGTCAAATATTTATTGCCGTTATCCCTCATTGTTTGAAACAGGAGTAGTTTTGCAGCACCAATGGTACCTCTGTAGTAGCAGTACTTACAGAGAGGCTTTGTTTCAATCTCTTTGTCAAAACCACATGATGGGCAAGTGTTATCCATAGAACATGTCATCAGATAATTTTTTCACTACTAAGTACCTCAACGAAAACGGCAAGTTGCTACGCAACATTGCCTGTTGGAGTGGGCTGAAAGCGCTACGCTGAAAGAGGGAATGGATGCAGAGACAATTCCACTCATACCAAGGTATGCTTCCCATGCAGATTAATGTACCATTTGGCTCCTATGTCCTAGACCGAGTTGAGCTTCAGCGCATGTTAATTCTCAATACTCAATAATTCCACTAGCACAAATTCTCCACGATGCTCTTCCCACCGTTCCCTGTCTGCACTTGATGGTAGCTTATAAGAGAGTGTTGTACGTCCATCAATACCTTCTTTAGAATGTGTAAATGTGAGAATGCCAAGACCTTTGACGTCCACAAAAATGCTTTTTTTATTCTCCACAAGATGACGAAATTTGCAGTCGTTATACCAGAACTGATTGTCTCTGATACAATAGGCGTCATCTACTGCAATAGGTTGCTTTGCATTCATTTTTCTAGATCTCCGTAATAATTTTTATAAACATGATTATGACATTGGAGAGAAAGGGATTTAAGAGAGAAAGGGATTTAAATTACTCAAATGAATCATAACTTATTTTTTTAATATACTTTTGGAGTGTACTTTCTAGTCGAATCATAGCATCAATTAAATTATCCTGTAGACTATCCCATTTATTTTGGTCAAAAAGCCCTGAATCATTGGTGTTCCATCGAATTCCACAGTATCTTCTTCCTTCGACCAAATCCCATTCTAACGAATCTCCAAATTCGGTCTCAATTTCATTCTTTTTAATATAAAGTGCATTGAATATTTGTCTATTGAAATCTTCGGAATCCTTACCTTTATCTATATACAATTCAACTGATGCTGCATCTTTTGTGATATTATATGTGTAAGATAAACCAGACTTACCTGCTGTTGTTGATAGCCAATTGTCTTTGGTTGGAGATCTATTTGCATGTAAGTGTGTCCTGCCCTTTATTTTTTCTAGTATCCCTTCCCAAAATGCAAATCTTAATTTATGCCGTTCAGCAAACTCCTCTTTAGTTTTCCCTATTTCTTTAATATCTTGACTTGGAGCACATATGACGGAAAATAGAGGAGCTGGCAAAGAATCTCCGATTCTAATACCTTCTATTTTTATCAAATAGAACAGCATATCAGCAGGCGTAGTTTCATTTAACCAGTTAATTACGTTAATATGTTCTTGACGAGCATCACTACATATCCATATAGCAGTTTTTGCATCAAGTCCTATCATATATACGAGTACTTGACCCAAGTGCTTGTGGTCCGTAGTTTCTATTTGGTTTTCAATTATCACTTTATTGTGAGCGCGATCTTCGGCCAACAAGTCAAGTGAAAATGTACCTATTATTTTTTCCCTTTCAACAACAGAAAGCTGTAATCCTATGGTGCCACCTAAAATTTCGATGTTTTCTTCAAGCCATGGCGTGAAATCTAATGCTTCATGCTTCCATATTTGCCTAAGTGGCAATTTTTCAACTTTTCCAACTTTCATGTAATCCCTTTTTTATAGGATACAATTTATAACAGTTTATATTTCTATTTATCGTTTTAAGTCCTGAACTGCAACTAAAGTCATAAGTATCCTCATTCCAATTACTTAAATAGAGTAAAAAAGATGGAACTAAAGCTGTTTGTTGTCCTTATCCTCTCGTCATTCTCTAAGGGTTACATCTTATAAATCAGCATCTACAACCACAAAAACTTATATTACATACTGTAAAAATTCTCCGCGAATCGTATATACAGTTCCTGAGTTCCTTAATGCCGTCTTGAAGTCCAAAAAGGGACAGGCCATCATATTTGACGAGGCAGGCGTAGGAGTTCCTGCCAAGGAACAGCACCAGAAAATGAACAGAATCATGCAGATCATCACTCAGATACTGAGATTCAAGAACATCTGTGTGATCTTCACAATCCCAAATATCAGGCTACTTGATATTAACTTGAGAGAGGCCATAACGGGTTCATCAAGCTTCGGTATATTGACGATGCACACCAGGTTAATGTATGCACCTTCAAGACCATCATTGTCAACGACAATGGGGAAATGGTGAAGCGCAATTTCATCTACTACGACGGCAAGAACGGTGCAGCCGGGGAAATCATCGACCCCTTGAGGATACCCCGGCCAGATCCGCAGATTGAGGACTACTACAGGAAGATCTCCTTGGATATGAATAACAACAAGCTCATGGAGCTGAAGCAATCAATCAATGATGAGGCTATAGCTCCACAGACTGAGCAGGCCATACAGAACAAAGCAGATGTGTGCATTAAGATACTCGAACACCTCAGGAGCACCATACCTGGGACGAAATTGCCTCTATTAGTGGAATAACATGCCAGTTACATAGATGGGTAAAAGCGTAATTGCGACATCGCCGCAGTTAACTAATTATAGTCAGAGAGGAAACCGCAGCATTAGTGGGGAAATTGCACTCTTCCCTTTGCTCCATGATGTCGCACTTTCTCACGGAATTCTATTTTTTACTTACATTTGTAGTATACATGTAATAAATTTTGGGGACACTTAAATATTTATAGGCGCAAGGCTTAAATTATAAATATATTAATAAATTATATAAATACAAGGTAGTACTAAAAATGAATATGAAATCATTTCCCTCAATAGTAATTGTATTGATTCTAATCATGTCTATTTTCAGCCCGATAGCATCGGCCTATGCTGTTCAGATAAATTTTGTTGCTCCGACTGCCGATAATGCTTCGGTAGTTTCTGAAAACCATACATTGATCAATGTTACTGTTGACTCTTCGTTAGGTCCAGACAATACAACAGCTTTTGTAGACTGGAATAGTTCTCTTCTCGGCTGGTGGAGATTTGATGGTGAGAATGGAACCTTTGTGGAAGATCATTCGACATATCAAAGAAATGGAACCATGTACAACATGAATTCCGGACTTGATAACGGAAACTCCGGCTGGACAACAGAGGGTAAGTTTGGCAATGCAATCATGTTTGACGGATTGAGTGCCAGAGTGGAAGTACCAGACAATTCCGCATATGACATACCAATACAAAGTGACGGAAAGATCACAATGGAAGCCTGGGTTTATCCTGTAAACCTTACCTATGAATCAGGCATACTTTCAAAGAGAAGTAACTATAGGATGATCATACGGTCAGGTGGGGAACTCAAATTCCAGTCATTTGGCTGGACTAGTGGAGGAATTTCTTCAAAAGTAAAAGTAAATGAATGGTCTCATATAGCAATAACTTATGACGGGGAAACTGACCAGCTGAAATTCTATCTCAACGGTAATAACGTTAAAACTGTGAATTCATACCTACCTAACGGTGGAACTAATTCAAACAATTTGTTGATAGGTAGAGGTCATGACCTGACAATGCCCACTTTTAACGGAACAATAGACGAAGTCAGGTTATGGAAGAGAATTCTAAATCCCGAAGAAATCAAAGCATCTTACAATGCAGGTCAGTATCGTCTTGAAACAGACATTACAGATATCGAAGACGGTACCTACACTTACATAGCTCATGCACAGGACATAGGAGGTAATGTTAACCATACCGAAACAAGAACCATAACAATCGACACTACATCTCCTGTTTCTCCTTTCATCCTTTTTGATACTGCGTCGGATGATACAAAGTCAAATGAAACTATTAATATATCAGGTACTGTAAACGCACTGATAGAATCCAATATAACAATCGATCACAATGGAAACATGTCCTCTGTTCCGGTTGAGAACGGGAGTTTTACTGCTACACTTGATCTGGATGAGGTCAATATCATTACCGCTTCAGGGACAGAGATAAACGGAAGGGTGCATTCCGCCACCCTTTTGCTTGATGGGGATATACTGCTTGCTGATGCTGAGATTGCAATGGGCTTTGATCCCCTTGACCCTGATTCGGACTCAACACTTACTCCTGAAAATGAAAGCGGAAATGGTATCCCTGACGGGCTGGAAACATTAAATGGCGGCCAACTTCCATCTTTTGCAAAATATCGTATTGGTGCTGATCCTCTCAAGGAAGACACAGATGATGACAACCTGACCGACTACTTTGAACTGATGCAACTTGGACTGATCACAGATATTGGTTCAGACGATACTGATGGCGATGGTATACCCGATGCAGACGAAGATCTTGATGAGGACGGACTTACAAACATAGAGGAACAGGCTCTTGGTACTGATCCTCTCAAACCCGACACTGATGGTGACACACTGGACGACGGTTTTGAGGTGAATTCATTCAGTTCAAACCCGCTTCTGATTGACAGTGATGAAGATGGACTTGAAGATGACAGTGAGTTCCGGCTCGGCACCAATCCCAATAACCCGGATACTTACGGTAGTGGGACTCCGGACGGATTAAGAACGTTTACGTCTAATGCTTCAGACAGCACTTCTGGGACGAGTCTTTTCATTAATGGTGTTGGAGATCTTGCACAAAATGTGAGTATCACTCAGGAGAATTCCTCATATTATACAAATATTTCATCCATGGTATCTCCACTGGTCGATATTAGTTTAAACGAGTCATTCAACTACGTCGATATCAGTATGGAGTATGATCCGACCAAAGTTACTAATGCTTCTAACCTGTCACTTTGTTACTTTAATGAGACGTACGGCTTGTATGTACCTGTATCCTCCACAATTGACGCTGTGAATAACTCAGTAAGTGCCAATGTCTCTCATTTGAGCACGTGGGCCGTTTTTGACGCTCCGGCACTTATGGATCTGTACAAGAGAGTCAATGAGTTCAACCACGAAGCTCACTACAGCACGCTTCCCAGCATACCAACCCCGGGTGACAAGTTAATTGTCCCGTACAATTCCACGGTCTTCCTAAAATTTCTATCGTCTAGCGCATATTATAACAACGAGTTTGGTCTATGGAGTCCTACAAGAATATCCCTTGGTTACGGACACAGTACTGCCACAGGCACAGAATTTAACCTTGGAAACTTTACCAGGGGAACTGAACTAATATTTTATATCACCAATCCATATGGGAATAGATTCTTCACCGGTCCTGCCAGCAGAAATCCCGATGGAGTAACTCACGCTTATATTGTGCCCGCTAGCAATGATACCTGGACTGTCTACTGGGAGGACATGTATAACGGTGGAGACAAGAGCTATAGAGACGTGATATACAATGTCACCTTTGTCAATTCAATGGCCGATTCGGATGAGGATGGAATCCCTGGCTATGTGGAAACACACGGCATAATGGACAACCTTGGACATGTGTACTACACGGACCCTGAGAACCCTGACACTGACGGCGACGGACTGACTGACGGAGAGGAGACCGGAGTACTAAAAACAGAGGCGAACTCGTACATCACTTATAGTTACAGCATAATAAGTGATCCAATCAGCATTGACTCAGACAATGACGGCATTGACGACCCCGATGAGGCAGAATTCTCCACGGGCATGATGGACTGGGACAGTGACAATGATAACCTGGCTGACGGATTTGAACTTGGGATCGGGACAGAACCACTCATAAAGGACACTGATTTTGACGGATACAGTGACTATGAAGAATATCTTGACTCCGACCATGATCCCCTTGTCTATGAAAAAAGATATAGTCATTATGAAGTTACAAAAGAGATTGTACTGGGAGCTGTTCTTGGAGAATTTGGCTACGAAGAGCATGATAGTGTTTACTATCTTACAGGTCATCTCATCAGCGGGCTTGTTGTCGTTGGGGATGTAAGGGATTTCCTTGCATCAGTAAGCCATGGCGATGAGATCGGTGCTGTCCTGAACCTTGCAGGTCTTGTACCGGTATATGGAGATGCGGGAAAAGTTGTCTCCAAGTTCGCAGAATTTGGTGCAAAACATGCAGATGAAGCTGGAATAGTAGTTATTAAGATAATAGATTATGTCCCATCTCTATCTCTTAAGGCCGATGTCTTAAAAGCAATGTCCAGCAGTGATTACTATGGATTGGTCGCAAAGGGTTTCGATGACAATTCTATAATAAAACTGAGTGAACAGGGCATTGACTTTGTCAAATTCAACAGGGCACTGGATGCTACAAATGCTTTTGCCGACTATCCCGGTCTGAACACATTCCTGAAGTCACAGATTGACAATACCGGTGCGATTATGAAAGACAGATGCACATTCAATGCAAAGAAAGCAGCTGCAGCTCAGAAAGCAGGCAAATCCACATATGTGAACGGTTATATCAATAACCTTAAGGGTGCATATACGGAAGATCTACTGGCAAAGTACATCGGTGAAAACCCAAATGCTTTAGTAAAATTATCTAAAGTAAACAAAGGTGGTATTGACTATGCAGATATTTCCGGCACTACGCTGAAAATAGGAGAAGCAAAGGCTGTACAAAGTCTGTCTTTATCGCAGTTGAGAAACTATATAATACCAGATGATGCTACAGGTGATCTTGTATTTAATTCCAATTACGCAGTAAAGCATCTTGGAAGCGATTCCTATTTCAAGAATAAAGATATTAATAAGGAGTTTGTACTTTATATAAACAGTCCTGATAGCGCTACGATCAAGCAGAACTTGGTATCACAATTAGGTGGATTGTCAGAAGTACCATACAAGTATAAAGATCCTGACACCGGAAACATAATATCAAGTACAGTCAAAATCACCATCGAAACTGTAAATCAATGAGGATGAGGCATGGTTAAGAAGAACAAATTCTCCCAATTTATGGAAGAAGAAGGAGAGAAATGGGAACAGTATTTGAAAGAAAAAGGGGTATTCGAAGAATACCCCTCCGAAATTGATTCAGACATAATCAAATCTTATGCTGGATTAGGTAAAGTGTATAGATACTTTGGAAAAAAGCAAAAATCAATGTGGTCTTTCAAATATTTTACGACATTCAGAGTTCCTGATTCAAGATTTTACGGAATGAGTGAAGAAGAAAAAAGAAGTTCTAAGGACATCCACGATTCCAGTAATTATATTTTTAGAAAGGCCATTTATTTTAATCTTTCAGATTCTAATCCAGAAATTGCTGACAAACTGTTTGGATGGGCGGCCGAGAATTTCGTCGTTTCTCAAGATTATTATGACTTCACTATGAAACACGGGATGTATGACTATATTGCAGTCGCACACCTCTGGCGTGGCTATTCTCTGCTCAACCTGGGAAAATACGAAGAAGCACTTGAACTGTTAATCCAAGTTGTCCCATACCTTGACAGGTACAAAAAATCAGGGGTGGAAATGTGGCGTACTGTAGAATACGCTTTAACCAAAGCAGTCGTTCCTCTATGTGAATACAAATTGAATCCTACAGAAGAGAACCTTGCAAATGCCAAAAAAGGCATAGAGGATTTCATAAAAAGCCTGCGGGACAAGAGAGACAAGTTCGAAGCATATCTCTACTACTTCCACCTGAAAGAGAAGTTTGCAGATGTCTATGAAGCTGAGAGCGTGCCTGCTGATGCAAAACCTGCGGAGAAAAAGCATGTTGAAGAGAAGAAGGTAGAGTTCCCTGTGAATGATGAAGAGTCGGGTGAGATCATTGTTGCAACTTACGATGTGGGGTTTGTGGATATTTTCGGAACTACCAGTGACCTTGAGAAGTACTGTGCTCAGGTAAAAGAACTGGGTGATTTCCCAAACCTCTCTTCACTGATGGAGGTCTATGTGACAGGCAGTGAGCTTGAGCCTGAACCTCTTGCAAAGGAGTGCGAAAGATTGCTTGCAATGGATGGAGTGAATGACTGGATAAGGGATAGGACCGAGCTGATGAGGGATACGACTGAGGATGCGAAAGAGACAGGTGCTTATGTGTATCTATACTTCAATTCTGATAATGAATAGTAGGCTAACTAGGCAAAGATGGTAATTTTTACCAGATTCATGATCAAACAACGCAACTTAATTTAAAGGGCAGACTTGGCTTTAATCGAAGTCAAGCCTGTGGTCTCTTTTTTAATTCAAATTCTGATTTTTACAACATTACTACACCCAGCAGGCCATAGCCAATAACGTCACTGTCTACATGTCGGTCTTAGAAGCAGTGTCGACACTGCTTTGTTAATACGCATTTGTTAACAGGAATCGTGACAGCTACTGGAAGCCAGTACTTCCCATATCACCAGCCGACGATTTGCCGAAAGTTTTCAGGGTCTTTTCCGAGAATATTATAGATACCGATAAAGATGGCCTTCCCGACATTACCGAAACATCAAGTTTCAGGGGTGGTCTTGGCAACTGGTACTACACGGACCCTGAGAATCCTGACACTGACGGCGACGGACTAACTGACGGAGAGGAGACCGGAGTACTAAAAACAGAGGCGAACTCGTACATCACTTATAGTTACAGCATAATAGTAATCCAAATCAACATTGACTCAGACAATGACGGCATTGATGACCTCTCCGAAAACGAGTATGGCACTGAGCCTCTTAAAGCCGATACTGATAACGACAAACTAGGTGATGGAGAAGAGTTTGGAATTGGAACCGATCCTCTGTTAAAGGATACAGATGGCGATGGTTACAATGACTATGATGAATACTATGACCCGGATTATGATCCTCTGGTTTACGAAGTACGTTACGGTTACCTTGAGATTGGACGCGAACTTGTTCTGGGTGCAGTAATTGGAGAATGGGGTGCCGATGATCATGATAGTGTATACTACATGGCAGGCTGGTTGCTTAGTGGTTTCGTTGGCGTAGGAGATATCAGGGATATTGCAGCTTCGATCTGGAATGGAGATGGGCTTGGAACACTGCTGAATGCTCTAGCCCTGATACCAGGATATGGAGACGCAGCAAAAGTTGTTACAACAACTAGCAAATTTGTAGCAAAGCATCCACATATGGTTTTTGCAGTTGCAGGTTTTGTTGTAAAGCATGTTGATGAATCAATAGATATTGTAAGGAAAACATATACTAATAACATTGTAGATAGCCTGAAGGCAAAGGGTCTGAGTGATGATGACGTAATACAATTGGTCAAGAAGAATGTGAATCTGAATGAACTTCATACTGCTTACAAAATTGGCGAAGATTTAGTTTATGTAACTTCAAAGCAACATAAACATGTTATTGATAGACATGTTAGCGGAGTTGTAAGAGGAAAGCCAGAAAGCTTCACTCACTTCTTCCCAACAGGCAATGAAGTTAGACCAGGAGTAATAACACCTGACGTTATGACTATTCAAGATGTTGATAATGTGATAAAAGATAGTATACAATTTGGAACAACTGAAACCAAAAGAGAAATAGTATTTTATAACTGGGATCCACAAGAGTTTGGAATATCCAAAGTAGAAACATTGGTAAGTACAGAAGGAAAGTTTATTACTTCATATCCAACAGCTGGATCAAATGTAATTAGGTGGCAGGATTAATGACAGATATTAAAATTAGATATTGCATAGATAACTTAGATTCTGTCCCTTTTGAAGATGAGTGGGATATAGAAGGTAGATTATCTATTACAAAAGACAATCTAGTATTAACGAAAAAAATTGATGACCCCGGAGACAAAGGATTTAGGGGGGATAGTATATTTTACATTCTTGAAGGATGGGTGAATTCGGTTCCTAAAATCTTTCAAGGCGAGATATATGAAGTCAATTTTGTTGATAGCCAAGAGGGTTTTTTGTTTATCCCCAAGGGGGAATTTACCTATTTTAAGTATTTTGTTGGAGGTTCCGGAAAAATACTTAGTCAAAATGGAGTAAGAACAGTAGAAGAGGAAAACAAACGTTATCCTAATAATGAAGAAGGCACCTCCTTCGAGACAGATGTATTAGTTTTGGAAATCATAAGAGTTTCTGAATCGTTCATAGAGTTCCTTGACCCTAAAATAAAGAATAAAGAAGATGTAATTCGATTTAAGCAGGCACTTGAGGAGGCACGTGAAGCATATCATCAATATTCAATGAGAACAAAGTAACATTAACTATTGAAAATACTTACAGTTTATATAGATTCAACTTTAGCAGAAGTTGAGTCCGTAATTTCTTTTTAAATTATGCTAGACAGAAGTTGATAGTGACAATGACTCCCTTGATGACCCCGATGAATACCTGCTGGGAACTGATCCATTTAACCCGGACACTGATGTCGACGGAGTTATTGATGGACTAGATCTGGAACCATTGACATCTGCACCAAAAACAGTCGATCCAAGCAAACTTGAAATCGGCAGGGCCATAGTCATCGAGCAGTATTCGGTGAGACTGGAATTGATGGAGGAGATCTTAACTACCTTGTTGATTACGAAATAGCATCCTCATCATACTATCTGGTGGGCTGGATAGGTTTCTCACTTATACCGGGAATAGGTGCTGTTGCAGATGCAAGGGATGCTGCTCAGGCTCTTATCAACGGTGACGAACTTGGTGCTGCGCTAAACGCTGCAGGGGCATTCTCGGGTGTTGGAGATGCAGTAAAAGTCGGGGGAGCAGTAGGTCTCTTTATCACTAAATATCCGGATAAAGGAGGCGATGTCGCCAAGGCATTGGGCAAGTATGCGTTCCCACATGCACCTGCTATTGTGAAGATTAATGTTCTGGATATCATATTTGATGGTGCAGCTACGAGGCTGGTAAGCAAGTATGGAGATGAAATACTCCCTGATCTGATAACGATTGCTGACAAAAATGTTGATCTTTCAAAGATTATAGGGGTTGCCAAAAATGGTAATGATATAAGGTGGCTCGAAAATGGTGACAATTTAAGAGGATGGATTATATTGACGGCAGACATATAGATGGAATACTCAAAGAAGATCGTACACTACGTTTTTCCCGGTTGGACAACAATTTCAAGAAATGGTGTACCAAGAACTTTATCTTCAACTATGGACAAAAAGGATGTGGAGAATCTAATATACGAAGCCGTAAAGAAAGGAAATATAGATCCTAATGATCCTTATGCCTATATATTCAAGCCTTAGGACAATGGTTTTAACTATGATATCGATGAAATGAGAGTTATTTTCGATACAAAAACCGGCGAGATCATATCCGCATACCCCGTGAAAGGAAATAATGTCTGGGCTTGGAATCCCAGTACAGGAGGGTGGGTCAATGTCATCTGATATACACAAGAATATAGCTGTAATTATTGAATATGGAAAAGATTTCGAAGAACAGATTTTAAAGGGTCGCATTAATGCACTCACTGGAATAGATGTCAAAGTTGACGAAGTATGTTTGACAGGAACTCATGAAGGCATGTTTCCGATAGATGATTATATGTATTTTAATTTGATTAAAATGCTTTCTTCTATCGATGGCATATTAAAAAATAAGAGATCTATTATACGATACTCGAATGTTCCTTTTGATTTTATTCTGGAGATGTCTGGTAAAAATGTGGTTAATGTGGGCTTTTATGATTTTAACGGTAAAAGCTATAACCCAAATATTCCTGACGAAGGACTACCTGTGTCTCTTGATGCTCTAGTAGTAGAATTTATTCGAGTGGCAAAAGAATTCCTTAACAGAGCATTAAGTATGAATCCAAAACTTACTGATACTGATGAAGTAAAAGAGCTTCGGATAGCGATTGAGAAAGCAGAAAAATCATATCAAGAATTCTTTTCAAACTAGCAATATAAATGATTGCCTGTATGTGCACTCCTGTTGTTGGCAAGTGATAAAGGAATAGAGATTAAGCCTGATGACATTGAAGAAAAGTACAGGGAATATATTCCCTGGAACCTTTTTGAGTAGCATGGGGTTTGTGAACTAACTTGAATAACAGATGAACTTTGGTTGAAGCCATCTGTTATTATTTTTTATTTTCTGGAAGAATTACTCTTAAAGCAAATCCTGATATCGCAATACTTGAAATCGACAGGGCCATAGTCATCGAGCAGTATTCGGTGAAACCGGCATAGAAGGCGGAAATGCCAGCGGCCTCATTGATTATGAAATAGCATCCTCGCCCTACTATCTGGTGGGCTGGATCGGCTTCTCACTGGTGCCTGTTGTAGGCGATGTTGCAGATGCAGTTATTGACTTTGTCAAATTCAACAGGGCACTGGATGCTACAAATGCTTTTGCCGACTATCCCGGTCTGAACACATTCCTGAAGTCACAGATTGACAATACCGGTGCGATTATGAAAGACAGATGCACATTCAATGCAAAGAAAGCATCTGCAGCTCAGAAAGCAGGCAAATCCACATATGTGAACGGTTATATCAATAACCTCAAAGGCGCATATACAGAAGATCTGCTGGCAAAGTACATCGGTGAAAACCCAAATGCTTTAGTAAAATTATCTAAAGTGAACAAAGGTGGTATTGACTATGCAGATATTTCCGGCACCACGCTGAAAATAGGAGAAGCAAAGGCTGTACAGAGTTTGTCATTGTCGAAGCTGAAGAATTATATAAAGCCAAATACAGCTACGGGTGATTTAGAATTTAATCTGAACTATGCTCAAAAGGAAATTGGAGATGCATATCTAAAAAACCCATCCATTCAAAAAGAATTTGTGCTTTATGTAAATAGTCCAACAAGTGGAACTATTAAACAAGCATTGAATCTGCCTGAAAGTGTACCATATAACTACTTAGATGATAACGGACAAAAGATAATTGAAAATGTAAAAATTACTGTAATATCAGTAAGTGAATAAGGAGAGAATATGGCTAAGAAAGACGAGTTTTCCCTTTTTTTGGAGGAAGAGAAAGAAAAGTGGGAAGGATTTTTGAAAAATGAAGGGATATTCGAAGAATACCCTGTTGAATTAAACTCCGCAATCACAAGAGCTTATATTAATCTTGGAAAGATATATCTCTGTCTGCATGACATTGAAAGAGCGAAATGGTTTTTGAAATATCCTACAACAATCAACGTTCCATCTTCAAGATTAGAAGGAATCTCAAATAAGGATGACAGAGATCTTGTTTTTAGTTATGGCGAATATGCACTTAAAAAAGGAATATTCTTTGATTTATCAAATTCCGACCTGAAAACTGCTGATAGAATGTTCTTATACGCATCAGAAGATTTTGTAGTCCCTAAGGCTGATGTAGACTTTTGGGTAAAACATAGGCTGTACGATCATATTGCCTATGGTCACCTTTGGCGCAGTTACTCTTTAATTAGAATTAATCGATATCATGAAGCACTTGAACTTTTAATCCAAGTTGTCCCATACCTTGACAGGTACAAAAAAACCGGAGTAGAAATGTGGCGTACTGTAGAGTACGCATTAACCAAAGCTCTGATACCTCTTTGTGAGTACAAACTAGACCCTACGGAAGAGAACCTTGCAAGTGCCAAAAAAGGCATAGAAGATTTCATAAAAAGCCTGCGGGGCAAGAGAGACAAGTTCGAAGCATACCTTTACTATTTTCACCTGAAAGAGAAGTTTGCAGATGTCTATGAAGCTGAGAGCGTGCCTGTCGCTGCAAAACCTGCGGTAAAAAAGCCTGTTGAAGAGAAGAAGGTAGAGTTTCCTGTGAATGATGAAGAGTCGGGTGAGATCATTGTTGCAACTTACGATGTGGGGTTTGTGGATATTTTTGGAACTAACAGTGACCTTGAGAAGTACTGTGCTCAGGTAAAAGAACTGGGTGA
>Ga0209347_1003344_pt1 | contig 18925 bp, 15 predicted proteins | sample AutmiccommuBRH23_FD_187382 | JGI IMG/M metagenome (GOLD analysis project Ga0209347, IMG submission 187382) | Deep subsurface microbial communities from Mt. Terri, Switzerland - Autotrophic microbial communities BRH/23 (SPAdes) (version 2) | ecosystem: Environmental > Aquatic > Deep subsurface >...
CCAAATTGTCTTTCATCCGGGTGAAACACTCTCAGAAAGGCTGGAAGAAATGAATATGGGGCCGAAAGAATTTGCCATTCGTACCGGTAAGCCGGAAAAGACGATCATCGCTGTATTGAAAGGTGAGAGTTCCATTACGCCTGATATGGCGGTACTGTTCGAGAGTGTAACAAAGATACCGGCTCATTTCTGGATGAATAGACAACGTAGCTATGACGAATACCTGGCCAGGGAACGTCAGCATACATTGTTGGCAGAATCAATTGAATGGGCCCGAAATTTCCCTCTGGCTGATATGATCAAAAAAGGATGGTTGCAGGGAACTGCTGATATCAAAGAGAAAACAGCAGGCTTGTTGTCATTTTTCGGGATGAGCAGTCCAAAAGCATGGCACGATTATTATTTTCATAAAGAATTAAAGGTGGGCTTCAGCATCTCGCTGGCACATACGGGTGATCCTTATGCAATCTCAGCATGGTTGAGAAAGGGAGAATTGCAGGCAGAGGAGCTGACCTCGACGAACGCATATTCGGAGAAAAAATTCAAAGAGACACTTTCTCATGTGAAGGCGTTGATGGCCGATCATCCGGCTGATTTCTTCAATCGATTACAATTGCTATGCCTGGATGCCGGGGTGAAAGTTGTACACACTCCTTGTCTGCCACATGCCCCCATACACGGTGCTACCCGATGGTTGAACAACACACCTTTTATTCAACTGAGCGGTAGATACAACCGAAACGATCTTTTTTGGTTCACTTTTTTTCATGAAGCCGGACATATTCTGCTACACGGGAAAAAGGAAATTTTCCTGGAGAACATGGAGTACCCGGATAAAATTGATGTGAAAGAAAGAGAAGCGGATGAATTTGCCATAAAATGGACACTGACCAAAGAACAAGAACTGGAGATTATGGCAAATGGTCATATTTCTTCATCCGATATAAAGGAATTTGCGAAAAAGTTCCGCACTCATCCGGCAATCATCATCGGAAGGCTACAACATGACAAATACATAGCCTACTCGGTCGGTCGTGAATTCATCGAGAAAGTGGAATTGAGTTAAATCAGCATTCCCGCTTTCACCTGCTACCGCAACGGTAATCTCACTGCTGATCGCTGATCGCTGATTGCTGACTTTCACCCTATCCTCTCCACCATGCCTGCCTGCATCTCCACGGTGGCACAGCCCAGCAGGTCGATGCGGATGACGATGCTGGAGCGGCCGTCGACGGTGATCAGCTCACCGGTGAGGCCCTTGAGCGGCCCCTTGATGACCTGCACCTGTTCACCGGGCTGCAGGTCGCAGGCGTTGAAGGTGACGGTGCCCTCTGAGTAGTCGAGCATAAAGCGGAAGCGCTCCATCTGCTTCTCCGGTATCTCCGCGGGGGCATGCTCGCCACGGAGCACCATGTAACGCAGCACGGCGGGCAGCTGCAGCACACGGAGCTGCTCCTCCCTGTCGACACGCACGAAGATCATCATGGCGATGAGCACCCGTTCTACCTTCTTCTTCCGGTCGCTCCACTGCCGCAGCTCCACCTGCACCGGCAGGAAGCTTTCAATCCCCATCGCGGCCAGCCGGTCGCGCACCTTCTTCTCGTGATGCATCTTCACATAGGCCGCCAGCCACCGGCGCCCGTTTTTATCTGTCGAACCGTTCTCCATGATTCCTTTTTTTCAATGCTGCAAAGATACGAAAAAGTTGGAAGCGATAAGTTGTAAGCTATAAGCTGGAAGCTGTAAGTTGTATGCTGTAAGCTATAAGCTGGAAGCTGGAAGATGTAAGCTATAAGTTGTAAGATGTAAGCTGTAAGATGTAAGCTATAAGCTGTAAGATGTAAGATGTAAGCTATAAGTTGTAAGCTGTAAGCTGGAAGCTATAAGCTGGAAGCTGGAAGCTGGAAGTTGTAAGATGAATGCTGACAGCTTTTTTAATTGTCCGTTCCGATTATTTTCACTAAACTTGCCGTCAGAAAAACAAACCAATGTAATCGTATGAACACCATCACTGCGCTGTTGCTCTTCCCCGTGCTGCTGCTGGCCTGCACCCCGGGTGCCGGCAGAAATAATCAACCCGGCGATTGGAGTCCCGGCGACAAATCGTGGGTCCTCTCGTGGTCGGACGAGTTCAACGGGGAGAAGATCGACTGGAGCATCTGGTCGAAGACGCCCCGTAACCGGTCGGACTGGAACAACACCATGTCGGATGCCGGCGAACTGTACGATATCAGGGAGGGGAAGCTGATCCTGAGGGCGATCGCCAACACCGCCTACTCTGCCGACAGCTCGGCATACCTCACCGGCGGCATCTGGGGAAAAGGAAAGCAGAACTTCACCCTGGGACGTGTCGACGTGCGGGCGCGGTTCGACTCGGGAGGGGGCTTCTGGCCGGCTATCTGGATGCTGGGCGAGGAGGCTCCCTGGCCTTCGGGCGGCGAGATAGACCTGATGGAACACCTGAACTCCGACGATATCGTCTACCAGACCGTCCACTCGGGATACACGCAGGCAGGCAACAAAACGAACCCGGCAGCCGGCGCCACTGCGCCCATCGACAAGGCGGCCTTTAACATCTACAGCGTGGAGGTGTACCCCAACGAGCTGGTCTTCCTGGTGAACGACAGGGTGACACACCGCTACCCGCGGCTGGTGCCCGCGGCGGAGAACCAGTTCCCTTTCCGCGACCGCGACTTCTACCTGATCCTGAGCGCCCAGCTGGGCGGCAACTGGGTGGGGGCGGTCAACCCGGACGATCTGCCTCTGGAGATGGAGATCGACTGGGTGCGCTACTACCGGAAAAAAGAGTGATGCAGGCCTGTCCACCATACAGGCTTAGCTCAGACACCGGCATACATCGAATCAATCATCAACCCGTATATAGACTATGAACAAACTTACTTTACCGCTACTTGTCCTCTCTGTCGTACTCACAACGCTGAAAGCACAGGAGACACACATCATCTTTATCGGCAACAGCATCACGCAGGGGGTGATACTGAAAGATCCGCAGACTACCTCTCCCCCGGCACAGACGATGGCATGGCTGGCGGCACAGGGCGACCGTCCATTCGGATTCACCAACTGCGGCGTGAGCGGCAGAACCACCGTCAACTTCCTACCGGCGAAGGCAGCGGAATACAACGCCGTGGTCGCGGCGGCCGATGCGGCACAGGCCAGGGGTGCACGGCTGCTCTTCTCGGTGATGCTGGGCACCAACGACAGCGCGGTAAGAGGGCCCCTGGGGGCGCCGGTGCTGCCGGAGCAATACCAAACCAACATGAAGGCTATCGCCGACGCGCTGCTGCAGCGCTATCCCGGGGCGATGATCGTGCTGCACCGCCCCATCTGGTACAGCCCCTCCACACACAACAACTCGGTCTACCTGCGCGAGGGACTGCAGCGCCTGAACAGCTACTTCCCCGTGCTGCGTCAGCTGGTGGCGGATTATGCACCAGCCTGTCCCGGGCAGGTGCTCCTGGGCGATACGCTGGCGTACGACCATTTCAGGGAGAACGGAACGCTCTTCTTTGCCGAGGAGGGCAGTGCAGGCACCTTCTACCTCCATCCCAACGAGGAGGGGGCAAAGGTGCTGGGGTCGTTCTGGGGCAAGGCTATCCTGGATGCGCTGCAGGCTCATCCTGCCTTTCAGGAGTTTGCGCTCCACAGCGCGAAGGAGGATGCTCCTTCTGCGGTCAGTGAGATGGCGGCAGTGGATGCTGATGACCGGAGGGGGCTGCCCTCTCCCTCCCTGCGTGTATACCTGCCGGACAGGGACAAGGCTACCGGAAGGATGGTGATCGCCCTGCCCGGCGGCGGCTACAGCGGCCTGGCCATGTTTCACGAGGGTTTCGACTGGGCAGAATGGTTCCTGAGCAAGGGGATCGCCTTCGGGGTACTGAAATACAGGATGCCGGCAGGGGACCATACCATCCCCTTCAGCGATGTGCAGGCGGCGTTCGCCCTGGCGAAAGAACATGCATCGGAGTGGAACGTGCACACGGGGGATATCGGCATCATGGGCTCCTCCGCGGGAGGCCATCTGGCATCGACCTATACCACCCATACGAAAGCGGAGGATAAACCGGCCTTTCAGATTCTGCTCTACCCGGTGATCACGATGGATGCCTCCTTCACCCATGCCGGCTCACGAAAGAACCTGCTGGGGGAGAACCCGTCGCAGGAGCTGACCGACCGCTTCTCAAACGAAAAACGGGTGGATGCATCCACACCCCCCGCCTTTATCATCTTTGCCGCCGACGACAAGGTGGTGCCGCCGGCCAACGGCTTTCGCTATGCGGAAGCCCTCACGCGGCACGGCGTCCCTGTCACCTTCCTGCTCTACCCCACGGGCGGGCACGGCTTCGGCAACAGGGAGTCGTTCAGCTACAAAGCGCAGTTCATGGAGGAGCTGACTCAGTGGCTGGCCCGCACCGCTGTGCTCAGCCGTTGAGGATCTCGCATCCATTGGGATGCAGGCACTGCCCGCTCATGTAGCTGGAGTCACCGGACGCCAGGAAGAGGAAGCAGGTGGCTACCTCATTGGGCTCACCGGCATTATTTAGGATTTGTTCACGAAAGAGATTCATCCATCCAAAAAAAGGACAAAATCCATTGAATATCTTCCTGATAGAAAAACATTCACCGTGCCGGTTTTGTTTTTTAGACGTAGTAGAAATCTAAAAATCAACGGCTATGACAATGTATGAAGATTACCAATCATGTATAGATGCCAGCCTCGCCTGCGCGAGTGCCTGTCATCATTGTGCGTCTTCCTGTACCCTGGAAGATGATGTGACCATGATGGCGGATTGTATCCGCCTGGACATGGAATGTGCCGCGATATGCACTGCCACGGCTACGCTGCTGAGCCTGGGCAGCGAAAAATCGAAAGAGCTGTGCTGGATCTGCGCCGACTTGTGCATGGAGTGCGCCGAAGAGTGCGAAAAACATCAGATGGATCATTGCCGGCAGTGTGCCGCGGCCTGCAGGGAGTGTGCCGCCCAGTGTCGTATTATAGCTGCGGCATAGGGTATGCAGCTTTCAGGCCGGTACGAACAGCGATCTGAATGGATTCTCATGTGGCGCCGGGAAACAACAAAAACCGCCTTGCGGGCGGTTTTTGTGTGAACCGTACTGGGTTCGAACCAGTGACCTCTGCCCTGTCAAGGCAGCGCTCTAAACCAGCTGAGCTAACGATTCGGGGATGCAAAAATAGCAATATTTCCGATACTTTCCGCATGTTCTCACAGAAAAATCCGGTTTTATTGGTTACTTTTGCCACTCGTGCCCAAAACCACAGTGCCGGCTACGGATGCGTGACGCACGAAAGTGTTCCGGCAACAGGATTCAAACCATCAATAGAAAAGAATGTCAGAGATCTCTTCAGCCGCCTTTGCAGATTCAAAACCACATTACCGCATCCTGGACGGGCTGCGGGGCGTTGCCGCACTTATGGTGATCTGGTATCACCTGTTCGAGGCGTTTGCCACCAGCCCTGTGGATCAGCAGTTCAACCATGGCTACCTGGCCGTGGATTTCTTCTTCATCCTCTCCGGGTTCGTGATCGGCTATGCCTACGACGACCGCTGGGGGAAAATGACGGGGAGGGATTTCTTCCGGCGCCGCCTGATCCGCCTGCAGCCGATGGTGATCATGGGTGCCGTGCTGGGTGCCATCACCTTCCTCATGGCCGGCAGCGAGATGTGGGACGGTACGAAGGTGCCACTGTCGATGGTCATGCTGGCCCTGCTGCTCCATCTGTTCCTGATCCCCGCGCTGCCGGGTGCGGGTGCCGAGGTGCGCGGCAACGGCGAGATGTTCCCCCTAAACGGGCCCAGCTGGTCGCTCTTCTTCGAATATATCGGGAATATCCTGTATGCTTTGTTTTTACGCCGCCTCTCCACCCGCGCGCTACAAGTGCTGGTCGCCCTGGCAGCGGTGGCGCTGGCCACGTTCGCCATCGGCAACTTCTCGGGCTTCGGCCATCTGGGTGTGGGATGGACCCTGGCCGACAACAACCTGGCGGGCGGCTTCCTGCGCCTGCTCTTCGCCTTCTCCTCCGGCTTGCTGATGTCGCGCATCTTCAGACCCGTGCGCGTCAGGGGTGCTTTCTGGATCAGCGCCCTGGCGATCGTCATCCTGCTCTCCATGCCCTATATCGGCAACGGCGAGGCCCCCTGGATGAACGGCATCTATGATGCCCTGTGCACCATCGTGCTCTTCCCGCTGCTGGTATGGCTGGGTGCCTCCGGGCTGACCACCGACAGAACCACCACCCGGGTGTGCCGGTTCTTCGGCGACATCTCCTATCCGCTGTACATGGTGCACTATCCCTTCATGTACCTCTTCTACGCGTGGGTGTGGAAGAACGAGCTCACCTTCGCACAGGCCTGGCCCGTGGCGCTGGCGCTGCTCTTTGGCAATATCCTGCTGGCCTGGCTTGCCCTGAAGCTTTACGACGAGCCGTTGCGTAAATTCCTCTCCAAAAGGTTTGCATACGGGAAGAAATAGGGCAAAAAAAGATTGCCTATATTGGGATGCCTACGACGTGGGAAAAACGTTGATCATACATTTCAAAACAGCCCTGAAATGGGAAAAAAGTAAGAAAACTAGGCGAATTTGCTAAATCTATAGCAAAGGTAATCATAATATGAGTACCTTTGCATAAATATTAGCATGCAATGAAAGCAGACAACTTAACCAAATGGATTAGAAGTTTAGAAACACAAGGAACACATTCTTTTTCTGTTGAAATGATAAGGGATAAATTTCCTGATATTACGGAACAAAATTTAAAAAATTCACTTTATCGTTTTACGTTAAACAATAGAATTATTTCCGTATATAAAGGGTTTTATGTCATAATACCGCCACATTATGCTGCAAAAGGAATTGTTCCGCCTACATATTATATTGACCAATTAATGCATTATATCGGTAAGTCCTATTATATCAGCTTACTTAGTGCAGCGGAATTTTTTGGCGCAGCCCATCAACGTTCTCAGCGTTTCTTTGTAACAACTGTGCTACCTTCAACAAACGTATCCAAAGCCAGAAACAGACGGCTGAACTGGTTGTTCAGAAAAGATATTCCCGAAGAATTTTTGCTGAAAAAAAACTCAGAAACCGGCACAATTCGTTTCTCTAACGCTGAATTGACGGCGATTGATTTGGTGCAGTATGAAAATGCCGTTGGCGGTCTTTCACGTGTTGCAACTGTGCTGAATGAGCTGTGTGAACAATGCGATTTTTCAAAAGTGAATAAAAAATTATTTGATTTTACATCTGTGTCTGCCGTTCAGCGACTTGGTTTTATTCTGGAGAATATCTTAGAGCAAAAAGAACAAGCCGACGTTTTGCATGAGAAATTGCTTGCGTATGGAAAAAGGCTAAACTACATAGCATTGAGTACTCGCTCAAAAAAAGAGACTATGCTTCGAGATAGCCGTTGGAAAATTAATATTAACACAGAAATAGAAACTGACGATATATGATAAACAGAGCATCAATTGCCCAATGGCGTACAACGACACTATGGAACAGTAATGAACAGGTTGAACAGGACTTGATAATTTGTCGTTCATTGGTAGCAATTTTTAGTGATGCTTTTCTATCAAGCCAATTGGCGTTTCGTGGAGGTACAGCATTGCACAAATTGTATCTAACACCACAAAGTCGATACTCGGAAGATATTGATTTGGTGCAAATCGATGCCGGACCCATTAAACCAATTCTAATGCGTTTGGGAGAAGTGTTGGATTTTCTGCCTGGAAAAGTTGTTAAACAAAAACGTTATAACAACACAATGCTATTCCGTATGGAGAGCGAAATCCCGCCTATTGTTCCCATTCGATTGAAAATAGAGATAAATTGTTTTGAACACTTTAATGAACTTGGTTTGCTTAAAGTTCCTTTTTCTGTTGAAAATAGTTGGTTCACGGGAAGTTGTGAATTAACTACTTATCACTTGGAAGAGTTACTTGGAACTAAACTCAGAGCCTTGTATCAACGAAAAAAAGGACGAGATTTATTCGATTTATACAAAGCAATTACCGATGAAGTCGTTGATACGGGGCTTTTGCTTCGATGCTTTAATCGTTATATGGATTTTTCAGTGACAAAAGCACCAACTTACAAACAATTTGTTCAGAACATGGAAGACAAAATGAGAGATCCAGATTTTTTAGGAGATATGGATAATTTGCTTCATCCGGATGTAACATTAGATATGCAGGAGGCATATCAAGTTGTGAAAGAGGAAATAATTGAAATGTTGATTGAATAATATTTGTTGAGATTGTTTCAACTATGTTTCAACCAAAACAAAGAAAGAGTTGCAACAAAAGTTGCAACTCTTTCTTTGTTTTGCGGTATGGACGGGACTCGAACCCGCGACCCCCTGCGTGACAGGCAGGTATTCTAACCAACTGAACTACCACACCGTTTGCATATCGTTTCGGATAGCGAGTGCAAAGGTAAGCAAATTTTCGAAATCGCAAAATAATTTGCACAGATTTTTCTGTTATTTACCGTAAAAAACCGTTGTACCCGCTACCGTTGCTGACAGGACGCATCTGTATACAGCTTCTTCCGGCGATTACTCCTCCTCTGCAACAGAGGACGGTTCCTTCAGCCAGTGGTCGAACCAGCGGAAGAACTCGCGTTGGAACAGGATGCCGTTCTGCGGCTTACCGATCCAGTGGTTCTCATCGGGGAAGATAAGCATCCGCGACGGGATACCGCGCAGCTGGGCGGCGTTGAACGCCATCATACCCTGCGATGCCAGGATGCGGTAGTCCTTCTCGCCATGGGTGATCATAATGGGGGTGTCCCACCGGTCCACAAAGCGATGGGGTGAGTTCTCATAAGTGCGCTGTGCCGTGGCATTACCCTTGTCCCAGTAGGGGCCGCCCATATCCCAGTTGGCGAACCACATCTCCTCGGTCTCGAGGTACTGTGCCTCCAGGTTGAAGATGCCGGCGTGCGACAGGAACGCTTTAAAGCGCTTGTCGTGGTTGCCTGCCAGCCAATAGACGGAGAAGCCGCCGTAGCTGGCTCCCGTGCATCCGAGGCGTGTCTCATCGACATAGGGCTCCTTAGCCAGTGCATCGATGGCCGAAAGGTAGTCTTTCATGTTCTGTCCGCCATAGTCGCCGCTGATCTGCTCCAGCCACTCCTGACCGAAGCCGGGGAGGCCGCGGCGGTTGGGTGCCACGACGATATAGCCGTTGGCAGCCATCATCTGCAGGTTCCAGCGGTAGGACCAGAACTGGCTGACCATGCTCTGCGGCCCGCCCTGACAGTAGAGCAGCGCCGGGTATTTCTTCGCGGGGTCGAAATCGGGAGGATAGACCACCCAGGTGAGCATCTGCTTGCCGTCGGTGGTACCGATCCATCGTTCTTCCACCTCTCCCATACGGAGTTGGGCGAGCATCTCACTGTTCTCCTGTGAGAGGTTGGTGGCTTCCCCCGTAGTGATATCCACCGCATAGATCTCGGTGGGTTGCGAGAGCGACTGGCGGCCGGCTATCAGCGTTCTACCGGCCGGGGCTACGGAAGTGTAGTCGTGCATCCCTTTGGTAATGGGACGTATTTCTCTGGTCGTGATACCGGCAGCGTATAACTGCGTTGTCCCCTGCACGGGCATCACCATGTAGATGGTTTTGCTGTCGCTGTCCCAGGCAAAGGCATCGGTATTGTAGTCGAAGTTTTCGGTCACATACGTTTTATCTCCTGTGGAGAGCTCCATCACGAAGAGGCGGTTCTTGTCGGACTCATAGCCGTCGCGCTCCATGCTCTGCCAGGCGAGATACCGGCCGTCGGGCGAGAACTGAGGGTTGACGTCGTAACCCATCATCCCTTCGGTCACATTGCGGGTGGTGCCGCCCGCCAGGTCGAAGAGGTAGATATCGGAGTTGGTGGAGACAGCGTATGCTTTACCGGTCTTCTTGCGGGAGGTGTAGGCGATGGTGCGGCTGTCGGGGCTCCAGGCGAGCTGCTCCATGCCGCCGAAGGGTGCCAGCGGCGATTCGTAGGGTTCTCCCTCCAGCAGGTCCTGGATGTTGGTCAGCCGGTGTCCATCCAGGTCAGCCACGAAAGGATGAGGCACGCTCTCCACCCAGTGGTCCCAGTGCTTGTACATCAGGTCGTCGACGACCCGTCCCGATGCTTCGGGAAGATCGGTATAGCGCTCAGCGGTGGTCTGCCCGCTTTTCACCTGTTGGATGAAGAGTACTTTCCTGCCGTCGGGGGAGATAGCGAAGCCGTCGATACCCTCTTTCACATCAGAGATCTGCGTCATCCCTCCCCCGTCGGGGTTGATGATCCATATCTGCGATGTGCCGGTCTCGTCGCTCAGGAAGGCGATCTTCTTCCCGTTGTCGATCCACTGCGGGTTGTTCTCCTGTTTGTTGGTGATGGTCAGCTGCTTCTTGTCCGTTCCGTCGCTCTTCATGATGAAGAGCTCGGCGTTGGTTTTATTCCGGGAGATGCTCACGTAGGTGACCTGGTAGAGAAGGTGCGTTTTGTCGGGCGACACCACGACGCTCCCCACCCTGCCGAAGCTGTGGAGCAGCTCGGGGGTCATGAGGCCGTCCTTCATTTCCGGTTTCGCCTTGCCGATGATCTCACTCAGTTCCGTGTCATGATTCCTCTTGTCCGTCCTGTCCGATGCCCCGTTACAGGAGAGCAGGCTGCCGGTGATTGCTATTGCCATAAACAGTGATTTGAATTTCATATCTCTTACGTTTGTATGTTAACACGTTGGTAAGTTAGTACGTTAGTATGTTTATAAGTTCTTTGTTCGATGTTCAAGCGTTTGCTGTTTGTGAGAGGATATATCTCCAGGACCTCAGCTTGTTGTCGGGGTACCCGTTCGCTGTAACAAGCGTAACCGGACAAGCTTACCAAGCTTCCATCTCAAAAGTTGACAGCTTACAGCTTATAGCTAATTCCCAAACCGCTGCTCTTACCAAGATCCCACCTCCAAAGCTTACAGCTTATAACTTATAGCTTATAACTTACAGCTTACAACTCCTACTCAATCATCCCGTCATTCATGTGGATGGTACGGTCGGTGATGGAAGCCAGCTGCTCATCGTGGGTGACGATGATAAATGTCTGGTTGAGCTTGTCGCGCAGTTCGAAGAAGAGGTTGTGCAGTTCAGCCTTGTTGTCGCTGTCGAGGCTGCCGGAGGGCTCATCGGCGAAGACCACCAGCGGGTTGTTGATCAGCGCCCGGGCTACCGCCACGCGCTGCTTCTCTCCACCCGACAGCTCGGCCGGCTTGTGCTCCGCCCGCTCGGACAGTCGCATCAGCCGGAGCAGCTCGCGGGCCCGTTCCTCCGCAGCGGAGTGCTTCACGTTACCGATCAGCGCGGGGATCATCACGTTCTCCAGCGCGGTGAATTCGGGCAACAGCTGGTGAAACTGAAAGACAAAGCCGATATGTTTGTTCCTGAAATCGGAAAGCTTCTTCTCACTCAAGGCGTTCAGCTCGTGGCCGTCGATAAAGATCTTTCCCGCATCGGCCTTCTCGAGGGTGCCCATGATCATCAGCAGGGTGGTCTTCCCCGCCCCGCTGGGGCCTACGATGGAGACGATCTCTCCCCTGCGCACCTCCAGGTCGATACCCTTCAGCACCTGCAGCGACCCGAAACTCTTGGTGATTTTTTCCGCTTTTATCATCTGATCTTCTTTCCAAACATGCTATCAAATTGCGAAGGTAAGAAAAAAGGTTTACATTTTACGCAATATTAACGGGTTAATGGTGGTAAAAAATGTACCCCGACCGCTATATTTGCAGAATCAAACAAGAAGGAATATGAAAAATTTACACCATATGCGTCAGGAGTATGAAGGGGGTTTTCTTGACGAGAGCCAGATGGCAGCGGACCCGCTGGAGATGTTCCACCGATGGCTCAGCGAAGCGGTACGTGCCGGGGTGACAGAACCCAACGCCATGACGCTGGCGACCGCCTCACCCGAGGGGAGGCCGTCGGCACGGGTGGTGCTGCTGAAGGAGGTGAACGCACAGGGGTTCGTCTTCTTCACCAACTACCTGAGCCGCAAGGGACGTGAGTTGCTGGCCAACCCGCATGCGGCACTGGTGTTCGACTGGCACGTGATGGAGCGGCAGGTACGCATCGAGGGACGCGTGGAGAGGGTGACAGCGCAGGAGTCGGATGCCTACTTCCTCTCCCGACCGGAGGCTGCGCGGATAGGTGCATGGACATCGCCCCAGAGCAAGATCGTGAAGGACCGTGCCGAGCTGGATGCGCTGCAGCAGGAGGTGGAACGGAAGTTCGCGGACAAGGGCATACACCGGCCCGACCACTGGGGCGGCTTCCTGTTACGGCCTGACGTCATCGAGTTCTGGCAGGGACGGCCCAACAGGCTGCACGACCGTATTGCCTGTTACAGGACGGAAGAGGGATGGAGCATGCACCGGCTTGCTCCCTGACCGGCTTCTTAGGGTATGAGCTTGTTCCTGGCCACGGTGGCCACAAATTCTTTCAGGTAGAAAGGCTCAAAATAGGCTGTGTCGACGAAACGTTTTTCGGCGAACGCTTTCTCTGCCAGGGGCACCATCGCTGATGCCAGCGGATGGATATCGTCCAGAAAAAGGGCGTTGGGATGGGTGATCACACGGCGGCATTTCTCCGCCCCATTTCCGAAGAAAAGCACGTTATGCCGCTCCAGCAGATCGGCATAGCTCTCCCCATCCACGATATCGGCGGCTGTTTCGCGCACGGTACGGAGCGACTGATCATAGAAGGTGGCGTAGACCTCCATCCTGCGTGCATCGATCATGGGACAGAGCAGCGTATCGGCGTCCACCTGGCTGGCCGTCATCGACGCCATGATCAGTGGTGTGGATACCGCTATCATCGGTATGCCCAGCCCGTAACTCAGCCCTTTTGCTTCGGAGACGCCGATGCGGAGGCCGGTGTAGGAGCCGGGTCCACTGCTGACGGCGATGGCATCGGGGGGGAAGTTGTGCTCCCGGACGTAGGCCATGATCTCATGGACAAAAACGCCCAGCAGGGTGGCGTGGGACTGCCCCCGGAAGTTCTCTTTGTTCAGCAGCAGCTGCCCGTCGCGCGAGAGCGCACTGGAACAGACGGCGGTGGATGTTTCAATCGTGAGAAGCGTACACATGAATAAGTTGGTTCATCTTGTCGTTACAGGGCCGGTTAGCACGACCCCGGTTTCAGTAATCATTGTTAGACTTTCGCATGTCAAATATTCAGCTGTTTAAGCAGCCTGCGAAACTTGAATCACTAAAATTCAGGGTGTAAAGATAGCACTTTTTTTTGGGTGGTAAATGGGTCGGCATCTCTCTTTTCTTCCGGATGAGGTACGCCGGATGTAGATGCCGTATTTCCGGGAGGACGAACGGTCTCTCTCTGCTCCCGGCAGCACGACACAAAAGGATAAAAAAAAACTGCACCGGAACGATGCAGTTTTTTCTAAACCTATAAAGATTACATTAATACCTGTTTCTGTCACGGTTGCCGTAACCACCGCCACCACCACGGCTGTTGCTGCGGGGAGGACGATCACCTTCGGTACGCGGACGAGCTACAGAAACGGACAATGTACGTCCATCGTATTCTGCATCGTTAAGTTCTTCAATGGCATGCTGTCCTTCTTCATCGTTGGACATTTCTACAAAACCGTACCCTTTAGAGCGACGGCTATCACGGTCAGTAATAATTTTTGCTGAGGATACTTCACCATACTCCTCAAACAGTTCTTTTAAATCGGCATCAGTAATCTGATAACTTAAGCCAGCTACAAAAATGTTCATGTAAAATAATTAAAATAAAAAAATAAATAATTTTGTGCAGAAGTGCTTAAACGAGAGAGGTTAGGAAATGACTTGACATTGGTGTGAAGTAACTAAATAACGGCCCGCAAAAAATACTTTTGCCCCACAAAGATAGACATAAATTCATTGTGACAAAATATTTTGCGGTTATTTTCACGAAATAATGGGAAAAAAGGGGGAAAAAGGCCTTTTTTTCTTCAAAACCAGTTTTTTCACCCTTCTTTTCCGGCTGTTCCTTCCTGTGATTCAGGAAAATGAGGCAAGGTGAAAGTTGTAAGTTGTAAGCTGTAAGTTGTAAGCTGTAAGATGTAAGCTGTAAGCTGTAAGCTGTAAGCTGTAAGCTGTAAGCTGTAAGCTGTAAGCTTGGAGGTGAAAGCTTGGAGGTGAAAGCTTTGGAAGGGCAGCGGTTTGGGAGTTAGCATTCAGCGGTCAGCGGGGGTTCATTGCACCCCGCTCCGCCTGAGCAGCGCCTCCACGGTGGGCTCCTGTCCGCGGAACCGTTTGTAGAGGACCATCGGATCCTCGGTGTTGCCCCTCTCCAGGATGTGTGTCCGGAAAGCGGCGGCGGTCTTCTTGTCGAAGATACCGTTTTGCCGGAAGAGGGAGAAAGCATCGGCATCCATCACCTCCGCCCATTTATAACTGTAGTAACCGGCAGCGTAACCGCCGGAGAAGATGTGTGAGAACGAAGCGGACAGGCAGGCTTCGGGGACGACTGGCAGCAGCTGTACGCGTGCCATCGCCTCCTGTTCAAACGCGCGGATATCGCCGTCGAACGGATTCTCCAGCGAATGCCAGGCCATGTCGAGATAACCGAAAGAGAGCTGACGCAGCGTGGCGTAGCCGGTGTGGTAGTTGGACGCATCCACAATCTTCTGCAGCAGTGCCTCGGGCATTTTATCGCCCGTCTCGTAATGAAAGGCGAACTTATCAAGGTACGCTTTCTCGGTGAGCCAGTTCTCCATGATATGGGAGGGAAGCTCCACGAAGTCGCGGTAGACGCTCGTACCCGACAGTGTCTCGTAGGTGCTCTTCGCCAGCATCCCGTGGAGGGCGTGGCCGAACTCATGCAGGAAGGTCTCCACCTCATCGAAGGTGAGGAGTGCCGGCGTGGGGACGGTGGGACGGGTGAAGTTCATCACGATGGTGATGTGGGGGCGGCTGTCGGTGCCATCCTTCACGTACTGGCTCTTGAAGGAGGACATCCAAGCGCCGGAGCGCTTGCCATCGCGCGGATGGAAATCGGTATATAATACGGAGAGAAAATCACCGTTCTCATCCAGCACGTCGAACGCCTCCACCTCAGGATGGTATACCTGGATGTCGGGGTTCTTCACGAACTGCAGTCCATAGAGGTCCGTCGCCAGGCCGAAGACACCTTTCTTCACATTCTCCAGCTCAAAGTAGGGACGCGTCATCTCATCGTTCAGCCCGAAACGGTGGTCCTTCAGCTTGTCCGCATAGTAGCTCCAGTCCCACGGCTGTATATCGACAGGCTTCCCCTCCATCTGCCGGGCATATTGTGCCACCTCTTCCACTTCCTTCCTTGCCACGGGAGTGAACGAGTCGGCCAACTGGCCGAGCAGTCCGAAGACAGCACCGGCATTCTTCGCCATCCTGTTCTTCAGTACGTAATCGGCGTAGCTCTGGTATCCCAGCAGCCGGGCAATCTGCAGCCTGAGATTGACGATCTGTTGTACATTATCCTTGTTATCGTAGTCGCCGCCCATCACGCTCCGGGTGTTGTAGGCCCGGTAAAGCTGCTCGCGCAGGTCGCGGCGGGAGGAATATTTCATGAAACCGATATAGCTGGGTGCGGTAAGATCGATCAGCCAGCCCTCTTTTCCTTTGGCCTTCGCCCTGGCGGCAGCTGCTTCGACAAGGCTCTCAGGCAGCCCTGCCACGTCGCCCTTATCGGTGAGCAGCAGCTCGTAGGCGTTGGTCTCGCGCAGGTTGTTCTGGCCGAAATCGAGCGTCGCCTTGCTCAGCGCCATGGAGAGGGCGCGGTAGGTTTCTTTTCCCTCGGGGGTGAGTGTGGCACCGCTGTTCTCGAAGTTTTCGTAGTACTTCTCCGTAAGGCGGATCTGCTCGGGAGTGAGGCCTGCGTTGCTGCGGGCATCGTACACCGCTTTCACCCTCCTGAAAAGGGCCTCATTGAGGTTGATGTTGTTGGCATGTTCCGACAGCTTCGGGCTGAGGCGCTGTGAGAGCTCCATCATCTCGTCGTTGCTCTCGGAGCTGAGCAGGTTGAAGAAGACGCTGCTCACACGGGAGAGCATCTCTCCGGCGTATTCCATCGCTTCAATCGTATTCCGGAAGGTGGGTGTCTGCGGGTTGGCCGCTATCCGGTCAATCTCCGCCTGGTGCGCTGCCATCGCCTTATCAAAAGCGGGTTCGTAGTGTGCTATCCTGATTTCGTTGAAGGGTGCCGTACCATGCGGCGTGGCAAAGGGAGTGAGAAAAGGGTTCTCCTGTGCCGGAGTGGTTGTCATCATCATCACAGAAATAATTGCTAATAGGGTTTTCTTCATAAATAATTTCGTTACATTTGCGGGAAACATAAGGAGAGCAAAGATACATTTTTTTTGCCATTCCCAACAAATGACTGTGAGCGGATCGGGAAAAACGGAAATCCGGCGAAACATGAAAGCAGACCCAAATGAAGCGTTTACGCGGTTTAGCCGATAGCGGTTTATGTGAAGCCGATAGCGGTTTACAGAACGCTGACTGCTGACTGCTGATCGCTGATCGCTGAACGCTGAACGACGAAATCTATATATATTAAACGAATAAAACATGGCAACAACGGACAAGACAAGTGAGAAAGTGAAGACGACCAGATCGGCTAAAACGACCAAAGCGACCGGCACGGTAAAGAGCAAAGTCGTCGCTGTGGGAGCCAAGAAGAACTTTATCCTGGACACCAACGTGATCCTGCACGATTTCAACTGCCTCGACAACTTCGAGGAGAATGATATCTATATCCCGTTTGTGGTGCTGGAGGAGCTGGATAAGTTCAAGAAAGGGAGCGATCAGATCAATTTCAACGCCCGTGCCTTTGTACGCGAGCTGGACCTGATCACCGATGACGACCTATTTACCAACGGTGCGGACCTGGGTGTGGGTAAGGGAAAGCTCTACATCGTGAACGCATCGCGCGACAACAGCAGGATCAACGACGCTTTTCCCGAGAAGATACCCGATAACCGCATCCTCACCGTGGTGGCTGATGTGGCAGCGAAGCATCCCGAGATGAAGACCATCCTGGTGTCGAAGGATATCAACCTGCGTATGAAAGCCCGCTCACTGGGCATACTGGCGGAAGATTACATCAACGACAAGGTAACCAACATCGATATCTTTGATCAGGGCGAAGTGACGCTGGATAACATGAACCCCGACCTGATCGACAAGGTTTATGCCCAGCCGGCAGGGGTCGATTTCGAAGAGTTCAACTTCGAGCTACAGCCCGATCCCAACCAGTGCTTTATCCTCAAGAGCGAACGCAACAGTGTGCTGGCCCGCTATAACCCTTTTACAAGGAAGATCACCAAGGTGAACAAGGACACCAGCTTCGGCATTCAGCCCCGTAATGCGGAGCAGGCTTTCGCCCTCGAGATACTGAACGACCCGGAGGTTAAGCTGGTGGGGCTCACCGGAAAAGCCGGCACGGGTAAGACGCTGCTGGCCCTCGCCTCGGCACTCAGGCAACATAAGATATACAGCCAGATCCTGCTGGCCCGCCCCATCGTCTCCCTCTCCAACAAGGACCTGGGATACCTGCCGGGCGATGAGAAACAGAAGATTGCTCCCTACATGCAGCCGCTGTTCGACAACCTCAATGTGATCAAATCGAACCTGGGACAGAACAGTCCCGATGTGCGGGTGATCGACGAGCTGCAGAAATCGGGACAGCTGGAGATTGAGGCGCTGGCATTCATCCGCGGGAGGAGCCTCACGGAGACCTTCTGCATCGTGGATGAGGCGCAGAACCTGACCCCCCACGAGGTGAAGACCATCATCACCCGCGCAGGGGAAAACACCAAGATGGTGTTCACGGGCGACCTGCAGCAGATTGACTCGCCCTACCTCGACACACAGTCGAACGGCCTGGCTTACATGATCGATAAGATGCGGGGGCAGAACCTCTTCGGGCATGTGAACCTGGTGAAGGGTGAACGCAGTGAGCTCTCCGAACTGGCCAGTAATTTGCTGTAAGCTGATTGCTGACCGCTGAAAGCTAAACACCCAAACCGCTGAAAGCAACATCAGCCCGGCTAAAAAGCTGATAGCTGATAGCTGACACCCGAACCGCTGTCCATTTAAAGCTTTCACCTAAAAAGCTGACAGCTGAAAGCTGATAGCTGATAGCTTTTTCATTATCTTTGCATCTCAAAAAAGAAGAACGATGCAAAAACCTTCCATACCCAAGGGTACACGTGACTTTTCGCCCGAAGAGATGGCGAAGCGCAACTATATTTTCGATACCATCAAAGCGGTTTACCGCCTCTATGGCTTCCGACAGATTGAGACACCGGCGATGGAGAACCTCTCCACGCTGATGGGCAAGTATGGCGAGGAGGGCGACAAGCTGCTCTTCAAGATCCTGAACTCGGGCCATTTTCTCGGCGACATGAGCAGGGAGGATATAGAAGAGGGCAACTCGGTGAAGACGGCCAACAAGATATCGGAGAAGGGGTTGCGTTACGACCTCACCGTCCCCTTTGCCCGTTATGTGGTGATGCACCGCAATGAGATCACCTTCCCCTTCAAACGTTTCCAGATACAGCCGGTATGGCGGGCGGACCGCCCCCAGAAGGGCCGCTACCGCGAGTTCTTCCAGTGCGATGCCGACATCGTGGGATCGGACGCGCTGCTCAACGAGGTGGAGCTGGTGCAGATCATGGATGAGGTGTTCAGTCGACTGGGCATCCGTGTTTCGGTGAAGCTGAACAACCGCAAGATCCTCTCCGGCATCGCCGGGATCATCGGCGCGGCAGACAAGATCACCGATATCACCGTGGCCATCGACAAGCTGGACAAGATAGGGCTGGAGAAGGTGAACGAGGAGCTGGCAGCCAAGGGTATCAC
>Ga0209347_1003345_pt1 | contig 18921 bp, 17 predicted proteins | sample AutmiccommuBRH23_FD_187382 | JGI IMG/M metagenome (GOLD analysis project Ga0209347, IMG submission 187382) | Deep subsurface microbial communities from Mt. Terri, Switzerland - Autotrophic microbial communities BRH/23 (SPAdes) (version 2) | ecosystem: Environmental > Aquatic > Deep subsurface >...
GGGCGGCGAACAGGAAAAGCGAATCGAGATGGAAGAAATACATGTCCAATTCGGCGTAACCCCGCAGACGCGCCCAGTCCTGCCGTGACAAGAGCGTGAAATCCCCGCAGGCGTTGGTGAACAATTTCGCGTGTCCCAGTTGCGCCTCGGTTGCACCGGGACAATAGACGAGGTGCTTGGACCCGTCGCGTACGTTGAGTGAATGATCCCTGTGGTGCACGCGAATCGCATGGTTCCGGCAGTACTCCAGGACCGTATCGAGGGGCATCTCGGCCGTCAGGTGATTGTCCACATCGTGGCGCACGCTGCGATAGAACCGGCCGGATTCGAGGTCCTGCCTCGCCAGGCGGGCGAACAACGGATCGGACAAGACGATATCCACATTTGTGGCCAGGACGAAGCGTCCCCTCGCCCGGCGGATACCCACGTTCTTGGCCATCATCTGGTACACCGGCAGAGCGTCGGCATGTCGATAGCGGGCGTGTACTGCCGCCGGGACATCGAGGATACGTACCGAACAGAAAGGATGGTACGAGGGAAAACTCAACACGTCCTTCAACCTGGGGCGGTCGGCAGGCGGGTTCCATTCCACCAGAACCAATTCGGTCGGCAGACGGTGCTTCTGGGCCTGGGCCGCCAGGCAGTTGACGAAGAGCTGCATCCGCAGTTTGAGATTGCCGCCGTGATCGTCGTTTCTCGTGGCGGCGACGACGCTCAGGTACGGGGCGTCGGAAGAATCGTCCCATGCCGCCGTCGAGTCCGACAAGGACTGTTCCCGAGCGATTCCGGCCCCCTCCTCTGCGGGCAAGGAGTCCTTGACGGCGTCGCATCGCCCCTCGGCGGTCCGGACGGGTTTCCCCGCAGAACGACGCCCTTCGAGCCGCTGGATCAGGTGGGGCAGGTGGAGGTTGGATGGATCATGTGCAAAGGCATTCTCCACAAACCGTTCGTATCTCTCGGATGCCCCTTCGATGCCGAACACGCTGTTGGCCGCCCAGACGTAATTGCCGGCAATCGCCTGGTTGACCGTGACGTTGGAATCCCGCAGGATCCGGTTCTCTCGGAACAGGTCCGCCATCGCACGAGATCGTTCGCTCATCAGCCGATCGTACAGTACCGCGGTGGACGTGCTGGAATTCGCGTGTCTTCCGAAATGGCTCAAATCATGGGGGACGTACAGGATCCGCCCCACATTGGCCATTCGGATCCAGAATTCGAACTCCCCCATGTTGTAGCGCCAGGGATGATCGTGTATCCCCGCCCGCTCCACGTGCTCCCGGGAGAAGAACGATGCGCAGAATGGGGGAACCAGGGTTTGGCAAACGTATGCCTCGATGGAAAACGGATGCCTGGAGATGAATGGACCGCTCTTGTCGCCCTTCTCATCGACAATCCAGTAATCGCCATAGATGGCCGCAACATCCGGATTCTCCCGAAGAGAGCCCAGGGCCTTTTCAAGCGCATTCGGCACCAGTTGCTCATCCGACAGGCAGGAGCCGATGTACGTCCCGCGGCATCTTTTGAGCACGCGATAGAACCCTTCCTCCCCGCACGAATCGGGGGCCGACAGAAACAGGATGCGCGGGTCCCGGTACTCCGCGACGATTTGGGCGGTGGTATCCGTGGACGCGCCGTCCTGGATCACATACTCGAAGTCACCGAACGTCTGGCCAAGAACGCTCTCGATGGATCGGCGAAACGTGGCCTCGCGGCTGGTCACGTTCTTGATGACGGAGAAAATGGAGAACATCGGTGTCTTCTGCTCGATTGGCATCGCGTGATAACCCCACACAACTCAGATTCGGATTCAATTCTCCTCAGGACGGTCAATTCGCGTAGAAGACGATGTGCGAGGCGAGGTTCTCGAACCGCACGGGCACCAACAGGAGATGTTGGAGAGCCTCTTTGACCCGAGCCTGTCTCTCGGGCGGAACGAAGAAGAGAAAGAACCCCCCGCCTCCGGCGCCGCACAGTTTTCCGCCCATCGCGCCGGACCCCATGGCCGCTTCGTAGATCTCATCGATTTTGCTGTTGGAAATGAGGTTGGTAAGCCCCCGCTTCAACATCCAGGATTCGTGCAGGAGCCGGCCGAACTCGCGATAGCCGCGGATCGGGCCCCGCAGGATCTCCATCGCCTCCCCGACCATCTCGCGCATCCGTCCGAGTTCACTGAGCTTCTCGTGCGTGCTGCGGATCTGTTCGGTGGCAATCTCAGAGGAATATCGCGAAAAGCCCGTGAAATAGAAGAGCAGGTGATCCTGGAGATAGCTGAGCTTCTCCGGGGCCAGGACGACCGGTTGGACGAAGATATCATCGTTTCTTCCCCCGAACTCGATGTGGTTGAAGCCTCCGAACGCCGCGGCGGTCTGATCCTGCGAGCCCACGCTCTCGCCGATGATGTCCTGCTCGATGTGGATGGCTTCGAACGCCAGCCGCCGCTTGGTGACCATCTCCCCTTTCAACGCGTGCAGCGCCTGGAGCAGTCCCACCGTGAAAGACGAGCTCGAGCCAATCCCGGACATGGCGGGGATGTCGCTGGTGTGCACGATCTCGATCCCGTAGTCGATGCCGGACAACCGCAGGCACTCGCGGACCGAAGGGTGCTCGATCTCATCGATCGTGTTGGCCAGTTCGCTCCTGGAGTAGCGAACCCGGTACTTGTAGTCGAAGAAGGGAGGGAGGTATCGACAGGTGATATAGCAGTACTGATTGATCGTCGTGCTCAGGACTTCCCCCCCATGCTCCCGGTAGTAGGCCGGATAGTCCGAACCACCGCCGAAGAATGAGACCCGAAACGGAGTGCGGGTGATGATCATGGGATGTCCCTGGGGGACGCTGCAACTGGCGGTGGGTTCGTCTGCGCCGCTGCGGCCATGGTGAAGCTCCGCAAGAACACCGCTCTTGGCGGCCCGACGCGTGATCTCAGAATCACGCAGGGAGTTTCTGGAGGGGTGGGCAACGATCATAGGGTGCTCCTGTACCAGTCCAGGGTCTTGCGCAGACCGGTCTCGATAGGGGTTGTTGCCTCGAAGTCGAGCAGACGCTTCGCCCTGGACGGATCGATGAGGCGTTTGGGAATCATGGTGGGCTTGCTGGTGTCGTACTCGATCCGGGCGCCGGCATAGCCGTCGAGTTCCAGAATCCGGGCCAGGACGTCGCGCAGGCAGTGCTCGCGACCGCTGGCCAGATTGATCGGTCCGAAGCCATCGAGCTTTTCCATCGCCAGCAGCATGCCCTCGACGAAGTCCTCCACGTAAAGGAGGTCTTTGATGTCGCGACCGTCCCCCCACACCTCGATCGGGTCGTGGCGTTCCACCACGCGGCGGATCAAGGCGGGCAGGACGTGGCTGGTCTCCCACTCGAAATCGTCGTAAGGGCCGTAGAGATTGGCCGGACGGACGACGACCGTGGCCATGGGGTTCTTGATCTTCGTCGAGTACATCTCGCACGCCGCCTCGCAGAACCGCTTGAGCCAGCCGGCAACGAAGTACTTCGAGTAGAACTCGCCCGTCACGTCCTCTTCCGTCACGGGATAATCGGTAACCGGATAGACGGTGCTGCTGCTGATGAAGAGCGTCTTCTTCACGCGGGCCTCATAGGCCGCTTCCAGCATCAGCACGCTCATCATGACGTTGGGAGTCAGCAGGAACAGGGGTTTGCCTTCGATCATCCCCGCCCCTGCGGTTACGGCGGCGCACAGGAAGACATAGTCGACGCCCTGGCACACGCGGGCACAGTCCTCGGGCCGGGTCAAGTCACACCGGAGGTATTCGATCCGGTCATCCACGATCACGGCGTCCTTCGCGTGCAGCGTGGCACGGACGTTGGCGCCGAGGTCCAGCAGGCGGCGAACCAGATTCGCCCCGACGAAACCGGCTCCGCCGGTGACAAGCACTTTCTTTCCTCTGAACATGGACCCTCGCAAGCGTTCTACTGAACAAAATGTCCGACTTCATCTCTCCTGGAGACCCTCGGTTGTTTCACCGGCCACCAGATGCCCAACGCCGGATCGTTCCAGGTCAAGGTGAACTGGCCTGCCGGGTTGTAGTACGTGCTCTGCTTGTAGTGAAAGACCGCCCGATCGCTGAGCACCAAGTGGCCGTTGCCGAATCCCGGCGGAACCAGCACTTGATGACGGTTGCAGTCCGACAGGACAAAGGACTGCCATTGCCCGAACTGATCCGACGGCTTGTCCCAGTTCACCACCACAAGATAGAACCTGCCCGAGAGGCAACTGATCAGCTTCCAGGTCTCCCGGTCCCCGTGGATGCCCCGGAGCACGTCCTTTTCCGACACCGAAATATCGTCCTGAACGAACGCCACGTCGATGCCGTGGTCGCGGTACATCTGTTCGTTGTAGGTTTCGACGTAGAATCCGCGATGGTCCTCGAAGACCTCGGGTTTGATCAGCCTGACCCCGCTGAGTTTCGTTTCCTCGACGACAATCATTTCACACCCATAGCAGTCATTTCGTTTTCATGTGGAGGAGCCTTGGCGACAGGAGTCCCGCCGTGTCGCTCCCCGGGGCTTCGCGGCAGAGCCGCATCCCTGCGCCAGTGCAGATTGAAGATCTTGTTCTCGATGGAGTATTGGTAGAAGCGGCGCCGAATCCCAACGAACCACCGATTGGGCGGCACGATCTTGATCATCTGAACAGCGAGCCAGTGCAGCGGAAAAGGCAGCTTGACGATGACGGCTCCCAAGAGAAAGATATTGTACCGGATTTTCTTCTCCCGGTCGGAGAAACCCTTGAGCGTCGACATGCCGCTGCACCCGGCCAGGTCCCCCGCATGATCTTGCGGATCGATCAGTCCTCGTTCGACGCTGTAGTCGTAGAGGGTCGTGCCTTTCACGGGCACGGTGGTGGAATAGGCGGCATAGGTGACCTTGCTCTTCCTGTTCAATGCGATGGTGGCCAGATCGTCTTGCAGCGTCGAATCCGGCGCCGCCAGCATGTAGTTGACCCACGTGTTGATGCCGTGACGATTGATCAGCCTCAACTGTTGGACGATATCCACCTTCTTCATCCTGCGGCCCAGCACCGTCTCGCGCACGAATTCCGATGTGCTGTCCACCGAGAGGTGAACCGAATAGCAGCCCGCCTGCTTGAGCAGGCTGAGCAACTCGGAATCCACACGGTCGAAACGCAGGTAGCAGTTGAATGGGACGCCGACCCGCCTGGCATACTGCTCGGCGAATTCCCTCAGCCAGTCATCGGCCTGCATGGCGAACAGATCGTCCCCGAACTTGACGAAGTCCGTCCGGTAGCGGCTCTGCACGTACTCGATCTCGCGAATGACCCTCTCGACCGAGAACCGTCGAACGATCTGTCCCTTGCCCCGGTACAGCTTCTTGTAGTAGTTGTTGCAGCAGTAGCTGCAACTGAAAGGGCAACCCCGAGTCGCGTAGAATGTCTTCTTCGGCGTGTCTTTGAGAAACGTGCCGGCCAATGTGATGTCACGATCCGGAAACGGCAATTCATCGAGGCAATCCACCAGAGAGCGAACCTCGTTGCCCCCCTTGGCGGTAACGAGATTGGCCACGTCGTCGAAGGACCGCCCCTGCTCCACTCGCGTCAGGAAGTCGCGGAAAGGCAGTTCGCCCTCCCCCACGCAGAACGCGTCCACGCCGGCCTGGTGGAAGGTCTCCGGGCTGAATGTCGGGTGGGGCCCGCCCATGATCGAGACAAACGGGAACGTATCCCGAGCGGCCCGATGGGCGGCGCACAGGGCCTCGAAGCTCACCACGTTGGCCGAGTAGGCCACCACGTCCGGGCGGCAGACGCCGATCTTCTCCGTCAAATCCGTCTGATCGAGGACGCACAGATCCGTGTCCCAGCCGGCCTGCCTCGCCACCGCCGACAGGTAGGGGATCGCAATGTGATCCGCAAAATCGATCTCCTTGATGACGAAGAGGGCTTTCATTCACTTCTCCCGTGCCGCGACCGCTGCGGCGCGCCCGACCGAGGCTGTCTGCAGGAAATAGTTCTTCTTGCTCTTGTGCTCATCCTCATGTTCAACGTACCAGGCCCAGGTCTCTTTCAAACCGTCCAGCAACGAGGTCGACGGGTCGTAACCGATCCGTTCCCGGGCGAGGGATATGTCCATCACGCGTTTGGGATACCCTGTGGGTTTGCTCGCGTCGAACTCATAGCGGAAATCCAGAAACGCGTTCAACGTCTCGATCAGTTCGCGAATGGTGCATTCCCGCCCGCTGCCCAGATTCACGAAACCGGCATTCGTGCCGTGATGAAGCGCCAGGACGACGCCTTCGGCCACATCCCGGCTGTACGCGAAGTCACGAATGGCCGAGCCGTCTCCCCACACCACCAGCGGGTCCTCCCCCCGGCGAATGCGATGCATCAGCGAGGGGATGACCATGGCGTTCTCCGGATCGAAATTGTCGCCGGGACCATACACGTTGCTCGGCCTGACGACGGCAAAGCTCTCCAGCCCGTATTGCGTGTGGTAGGCCTGGACCTGCAACTCGGCCACCCGTTTGGCCCATCCGGCGAAATCCATCGGCAGGCTGTCCAGCCGGTAATCGGACTCCCGGAAGATATCCGTGCTGGCGTAAGCCCCGATAGAGCTGGTATAGACCACTCGGGGCACCTCGTTGACCAGGCACGCTTCGAGAACATTGGTGTTCATCATCAGGGTCGGAACGAAGTGCGTGGCGACCATGCTGGTCGAGACGGCCGCCGACCCCTTGATCCCCGCCAGATGGCAGACGCAATCCATCTCGCGTGTAACCTCTTTGCAGAACTCGAAGCGCGTCAGGTCTCCCAGAACATGCTCCGCCCGGTTCTCCACGACGACTCGATCCAGCGATACGATCCGCACCCGGGCGCCGGCGTCGCACAGGATCTTCACGACCTGCCGTCCGATCAACCCGGTGCCTCCGGTCACCAGGATGGATCGACCGTCAAACTTCTTCAGAATGTGTTCTTGTATCACTTTGCAGGCTCCACGATAGAACATCAAACGACGCAGTACGCCGAGGGGGCGAAAGCCCACGGAATCGACTTGAGCTTCAATTGGTGCTTCTTGAGGAACTGGTCCACCGCGATGGTCTCCCCGGGCCATTCGGGAAAGCCATATTCATCGAAGCAAAGGATGCCTCCGGGCACCATGTAATCGCGGATGGACTGAAGAACGACATCCGTGGGTTTGAAGATGTCCATGTCCAGAAGAACGAAGCGAAATCGAACCCCCGGATTGTCTTCGAGGAACTTCGGGAACGTCTCCGAGACGTCGCCCTTGACGATGTGCAGGCGTTCGCCGATTGCCGAGTTCTCCTTCTTGAACCGCTCGAAATCCGCCAGAAACAGGGCGGGGTTCTGCGCAAAGCCGCCGACCTTGCGCTGCGAGGCGGTGAGAGCCGTGTCATCTTTCCGGTCCAGCTCGACGATGCCCTCGAACGTATCGAACCCGTAAAGATGGTGCGAGCAACTGTCGTATCGTTCGAAACTGGGACGATTGAAGATCTCCAGGAGCCGTGCCAGGAGGAAATAGGTGGAGCCGTTGAAGACTCCGAATTCAGCCACGGAACCCGGGAGCTCGCAGGTCTTCCTGTACAGCTCATAAATGGCCAAATGCCTCTCGATGTGGGACCGCCAGAGGTGGCCGGCGTACTTGGAGACCTCGAAAAAGAAGTCCCTCTCCATGCCCTTTTCGTCTATGATGCGGATCTTGTCATTCATTTCGTAACTCATTTCCACCAAGTCAGTTCCGGGGCAAGGATACGGCTACTCCACCACGAAGTACGACACCCGGGAGGCATATCGATAGCGTTTGAGCCGCACGTTTCGAAGGCCGAAGACCTCCATCAGAGCCGTGGTTTCCCCGGGCGAATCGGGATCGTTGAGCTCGTCGAAGGCAAGCACGCTGCCCTTCACGAGGCGGTCTTTGATCGCTTCGAGGCACTTCTTCGTCGGTTCGTAGATGTCGAAATCGAAGAAAGCCAGTGCGATAATCGTCTCCGGGCGCTCGCGCAGATATCGATCGATTTCCACCGTCGCATCGCCCTTCCTAATTTCGAACTTGCAGATATGCGACAGCGGGTTGTCGCTCTCCTGGAACCGCAGGACCTGTTCGAGGTATCTCTCATAGTCCTCGGTCGTGGCCAGTCCGCCCTCTCGAATCACGTTGCAGCCGAGGTTGTCCTTCTCCGTCAGGGCGGGAAAGCCGGTGAACGTGTCGAAGCCGACGATCCTGCGATGGCGATTGAAGGGCTCGTAAATCCCCCGCAGGGCCGCGAACAGGGAAGTATTCTGGCCCCATCGCGTGCCGAACTCCATGACCACTCCCATGACGTCCACGATCTGCCGATAGATGTGGTCCATGAAGAGAATCCGAGAGAGGTTCTTCGAGTTCAGGAACAGGCCGAGGTTGTTCAGAATATCCGCGTCGGGGATGGGGCAATCTCGAAAATGGCGGACAAATCCCGTGCGGACGTCCGCCTCCTGCGAACTGGAATACAACTCCTGCCGATCGATCTGATCTATCATGAACGTCCTTCCTGTCACACCGGCTGCCTGATGAGGGCCGGGACTGGTTCCTCAACGCCAAAGGCCTGGACCCACGCCCAATAGCGGAGCTTGCCCTCGACCAGGTCGAATTCATGGGGGTCCTCCACGGAAGGGACCACCCGAATGGGTTTGATCGCTTCGCCGGCAGCGATGTCGCGGGCCAGCTCGTCCGGACCGGGGACGAAGCTCTCCAGACCCTTCTTGTCGACGCGGATTCTGCACGCGGGGATTGCCCACGGCTCAGGCGTAAACGCATTGTCGATTGCCGCCAGATCCTCCTCGTCCAGGGAGAAATCGAGAGCCGTCGCATTCTGTCTCAGGTGGAGCGGATCGCTCGCCTTGGGAATCGGCAACACGCCCTGGATCGCCGCCAGCCAATTCAGAATCACCTGGGGCGCCGTTCGCCCATGCTTGTCGCCGATGTCGGCCAGCACCTTCGCCGATCCTGCACCCTTCAAGGACTTGCCCTGGTCCAGCGGGCTGTACGCGATTACTGCGATGCCGGTCCGCCGGCAGTACGGCAGCAGATGGCTTTCAATGGTCCGATCGAACAGGTTGTACTCAGTCTGCAAAGCCGTCACAGGACATCCGCCATGGGACCGCGCCTCGGCCAGACTTCTGCAACCGAAGTTGCTCAGCCCGACGAAACGGACCTTGCCCTGTTCAACCAGCCTGCCCATGGCCCCGAGCGTCTCTTCGATGGGAATCGAAGGGTTGGGCCAGTGGATCTGATAGAGATCGATGCAGTCGGTGGCCAGACGTTCGAGGCTTCTCTCCGCGGCACAAATGACGTCTTCAGGCCGGAGATTCTCCGGCGAGACCTTTGTGGCAAGGAACGCCTCCGACCGCCGACCCCGGACCGCCCTGCCGACAAGGCGCTCCGTATGCCCGGCTCCGTAGGCTTCGGCCGTATCGATGAAGGTCAGGCCCAGGTCGAGACCCATTCTGATCGTATCGACGTGTCGATCGTCATCGCCGGTGTCGGCAATGAAACGCCCGCCAAGTCCCCAGGTGCCCTGGCCGATTGCCGATACGAGAGGACCGTCCTGTCCGAGTCGGGTCTGGATCATTCGGAAACCTCGCTCGATGCGAATTGTCGTTCCGGCCGGACAATGTCCGGCGACGGAGCGGCAAAACCGGACGCGTTTTCATCCACCAGTTGGAGAACGGTTTCGACGACTCCCTCCAGATCGAGCCCCTCCAGAGCGCGCATGCTCTCCCGATCTCCGATCTCGCAGCGGTACGTGTCTCGGATGCCAATCCGTTTGACGGTCGCCGCAAGTCCGTGCTCCGCCACGATCTCGCAGACCAGGCTTCCCAGACCGCCGACAACCGTGTTCTCTTCCATCGTCACGATCCGGCGGCTCCTGGCCAGCACGTGCTGCAGCAGTTGCACATTGAGCGGCTTGATGCGGTACAGATCGACGACGGCTGCATCGATTCCCTTTTCCACCAGCCGAGCGGCAGCCCGAGTCGCCTGGGGAACCATGACGCCGGTGGCCACGAGGGTTACGTCGCGGCCGGGTTTGAGTACCGTCAAACCCTCGGAAAAATCCGCGTCCGGGGCATACAGGGAATCGAAAGGTCCCTTGTCCATATAGATGTAGGTCGGCCCCTCGGCCTGATATGCGGACCGCACCGCGGCGGCGATGATGGAGTAATCCGACGGCGACCATACCGTCAGCCCGGGCAGGGTCCGCACGAGCGACAGAATGTCGGTCATGTGATGAGTGGGACCATCCTTCGGATATACATACCCCGTGCCCATCCCGATGACAGTCACTGGCAGTTCCATGCAACAGATGTCGATCTTGAGCTGCTCGAAGCAACGCAGAGTCACGAAATTGGAGATGCCAAAGACGAAGACCCGTTTGCCGCTCATGGCCAGACCGGCCGCGGCGCTCATGACATTCTGTTCGGCGATCCCCACGTTGAAGAACTGGCCGGGCAACTGCTCGCGGAACCGTTTGAACGCGAAGGCGCCGGTGTCGACCGTCAGCAGGACAACGTCCCTGTCGCGAGAGGCAATGTCGAACAGTTCTTCGAAGCAAGCGTCTCTCGCTTCCGTGTAGGCCCTGGTCATGCCAGTATCCTCCTTGCGATGTCGATTTCATCTCCCTTGGGCAACGTGTGGTGGGCCCGGGGCGTATTCTCCAACGTCGGCAGTCCCTTGCCCTTGACGGTATTGGCCACGACCATGAGCGGCCGATGCGATTGGCGAGTTCTGCTGTCCCCCAGGGCATTGAAGATCTCGTCGAAGTTGTGCCCATCGATGGACCGGACTTCCCAGCCGAAGGCGGCCCATTTGTCCTCCACCGGGTCCAGACCCGCCGAGTCCTCGGTGAAATCCTCCGAGCCAAGCCGGTTGCGGTCCAGGATGGCCACCAGGTTGCCGAGCCGGTGCTGGCTGGCGAACATGGCCGCCTCCCAGACGGACCCTTCCTGCGATTCTCCGTCCCCCAGAATGCAAAACACCCGGTAGTCCCGGCCGGACATCGATGCGCCCCAGGCCAGGCCCGAGGCCACGCCCAGACCGTGACCGAGGGAGCCGGAGATGATTTCGGCGCCGGGGACCATTTTGTCGCAGTGATTTCCCAGGCGGCTGCCCCGCCGGCAGAAGGAATCCAGTTCCGCCCCGGGGAAATAGCCGCGGTCGGCCAAAATGACATACAGTGTGCCGTTGGCGTGCCCTTTGCTCAGGATGAGGCGGTCACGGTCGTCCCAGGTGGGGTTGGCGGGATCATGCCGCAGGATGTCGCCGTAGTAGAGGGCGATGAGGATATCAGTGCAGGAAAAGGAGCCACCCAGGTGGCCGGCGCCGGCGTTGAGGGCCATGTCCAAGGCTCTCAGCCGCACCTGTCTGGAAATCGCTTCAAATCGTTCCATGTCCATAATAGCGCTTTCGTCGGAACCGCCCGTCATTCCACCACCGCGAATGAAACCCGGGACGTCATTGGAAATCTCTCAAAACGAAGGGAGCCGAGACCGAATACCTCCCGGACGGCGACGGTTTCGCCGGGGAAGATATCATCGCACAACTCGTCGAACACCAGGACGCTCCCTTTGGCCAGATGGGGCTTCAGTGCCTCCAACGCGGCCTTCGTCGGGGCATAGATATCGAAATCGAGAATCGCCAGGGAAACGATCGTCTCCGGATGACGCTCGAAATACCGCGGCACCGTCACGGCGGCATCCCCCTTGACCAGCTCGAACCGCCGGATGTGATTCATCGGATTGAGTTGTTCCTGGATCGTGAGGATCTGCATCAGGCTTTCTTCATAGTCCTCCGAGACAGCGAAAGCCCCATCCTGGCACCGGCATTTCTCGCCGTCTTTCTCGCTCAAACCGACAAACCCCTCGAACGTGTCGAACCCGACGATCCTGCGGTGTCGGTTGAACGGCTCCAGGATGCCGCGAAGAGCCGACAGGATCGACAACGTCTGTCCCCATCGCACCCCGAACTCCATGATGATGCCGTGAGTGCAGACAATCCTCTGATAGATCTCGTAGAAGAACAGGAGCCTGGAGAAGTTCTTGGACGTCAGAAACAGCCCGAGATTGGCCAGCAATTCATCATCCGGCACCGGGGTCGATTTCAACTGCTCCACCAGCATCGCCTGTGCGGCCTTCTCGTCCATGCTGGAAAGGACGATTGCGTCGTATCGGTTGCCGGAGGGGCCATCGCATTGTGTGGCGGTTCTCATAGCCGTTGCCTCATCGCGACAGGCACTTGCACCCCTGGCCGATTCGTTCCCGCCAGTAGTTCAGCAAGTCCTGCATGGTTTTCTCAAAAGGAATCTCGGGTTCCCAGCCCGTGTGCTGGCGGAATTTGGCCGTGTCGGGCACCTGCAAATCGGCATCCAACGGTCGCAGCCGAACGGGGTCCATCTCGACCCGTATCTCGCTCGCTCGCGGGGACAGCGAAATCAGATGCCGAAGCATATCGCCGACGGTGCAGTGAAAGACTCCGCCGATGTTGTAGTACGCACCAGGAATCGGATCGACAGTGACCAGCAGGTAATACGCTCGCACGGCGTCGCGCACGTCCGACCAGGTTCGCAGGGATTCCAGATTGCCTGTCTTGACCACGGGCGGGAGCGTCCCCTCTTCGATCATGGCGATCTGCTTGGCAAACGTCGATTCGGCGAACACGTCGCCCCGCCGGGGCCCGGTGTGAGTGAACATCCGCGTGGTCAGGACCTTCATGTTGTACGCCTCGGCGTAGAACCGCCCGACGAGATCCGTGCCCGCCTTGGAAATGGCATAGGGCGAGGCCGGATGGAAGGCGCATTCCTCATGGATCGGAAGCTTCTCCCGACTGACCCGCCCGAAGACCTCCGAGGACGCGCACACGTGGATGACCGGCTCGATGTCCCCGCAATGGCGAATCGCCTCCAAGAGGCGCGTCGTGCCCAGGATGTTCGTGTCGAGGGTGGCGATCGGCGAGGTGAAACTCGTCGTGGGATAGCTCTGGGCCGCCAGGTGGAACACGTAGTCCGGCCGGCTCTGCTCGACGGTCCCCTGCAGCGAGATGGAATCGCAGAGATCTCCGTACACGAAATGCAGCCGATCCCCTCGATTGGCCCGGTCCAGGAGATGCGAGACATTGTCCAGCGGGCTGCGCCAGCGGCACATGCCATAGATCTCCCAATCCGTGTTCTCCACCAGGTAGTCCGCCAGATGGGAGCCGACCATGCCGGTAATTCCGGTGATCAGCACCCTGGCTCGCTCATTCTTCATCACGCTTGCACCTCCTGTGTCAGGAACTCTTCAGCGGCAGCGTAGGAATCGGGCGTGCCGATGTCCAGATGCGCTCCCGCCGCCGCAACGCCATAGAGCCCGTTTCCAATCCAACCCGGAAAGACATCCGTTTCGAGGGAGAACGGGCGGCGATTCCCAAGGGTCTCTACGGCATCGCGGTCGATCAGATACACCCCTGCACTGACCAGCCCGGGCCCCGAGGCCGCAGCCTTCTCCACGAACGATCGGACCTTTCCATCCGGGCCCAAGACGACCGATCCGTAGCGGCGGCAATCCTGCGCCTCGGCGAGCCAGAGGGTCGCCTTGGCATCCTTCTCGTCGTGGGCATGCACCAGCGACGGGAGATCGAACCGGCAAAAGGAATCCCCGTTAAGCACCAAAAAGCGTCGCCCTTCGATCCGAGGCAGTGCATGCCGGACCGCCCCGCCGGTCCCCAACGGGAATGGATCGCGGGAGTACGCCAACTCCATCCCCCACGCATGCCCGTCCCCGAGGCATTCTTCAATCGACTCCGCAAGATAGCCCGTACACAGGACGACCCGCCGGACCCTCTGAGCGTGGAGCGACGACAGCAGCCATGCGACGAAGGGACGCCCCGCGACCTCGGCCATCGGTTTGGGCCGGTCGCTCACGACGCTTCGCAGGCGCGTGCCTTTGCCGCCGACCAGAATCATGGCTTGCAGGTTGTCTCGGGAGTTCGTCATCACGCACAACTCACTGACTGCGAATCCGGACGGGCCTCGACACACAGGTGCCAGCCCAGCTTTCGCTCCAACCATCGAAACACGCTCTTCGGCAGAGCACGGAAGTACCACACCTTGCGGTATTCATATCGCTTGTACTCCGGGATCCGGTACGAGAAGATATGGTCGATCCGCATGGCCTCCACGCGGAATCCCTGCAGCAACTCCCGCACGCTCTTGCGGGAATATGAATAGGTCACCGGGCAGCCCGTCTGGGCCTCGGAATGGCGGGCGACAAGCTCGTCCAGTTTCCAGAACGCCCCCATGCCATGCCTCAGCAGAATCCAAAGGACCTTGTACGAGTAGCGATGGTACACCATCATCTTGAGCACACTCTCGGGCCCGGTGTACTTGCGTATCTCCTGCACGACGTTCTGCGGACGCGGCGTGTGGTGCACCACGCCGAAAGAATACACCAGATCGTATGCCTCGATGGGCACGGTTTCCGACAGGCGCTCCGCGTCGGCCTGGTAGAATGTGATGCGATCCTCCACGCCAAAGACGGCGGCGCGCTCCCTGGCGACCGCCAGAGACTCTTCCGAGAGGTCCACGGCCGTCACCCGGGCCCCTGCGCGGGCAAAACGCATCGTGTCGGTCCCGATGCCGCAGCCGATCTCCAGGACCTTCTTGCCGTTCCACCGCTCGAACTCGGCGAACGCAGGAATGTGCGGCTCGACGAAGTACTTCCGCGCTTCGACCTCGTCGAAGTACTCGCGGGTGCCCACCTGCTTAGGTGAGTGCCGGATGTTGCACGGTCGGGCGTTCCAGTACCGGCGCACGTCGTCGGTCGTTCTGGTGCAAAATGTCTGCGCGAGAGTCATACGCAATCCTTCCTGAAGACTGTCCGGCGGTCCCGAACGCCTGGTACGTGAACTTCCTGAACGGGATATCCCGGTAGATGCGCCAGCAGTCGATCAAAAGCGGCGAAGGACCCGCCTGGTCTTCCAACCGCTCGATGTCCAAGTGACTGAATTCGGGCCAAGGCGTCAGCATGACCGCGACGGAGGCGCCCGCCACCGCGTCATAGGGGCAATCGCAGTACACGCCGCGTCCTCCGAGAGCCTCCGAAACGCCCCCCAGCGCCTTCGGATCGTGCATCCGCACGACGTATCCGGCATCGAGGAGCCGCCTGGCCAGCATCACCGGTTGGGACTCCTCCACGATGTGGGTGCCCGGCTTATAGGACAGGCCCAGCAACGCGACCGTCGATCCCGGCAGGGCATGGGAATCGACCATCCCGAGCAGACGGTTCACGATCTCGCGGTTCACTTCCACCACGCGAGGACTCAGGTGCGCCCACGTCCCGGCGTCCTCGGCACACCGCTGGAACGCCAGATTGTCCCGCGGGAAACAGGGGCCGCCGAAACCGAGCCCGCCCTTGAGATACTTGCGTCCCACGCGGGCGTCGGCCCCGATGGCGGTGGTCACGACGTCCACGTCCGCACCGGGGATCCGCTCGCAGATCGACGCCAACTCGTTGGCGAAGCTGATCTTCATGGTCACGTAGCAGTTGAGGCTCAGCTTCGTGATCTCGGCGTTGGTCAGGTTCATCACGGCATGGTACGGCTGGCTTTCGACAACCGAGGAGTACAGGTCTCTGCCGGTCTGGCCGGATCGGTCGTCGGAAGCCCCGATGAGCAGCAAGTCCGGATGGAGGAAATCGTGGATGACCGAGCCGAGGGCCACGAACTCGGGATTGTACAGCAACCCGAAGTCCCGGCCGCAGACTTTGCCGGTCAGAGACTCCAGCCTGGGTTTGAAAATCCTCTCGGATGTGCCCGGCATGACGGTGGAGACGACGCCGACGATGTGAAAGGTCGCCTTGGCCCGCAGCGCCGGGGCGATGCGGTCGAGAACCGCCTCGACGCACACGTTGGAGAACCGGCCGTCCGAATTGCTCGGCGTCGGAACCGTGATCAGGGTGATGTCGCTGTTGTGTACCGCGTACCCGTAGTCCGTGGTGAATTCCATGTTGTGTCCGCACTGGGCCAGGAGTGCGGGCAATCCCGTCTCATCGATGGGGCACCGGCCCTCCCTCAGGGCGTCGACGTGCCGGCTGTTGGAGTCCACACCGATTACGTGGTGTCCCTTCCCTGCGAAGCACGCCGCCGAGCAGAGGCCCAGTTTGCCCAGACCGATGGAGGAGATGTTGAATCGACGACGGAGGATGGAGGATGGAGGATTTGTCATAATCGATAACCCGTAATCAACGATCCACTCGATACGCGCCGGCGGCTCGTTTCACCTGGCGCACCTTCTTCAGTTTGCCCTGCACGTCGGACCGTTCGGCCTGCAACATCAGGATCAGCTCGTCGTACAATCGTTTCACGTCGCCACCGCGGGTCCCAAGAACGGCCGACAGGTCGCCCCCGTTCCGTGCGATCCCGGCCACGACGGCGTTCGCCTGCTCGCCCAACTGCTCGACCCGCGAGAGGTCCCCTTCGCGTCCGGCCGCCAGTTGCCCTTCCAGGAGATGGTACAGAGTCGCCACCAACTCCCCCATGTCCTGCCCAGCGTCATTTCGGCGATCGCATTCCATTGTCACACCTGTCCCGCCCCGGCCATCGTGTGCTCGACCTCTTCGAGCAGATTCGCGGCGTCCTGGTTGGTCGGCTCCAGCGCCAACAGGTTCTGCAACGTGTCCTTCGCCTGCTCGGTCTTGCCGTCTTTCAGATACAGGGCCGACAAGGCAAACATCACGGACGTGTCGCCCGGGTGCATCTGCAGGTACACCTGGAGGTAGTAGATCACCTTGGCGAAGGAGCCCATCTCGCACGAAACCTGGAACAGACCCAGCAGGGCCGTGATGTTGTTGGTGTCCAGCTCGAGCGATTTCATGTAGAGATCGAAGGATTGCGGATAGTCGCGACGCTGCTGGGCGACCATCGCCAGGCCGGTATACGCCTTGGCGCACCTGGGGTCCAGGCGGCAGGCCACCCGGAACGCAATCTCGGCGTCCTCGAGCTTGCCCACCTGCAACGCGGCGACGCCCAGCCCCACGTACGGTCCCGGTTCATCGGGTCCCAGCGAGGCGGCCTTCTCGTAGCAGCGGTGGGCCTGGCCGTAGTTGCCGACCGAGGTATAGCAATCCCCCAGCTCCTGCAGCACTTCATAGTGTTGCGTCAGTTTGTGCCTCTCGATCTCGTTCGCGTTCATGCTATCCATAGTGGTGATCGATCCTCAGGTGTTTCTGCACGGAAGATTCCTGCCGCAGAGGACACAAAACCTTGAAAATGAGAGAGAGGCAAACCCTCCGGCATTTCCAGTCATTTCGTTTTCCTTCTTCTCTGAAATCTCTGCGTCTCTTTGCGGCGAATCTCTTCCAAAGCCGACAGCTTGTTTCGAGCTTCGGGTTTCGATATTCGTGCTTGCGGCGCAGGCGGGGTCGGATTTGCGCTCCCGCCATCGCGGATTTGGATTTCAGCGCCCGAGAGCCATCGCTCGGCTTCGCTCAAAAGCTGGATCGCCCCGGCGAAATCCCGCTTCTGCCGGCGCACCTTGGCTTCGAGCAGCAGCGTGTCAATCGCCGGACGGACCGCGTTGACCTCTCGGCTGAGCCGGGCGGCCTCCGTGTGGCTGCCCGCCTCGAAATACGCCCGCGCCGCCATCGTTTTCATCCACAGTTCGTTGTGGTATCGCTCGCCCATCTGCTCGAACAGCCGGGCGGCGAGCGACCAGTTCCCATCCGCCTCGGCCGTTTTGCCCTGCCGGAGCAGTTCGTCGAACTGGAAGGGAAGCTCTTGGGGTCCCGGGCTGCGCACCCGGATGCCGCAGGCCGTCAAGGAGGCCTCCACCGACAGGTGCGGATACGCGTTTCTGGCCCGCAGCAGATCGGCCCGCCTCACGACGACGCCCCGCCTGGCGGGATCGGGTCCTTCGAGCAGGAACCCCTCGCGGGCTGCTCCGTTGTGGATGATCGCATGCACCGCATCCTCCACCCACATGTCCTCGATCGGCAGCCCGATCGGCACCACGGCCACGTACTCGCCCTCGGCCTGCTGCAACGCGACGTCCACCCGCTCGTCCACGGAACTCTGCGGCTCCACGGGCACGAGCACCACGTTCGGCATGTCGCTCTCCAGCCGCGCCACATCCGCCGGCGGGAGGGGAAGGTAGAGCCGGTAGGGATAGAACGTGTGCCGCCACACTCGCATGAGGGTCTGTCCGACCTCGTGATCCAGCCGGTCCAGCGCCACGATGATGGACAGCTCGTCCATCTTGGGCCAGGGTTTCGGCGGGTTCGTCGTTCGGATCGTCAGAACGTTGCGGAGGTAGTCCTCGGAGTCCCTCCGCCGCACGTCCGAGATGCGATCCGATTCCTTCAGCGGGCAGTAGAACTCCCCCGTGATCGACAGGACGTGATGGAAGTCCGAGAAGAAGGCCAGGCGTCTGTTGATGTCCCAGTCGATCAGGATGTTGAGGCTTTCGGTGTAGGGGCCGGTCTTCTCGAGCAGGTCCCGGCGGTGCATCAGCGACACGTGCAGGACGTGATTGAAGTACAGCATCAGGAATCGGTCGAAATCCCGGCTGATCTCCACGTGCTTGCTCAGGACGACCCGCTCGCCGTCCGGCCGGACCTGGCAGTAGACCCTGTAGAGATCGCTGTAGGCCGCCTGGCAATCGGTTTGCGTCTCCAGCGCGTGGACCAGCGTCTCGATGTGATGAGGATACCAGATGTCGTCGTCGTCCAGATAGGCGACGTACTTGCCCTGGGCCTTGGCCAGTGCCTCATTCAGCGAGCGGGGCTTGCCGCGGTTGTCCTGCCTGTCGATGAAGACCACGCGGGGATCGCGGAACGAGCGGACCACGTCGGCGACTTGCTCGCCCCCATCGCGAATAACGAAGATCTCCAGGTTGCGGTGGGTCTGCGCCAGCGCGCTGGCCAGT
>Ga0209347_1003346_pt1 | contig 18916 bp, 14 predicted proteins | sample AutmiccommuBRH23_FD_187382 | JGI IMG/M metagenome (GOLD analysis project Ga0209347, IMG submission 187382) | Deep subsurface microbial communities from Mt. Terri, Switzerland - Autotrophic microbial communities BRH/23 (SPAdes) (version 2) | ecosystem: Environmental > Aquatic > Deep subsurface >...
AACGCCTCGTAGCGGGCCACGTGGTGCGGGCGGCGCCGGACGATCGCCCAGGCCACCCCGAGGACGACGAACCAGACGGGCGTCACGAGCAGGGCGCGCAGCGTGTCGGCCTGCTGGGTGAGCGCCCACAGGAGGAAGCCGAAGAAGCCGAACACGACCCAGACCATGACGACCCCGCCGGGCAGCTTGAACGCGGACCGGGCATGCCGCTCCGGGTGCTTGCGCCGGTAGGCCAGGTAGGAGATGAGGATCATGGACCAGACGAACATGAAGAGCAGCGCCGAGATCGTCGTGACGACGGTGAAGGCCTCCATGATCGACGTGCCGGCGTAGAGCAGGGCGACGCCGCCGAGCAGGAAGACGCAGGAGAAGAACAGGGCGCTCGCGGGCACCTTGCGCTTGGTGAGCCGGCGGAGCCGGGACGGGGCATCGCCCTCGAGGGCCAGCCCGTAGATCATCCGCGACGTCGAGTACATCCCCGAGTTGGCCGAGGACGCGGCCGAGGTCAGCACGACGAAGTTGATGAGGGACGCGGCGATCCCGAGGCCGGCGAGGCTGAACATGCCCACGAAGGGGGACTTGTCGGCCACGATCTCACGCCACGGCGTGACCGCCATGATGACGACGAGCGCTCCGACGTAGAAGAGCATGATCCGGATCGGGATCGAGTTGATCGCCTTCGGCAGCGTCCGCTCCGGGCTCTTCGTCTCGGCGGCCGTGGTGCCGACCAGCTCGAGACCGACGAACGCGAAGACGGCGATCTGGAAGCCCGCGACGAAGCCCATGACGCCGGTGGGGAACATCCCGCCGTCGTTCCACAGGTTGGTGAACGAGGCCTCGGCTCCGTTCGGCGCGGTGAACGAGTTGAACACCATGACGATGCCGACGACGATGAGCGTCACGATCGCGACGATCTTCACGAGCGCGAACCAGAACTCGGTCTCGCCGAACGCCTTGACCGTCGGCAGGTTGAGGCTGAGCAGCAGGACGATCGCGGAGACCGCCGGGATCCAGAGCGGCAGGTCCGCCCACCAGTACCGCACGTAGCCGGCGATCGCGACGATGTCGGCGATCCCGGTGACGATCCAGCAGAACCAGTAGGTCCAGCCGGTGAAGAAGCCGGCCCACGGCCCGAGGAGGTCCGCGGCGAAGTCGGTGAACGACTTGTAGTTGAGGTTGGAGAGGAGCAGCTCACCCATCGCCCGCATGACGAAGAAGAGCATGAAGCCGATGATCATGTAGACGAAGATGACCGACGGCCCGGCGAGCGAGATCGTCTTGCCGGAGCCCATGAAGAGCCCCGTGCCGATGGCGCCGCCGATGGCGATGAGCTGGATGTGGCGGTTCGACAGGGAGCGCGCCAGGTGCGGGCTCTCCGCGCTGGTCGCCTCGGCCGCCCGAGCCTCGGGGGTCGGAGGTGCGGGGGGAGGCGCGATCAGGGTGTCAGCGCCGTTGCTGAGTTGAGGCATGGTCCGGTCCGTTCCGGCAGGGGATGAGTGGTCCCTCCCCGCTCTGTGTTCGGACCTGAGAGATTCGCGGAGTCATCCGCTTGCACCGTCGGTGTCCGGGCGTGGCGCCCGGCAGCTTTCCAGAGTTGCCCAGCCGGTGGCGGTACGGGGGCCTGAGAGATTCCAGGGGAGGACTTGCTCCTTCGGCGCCCGAACGTCCTCGTTGAGGACGACGGGACTCTCCCGCCACAGCTCGATGGCATTTTCAATTAGATGGTGCGCCGGACGGTAGACCTGACGTCGGGACGGCACAAGCCCCCGGTCCAGATGTCGGATGTCTTGCTGAACCGCTGTTCACCATCAGGTGGTCACGCATTGACGGGGGGCCCCGCGGCACCTACCGTGATCGCGACAACTCCATATCCGCCATTCGAATCGCAGCGGGAGAGTTCGCGACCAGCCAGTCGCGGCGCCGAAGGAGCAACTTCTCCCCAGAATCTCTCAGGCCCCCATGACCGTTGCGATGAGGCGAACTCTGGAAAGCAGGACCGCGTCCTGCACCCACGGTGCAAGCCGGCTGAGAGGCCGGTGAAGCTCTCAGGTCCAATGACAGAGCGGGGAGGTGACCATCCAGTCGCGCTCTGACGCGCGCACCGACCAGGGAGCCTCCCGCAATGACGCACCATTCTCCGCTGTCGCACACCCCCGCCGCCTCCCAGCCGCCGGCTCTGCCGCAGTCTGGTTCCACCTCAGTGGATTTCCACTCGCGGCACATCGGCTTCTCGGCCGATGACCAGGCCAAGATGCTGGCCGAGCTCGGCTACGAGTCGCTCGAGTCGCTCGTCGACCGGGCCGTCCCCAAGGGGGTGCGCAACCCCGCGGCGCTCTCCCTCCCACAACCCCTGTCCGAGGCGGAGGTGCAGGCCGAGCTGCGCGCCATCTCGGAGCAGAACGACTCGGCCGAGGCGATGCTCGGCCTGGGCTACTACGGCACCGTCACGCCGGCCGTGATCCGGCGCAACGTCGTCGAGAGCCCGGCCTGGTACACCGCCTACACGCCGTACCAGCCGGAGATCAGCCAGGGCCGCCTGGAGGCCCTGATCAACTTCCAGACCATGGTGGCGGATCTCACAGGGCTGACGACGTCGAACGCCTCCCTCCTCGATGAGGGGACCGCTGTCGCCGAGGCCATGACGGTCATGCATCGCACGAGCAAGGTCAAGGCCGAGCGGATCGTCGTCGACGCCGACCTCTTCCCCCAGAGCATCGCGGTGCTGCGGACCCGGTGTGCGGCGATCGGTGTCGAGGTCCACGTCGCCGACCTCGCCGACGGGCTGCCCGACGAGGACTTCTTCGGCGTCGTCGTCCAGTACCCCGGCGCCTCCGGGGTGGTTCGGGACCACGCCGCTCTCACGGCCGCGGCCCACGAGCGCGGTGCCCTCGTCGCCGTGTCCGCGGACCTGCTCGCCCTCACCCTGCTCGCCGCGCCCGGCGACTGGGGCGCCGACATCGCGGTCGGCTCGACCCAGCGGTTCGGCGTCCCGATGGGCTACGGCGGCCCGCACGCCGGCTACATGGCGGTCCGGGACGGACTCGAGCGCTCCATCCCCGGCCGCCTCGTCGGCGTGAGCGTCGACTCCGCCGGCCGCCCGGCGTACCGGCTCGCGCTCCAGACCCGCGAGCAGCACATCCGCCGGGACAAGGCGACGTCGAACATCTGCACCGCGCAGGTCCTGCTCGCCGTCGTCGCCTCGATGTACGCCGTCTACCACGGCCCCGAGGGCCTGCGTGCGATCGCCTCCGGGGTGCACCGTCAGGCGGTGGCCCTCGGCGACGCGCTCCGCGGCGCCGGGGTCGAGGTCGTCCACGACGACTACTTCGACACCGTGCTGACCAAGGTCCCGGGCCAGGCGGCCGAGATCGTCGCCGCTGCCGCTGCACGAGGGGTGCACCTGCGCGAGGTGGACGCCGACCACGTCGGGATCTCCTGCTCCGAGACGACGACCGGGCGGCACCTCGCAGCGGTCCTCGCGGCCTTCGGCTCCGGAACCTCCGGGGCCACCGCCGGCGCACCCGACGGCGCCCCCCTCGAGCCGGCCGCCCAGGACCGCCTCCCCGAGGGCCTCGCCCGCACGTCGGGCTACCTGACCCACCCGGTCTTCTCCGCGCACCACTCCGAGACGCAGATGCTCCGGTACCTGCGCTCGCTCTCGGACAAGGACTATGCGCTCGACCGCGGCATGATCCCGCTCGGCTCGTGCACGATGAAGCTCAACGCCACGACCGAGATGGAGCCGATCAGCCTCCCGGGCTTCGCGGCGCTGCACCCCTTCGTGCCCGCCGCCTCGGCTGCCGGCTACACCCGGCTCGTCGACGAGCTCGAGACGTGGCTCGCCGAGGTGACCGGCTACGCGAAGGTGTCGATCCAGCCGAACGCCGGCAGCCAGGGCGAGCTCGCCGGGCTCCTCGCGATCCGCGGCTACCACCGGTCCCGCGGCGAGGGGCAGCGCGACGTCTGCCTCATCCCGGCGAGCGCCCACGGCACGAACGCCGCGTCCGCGGTGATGGCCGGGATGCGGGTCGTCGTCGTCAAGACCGCTCCCGACGGGACCGTCGACCTCGACCACCTCCGCGCCACGTGCGAGGAGCACTCCGACCGGCTCGCGGCGATCATGGTGACCTACCCCTCGACGCACGGCGTCTACGAGGAGGGCATCACCGAGCTGTGCCAGGTCGTTCACGCGCACGGCGGGCAGGTGTACGTCGACGGCGCCAACCTCAACGCGCTCCTCGGGCTCGCGGCTCCGGGCGCCTTCGGGGGCGACGTCTCCCACCTCAACCTGCACAAGACCTTCTGCATCCCGCACGGCGGCGGCGGTCCCGGTGTCGGCCCGGTCGCCGTGGCGGAGCACCTCGTGCCGTTCCTCCCGTCGCACCCCCTGCACCCGGACCCGGCCCGGAGGGACGGAGTCGGTCCGGTGAGCGCGGCACCCTTCGGCTCGGCGAGCATCCTGCCGATCAGCTGGGCCTACGTCCGGCTCATGGGCGCCGAGGGGCTGACCCAGGCGACGAAGGTCGCGGTCCTCGCGGCCAACTACGTCGCCGCCCGCCTCGCCCCGCACTACCCGACGCTCTACACCGGCGAGGGCGGCCTCGTCGCCCACGAGTGCATCCTCGACCTCCGGCCGCTGACGAAGGAGTCCGGCGTCACCGTGGACGACGTCGCCAAGCGGCTCATCGACTACGGCTTCCACGCCCCGACGATGAGCTTCCCCGTCGCCGGCACCCTCATGGTGGAGCCGACCGAGTCGGAGGACCTCGGCGAGATCGACCGCTTCATCGACGCGATGATCGCGATCCGCGCCGAGATCGACGCCGTCATCGAGGGCACGGTCACCGCCGCCGACAGCCCCCTCCGGCACGCCCCCCACACGGCCCGCTCGCTCGTCAGCGACTGGGACCGCGCCTACTCCCGCGAGGAGGGCGTCTACCCCGCGGGCCTCACCGACACGAAGTACTGGCCGCCGGTCGGGCGCATCGACCAGAGTCACGGCGACCGCAACCTCGTCTGCTCGTGCCCTCCGCCCGAGGCCTTCGAGAACTGACCGTGAACCCGACCCGAGAGCAGGCAAGCATGACCCGACAGACCGCGCTCAGCGGCATCCACGAATCCCTCGGCGCCTCCTTCACCGACTTCGCCGGCTGGCGGATGCCGCTGCGCTACGGCAGCGAGCTCGCCGAGCACCACGCCGTCCGCAACGCCGCCGGACTCTTCGACCTGTCCCACATGGGCGAGATCGAGGTCGTCGGCCCGCAGGCCGCCGCGCTGCTCGACCACGCGCTCGTCGGCGACATCAGCGCCGTCGCCGTGACGAAGGCCAAGTACACGATGATCTGCCAGGAGGACGGCGGCATCCTCGACGACCTCATCGTCTACCGGCTCGAGGACGACCGGTACATGGTCGTCGCCAACGCGTCCAACGCCGAGACGGTTCTCGGTGCGCTGCAGGAGCGCGCCGCCGGCTTCGACGCCGAGGTGCAGGACCGCCGCGACGACTGGGCCCTCGTCGCGATCCAGGGCCCGCAGGCGTCCGCGATCCTCGCCGAGCTCACCGACGCCGACCTGGCCGGCCTCAAGTACTACGCGATCCTCGAGACCAGCGTCGCCGACCGCCCGGCCCGCCTCGCGCGCACCGGCTACACCGGCGAGGACGGCTTCGAGATCTTCTCCGACCCGGCCGACGCCCCGGCCATCTGGGAGGCGCTGTCGGCCGCCGGCGCCGACCGCGGGCTCATCCCCGCCGGTCTCGCGTGCCGCGACTCGCTCCGGCTCGAGGCCGCGATGCCGCTCTACGGCAACGAGCTGAGCACGACGACGACACCGTATGCCGCTGGGCTCGGGCGCGTCGTCAAGCTCGACAAGCCGGGTGGTTTCGTCGGGCGGGACGCACTCGCCGCCGTCTCCGAGCAGCCGATCCAGCGCGTGCGGGTCGGTCTGCGGCCGGAGGGCCGCCGCGCACCCCGCCACGGCTACGCCGTCGTCGACCCGGCGTCCGGCGAGACCGTCGGCGAGGTGACCAGCGGCGCCCCGTCGCCGACGCTGGGCCACCCGATCGCAATGGCCTACGTCGACCAGGCGCTCGCCCAGCCCGGCACCCGGCTCGAGGTCGACGTCCGCGGCACCCACGTGCGCGCCGAGGTCGTCGCCCTGCCCTTCTACAGCCGGCACCGCTGAGCGACCAGCACCCGCTGCGCTCGCTCGCCCCCACCCCACAGACTTCCCAGGAGACTCCCATGAGCACCATCCCCGCAGACCTCAAGTACACCAAGGACCACGAGTGGGTCCGGATCGACGGTGACGTCGCCACCGTCGGCATCACCCAGTTCGCCGCCGAGGCGCTCGGCGACGTCGTCTACGTCGACCTCCCCGAGGCCGGCTCGACCATCACGTCCGGCGAGACCTGCGGCGAGGTCGAGTCGACGAAGTCGGTGAGCGACCTCTACGCACCCCTGACCGGCGAGGTCACCGAGGTGAACGCCGCGGTCGTGGACGACCCGAGCCTCGTCAACGCGGCGTCCTTCGAGGGCGGCTGGCTCTTCCGTCTCCGCGTCGAGGACGGTCTCGGCGACCTGCTCGACGCGGAGGCCTACCGCGCTGTCGTCGAGAGCGCGTGAGGAGCCCCGCCATGAACCTCCTCAACCAGCACCTCGCCCAGGTGGACCCCGACGTGGCCGCCGCCCTCGACGCCGAGCTCCGGCGCCAGGAGTCGACGCTCGAGATGATCGCGTCGGAGAACTTCGCCCCCCTCGCCGTCATGGAGGCCCAGGGCTCGGTCGCGACGAACAAGTACGCCGAGGGCTACCCCGGCCGCCGATACTACGGCGGCTGCGAGCACGTCGACGTCGTCGAGCAGCTCGCCATCGACCGCGTCAAGGCCCTCTTCGGCGCCGGCTTCGCCAACGTCCAGCCGCACTCCGGCGCCCAGGCCAACACGGCGGTGTTCTTCGCGCTGCTCCAGCACGGCGACACGATCCTCGGTCTGGACCTCGCGCACGGTGGCCACCTCACGCACGGGATGCGGATCAACTACTCCGGCAAGACCTTCGACGTCGTGCCGTACCACGTCGGCGACGACGGCCGGGTCGACATGGCCGAGGTCCGGCGGCTCGCGCAGGAACGCCAGCCGAAGATGATCATCGCCGGCTGGTCGGCCTACCCCCGGGTGCTGGACTTCGCCGAGTTCCGCGCGATCGCCGACGAGGTGGGCGCCTACCTCTTCGTCGACATGGCCCACTTCGCCGGGCTCGTGGCGGCCGGCCTCCACCCCAACCCGGTGCCGCACGCCCACGTGACGACGTCGACCACGCACAAGACGCTCGGCGGCCCGCGCGGGGGGATCATCCTCACCGACGACGCCGACATCGCCAAGAAGATCAACTCGGCCGTCTTCCCCGGCCTTCAGGGCGGTCCGCTCGAGCACGTCATCGCCGCCAAGGCCGTGTCGTTCCTCGTAGCCGGCAGCGCGGAGTTCCAGGACCGGCAGCGCCGGACCCTCGAGGGCGCGAAGATCCTCGCCGACCGTCTTTCCGCCGACGACACCCGCGCCGCGGGGATCAAGGTCCTCAGCGGGGGCACGGACGTCCACCTCGTCCTCGTCGACCTCGTGGACTCGCAGCTCGACGGCAAGCAGGCCGAGGACCGGCTGCACCGGATCGGGATCACCGTGAACCGCAACGCGGTCCCCAACGACCCGCGCCCCCCGATGGTCACCTCCGGACTGCGGATCGGGACCCCGGCCCTGGCCACCCGTGGCTTCGGCGCGACCGAGTTCACCGAGGTCGCCGACGTCATCGCCGAGGCCCTGCAGGGTGACCTGACGGACGAGACCGCAGGTCTCCTGCGCGGGCGGGTCGAGGCGCTCGCGACGAAGCACCCGCTCTACCCCGCGGTGCCCGAGCTGTCGTCATGAGCACCGGCACCGTGCCCGACGGCCGGCGGCTGCTCCGACTGGAGGTGGCCAACGCGGCCACCTCCCTCGAGCGCAAGCCGGCCTGGATGCGCCAGCAGCTGCGCACCGGTCCCGGCTACGCCGAGGTCGCCGGCCTCGTCGAACGCGCCGGACTGCACACGGTGTGCCAGGAGGCTCGGTGCCCCAACATCTTCGAGTGCTGGGAGGACCGGGAGGCCACCTTCCTCATCGGCGGGGACCAGTGCACCAGGCGGTGCGACTTCTGCCAGATCGCGACGGGCAAGCCCCAGCCCCTCGACCGTGACGAGCCTCGTCGGGTGGCTGAGTCCGTGGCGCAGATGGGGCTGCGCTACGCCACCGTCACCGGGGTGACCCGAGACGACCTCGAGGACGAGGGAGCCTGGCTCTGGGCCGAGACGGTCCGCGAGATCCACGAGCGCACCCCGGGGGTGGGCGTCGAGCTGCTCGTGCCCGACTTCAGCGGGCGGACCGAGCTCATCGACGTCGTGCTCGCCTCGGGGCCGGAGGTCTTCGCCCACAACATCGAGACCGTCCCACGGATCTTCCGGCGCATCCGGCCGGGCTTCCGCTACGAGCGCAGCCTCGAGGTCATCGCGTACGCCGCAGGGGCCGGGGCCGTCACGAAGTCGAACCTCATCCTCGGCATGGGGGAGGAGCCGGAGGAGGTCGTGGCCGCGCTCACCGACCTGCGCGGCGCCGGGTGCGACCTCGTCACCATCACCCAGTACCTCCGTCCCTCGGCCCTGCTCCACCCGGTGAGCCGGTGGGTCGAGCCGGCCGAGTTCGACGAGCTCGCCGTCGTCGCGCGGGAGCTCGGTTTCCTCGGCGTCATGAGCGGACCGCTCGTTCGGTCCTCCTACCGCGCCGGCCGTCTCTACGCTCAGGCCACCGCCCGTCGCCAGCACGCACAAGGAGCCTGACATGGCGCTCAGCGTTTTCGACCTCTTCTCGATCGGGCTCGGCCCGTCGAGCTCCCACACGGTGGGCCCGATGCGCGCGGCGGTGATGTTCGCCGAACGCCTGAGGGACGACAGCGTTCTCCAGCGGACCGCCCGGGTCGTCGCCCAGCTGTTCGGCTCGCTCGGTGCGACCGGGCACGGGCACGGGTCGGACAAGGCCGTGCTCCTGGGCCTCTCCGGCGAACGGCCGGAGCTGTGCGATCCGCGGAGCGTGACCGGCCGGCTCGAGCAGATCCGCCGGGACCAGAGGGTCTCGCTCCTCGGGCATCACGAGATCAAGTTCGACGAGGACACCGACCTCGTCCTGCACCGTCGCAAGACGCTGCCCCTGCACCCGAACGGCATGACGTTCACGGCCTACGACGCGCTCGGCGAGGTCGTGTCCGAGCACACCTACTACTCGGTGGGCGGCGGCTTCGTCATCGGTGAGGGGGCCGACGGGGAGACCCGGGTCGTGGCGGACACGACCGAGGTCGCCCACCCGTTCCGGACCGGGGACGAGCTGTTGGCGCACTGCCGCCATACGGGCAAGTCGATCGCGCGGATCATGCTCGAGAACGAGCTGTCCTGGCGCACCGAGGAAGAGGTCCGCGCCGGACTGCTGAAGATCTGGGCGGTCATGAAGGAGTGCATCGGCAACGGGATCTCGACGGAGGGGATCCTCCCGGGGGGACTGCGGGTGCGTCGCCGCGCCCCGGAGCTGGCCCAGAAGCTGAAGCTCGAGAGCGGCAGCGTCGACCCGTTGCGGGGGATGGACTGGGTCACGCTCTATGCGTTGGCGGTCAACGAGGAGAACGCGTCCGGGGGGCGGGTCGTCACGGCGCCGACGAACGGCGCGGCGGGGATCATCCCGGCGGTGTTGCACTACTACGCGGACTTCGTGCCCGGTGCGGACGAGGACGGGATCGTCCGGTTCCTGCTGACGGCGGGCGCGATCGGGGTGATCTACAAGGAGACCGCGTCGATCTCCGGTGCCGAGGTCGGCTGCCAGGGCGAGGTCGGCTCGGCGTGCTCGATGGCGGCCGGCGCGATGGCGGCGGTCATGGGCGGGACGCCGGAGCAGGTGGAGAACGCGGCGGAGATCGGGATGGAGCACAACCTCGGTCTGACGTGTGACCCGGTGGGCGGTCTGGTGCAGATCCCGTGCATCGAGCGGAACGCCATCGCCTCGGTCAAGGCGATCACCGCGGCCCGCACGGCGCTGCGCGGGGACGGGTCGCACGTCGTGTCCCTCGACCAGGTGGTCAAGACCATGCGCGAGACCGGGGCGGACATGAAGGTCAAGTACAAGGAGACCGCGCGAGGCGGCTTGGCCGTCAACGTCATCGAGTGCTGACGCCAGGGGTCACTCGCCGAGGGCTGCTGCGGCGAGGCGAGCCATCTCCGAGGCCCGGGCCTCGGGCGTCAGGCCCATGAAGTGGACGGCGTGGGGCCGGGGCACCGTCGGGCGGGTGGCGTACGACTCGGCGGGCGAGTTGTAGCAGCTCGCTTCGTCACGGCCGTCCACGTGCGGCTGGTTCCACCCCGGCGGCAGCCAGCTGGTGCGCTCGAGGAACGGCGAGCCCTCGCCGGGTCCGGCCCAGTGGTACCGCTCGTCGCCACGCCGCCATCCCAGGGCCGCCAGGACGGCACCCTGGTCGGCCCACGGACCGGGCTGCTGACCGGCAGCCTCGACGGCGTCGAGGAACTCGAACGCCTCCGGGCAGGACCGCATGAGCCAGACCCCGGTGTTGGGGTTGACCCGGTGCTCATACGGGACCTGCTCGAGCGCGAGCGCCTGGAAGTGGTCCGGGTGGAGGTGGTCCGCGACGTCCTCGTCGAACCGCACCACGAGGACGTCCGCGTCCAGCCACAGTGCCAACGGGTAGTCGGTGAGAGCCGCGCGGAGGATGGCGAGCTTGGCGAACTTCGCGCCCTGTGCGGGGTCGTCGGCGCCGGACCCGTCGCGGCCCAGGTCCTCGGGGCGGACGTCGTAGCCCCAGCGGGCGGCGAACCGGTGGAAGGTCGGCAGGGCCTGGTCGTGGAGCACCGAGCGCATGGTTGGTCCCGCGGCGGTGACGATCACGCCGCTGGCCGCTGCCGTCGCAGGTGAGCTGGAACTCGAGTGGTCCTGCTCCGAAACGGGCATGGCACTCCTGCTTTCGATGACGCAACGCAGAGCGGCGACGTGAACTGGCCTTCGGTTGGCACCGTGTCACAGGGGAGAGGGAGCCGGCAACGACTGGACCGGTCGGTGCCGCCTCAGGAGCCACGACCGAGCTGGTCAGCGGTTCCTGATGTGGCCGACCGCCTCGCGTGTGGCGTCGAACAGCTCGGCTGCCTGAGCCGCCGTCCGGCCGATGGCGGTCAACCCGAAACGCCCGTCGATGGAAAGACTGGACAGCATGTGGAGGACGACGCCGGTTCCGGAGACGTGGTCGAAGGCCAGCCCTGCTCCGCTGACACCGTCGATCACCTCCTTCGCGGCGAGTCCGATCCACGACACGTCCACCATGTTGTCGGTCGCGCGGTAGCTGCGGCTGGAGCCGTCGGCCACGACCCATCGTCCCGACGCGGTGTCGTAGGAGCCGGGAAGCAGATGCCGCAGGGCGGTGAAGGGGTGGGTCGTGCCGGGAACTGACAGCCCAGGAAGACCTGACCGCCGTCGCCGCCCAGGACCTGCTCGTGGGTGGACAGCACCGACACCTCCCCGAACGGGTCGATGTGGACCTGGACACTGGGGCTTCGGAACACCGGTCCGGTCACGAGCTCCTCCACCACCCCACCGTTCGCCAGCTCGGTCAAGTACCAGCCGGGCAGGGCTCGAACTCGGTCATGGAGCTCCTCCCGCGTCGCGCGGGCGCCAGCCGCGCCGCGCAGGCCGATGACGACGTTGCCGTCGCCGGCGGCGCTGTCGTCGAGCTTGACGACTGCTCCGAGCGCGTCGCGCTGCACCTGCTGGATCTCCTCCAGCGCCTCCACGACCTCGGCGGTGGATCGGACGTTCTCCCTGCCGAGCGGGACCGGGACTCCGACTGCGGCCATCATCGTTCGCCCCGCGCTCTTGTAACCCAGGTGCCAGAGGTCGGGCGACGTGCCGTTGAGGGGGACGTCCAGGCGGAGGGCCACCTCAACCTCCAGGTCCGTCACGTTCCATGGCTGGAGCAGCGCCGGCCGGCCGGCGCTGAGCCGGCTGAGCTGATCGAGGACGTCGGGGCGATCGAGCAGCTTGGCGCTGAGCGGGCGGAAGGTGCCGTCGTCGACGACGATGGTTCGGAATCGTCCAGCTGCGGAGGGGTGACCTGCGGCTGTGCCCAGTGCGTCGTAGTACTCCAGCACCTCGGGCTCCGGCGCCTGCGAACAGAGGAAGACCATGTCGCACCGGGGTAGGCGGTGCAGCAGGAGATGGGCGACCAGATACCGGTGCTCCAGCGCGCTGACGCGGGGACCGTAGTGTGCGAGGAGGGACTCGGCGACGCTGTGGGAGGGAAGCACGATGACCAGGTGGTCGATGTCGTTGCCCGGGCGGTTGGCGAGCGAGGCCTCGCCGAGCCGGGCCTGCAGCCGCGCGAACTGTTGCGCCTTCACCCTGTCCATGGACCGCCTCCCGACGCCCCGCGACCGCTGACGGATCCCCAGGGACAAGTCTAGGCTCCGCCCCATGCATCCTGCCCTCGTCGCCGTCGCGGCGGTCAGCGCCGCCCACCTCGGTGCGCAGCTCGTCGACCCGGACGGTGTCGTCGCCCCGGTGACCCAGGTGCTCCTCATGCCGGCCCTGGCCTGGGCGCTCGTTTCCGGGGCGCCGTCCCTCCGGCCGCGACTCGTCCGTCTCACGCTGCTCGCCGTCGGGTTCTCCTGGCTGGGCGACACGGTTCCCCGCTTCGCGGGCGAGGACGTCCGGTTCCTCGTCATGATCGGCTGTTTCCTCCTTGCGCAGATCACCTACACGGTCGCCTTCTTCCCCCATTGGCGTGCCTCCATCGTCCGGCGCCGGCCGATCCTGCTCCTGCCGTATGCCGCTGGGCTCGCTCGCGTGGTCGGGGCCAGTCACGCTCGGGCCGGCTCCCTCCTCGTACCCCTCATCTTCTACGGGCTGGCCCTCGGGACGATGGCGGTCCTGGCGACGGGCCTGGGCTGGGTCGCGGGCATCGGGGGAGCGCTCTTCGTCCTGTCCGACTCGCTCATCGCGCTGCGGACCTTCGCTGACCTTCACCTGCCGGCGCACGGCTTCTGGGTGATGCTGACCTACATCACCGGCCAGACCCTCCTCGTCCTTGCCGTCATCCGGGCCCAGGGCGGGGACCTCCTGCGCCGGGCGAGGTGATGGAGGAGGCCTGCGCGAGGAGCACCTCCCGCACCAGCCTCGTCGCGGCCCGCTCGACATGGTCCGGCCGGGACAGCACCGCGACCCGGCGACCGAGCGCCAGGTCCCTGGTGGCGAGCAGTCGGAGGCGCTCGCCCTCGCGGTCGTCCGCGGCGAACCGCGGCAGGAGCGCGATCCCGAGACCGGCGGCGACGAACGCCTCCTGGAGGCGCAGGTCCGCGAACCGGTGTGCGACCGCGGCTTCCGCCCCGGCCGCAGCGAACCAGCGCTGAAGGGCGTCGTCGAAGGGCCACCCCTCGGGGACGCTCACCCACGTCTCGGACCGCACGTCGGCGAGGCGAACGGTGCGACGCCCGCCCAGGCGGTGTCCCGGGGCGACCGCCACGTCGAGTGGCTCGACGAACAGCTCCGTCACCGAGAGGCCGCGCCAGGTACGCGGCGGACGGGTGGTGGCCCGTGGGGCGCCCGTCACCACCGCGGGCGCGTCGAGCTCCGATGCGTGGTGCCCGACGACGAGGTCGACGTCGTCGACGAGCTGCGGGTATCGGTCCCCGTGCACGTCCGACTCGAGGATCTCCAGGGTCACGTCGGGCCAGTCCTGGAGCCGCTGCACGACCCCCGGCAGGAGCAGCTGGCCAGCCGTCGGGAAGACGCTGAGGCGCACGGTGCCCCGGAGCTGTCCCCGGTACTCGTCCCAGCGACCGTGCAGCCGGGCGAGCGAGACCTCGACGTCTCGGGATGCCTCGACGAGGACCTGCCCGGCCGCGGTGAGCTCGAGGCGACGGCCCACCCGGCGCAGGAGTGGAAGGCCCGCCTCTGCCTCGAGCAGCTTGAGCTGCTGGGACACGGCGGTCGGCGTGAGGTTCACGGCTCGGGCGACCTCCGTCACGGTCACCCGGCGCGCGAGTTCGCGCAGGAGGGCCAGCCGCCGCACGTCCATGAAGAGAAACTACAAGGTCGAACAAGGAAATCTCGATGGACTGGACGATCGGGCGGGACGGATCGTAGGTCCCATGGACCTCGGGATGACACGGCGGGACGTTCTCTGGGCCGCGCTCGTGGCGGTGATCTGGGGCGTCAACTTCGTCGCGATCCACGCGTCGCTCGAGCACTACCCCCCGTTCCTGCTGGTCGGGCTCCGGTTCCTCGTCCTGGCGGTTCCCACCGTGCTCTTCGTCAGGCGACCCGAGGTCCGGTGGCGCTGGCTGCTCGGCTATGGCCTCGGCTTCGGCATCCTCCAGTTCGCCTTCCTCTACCTCGGCATGGCGGCGGGGATGCCAGCAGGTCTGTCCTCCCTCGTCCTCCAGGCGTCCGCACCCTTCACGGTCCTCCTGGCCGCGCTCCTCCTGCGCGAACGTCCGGGCTGGCCCGCCCTCGCCGGGGTGGGCGTGGCCCTCACGGGACTGGCGGTGATCGCCGGCTACCGCGGCCTCGCCGTCTCGATCGTCCCCGTGGCGCTCGTGCTCGCGGGTGCGCTCGGCTGGGCGATCGGCAACCTCTGTTCACGCCAGGCCCGGCCCGACTCCCCCTTCCGCTTCATGATGTGGATGACGGTCGTCCCGCCGCTGCCGATGCTGGCGCTCTCGCTGCTCGTCGAGGGGCCGGACCGGATCAGCGCCGCACTCGTCGGCGCACCGTCGGCCTGGGCGGCGAACGTCGGGCTCGCGTACACCGTCGTCCTCGCGACGGTGGTCGGGAGCGGCCTGTGGACGAGCCTGCTCGCGCGCAACTCGGCCAGCTCGGTCGCGCCCTTCTCGATGCTCGTTCCGGTCACCGGCCTGACCGCTGCGTGGCTCCTGCTCGGCGAACGGCCCTCGGGCTGGGAGCTCTTCGGCGGGGTGCTGATCATCTGCGGGGTGATCTGGCCCCACCTGCGCCGGAGGCGAGCCCTCGGTCGGGTGCCAGCCCAGCGGCATACGGCCAGCGTGGAAGTGTGACGCGACCGCATCGTTCCGATGGCGAGGTGCGCGGGATCGGAGGAGCATCGATGGGTGGCCATTCGGCCACCGAACGGAAGGAGTTGTTGTGAGATTGCACAGTCAGACCCGCCGACTCCGGGCCGCCGTCGTCGGCATCGCCGGATCGGCGTTGCTTGCCTCCACCGCGGTGGTCGCTGCGGTTGCTGAAACCGCTCCGACTGCATCCCGAGTCACCTCGCCCCGCCCCGTCTGGAGCATGGCCGTCGCCCAGGACGTCTCACCTTCCCTGTCGGCGCTCGCGAAGCGCGATCGCCCGATCACCCCCTCGACGACCCGCCTGACCCAGGAGCGCGGCGCCCCGAACGCTCCCGGTTCAGCCGCCAGGTCCGCTGGAGGCGACGCTGCGCTCCAGTCCGAGGCGGGCACCGCCAGCATCGGCTCGACCCTCGCGAACTTCGAGGGCCTGAGCAACCAGGACAACTTCACCACCTTCGGCTTCCGGGTCAACCCGCCCGACCCGGTCGGCGACGTCGGCCCCAACCACTACGTCGAGATGGTCAACCTCGTGTTCGCCGTCTACTCGAAGTCGGGCGACCTCCTCCTCGGCCCCGTCGACACGGGAACCCTGTGGGCGGACTTCCCCGTCGAGGACTGCACGGATCCCTCCGGCGACCCGATCGTGGTCTACGACCAGCTGGCCGACCGGTGGGTCCTCTCGCAGTTCACGACTCGGGGTTTCGACGACCCGACGCTGCCGTTCTACAACTGCGTCGCCGTGTCGACGACCGGTGACCCCACGGGGACGTACTACCGCTACGCCTTCGAGACCGAGAACCTCAACTTCTTCCCGGACTACCCGAAATACGGCGTGTGGACCGACTCCTACGTCATCACGACCCGCGAGTTCGGCCCGGACGACGAGTACGGCATCGGCGTCTACGGCCTCGAGAAGAACAAGATGGTCAACGGCCAGCCCGCCCGGGCGGTCAGCTTCTTCCTCGACGGCAACGATCCGCAGATCCTGCCGCTCGTCGGCGACGGCCTGCTGCCCGCCGACATCGACGGCAAGCAGAAGCCCAAGGCCGATGCGGCGATCCCGATCGTCGGCACGCAGGACGACGACTACGTCTATGGCGCGACGTCCGACGCCCTCAACATCTGGGATCTCACGGTCAAGTGGCGGTCGACTCCGGAGGCTGAACTGGAGCTGGCCGGACAGCTGCCGGTGGCGGAGTTCGACTCGGCGTTCCCGTGCGCGCCCACCTCGCGGGACTGCCTGCCCCAGCCCGGGATCACCAACCCTGCCCAGTACCTCGACATCCTCTCGTACCGGCAGCGGCCGACCTGGCGCCTCGCCTACCGCAACTTCAAGGGCCACGAGTCCCTCGTGACGACCCAGTCGGTCGAGGCGACACCCGGCACGGCGGGGATGCGGTGGTACGAGCTGCGCCGGACCGGAGGGACCTACGCGCTCTACCAGCAGGGGACCTTCGCTCCGAGTGACGGCGTCCACCGCTGGATGGGCAGCGTCGCCCAGGACAAGCTCGGCAACCTGGCCCTCGGGTACAGCGTCGTCAACGGCGTCGACGTCCACCCGGGCATCCGCTACACCGGCCGCCTCGCCGGTGACCCCTTGGGCCAGCTGACGCTCGGCGAGGGGACGGTCGTCAACGGCAGCGGCGTCCAGACGACGGCCAACTCCCGCTGGGGTGACTACACGTCGATGAACGTCGACCCGGTGGACGACTGCACGTTCTGGTACGTCAACGAGTACTACACCGCGGCCGGCCAGGCCTCGAGCCCGGCAGGCTGGCAGACCCGGGTCGCGAGCTTCCGGCTGCCCGGCTGCTGACCCGGCCGTCCAGGGGGAGGTGGGCCGCGGCGGCAGCCCCGCGGCCCACCTCCCAGCAACCGCCTGCTCGGGGATGGTCGACGATGCCCCCGGCGTTGACCGGGCATGACGGACTACGGTCACGACCTCCTCTTCGGTTCCTTCATCACACCGGCCAATGCAGCGCCGCACCACGTCGTCGCGCTGGCGCAGGCCTCTGAGGCGGCCGGCCTCGACCTGGTCACCTTCCAGGACCACCCCTACCAGCCGGCCTTCCTCGACACGTGGACGCTGCTCAGCTACGTGGCTGCCCGCACGGAGCGCGTGCACCTCGCCGGCAACGTGCTCAACCTGCCGCTTCGGCAGCCCGCGGTCCTCGCCCGTGCCGTGGCGAGCCTCGACCTGCTCAGCGGTGGCCGGGTCGAGCTCGGCCTCGGGGCCGGGGGCTTCTGGGACCCGATCGTCGCGATGGGCGGGGACCGGCTGACCCCGGGCGAGTCGCTCCGGGCGCTCCACGAGGCGATCGACGTCATCCGCGGCATCTGGGACACGGAGGGCTCCGGCAGGCTCGTCGTCGACGGCCGGCACCACCGGGTCAACGGAGCCAAGCGTGGCCCGGCTCCGGCCCATGGCGTCGCGATCTGGGTCGGGGGTCTCAAGCCGCGGATGCTCCGGCTCATCGGCGAGCAGGCGGACGGCTGGCTGCCGTCCCTCGCCTACCTCACCGGCCCTGGCCAGATCGACGAGTCGAACGCCGTCATCGACGCTGCCGCCGCGTCGGTCGGGCGGGACCCGAGGCAGGTCCGTCGCCTCCTCAACGTCGGGGGCTCGACTGCCGGGCCGCAGCGTGAGTGGGCCGAGCGGCTGGCCACCCTGGCCCTCGAGCACGGCATCAGCGCCTTCATCGCCACCGGTGACGACGCGGACCTGGTCAGGGCGTTCGGCGAGGAGGTCGCCCCCGCCACGCGCGACCTCGTCGGCGCGGAGCGCAATCGTCGGGGGACACCGACGGCACCGCCGGGGGCCGGGCGCGCGGGCGCGCGTTGACCCCCGCCCGGGCGGGCGTTGAGCCCCGCCCCGGCGAGAGGTGGCGTCGCGCTCGGAGCCGGCTCAGCGGCATACGGCACAGGGGGCCGGTCAGGCGCGCAACGCCGCCGCGAGCTGCCGGAAGTCGTCGACGAGAATCGCCATGTCGTCGTCGGTGTGCGCGAGCGACACGAGCCACTGCTCGTCGAGCCCGGGCGGCGTGAGGACGCCCCGGTTGACCCCCCACAGCCAGGACAGCTCGGCCAGGCCGAAGTCCGTCGCCTTGTAGTCGCGGTAGTTGCGCACCGGTGTCGACGACCACGTGACGCAGCCCTTGACCCCGAGGCCGACCGTGTGGGCGGGAAGCTCGTGGGAGGCGATGATCGCGTCGATCGCGTCCATCGCGCGGTTGTTCATCGTCTCGGCGGCGGCGAGCGCCTCGTGGGTGCAGATCTCGTCGACGGCCTGCGCGGCCGCCATGACGAGCGGGTTGCCGTTGTACGTGCCGAAGTGCGCCATCCGACCGTCGACGACGACCTCCATGATCTCGCGCCGGCCGCCGAACGCAGCGAGGGGCAGGCCGCCGCCGATCGACTTGGCCAGCGTGATGAGGTCGGGCTGCACGCCGAGCCGCTGGGCCGCTCCGGCATAACCCGCGGTGAGACCCGTCTTCACCTCGTCGAAGACGAGGACGACCCCGTGCTCGTCGCAGGCCGCGCGGACGGCCGCGAGGTATCCCTCGTCGGGGACGACGATCGACAGGTTCTCGATGACCGGCTCGATGACGAGTGCCGCGATGTCGCGTCCGTGCTCGGCGAGCACCCGGTCGAGCTGCCCGAGATCGTTGTAGCCGATGACGTGGACCGTTCCGGCCTCGACGTCGAAGGGGACCTCCGGGATCGGGGCCTCGGCGGGACCGATGTCGGCCAGGTCGGGCTT
>Ga0209347_1003347_pt1 | contig 18908 bp, 19 predicted proteins | sample AutmiccommuBRH23_FD_187382 | JGI IMG/M metagenome (GOLD analysis project Ga0209347, IMG submission 187382) | Deep subsurface microbial communities from Mt. Terri, Switzerland - Autotrophic microbial communities BRH/23 (SPAdes) (version 2) | ecosystem: Environmental > Aquatic > Deep subsurface >...
GTACCGCGTCATGCAGGTGAACCTGCACGCCCCGTTTCTGCTCACCCGTGCCTGCCTGGACATTCTCGCCCGGGCGGCGGATGCCTCGGTGGTGTTCGTATCCGATCGGGTCGGACGGCGCGGACTCGCCTATTGGGGCGCCTACGGCGTCTCCAAAGCGGGCCTGGAGAGCCTGATGCAGACGCTGGCGGAAGAGACCGAGAACGGCACCCGCATTCGATCCAACAGCATCGACACGGGCGCGGTCCACACCCGCCTGCGCCGCCAAGCCTATCCCGGCGAGAACTCCGAACGCCTGGCGACACCGGACGACGTCGTGGGACCTTTTCTGTATCTGATGGGACCGGACAGTATTGGGGTGACGGGGCAGCAGTTCGTGATCGAAAGACCGGGGACCGAGGACTGAGTGCGGAGAAGCGCCGGTACGGCGGCTCGCTTGTCTGACTTGTCTGCCAACCGCCCGACTGGCTGAGCACCGAAGGCGACGGTCGTCAGCACCCAAGATCATGAGGCGGCCCGCGGCCTCCGTGCCGAGGCGGGCCGAGCTGCGGGATGCGGTGAGCCGATTGCGGCGTTCACGCCACGGCGGGCGGCCGAATGGGATCTTGTAGGAGCGGCGGCATCAGTCCCACAGATCGACGTTCTCCCCCTGCGCCTCCAGCTCCGCCCGCCGGGCCTGCAGGAAGCGCTGAAAGCTCGGCTCCTCCTGGTAGGCGCCACTGTGTACGTAGGCCATGGCGCCCTGGATATGGAAGGACTTCAGGTACGCCTCGGTGCGAAACACCTCCTCGCCGTCGGCGTCGAAGAACACCAGAGTGGGCGCATACTTCACGTCCAACTCCCGGGCCCACTCGCGCGCCGTGGTTCTGTTGCCCTCGGGCGTGACCACCTCGGTCCGGCTCCACTGGTCCAGGGATACCGCGTCGAGCCTGCGCAATTCCCGATCGGTGCGCTCCCGCGTCATGACGTCGCCGTGCAGCTCGTCGCATTCGCGGCAGCTCTTCTGCTCGAAGAACACCACCAGCGGCTTGTCGCTGTCACGGGCCTTGGGGGTCAGGTCATACGGCGGTTCGAGAAAGCGTGGGTCCGGGTGTAGTACGCCTTTGGCCTCTGTGGGACTGCGCGCCTTGTAGTACTCGGCGAAGCTGGTCTTGGATTCCATGCCATTGGCCGCATACTCGAGGGCGGCGTCGAATTTCGCCGGGGCGTAGTAGCCGTTCACGCGCAGAGCCACTTCGCCCTTCTCATCCAGGAACAGGAGCGTGGGCGTGAACATGACCCGATGATCTGCCGCGAACTGCTTCTCGGTGGTCTGCTCTCCCTGCACGTTGGTCACTTCCCGGTCACCCCATAGATTGATGGCGATGACGTCGAAGTGCTTCCGGGTCTTTTCGGTGATCTCGCGCTGGCCGAAATTGTCCTGGAGCAGCTTGGCGCAATAGGGGCACCCGTCCTGATAGAAGTACAGCATCACCCGCTTGTCGGCGTCGGCCGCTTCGCGGATGTCTTCGCGGATGTCGAGGAACGACAGCTTGAACCACTCGGGCTGCTCATGGTAACCGGGATTGACCATACCTTCGACCAACGACCCCTCGGGTGCGGCGGCCCAGCCCTGCGGCGTCCCCAGCAAGGCGGACGCGGCCATCGCGGCAAGCATTCGTATCCACATACGTGACAACCTCCTGTTCGTTTTTCTGCACAGTCTAGCGTCGTCGGCCGAAACCACGCCAACGCGCCGGCGAAGCGACTGCGGGTCATTGCGACCGGTGTCTCCGTCTCGTCAATAGTTTGGCTGAGTACAACCGCGAAAGTTCCCTTGGATTTCGCAAGCCTTTATTTTGCGGCGATATTGTACCCGGCGGTGGGGTCAATGGCACGCTTTTCGCTAGGGTTATGACCAGCATCCAAATGACGAGTATGCGGACATGGCAGTCACGGGCCTGATCACAACCAAGAGCAGCTCCTCTCCCGCCCCGGGCGGCAGCCCTGTCCGCGGGGTGTCCTGGCGAGCGCGCCGCGCCCTCGCCCTTGCCCATGCACTGCAGACCACCCTCGAGCTCGACACCCTGATCGATCTGTTCAGCACCGAGGCTGCCAAGGACGTTCCCCACGAGGGCCTCACCTATCGCAACCCCGAGCTGCAAACCGAACGGCAGGTCGGGCGCCGGGCATCCCATAGCTGCAGCTATCGTCTGCTGGTGGGCGGACACAGCCTGGGCGAGCTCGAGATCAGTCGCCGGCGTCGCTTCTCCGACCAGGAGATCATGCTGCTGGAGTACATGCTCGGCAGCCTGCTCTATCCCTTGCGCAATGCGCTCATGTACCGCAAGGCGGTGCATACTGCCCAGCGCGACCCCCTCACGGGCGTGCACAACCGCAGTTGCCTGGACGCAAGCCTGCGCCGGGAGATGGACTTGGCCCACCGCCATCGCACGCCCCTGGCCCTGGTGATGCTAGACATCGACCACTTCAAGAATGTCAACGACCGCCACGGTCACCTGGTGGGGGATTGTGTCCTGCGCGACGTCGCCGAACATGCCGGCGCCTGCGTGCGCAGCTCCGACATGCTGTTCCGATATGGCGGTGAAGAATTCGTCATGCTCCTGAGCAACACCGATGCCGCCGGGGCGCATCGACTGGCCGAACGCATCCGCAGGGCGGTAGAGAACCTGCGCTGCCGCTACGCGACGACCAGTATCCGTGTGACCGCCAGCCTGGGTGTCACTTGCCTCCTCGACGGAGACGAACCCGAGACGCTGTTCGCCCGCGCTGACGCCGCCCTGTTGCAGGCCAAACGTGAAGGTCGGAATCGGGTGGTGTTCGATTGAGTCGCGAGTGGCTAGGGGCGAGTGGCTAGGGGGCAGCGCGCCCTCCAGCAGTGGCACGCCCGCTCCCTTTGCCCAGTGAGAGGGCTGGGGTGGGGGAATCAAAACCGCGCCCCCTCTTCCTCAGGGATTTATGCCCCGCAGGGGTAGAGGGCTGGGGTGAGGGAGCTAAGATCGACGCCCTCACCACACGCATCGGTCCTCATCCCTGCCTTAGTCTTCAGTCTTCAGTCTTCAGTCTTCAGTCCTCAACCCGATCCTCCCACACCCCCGCCGCAGACAGCAGGCATCGCAGCGGGGCTTGGGTCGGCACACGTCTTTGCCGTGGCGCACCAGGAGGGCGTGGAATTCGTTGAACAGAGGCACGTCGGGCCCGAGGGCGTGCTCCAGCCCCAGGCGCAGCTCGTCATAGGGCTCGTCGCCGCGGATCATCCCCAGACGCGACAGGACACGGCGCGTATAGGCGTCGATCACGAACACCGGCCGCTCGAAGGCATACAGCAGGATGTCATCGGCGGTTTCGGGGCCGATGCCGTTCACCGACAGCAGCCCGTGGCGCAGATCCTCCGTCGAGCGCCGACGCAACGCCGCAGTGCCGCCCTGCTCCATGTACCAGCGGCAGAAATTGCGCAGGCGCTTGGCCTTGACGTTGAAATACCCGGACGGCTTGATGAGCCGCGCCAACCGCCGCGGATGGCAGACGGCGATGCGCTCCGGCGCCAGGTGAGCCTCCCGGCGCAGGTTGGCCAAGGCCCGCTCGACGTTCACCCAAGCGGTGTTCTGGGTGAGCACCGCACCCACCATGATCTCGAAGCCGCCGTCACCCGGCCACCAGTGCTGGTCCCCATAGCGCCGGTGCAGACGCTGGACCACACTGCGCAGCCGGCGGCCGGGCACTCGGGTCATGGGCGCCGGCGGGCGCCTCGGCGACGCAGGGGGGGACGGGACGTTTTCCGCGGCGGTGCGGCCTCGTGGCGCAGCCCCACCGCCTCGGCCAGCGCCCGCACCTGATCGGCATCGGCCTCCGCCCAGCGGCCCTGGCGCAAGCCGCGAGGCAGGCTCGCCGGGCCATAGCGAACCCGCATCAGGCGACTGACGGTGACCCCCTGACTCTCCCACAGCCGGCGCACCTCGCGATTACGGCCCTCCCGCAGAACCACGTGATACCAGTGATTGGCGCCCTCACCGCCGGCATCCAACACCTGGTCGAAGTGTGCGGCACCGTCCTCCAGCTCCACGCCGTCGGTGAGACGTCGAATCATGTCCGCATCAACCACCCCCCGGACCCGCACGGCGTACTCCCGCTCCACTTCGCCGGAGGGATGCATGAGACGGTTGGCGAGCTCGCCGTCGGTGGTCAGCAGAATGAGCCCCGAGGTGTTGATGTCCAGGCGCCCCACGGGGATCCAGCGGCCGTTGCGCAGCCGCGGCAGGTTCTCGAAGATGGTCGGCCGGCCTTCGGGATCGGAGCGGGTGGTGAGCTCGCCCTCGGGTTTGTGGTAGAACAGCACCCGGCGCTGGCGCGGTGTGCGCTTGTACGGCTCGATGGCGCGACCGTCCAGTTGCACCCGATCGAGGGGCCCGATGCGCGCGCCGAGCTCGGCCACCCGGCCGTTGACCCGCACCCGCCCTTCCCGGATCCAGGTCTCGATCTCCCGGCGCGAACCCAGCCCGGCTGTGGCCAGGACCTTCTGAATACGTTCGGCCACCGGCCGGGGTCCCGTCAATTGCGTTCCGAGGCGCGCTGCTCGGAAGGCGTGTCGTCGTCTTCGGAATCGCCGGTGCCGGCGTCGTCCCGGTCGATCACCGCATCGCCACGTTCGCCACGCTCGCCATGCTCGGCGGCAGGCCCGCGTGCGCCCCTGTCATTCGCCGTTGCCTGGGCCTCGGCCGCGCGCGTGTCATCCGCCCGCTCCGTCGTATCATCCGAGCCCATTTCCGAGCTCTCGGCCTCCTCCCACGTCGGTTCCTCTGCCGGCGGGTGCGCGGCGTCGATCGGCTCGTCCCCTGAAGCGTCGGTCTGCGCCGTCCAGGGTTGCACCGCGTCCTCCGCGGTGGACTGCGCGGCGTCGGGGTCGGTTGCGCTCTCCTCCTCCACAGCCTCGTCCAGGCCTCTATCGTGTTCGCCGGACTCGAATTCGCCGCCGTCGGCCCCGCGGGGTGGCGCTCCGCCGGGAAGCCCCAGGTCCAGCTCCGCATTGATGCTGTCGATGTCGCGCAGTTCGGCCAGGGTAGGCAGTTCGTCCAGACTCTTCAGATTGAAGTAATCCAGAAATTCCCGCGTGGTGCCGTACATGGCCGGTCGCCCGGGCACATCCCGGTGGCCGACGACCCGCACCCATTCGCGCTCCTGCAGGGTCTTCATGATGGAGCTGGAGACACTCACGCCGCGGATGTCCTCGATCTCGCCGCGGGTGATGGGCTGACGATAGGCCACGAGCGCCATGGTCTCCAGAAGTGCCCGCGAGTAGCGCGACGGCTTCTCGATCCACAGCCGCGAGATCCAGGGTGAGAGCTCGGCCCTGACCTGGAGGCGGAAGCCGCTCGCCACTTCTTTGAGCTCGAAGCCGCGCTCGGCATAGTCCTGCTGCAGACTCTCGAGCGCCGCGTGCAGGGTGGTGCGTTGCGGGCATTCGTCCTCGGCGAACAGCGCGGCCAGGTCATCCAGGGTCAGGGGGCGGCCCACCGCAAGCAGGGCGCCTTCGACAACGTTCTTGATCTGTTGCTCGTTCATGGGTCCTCTGCCTTAGGGTGCGCCTCAGGCTTCCGCAGTGCGGCTCGCCGACGCCGCCTTGACGTGGATGGGGGCGTAGGGCTCGGCCTGCACCAGCTCCAGTAGCGACTCTTTGATCAGCTCGAGCACGGCGAGGAAGGTCACCACGACGCCCATGCGCCCTTCCTCGACCCGAAACAGGCTGGTGAACTCCGTGAACCGATCGCCCTGCACTGCCGCGAGCACCGACGACATGCGCTCGCGCACCGACAGTGCCTCCATCTGCACGTGATGGTGGGAGAACATCTCCGCGCGCTTGAGCACGTCCTTGAACGCCAGCAGCAGCTCCTTGAGATCCACCTCCGGCTCCAGCCGCACCACCGTGCGCTCCAGGAGCGCCGCGCTGGCCGGGAAGATGTCACGTTCCAGGCGCGGTAACTCGTCCATGTCCTGCCCTGCTTGTTTGTAACGCTCATATTCCTGCAGCCGGCGCACCAGCTCGGCCCGGGGGTCCTCCTCCTCGTCCTCGGCATGGGCCGGCCGTGGCAGCAGCATGCGGGACTTGATCTCCGCGAGCATGGCGGCCATCACCAGATACTCCGCCGCCAGCTCCAGGCGCAGCTCCGTCATCAGCTCGATGTACTCCATGTACTGGCGAGTGATCTCCGCGATCGGGATGTCGAGGATGTCCAGATTCTGGCGGCGGATGAGATACAGCAGCAAATCCAAGGGCCCCTCGAAGGCCTCCAGGAATACCTCCAGGGCATCGGGTGGGATGTAGAGATCCTGGGGCAGCGCGGTGTACGGCTCACCGTGCACGAAGGCCAGCGGCAACTCCGACTGTTGCGGACCTGACGACGCCGGATGCTCGCTGGCGTGCTCCGCAGTCGGCTCGACGAGCCCCTCGGCGTCATCGTCCCGGGCTTGCAGGTCGGCTTGGTTCATGCAGGATTCCTCATGCCGTTACCGGTAGGCGAGCCCCATGGCCTGGCGTACCTCGTCCAGGGTATCGCGGGCGACGTCCCGAGCCACTTCGCAGCCCTCTGTGATGATGGCACGCACTCCGGCGCGGTCGCCGGCAAAGTGCGCGGCCCGCTCCTGAATGGGGGCGAGCTCCCGCAGCACCGCGTCGATCACCGGCTGCTTGCAGTCAAGGCAGCCGATACCTGCGGTGGTACAGCCTTCCCAGACCCAGGCCTTGGTGTCGTCCGCGGAGTATACCTGGTGCAACTGCCAGACCGGGCACTTGTCCGGGTTGCCGGGATCTGTGCGCCGCACCCGCGCAGGATCGGTGGGCATGGTGCGCAGCTTCTTCTCCACCGACGCCGGGTCCTCCCGCAGCCCGATGGTATTGCCGTAGGACTTGGACATCTTCTGACCATCCAGTCCCGGCATCCGCGACGCGGGGGTCAGCATGGCATCGGGTTCCGGCAGGATGATGCGCCCGCCGCCTTCCAGGTATCCGTAGAGGCGCTCCCGATCGCCTTTCGTCAGGTTCTGCTGCCCTTCCAACAGGGCGCGGCCGACCTCGAGGCCCCGGTGATCACCCTGCTCCTGATAGCGCCGGCGCGCCTCCTGGTAGAGCTTGGCGTTCTTCTTGCCCATCTTCTTCACGGCCGCCTCGGCCCTGTCCGCGAAATCCCGTTCGCGGCCGTAGAGATGGTTGAAGCGCCGGGCGATCTCCCGCGTGACCTCCACGTGGGCCACCTGGTCCTCACCCACGGGCACCAGACTCGCCTTGTAGATGAGGATGTCGGCGCTCTGCAGCACCGGGTAGCCGAGAAAGCCGTAGGTGGCGAGATCCAGCTCCTTGAGCCGCTCCTGCTGGTCCTTGTAGGTGGGGACCCGCTCCAGCCAGCCCAGGGGCGTAATCATGGACAGCAGCACATGCAATTCGGCGTGCTCCGGCACCTTGGACTGAATGAACAGCCGCGCCGAGCCGGGGTTGACCCCGGCCGCCAGCCAGTCGATCACCATCTCCCAGGTGTGCTCGGTGATGTTGCCCGGATCCTCGTAGTGCGTGGTCAGAGCGTGCCAGTCGGCGACGAAGAAGTAGCAGTCGTACTCGTGCTGCAGGCGGATCCAGTTCTTCAGTACACCGTGGTAGTGGCCCAGGTGAAGGGCGCCGGTCGGCCGCATGCCGGAAAGCACGCGCTGGCGTTGCATGGGTACGGAGCTCAAGGCTGGCCTCGCTTCACAGTGGAACCTGTCGACACGTCGTCACGTGCACCGTCCTCAGCGCACCAGACCCAGGGCATGGAGCATGATGTCCAGGAACTGGGGGTTCATTCCAGCCGAACCGGTAAACGTTCCGAGGATGAACTGCAGCGGCGGCAGCACGAGCGAGCCCAGCACTCCCGTGACCAACAGAGTCACCAGCAGCAGCAGGCCGTAGGGCTCGAGGCGACTGACCTGCCAGGAGAGCCACCCGGGCAGCAGCCCCGTGAGCACCCGACCACCGTCGAGGGGCGGCAACGGCAGCAGGTTGAGGATCATGAGTACTGCGTTGATGAAGATGCCGGCGACGGCGGCGCCGATGAGGAACATGCCCACGGCCATCATGTCCGGCGCGAGGACCATCCCCAATTTGAGCACCAGCGCCCAGATGGACGCCATGAGCAGATTGGCCGCCGGGCCCGCCACCGCCACCAACGCCATGTCGCGCTTGGGATGACGCAGATTCTCCCAGGTGACGGGCACGGGGCGCGCCCAGCCGAACACGAATGGCGTGAACAGCAGCATCAGAAGCGGTACGGCGATGGTGCCCACGGGATCGATGTGCTTGACGGGGTTGAGGGTCAATCGACCCAGCATCATGGCGGTGGGGTCGCCCAGGTAGCGGGCCACCCATCCGTGGGCCACCTCGTGGACCGTGATTGCGAACAACACCGGCAACGCCCAGACCGCGATCTTCTGGATCAAGCTGAATTCATACATCGGTGGATTATACCTGCGGCAGTGGATGGGATCACGGGCCGGGATCGCCGGACCACAGCAGCAGCACTCCGATCACCGCGCCCAGCACGCCGCCCCAGAACCCGGCCGCGGTGAGCCGCGCCCCGGACACAGGACGCGGATCCACCAGCGCGCGCCAGGGCAGTTCCCCGGACGCTCGGCGGGAACGAAACACCTGCAGGTGATACATCGCCGTGGCCACGGCGATGAGTACACCCAGGATCAATAGAACACGCATGGTAAGAGGGCCCCGATCACTGGAACAGACTCACGTCGCCCTTCCCCACCCGCAGCACCTGCGGCGCCCCCCGTTCCAGGTCGATCACCGTGCTCGGCTCCAGGCCGCAGCTGCCCGCGTCGATGATCAGGTCCACGTCCCGCTCCATGCGCTCGCGCACCGCTTCGGGGTCGGACAAGGGCAGGTCGTCCGGCGGCAGCGACAGGGTGGTGCTCAACATCGGTTGGCCGAGTTCCGCCAGCAAGGCCTGGGCGACCGGATGGTCCGGCACCCGAATGCCAATAGTGCGGCGCTTGGGATTCCACAGCCGACGCGGCACGTCGTGGGTGGCGGCCAGGATGAACGTGTACGGGCCGGGAGTCAGGGTCTTCAGCAAGCGGAAGGTGCTGTTGTCTACCTTGGCATAGGTGGAGATCTCGGACAGGTCCCGGCACACCAGGGTGAAGTTGTGCCGCGGTCCCAGCTGGCGAATGCGTCGGATGCGCTCCATCGCCCCTTTCTCGTCCAGTCCGCAGCCCAGGGCGTAGCAGGAATCGGTCGGATAGACGATCACCGCGCCCTCGCGCAGCATATCCACGGCAAGGCGAATCAGCCGCGCCTGGGGATTCTGCGGGTGGATCTGAAAAAACTGGCTCATGTACAGAAACGGTCTCGGAGCGGCTTGAGCCGCGATTTGCCCAGGCGCTGCCGAACGTTTGTGCCGAACCGCACGCGATCGCGGCTGAAGCCGCTCCTACAGGGCACGGCGAGGTGCCGCTGCGGGCTCGGGCAGCGGCCACTCGGGATGCTCCCAGATAGGACGACACCCGGCGGGCAACTGTGGCAGGCTGCCCAAGTCGATCCAGGGATTCTCCGGACCGTGGTAGTCCGAGCCGCACGAGGCGTACAGGTCGCTGCGCCGCACCTGGGCGGCCATGGCGTGACATTCGTCCCGGCTGTGGCTGCCCGTGACCACCTCCAGGGCGGCGCCCCCGCACTCGCGGAACTGGCCGATGAGTTCCCGCAGCTTGGTGGCTGTGAGCCGGTAGCGGGCCGGATGAGCGATCACGGCATGACCGCCGGCACCGCGTATCCACGCCACCGCCTCCTCCAACTCGGCCCAATCGCCGGAGACATAGCCCGGGGTGTCCTTTACCAGGTACTTCTTGAATACGTCGCGCACATTGGGCGCGCGGCCCGCGTCCACCAGGAAGTGAGCGAAATGGGTGCGCCCGACGATGGCCCCGCGAGCGTGGCGGCGGGCGCCTTCCAGGGCCCCGGGAATGCCGGCGCGTTCCAGGCGGCGGGCGATCTCCTCGGCACGTCCGTCGCGGAATTCCCGCAGTCCGGCGAGTCCGGCCTGCAAGGCGGCATCGGTCGGATCGATATTCAATCCGACGATATGCACGGTGCGCCGGTTCCAGGTGACCGACACCTCCACACCCGGAATCAGGCGCAAGCCACAGCTCGCCGCCGCCTCGGCCGCCACTGCAAGCCCGGCGGTGGTGTCGTGATCGGTAAGGGCCAAGTACTCGACGCCCCGCTCCCGGGCCCGCGGGATCAGTTGTTGCGGAGTCAAGGTGCCGTCGGAGGCGGTGGAATGGCAATGCAGATCATAGCGAGAGGTCATGACCGCGCATTCTAACCCAGGGCGCCTCCCAAGTAAGCCTCGCGGTTGAGGGGGCGTTTGTCCCCGAGCCTCCGGAGGGGCTATAGTGCGAACGGCGCGCCCCACGTGCCCGGCGCCGTCCGCTACCGCGCACAGGCTCTATGACCGCATTCCAAACAAAGGCTTCCGCCCTGGCCCCGGCGATCCTGCTGACCGTGGATGAAGTGCTGGAGTTTCGCCGCGCCAACTCCGCGGCCCGCTCCGTGTTGCCCAAGGAGGAGAAGCTGCGCGCCGACGTGCAGCAGTTCTGCCTTCTGCTGCAGCAGCTGGAGACGGTGCGCGACAAGGACCCCATGGTCATCAGCGACATGGGCGAGTATGGCCTCTACCTGCTGCAGAAGCTGTCCGACGTGGTGGACCAGATGGGCCTGCTGCATACGCGCCTGCGGATCGACCGCCATATTCTGTCGTTCACCCTGTGGACCTGCGTCCAAGGCGGCGCGGTGCGCGAGTTGGAGCCGGTGGTCAACGCCTTCGCCGCGGAGGCCAACCGCAGCCGCAGTCGCGGCGAGTTGGAGAACCTATGCGCCGCCATGCGCCGCACCGTACAATGCGTCGATCGGGCCGTGATCGAGCGCCAGGAGGGAGGTGCCGCCGCACCTTGGCGTCTGCTGAACCTCAACATGGGCATCGTCGCCACCCGCACTCACAACACCGAGCTCATGCGTACGGCCTACGACGAGCTGATCCGCAACCTGCCCGACGAGGCCGCGTCGTTCTTCAGCGAGGGTCTGCAGCAGATGGGGCTGGTGGACTATCCCGAACACGTGCGGGACGTGGTCGAGCACTATTACAATCGCTTCTCAAAAGCCCGCACCCTTCACTGACCCGGCGGCCGCACTCGGCATGAAATTCCTCTTCGACTTCTTTCCGATCCTGCTGTTCTTCGTCGCCTACAAGGCGAGCGACGGCGACATGTTCCTGGCGACCGGGGTGATCATCGTCGCCAGTGTGGTACAGGTATCCATCTCCTGGTGGAAGCACCGCCGGGTGGAGAAGATGCACCTGATCACCTTGGGACTGGTGCTGCTGTTCGGCGGCCTGACCCTCGCCCTACAGGACGAGCAGTTCATCAAGTGGAAGGTGAGCGTGGTGAACTGGCTGTTCGGATTGGCGTTCCTGGGAAGCCAGTTCATCGGGCGCAAGAGCCTGGTGGAGCGCATGATGAGCGCCACCATCTCCGTACCGAAACCGGTGTGGACCCGCTTGAACCTGAGCTGGGTGACGTTCTTCCTGGGGATGGGGTTTCTCAATCTCTACGTCATGACCCATTTCGACGACGACACCTGGGTGGATTTCAAATTCTATGGCGTGCTCGGGCTTACCTTCCTGTTCATCCTCGCCCAGGCGTTCTATCTGACCCGCCACGTGCGGGATCCGGGCGGCCCGAAGGAGGAGAACACCCCGTGATTTATGCCATCATCGCCACCGACGTAGCCGACAGCCTCGGCCGACGCCAGGAGGCGCGCCCGCGGCACCTGGCCCGCCTGGAGGCGCTCAAAGACCAGGGCCGGCTGCTGCTCGCCGGCCCCCACCCTGCCATCGACAGCGTCGATCCGGGGAACGCCGGCTTCAGCGGCAGCCTGGTGGTGGCGGAGTTCCCATCGCTGGAGGAGGCCCGTGCCTGGGCGGATGCCGACCCCTACGTCGACGCCGGCGTGTACGCCGACGTCGTGGTCAAACCGTTCAAGAAAGTGCTGCCATGATGAGCAACGAAGAACGCGTGAAACTGATCCGCGAGCGCCTGCGCGACGGCCTCGGGGCGCAAGCCGTAGAGGTGCAGGACGACAGCCACAAGCACATCGGCCACGAGGGCGCGAAGGACGGTCGCGGTCACTTCAGCGTCGCCGTGGTCGCCGCGGCCTTCGAGGCCAAGAGCCTCGTGGAACGTCACCGCATGGTGTACGAGGCCGTGGGTGATCTCATGGAGACCGACATTCACGCCCTCAGCATTCAGGCGCGCACGCCCGCCGAGGCTACCGCCGGATGACCTCCCGGGCGGCCCTGGCGCTGGCGCTTGCCGCCAGCCTTGCGGCCTGCGACGGGGGCTCGGAGCGGGAGTTGCGGCTGCCCGGTGCCGAATCCGTGCCCGCCCGACCCGCGGATGTCATCGCCCGGGTGAACGGCCGCCCGATCACCGGCGCCATGGTCGACCTGTACGGCGACGCCCGCCGCCAACAGCATCCCCTGGGACAGCCCCCGGGGCGCGACGACCTGGTGCAGGAGTTGATCAATATGGAGCTGCTGGCCCAGGCCGGCGAGCGGGCGGGATTGCTGCAGGATGCCACCCTGGCCTCGGCGCTGTATGTGGAGCGCGCCAATCTGCTCGCCGCGGCCATGATGGAACGCATGGGTGCCGAGCCGCCGTCGGACGCACAGGTGGACGCCCGCTACCGGGAGCGCTATCCCGATGGCCGCATCACTGAATACCGGACTCGCCAGATTCTGGTGTCCCAAGAGGCCACCGCCAGGGAGCTGATCGGGCAGCTGGAGGACGGCGCCGACTTCGCCGCTCTGGCACGGGAGCGCTCCCGGGGACCAGCCGCCTCTCAAGGCGGCGCGCTGGACTGGTTCCGCCCGGGGGACGTGCTGCCCGAGTTCGCCGCCGCGGTGACGAGCCTGGAGCCCGGCGCCTTCACCCGTACGCCGGCGCGCACGACCTACGGCTGGCATGTGGTGCTGCTGGAGGAGGTGCGCCGCACCACCGCCCCTACCCCGGAAGAAGCGGCGGAGCAGATCCGTGCCGAGCTGGTGACCGAGGCCCTGGAGCAGCGTCTGGAGGAACTGCGGGCGGAGGCGGAGATCGAGTTCGAGCGCTAATGCCGCCGGCCTATCCCGCCACCAGGTCCGATAGCCGCGCCGGCCGGCTGAGCCAATTACCCTGACCGAAGTCGACGCCGATGTCGCGCAGCCGATCGCGGATCTCGATGGTGTCCACGTATTCGGCGATGGTCTTGATGTTCATGACGTGGCCGATGTGGTTGATGGAGCCGACCATGGCGAAATTGACCGGGTCGAACACCAGGTCGCGCACGAATGCCCCGTCGATCTTCAGATAATCCACGTCCAGGTTCTTCAGATGGGCGAACGAGCTCACGCCGGTGCCGAAGTCATCCAGGGCGAAGCGGCAGCCGAGCTCGCGGAAGGTGCTGATGAACCTGACCGCCTGGGCAAGGTTGGAAACCGCCGCGGTCTCGGTGATCTCGAAGATGACGTGCCCACCCAGGTCCGGGTAACGGTCCAACTGTTCGCGCACGAACTCGACGGTGCGTTCATCGCCCAGGGACTGACCTGAAAGATTGACCGCGAAGTGCCGCACCGGAAGTTCCGGGTTTTGGCGCTGGCGCTCGAGATAACTGCCGATCACCGCGAAGGCGTTGCTCACCACCCAGCGGTCGAGATCCGCCATCATGTTGTAGCGTTCGGCGGCGCGGATGTACTCCATGGGCAACACCAGATCACCGCTGTCGTCGAGCATGCGCAGCAGGATCTCGTAGCGCTGCTCGCTGGCGCCCTGGTCCCGCAGGGGCACAACCTCCTGGGCGTAGAGCACGAAGCGGTTCTCGGCATAGGCCTGGGTGATGCGGTGCACCCATTGCATCTCCCCCTGGCGCCGGATCAGCGCATCGTCGTCGGCCTGGTAGACGTGGATGCGGGCGCCGCCGCGCTCCTTCGCGACGTAGCAGGCCGAATCCGCCAAGCTCATGACCGCGGTCATGTTGTGGTGCTCGCGGGTCAGGGGCACCATGCCCATGCTCACTGCAATCTCGAAGGTCTTGTCCTCCCAGGCGAAGCGGAACCGTCGCACGGTTTCGCGCAGCTCCTCGGCCCGGGCCAGCGCCTCCTCGGCGTCGCAGTCGCGAAACAGCAGTCCGAATTCGTCGCCGCCCAGGCGTGCCATGGAATCCCCTTCGCGCACGTGCGGGCGCAGGGCCTCGGTGAGTTTCTTCAGGAGCGCATCGCCGGCCATGTGGCCGCAGGTGTCGTTGATGACCCGGAACTGATCCAGATCCAGGTAACAGAGCACATGACGGCGCTGCTGCTCGTGCACGCTGTCGATGGCCTGCTGCACCTGATGCTCGAACTCCCGGCGGTTGGCCAGGCCGGTGAGGTCGTCGTGGCGGGCCTGATAGGCGAGCAGGTGGGAGATCTCCCGGGCGCGGCCCACGTCCTGCAGCACCAGCACGCAGCCGCGCACCCGCCCGGCCGGGTCGCGCATGGGTGACACCGAACCGCTCACCGGGTGGCGCCGCCCGCTGGCGCCGATCAGGCAGAGTTCGCCCTTGATGCGCACGGATCGGTCCTGCTCCAGGCACTGGGTCACGGGCACAGGAGCCGGTTGGCCGGTCTCGTCATCCACCATGTGCAGCACGGATTGCAGGGAGCGGCCCACCAGCTCCGACGCCGGGCGCTCGAGCAGGGCTTCGGCCATAGGGTTGACGTAATCCAGCGCGCCGTCCAGATCGGTGGTCAGGACGCCATCGGCCAGGGAACGCAGCGCCGCCTCGGCCCGCTGCCGTGGCCAGTCGGCATTGGACGCCCCGCCGCCGCCGATTCCGAAGCGAACGATCCCCAAGGTACCGACCCCCGCCAGAACCCCCAACAGTACCCAAGTCCACATAGCCATCAACCCCCGACCAGTTGTCGGAAGGCATCCTCGTCCAGAATTTCGATGCCGAGCTCTCGGGCCTTGTCGTATTTGGAACCCGGGTTCTCGCCCATCACAACGTAGTCGGTTTTGCTCGACACGCTGCCGGTCACCTTGGCCCCGGCGGCTTGCAATCGGTCCTTGGCCTCGTCGCGGGTCATGGAGCTCAACGTGCCGGTCAGCACGAAGCTCCTGCCCGCCAGGGGGCGCTCGCCGGCGGGCCGGGGCTGGGCCGGCCAGCGCACCCCGGCGCGACGCAGGGCCTCGATGACCTCGCGGTTGTGGAGCTGATGAAAGAACGCAGCCAGGTGGCCGGCGACCACGGGGCCGACGTCGGGCACCCGCTGCAGGGCTTCCTCATCGGCCTCGATCAGGCTCTCGATGGTACCGAAATGGGCCGCCAGGGCCTGGGCGGTGGCTTCCCCCACTTCCCGTATGCCCAGAGCATACAGGAAGCGCGGCAAGGTGGTCTGCTTGCTGCGCTCGATGGCGGCTACCAGGTTGGCGGCGGACTTGGCCCCCATGCGGTCCAGGGCGTTGAAATCCTCCGTCGTGAGGCCGTAAAGATCGGCCGGGGTGCGCACCAGTTTCCGGTCCACCAGTTGTTCCACCAGCTTGTCGCCCAGCCCGTCGACATCCATGGCCCTGCGGGACGCGAAGTGCAGTAGCGCCTGCTTGCGCTGGGCGGCGCAGTACAGGCCGCCGCTGCAGCGGGCCACGGCCTCGCCCTCCATGCGCACCACGTCGGAGCCGCATACCGGGCAGCGCTTGGGATAGCGGGGCTTGCGCGCACCCTTGGGGCGCTTTGCGCTCACCACGCTGACCACCTCGGGGATGACATCGCCGGCCCGGCGCACGATCACCGTATCGCCGATGCGCACGTCCTTGCGATCGATCTCGTCCTGGTTGTGCAGAGTCGCGTTGGTGACCGTGACACCGCCCACGTACACCGGCGCAAGGCGCGCGACCGGGGTCAAGGCTCCGGTGCGCCCCACCTGCCACTCCACGGCGGTGATGGTGGTCATCTCCTCCTCGGCGGGGAACTTATAGGCGATGGCCCAGCGCGGCGCCCGGGAGACGAACCCCAACCGCGCCTGCTGGGCGATGTCGTTGACCTTGAAGACCACGCCGTCGATGTCGTAAGCGAGCCGATCACGGCGCGCCTGCATTCGGCGGTAGTAGTCCAGGCAACCGGTCACGCCCTGCACCTTCTGCACGTCCGGCGACACCCGCAAACCCCAGCCGCGGATGCACTGCAGCACCGCGTGTTGGGTCTGCGGCAAGCCGTCGCCGCGCACCGCACCCAGGCCATAGCAGTAGATCTCCAGGGGTCGTTGGGCGGTGACGCGCGGGTCCAGCTGGCGCAGGCTGCCGGCGGCGGCATTGCGGGGATTGACAAAGGTCTTGTCGCCTCGTGTGGCCTGGGCTTCGTTCAGGCGACGAAAGCCATCGCGGGATATGAACACCTCGCCGCGCACCTCCAGGGCCTCGGGGTGGCCGCTTCCCTGCAGACGCAGGGGCACCGAGGCGATGGTGCGAACGTTGAGCGTCACGTCTTCGCCGGTGGTGCCGTCGCCACGGGTAGCCGCGCGCATCAGCACCCCATGCTCGTACAGCAGACTGACCGCCAGCCCGTCCAGCTTCGGCTCGGCCGTGTAGGTGATGGCGTCCTCACCCAGCCGCTCGCGGGCACGACGATCGAAGGCCACCATCTCCTCCTCGTCGAAGGCGTTGGCGAGCGACAGCATGGGCAGTTCGTGGCGCACCGCCGCGAACTCCCGGGCCGGTGCCGCTCCCACCCGTTGGGTGGGGGAATCGGGAGTGATCAGCTCCGGGTGCGCCGCCTCCAGCGCCTGCAGCTCCCGCAACAGCCGATCATATTCCGCGTCGGCGATTTCCGGCTGGTCCAGGACGTAGTACAGATAATTGTGATGATTGATCTGCGTGCGCAGCTCTTCGATGCGCTGCTCGGTTTTTTTGCTCATCGACTGGCAGTCTCCGCACGCGCCGGGCCCGCGTGCTCGTCGGCCCTAGCGCCTTCCCCTCAGCGCGCGGAGCGTACCGCCGACTGCTGGCGGCGCTCGAACTCCCGGATCTCGTCGCGCAGATGCTCGATGGTCTGCTGGCCCAGCACGCTGCGGCTGGCGTCGCGCAACTCGCCCTGCAACCGCGATTGCAGTACCCGGGCCGCGGCCACCATGGTGTCGAAGGCCTCACTGCCACTCATCGGCCCCGGGCGCTGCATGAACAGCGCCAGCCCCGGGGTCTCGAGCGCGTCCATGGTCTCCAACTCGAACCAGCCCGGCTCGACCACGTTGGCCATGCTGAACACGCTGCGGCGCTGCGGGTCCTGCGCGTGGCGACAATGGAAGATACGCATGTCGCCGTACTCCAGCCCGGCGGCCTGGGCAGCGGCACGGATGTCCACGCCACGAAACGTGTGTCCTTCCCGGGCCATCACGAACAGCGCCACCAGCTTGGTGGGCTGTCCGCCGCCTGCGGCCGTATCCGCGGCAGCTGGATCCGCCGTCGCCCCGGCCTCGGTCGCCGGGCGGGCCGCGCCGCCACCCGCATCCTCGCGCCGCGTCGGCCTGACGGAGCGACCCTCCTCCAGGCTGATGCTGTGCCCGAGGTCCTCCAACTCCCGGTCGAACTCGGAGGCGGGCTCGGACTCCTGCCCGATGCCGCCGAGCCGCTCCTCGTCCTCCGCGGCCTGAACCTCGGCGAGCGACGCCCGTTCGGCGCGCCGCGCCCGGCGCCGGGCTCGGAAGCTGCGCTGCCCGGCCAGATAGATGCCCACCAGGATGGCGACACCGATCACCAGCAGTACCCAGCGAAGTAGGTCGAGTCCGTTCATAGGCCCAAGCGTCGGTATAGCGGCCCGCCGCTGAACTGATTACACGGCGGCGAGCCTGGCGGCCTCGTCCACGTCGACGGCCACCAGCCGGGATACGCCCGGCTCGTGCATGGTCACGCCGGTCAGCTGGTTGGCCAAGGACATCGTGATCTTGTTGTGGGTGATGAACACGAACTGCACGTGCTCGGCCATCTCGCGGACCATATCGCAGAAACGCGCGACGTTGGCGTCGTCCAACGGGGCGTCCACCTCGTCCAGCATACAGAAAGGCGCCGGATTCAGTTGGAAGATAGAAAACACCAGGGCCACTGCCGTAAGTGCCTTCTCGCCGCCGGACAGGAGATGGATGGAACTGTTGCGCTTGCCGGGCGGGCGGGCCATCACCGAGACGCCGGTATCCAGCAGATCCTCCCCGGTCAGCTCCAGGTAGGCGTGACCGCCACCGAACAGGCGCGGGAACAGCGCCTGCAGCCCGGTGTTGACCTTGTCGAAGGTTTCCTTGAAACGGGTGCGGGTCTCCCGATCGATCTTGCGAATGGCGTTCTCCAGGGTCTCGAGCGCATCGGTCACGTCCTTGTATTGAGCATCCAGATAGGTCTTGCGCTCCTGCTGCTCGGCAAACTCCTCGATGGCGGCCAGGTTGATCGGGCCCAGGCGCTGAATGCGGGCCGCCACCTGCTCGACCTTGTCCACCCACTCTGACTCCCCGGCGTCCTCGGCGAGGGCCTCCAGCAGCTGCGCGCGATCGAGCCCGGTTTCCCCCAATTGCTCCTCCAGCGTCTGGCGACGCACCCGCACTTCCTGGAAGCCGACCCGCGCCTGTTCCAGCTCGGTGCGCACTTCGGACACCGTATGCTCGGCGCCGCTGCGCTGCTGCTCGTGGCGACGCATGGACTCGTCGCAGTCTTCCACCCGGCGGCGGGCGTCGGCCAGCTCGTTCTCGACCTTGACCCGATCGCCCAGGAGTCCGGCGAGCTTCGCCTCCTGCTCCGTGATCGGCTGCACGCCCAGCTCCAGGGATTCC
>Ga0209347_1003348_pt1 | contig 18905 bp, 17 predicted proteins | sample AutmiccommuBRH23_FD_187382 | JGI IMG/M metagenome (GOLD analysis project Ga0209347, IMG submission 187382) | Deep subsurface microbial communities from Mt. Terri, Switzerland - Autotrophic microbial communities BRH/23 (SPAdes) (version 2) | ecosystem: Environmental > Aquatic > Deep subsurface >...
CCCAGCGCCAAGCTGGAATACGGGCTCAAAAGCCCAAGAAGACATCGGCGTCGGCAGGCGACCCGAACCCATTTTCACGCCTACGAGGCGTCACCACTAGGGCACAGCAAGCTGGAATGCCATTTCGCCGAAATCAGGCACGCGGGCGTGGTTGGCACCTGGGGCAGTAGAACGACGAGCGGTTCATGAACTTCTCCCGCCGCATGATCGCTCCACAGCGCCGGCACGGCTCTCCCTCGCGACCGTAGGCGTCCAGCGACCGGTCGAAGTACCCCGACTCGCCGTTGACGTTGACGTAGAGCGAGTCGAACGACGTGCCGCCCTGTCCCAGCGCGTCGGTCATCACCTCGGCGGCGGCGTCGAGCAGCTCGCCGAGCTTGCGCCGGGGCAGCCCGGAGGCCATCCGGGCACCGTTGACCTTGGCGCGCCACAGCGCCTCGTCGGCGTAGATGTTGCCGATCCCCGACACCACAGCCTGGTTCAGCAGTTGCCTCTTGATCTCGGAATGCTTGTGCCGCAACGCCGTCACGACGGTGTCCCGGTCGAACTCCGGGTCGAGCGGATCGCGCGCGATGTGCGCGACGGGTGTCGGCACGGTGGTTCCGTCGACGGTGACGAGGTCGGCGAGCATCCACCCGCCGAACGTGCGCTGGTCGACGAAGCTCAGCGTGGTGCCGTCGTCGAGCAGTGCGGCGATGCGCAGGTGGTTCTCGTTGGGCGCCGGTGCCGCCTCTGCTCCTCGCGTCGGCGGCCCGAGCAGCATCTGCCCGCTCATGCCCAGGTGCACGACGAGGGCGCGCTCGTCCCCCAACGTCAGCCACAGGTACTTTCCCCGGCGACCCGTTCCGGTGATCGTGGCGTCGAGCAGTTGGGCGGTCAGGTCTGCCGGGCCGGCCTCGTGGCGCCGCACGGCGCGGGGATGAAGCACGCGCACGGCGGTGATGACCTTGCCCGAGACGTGCTCGGCCAAACCCCGCCGGACGACCTCGACCTCGGGAAGTTCAGGCATCGGGCTCAGTCCGCCGAGGTCAGATCACCGGAGAGGGCGTTCCACGCCGCGGCTGCGGCCTTCAACTCGGCTTCCTTCTTGGTGCGGCCGACGCCCGCGCCGTACTCGCTCTCGGCGATCACCACCGATGCCGTGAACTCCTTGTCGTGGTCCGGGCCGGTGGACGTCACGAGGTAGGTCGGCACCCCCAGCCCCCGCGAGGCGGTCAACTCCTGCAGGCTGCTCTTCCAGTCCAGGCCAGCACCCAACGTCGGCGCGGTGTCGAGCAGATTGCCGAACAACCGGAGGATGACCTCCCGGACCACGCCCGCGCCGTGTTCGAGATAGATTGCGCCGAGCAGGGATTCGACGCCGTCGGCCAGGATGCTCGACTTGTCGGCGCCGCCGGAGTTCTCTTCGCCCTTGCCCAGCAACAGATACGCACCGAGGCCGTCGTCGGACAGCTGGCGGCCGACGTCGGCGAGGGCGTGGGTGTTGACGATGCTGGCCCGCAATTTGGCCAGATCGCCTTCGGATCGGTCCGGGTGCCGGTGATAGAGCTCTTCGGTGATGGTCAGTCCGAGCACCGAATCCCCAAGGAACTCCAGGCGTTCGTTGGTGGGCAGCCCGCCGTTCTCGTAGGAATAGCTGCGGTGGGTCAGGGCCATCGTGAGCAGCTCGTCGGGCAGGTCCACACCCAGCGCCTTCAGCAGCCGCGCGCGCTCCACCGTCACGAGTCGTCCCCGGTCTGTTCGGGAAGGGCCTGCCCGCGAAGCTCGGTGTCGGTCTGCTCGCGAAGCTCGGCCAGCTTGGCCCACCGCGGGTCGATCTGCTCGTGGTGATGGTCGGGCCCCGCGGTGGCCAGCGGGATACCGCAGTCCGGGCACAGCCCGGCACACTCCGGTCCGCACACCGGCGAGAAGGGCAGCGCCAGTGCCACCGCGTCGATGATCGGCTGTTCGAGGTCCACGGACTCGGAACCACCGTCGTGGCGGACGCGGTGGATCTCGTCGGCGTCGGTCGTCTCGTCGGTCGTGCTGTCGGGATAGGCGAACAGTTCGGTGAGCTCGATCTCGACCTCACCGGTGATCGGCTGCAGGCACCGCGCGCATTCGCCTGACGTCGGCCCCGAGACCGTGCCGGTGACCAGCACACCCTCGGACACCGATTCCAGGCGCAGGTCGAGTTCTAGCGGCGCACCCTCGGCGACGGCCATCAAGTCCAGCCCGATGCGAGACGGGCTGGCGACCGTCGTCTCGAGGGTGATCATCGAGCCGGGCCGCCTCCCGAGCCTCGCGATGTCGATCACCAGCGACGACCGTGATCCCCGGCGCGCGGCCGCGTTCGCATGCCTGACCATGCACGTATCGTACGGTCGGCCCCCCGGGCGTCAGCGAGCCGCGTAGTCGTGGGTCCCGGCGGCGGTACGCAACTGGTGGCGGCCGCGGCCGACCGACCGCAGCGTGCCGTTGAGGAAGTCCTCGAACTCCGCGAGTTTGCTGTCGACGTAAATGTCGCACTCGCCGCGGAGCCGGTCCGCTTCGGCGTGCGCGGAGTCGATCAACCGGGTGGCCTCGGCGGTGGCGGTGGCCACGATCTCGGTCTGCGACACCAGGCGCTGCTGCTCCTTGATACCTTCCTGGACCGCCTTCTCGTAGGTTAGGTTGCCGTTCTCGATCAACCGGTCGGCCTCGGACTTGGCCCGGCCGGTGGTGGCCTCGTACTCGCGCTTGGCCGTCGCGGCGATCCGGTTGGCCTCCTCGCGGGCCTCGCCCACCATGCGTTCGCTGTGCTGGCGTGCTTCGGCGACCATGCGGTCCGCCTGCGACTTGGCGTCGGCGAGCAACCGGTCGGCCTCCGCCCTGGCATGGTTGACCATCGAATCGGCCTCCGCGTTGGCCGTCGACACGGTGGACTCCGAGTGCTCCTTGGCCTCCCGCAACAGCGAGTCGCGCGCGTCGAGCACATCCTGCGCGTCATCGAGTTCACCCGGGATCGCATCCTTGATGTCGTCGATCAACTCCAGGACATCACCGCGCGGCACGACGCAGCCTGCCGTCATCGGCACGCCGCGGGCTTCTTCGACGATCGCGCCCAATTCATCGAGCGCTTCAAAAACTCGGTACACGGCAACACCCTCCAGGCGTAGTTGACAGTGACCAGTGTGCCTGGTGTTACGCCTGTGACTCGGCTACCGGCACCGGTGTGTCGTTACCAATTGCTTCTGCCCAGCATTATGTCAACCGATGGGTCAGCCGCGCGCGGCGATCTTGGCCTGCAGGCGGGTGTTCACCGGCGCAGGCAGCAGGGCGGACACGTCGCCCCCCAGCATCGCGACCTCTTTCGCCAGGGAGGACGAGACGAACGAGTACTGGGGGTTGGTGGCGACGAAGAACGTGTCCACACCGGCGATGTGCTTGTTCATCTGCGCCATCTGCAGTTCGTACTCGAAGTCGGTTCCGGTGCGCAGACCCTTGACGATCGCCGTCATCCCCCGGCCCTTGACGAAGTCGACGACGAGGCCCTGCCCCGACTCGGCACGCACGTTCGGCAGGTGGGCCGTCGACTCCTCGATCAGCGCGATCCGCTCCTCGACGCTGAACATGCCCTGCTTGTTCGGGTTGGCGAGCACGGCGATGACGAGCTCGTCGAACTGCGCCGACGCCCGCTCGAAGACGTCGATGTGACCGAGGGTCACCGGGTCGAAGGATCCCGGGCACACCGCTCCGCTCATGGAGGTCGACGCTAGCAGCACGACCGGCAGGGCAGCTCAGTCGCGTTCGGCGACCTCGATGCGGGTGTCCCCGTACCGCCGGGCGGTCCACACCGACCACCCGTCCGGCCAGACGATCTCGGGACCCGACGCCGAGCGCTCCAGCACCGCCACGGTGCCCGGCCGGGTCCATCCGGCGGCCGCGAGCGCGACGAGCATGTCGCCCACGGCGGTGTCGTGGGCCTCATACGGCGGATCCGCCAGCACCAGGTCCACCGGCCGCGATGCGCCTGCGGCGAGCACCGCCGCCACCGTGCCGCGGCGCACCGACGCCCCCCGAACGCCCAGCGCCGCGATGTTCTGGGCGATCACCGCCGCCGCCCTGGCGTCGGACTCCACGAAGAGCGCGGTGGCAGCACCCCGGGACAGCGCCTCCAGACCGAGCGCCCCCGAGCCGGCGTACAGGTCGAGGACGCCCAGCCCGGCGAAGTCGATCCGCGCCGCCAACAGGTTGAACAGCGACTCCCGCACCCTGTCGGTGGTCGGGCGGGTCCCCCGCCCGGACTTGTGCTGCGGCACCGCGATCCGGCGCCCTCCCAGAGCGCCGGCGACGATGCGGGTCAGGATGATTCCCGGGTCGTCCCCTGCGCTTCGCGCGTGGGCCCATCGCTCCTGCCCGCCGAACCGACCACCACCAGCAGATCCCCGCCTTCGACCTGCGCGGTCGCCGACACCGCCACGCGTGTCACGGTGCCCGCCTTGGGCGCGGTGATCGCGGCCTCCATCTTCATCGCCTCGATCGTGGCGATGGACTGGCCGGCCTGCACGGCCCCGCCCTCGGACACGTTGACGGTGACCACCCCGGCGAACGGCGCCGCGACGTGGTCGGGGTTGTTCCGGTCGGCCTTCTCGGCGGCGGGCACCTCGCTGGCCACGTTGCGGTCGCGGACCACGACCGGTCGCAGTTGGCCGTTGATGATGCACATCACCGTGCGCATCCCGCGCTCGTCGGGGTCGGAGATCGCCTCGAGCCCGATCAGCAGCTCGACACCGCGCTCCAACGTGACCCGGTGCTCGTCGCCATGCCGCAGACCGTAGAAGAACTGGTTGGCCGACAGGCTGGAGGTGTCGCCGTAGAGTTCGCGGTGCGCTTCGAATTCCTTCGTCGGGCCGGGGAAGAGCAACCGGTTCAGCGCGGCCTGACGCTTCGCGCCGCCCTGCTGGAGCGTCTCCTCGTCCTCTTCGCTCAGCGCGGCCTGCGGCTTGGCCGGGGCCCGCCCGGCCAACGCCTTGCTGCGCAACGGCTCCGGCCAGCCGCCGGGAGGGTCGCCCAGTTCGCCGCGCAGGAACCCGATGACCGAATCGGGAATGTCGAATCTCTCTGGATCCGAAGCGAATTCGTCGGCGGTGATGCCGGCCCCGACGAGTGCCAGCGCGAGGTCGCCGACAACCTTCGACGACGGTGTCACCTTGACCAGCCTGCCAAGGATCCGGTCGGCGGCGGCGTAGCTCGCCTCGATCTCCTCGAAGCGGTCGCCGAGCCCCAACGCGATGGCCTGCTGGCGCAGGTTGGACAGCTGACCACCGGGGATCTCGTGGTGATAGACCCGACCGGTGGGTGCGGGAAGGCCGGACTCGAACGGCGAGTACACCTTTCGCAACGCCTCCCAGTACGGCTCGAGATCGCACACCGCCGACAGCGACAACCCGGTGTCGTACTCGGTGTGCGCCGTCGCCGCGACGATCGAGCTCAGCGCGGGCTGGCTCGTCGTACCCGCCAACGGCGCCGACGCGCCGTCGACCGCACTCGCGCCCGCCTGCCACGCCGCAAGGTAGGTCGCCAGCTGCCCGCCCGGGGTGTCGTGGGTGTGCACGTGCACCGGGAGGTCGAATCGGCTCTTCAACGAGCGGACCAGCAGAGCCGCGGCCTGCGGCCGTAGCAGACCGGCCATGTCCTTGATCGCCAGCACGTGCGCTCCGGCGTCGACGATCTGCTCGGCGAGCTTGAGGTAGTAGTCCAGGGTGTAGAGGTTCTCGCCGGGGTCCGACAGGTCCCCGGTGTAGGACATCGCGACTTCGGCGACGGCCGTGCCGGTTTCGCGGACCGCGTCGATAGCGGGCCGCATCGAATCCACGTTGTTCAATGCATCGAAGATCCGGTAGATGTCGATACCGGTGGCGGTGGCCTCCTGCACGAACGCCTGGGTCACCGACTCCGGGTAGGGCGTGTAGCCGACGGTGTTGCGGCCGCGCAGCAGCATCTGCAGACAGACGTTGGGAACCGCCTCGCGCAGCGCGGCGAGCCGCTCCCAGGGATCCTCCTTCAAGAAGCGCAGGGCGACGTCGTAGGTCGCACCACCCCAGCACTCGATGGACAGCAACTGCGGGGTCATCCGGGCGATGTAGGGCGCAACCATCAACAGGCTCGACGTCCGGATTCGCGTCGCCAGCAGGGACTGATGCGCGTCGCGGAACGTCGTGTCGGTGACGCCGACGGACTTCGACTCACGCATCCACCGCGCGAACGCCTCGGGTCCCACCTCCGAGAGCAGGTGCTTGCTGCCGCGGGGCGGCATCGAGTCGAGGTCGATCTGCGGCAGCTTGTCGTGCGGGTAGACGGTGGACGTGCGCGGGCCGTGCGGCTGGTTGACGGTGACCTCGGCCAGGTAGTTGAGGATCTTGGTGCCGCGGTCGGCGGGTGAGCGCGCCGTCAGCAGATAGGGCCGCTCGTCGATGAACGAGGTGGTGACCCGGCCCGCCCTGAAGTCGGGATCGTCGATGACGGCCTGCAGGAACGGGATGTTCGTCGACACCCCGCGGACGCGGAACTCGGCCAGCGCGCGGTACGCCCGCGACACCGCGGTCCCGAAATCGCGCCCCCGGCAGGTGAGTTTGACCAGCATCGAGTCGAAATGCGCACCGATCTCCCCGCCCAGCACCGCGCCGCCGTCCAGGCGGATACCCGCGCCCCCCGGAGAGCGGTAGGCGGTGATCCGGCCCGTGTCGGGGCGGAACCCGTTCGTCGGGTCCTCGGTGGTGATCCGGCACTGCATAGCGGCACCACGAATGACCAGCGACTCCTGGCTCAGGCCCAGATCCGCGAGCGTCTCCCCCGACGCGATACGCAGCTGGCTGGCGACCAGGTCGACGTCGGTGATCTCCTCGGTGACGGTGTGCTCCACCTGGATGCGCGGGTTGCACTCGATGAACACGTGGTGGCCGCGCTCGTCGAGGAGGAACTCCACGGTGCCCGCACAGGTGTACTCGATCTCCCGGGCGAACGCGACCGCGTCGTCACAGATCTTCTGCCGCAACTCTTCCGGCAGGTTCGGGGCGGGCGCGAGCTCGATGACCTTCTGGTGCCTGCGCTGCACGCTGCAGTCGCGTTCGAACAGGTGCATCACGTTGCCGGTGGTGTCGGCCAGGATCTGCACCTCGATGTGGCGCGCGTTGAGGACCGCCTGCTCGAGGTACACCGTCGGGTCACCGAACGCCGACTCGGCCTCGCGGCTGGCGGCCTCGACGGCCTCGGCCAGCGCGGCGCGATCGGTGACGCGGCGCATGCCGCGGCCGCCGCCGCCCGACACGGCCTTGACGAAGATCGGGAAGTCCATGTCGCGCGCGGCCTCGACGAGCTCGTCCACCGAGGCCGACGGCGCCGACGACGCCAGCACCGGCAGGCCGGCGGCGCGCGCGGCCGCGATCGCCCTGGCCTTGTTGCCCGTCAGCTCCAGTACACCGGCGCTGGGGCCGACGAACGTGATGCCGGATGCCGCACACGCCGCGGCCAGCTCAGGATTCTCCGACAGGAAGCCGTACCCCGGATACACCGCATCGGCGCCGGCCTGGGTGGCCACCCGGATGATCTCGTCGACGGACAGGTACGCCCGGACCGGATGTCCGATCTCACCGATCTGGTAGGACTCGTCCGCCTTCAGCCGATGCAGGGAGTTGCGATCCTCGTAGGGATACACGGCCACCGTCGCGATGCCCATCTCGTAGGCAGCGCGGAAGGCGCGGATTGCTATCTCCCCGCGGTTGGCAACGAGGACTTTCGAGATCCGAGCGGTCACGGTTCACCTTAACCGCCGTCGCTCGACAAATCAGAGGAGAGTCGACCAGTAGTTCCAAAAACGCTCGAGAATCAGCAGAAGCACCGCGGTGAACCACAGCACCACCGCTGACCAGCGCCAAGTGTGGAGAAACCTCACAGCTGCAGAGCCGCTGCGGTGAGGTTGGATGGCGATGGAGGCCGTCACCACGAGGAGCGGGATCGTCACCGCCCACACCACCATGCAGTAGGGGCACAGTGCGCCGATCCGGTACAGGCTCTGGAAGATCAGCCAGTGCACGAACGCCGCGCCCAGCAGCGTGCCGGTTGCCAGGCCCGCCCAGTACCAGCGCGGCAGGCTCACCCTGGCCATGGCCAGCACGCCCGTGACGACCACCAAAGTGAAGGACACCACCCCGATCAACGGGTTGGGGAACCCGAAGACCGACGCCTGCTCGGTGATCATCACCGAACCGCAGGACAGCACCGGGTTGATGCTGCAGGACGGCACGTAGTCCGGGTTGATGAGGATTTCGATCTTCTCGATCGTCAGCGTCATGGCCGCGGCCAACCCGACGACACCGGCGATGAGCACCCACAGGGCGCTGCTCCTCGGGACCGCGACCTCCGACGGTTCGCCGCCCGACGGATCGGTCGGCGACACCGCGTCAGGCGCGGTGACTGTCATGATGCCGGCGCGGGTGCGGGCGCCACCGCATCGAGGGCGGGCACGTCGCCGACGATCTCCCTGATCTTGGCGACGAGCGCATCCGGGGTGCTGTACTGGTAGTCCTCACCGTTGATGCGGACCGACGGGGTGGACTGGACCTCGGTCGCCGCCGCAAGGCCGCTGACCATGTCCACGAAGGTGCCCTTGTTGATGCACTCGGGAACCGTTCCCCCGGCGCCGGCCTGGCGCGCGATCTCGACCAGTCGAGCGTCGTCGGGGTAGGCCGAACCGGTTTCGCTGGGCTGCTGGGCGTACAGCGCGGCGTGGAACCGGCGGAAGGCATCCTTCGATTCGGAGGCCACGCAGTACGCGGCGTTGGCGGCGCGCGACGAGTAGTTCTGGTTCTGCGGCCGGTCCAGGATGCTCACCATGTAGTAGTCGGCGGCGATCGCGCCGGAATCGATGAGCTTGCCGATGGTCGGCCCGAACTGCTGCTCGAAGGCAGCGCAGTGCGGGCACAGGAAGTCCTCGTAGAGAGACAGGACGGCCTTGGGCTCCTCGGTGCCTTCCTTCTTGATCAGGCTGGTCGACTCCACCCTGATCGCCTCCGCCTCGCCTGCGGTGGGCTTGTCGTCGGCGCCCATCACGATGTACAGCACCAGGGCGACCGCGAAGATCACCACGACCGAGGTCAGACCGATCTGGATGAACATGTTGCGCTTACGGTCGGCTGCCTTCAGGTCGTAGCGCGCGTTCTTCTTGGGTTTGGTGGCCACGGCACAAGAGTACCGGCGACGCCCCGCGCAGTTAGCCGGTGCGGGTCAGATGCGCGCGCATCGCCGAGATGACGTCGGCGGTCGCGGTGGCGCTGCCACCGCCCAGCGGGAAGAAGTTGGCGAAACCGTGCACCAGCGATCCGTACTCCCGGTAGTCGACGGACACCCCCGCGCGACGCATCGCTTCGGCGTAGTGCCTGCCCTCGTCCCGTAACGGGTCGAAGCCGGCGGTGACGACCAGCGCAGGCGGCAGTCCGGACAGGTCGTCCTCCAGCAGTGGCGACACCCGCGGGTCGGACTCCTCGACGTCGGCGCCGCCGAGGAACCGCTCGGTGAACCAGTCGATGTCGCGGCGGGTGAGGAAGAACCCGCGCGCGAACAGCGTCTTCGAGCGGGTCTGGCCCCGGTAGTCGGTCACCGGGTACAGCAGCAACTGCAACGCGGGTGCCGGCGCCTTGTCGTCGCGGGCGCGCAGCGACACCAGCGCGGCCAGGTTCGCACCGGCGCTGTCACCGCCGACCGCGATGCGCTGCGGATCGGCGCCCAGTTCGGCGGCGTGCTCGCAGGCCCACAGGTAGGCCGCGTATGCGTCGTCGGAGCCCGCGGGCGCCTTGTGCTCGGGCGCGAGGCGGTAGTCGACCGACAGGACGTGCACGCGGCCGGTCCGACAGATCTCGCGGCAGAGGTCGTCGTGGGTGGCGATGCTGCCGATCACGTGGCCGCCGCCGTGGTAGAAGACCAGCAGCGGCGCGTCGGCTTCGTCCGTGCGGTAGTGCCGCGCCTTGATCGGGCCGACCGCGCCATCGACGGTGAGGTCGGTCACCGCGGACACCGGGATGTATTTCTTGAAGCCGGCCGACAGCAGCTCCAACTGGGTACGCGCGGCGACGAAGTCGTCGTCGGCGACCAGTCCGTCCAGGCCGAGCGCCTGCTGGCCGGCGAGCATGAGCTGCAGCGTCGTGTCGAGGGTGTTGCCGTCGAGCGTGATCGACCGCCCCCCGAGCAGCAGGCGTTTGACGCGCTCCGGGATGTGCGGCAACCCCCGCAGCGTCACCCCGGCGACTTTGTTGGCGACGACGTCGATCGCGCGGACCTGACGTCGTGCAGGCGGCTGCGCCGTGGTCGCTTCGGGGTCGCCTGTGACGGGCATCCGGCCCGCCGTGGAATGTGTCATGTCAGCTCCATCGTCCGGCCAGACACTACCGCGGGGACCGGGACCAAACTCCCGGGACGGCGTTGATTAGGAGTGGTACGCACACGGCAATATAGTCATCGGCGACGTCGGTGTCCCGGCCGATCACAAGCCAATTCGGACGGGACCCGGTGGACGAGCATTCCACTTCAGCAGGGTAGGTGACATGACTTCGGCGGCAGCGATTCCCACCGTCACACTCAACGACGACCACACGATGCCGGTGATCGGTCTCGGAGTGGGCGAGTTGTCGGATTCCGAGACCGAAGCCTCGGTCGCGGCGGCGCTGGAGGCGGGTTACCGGCTGATCGACACGGCGGCCGCGTACGGCAACGAGGCCGCCGTCGGCCGCGCGATCGCCCAGTCGGGGATACCGCGCGAAGAGCTGTTCGTCACTACCAAGCTGGCCACCGAGGATCAGGGTTTCCAGGCCTCGCAGAACGCTCTCAAGGCCAGCCTCGAGCGGCTCGGCCTCGACTACGTCGACCTGTACCTGATCCACTGGCCCGCCACCGAGCAGGGCAAATACGTCGACAGCTGGGGCGGCCTGATGAAATCCAAGGAGGTCGGCGACACCCGTTCCATCGGTGTCTGCAACTTCCACGAGCATCATCTCGACGACATCATCAACCTGTCGTTCTTCACCCCCGCGGTGAACCAGATCGAGACCCACCCGCTGCTCAACCAGGCCGAGTTGCGCGCCGTCAACGCCGAGCACGGCATCGTCACCGAGGCGTACGGCCCGCTCGGCGTCGGCAACCTCCTCGACAACGCCGCGGTCGCCGGTGTCGCCGAGGCGCACGGCAGGACGGCCGCCCAGGTGCTGATCCGCTGGAACCTGCAATTGGGCAACGTCGTCATCCCGCGCTCGTCGTCACCCGAGCGGATCAAGTCCAACCTCGAGGTGTTCGACTTCGAGCTGACCGACGAGCAGATGACGGTCCTCAACGGCCTCGACGACGGCACCAGGTTCCGCCCGGATCCCGAGACCTACAACGGCGCCTGAGACCGACCGGACCCTCTACTAGGCCCTGTAGTAGTTCAGCCGGTAAGGTGCGCGACGTGGGAACACCGACGTCACGTGCGCGGTGGCTGAGCGGCGCCCTTGTCGGCGGCACGTCGGCGGTGATGACGGTCGGCGCGCACGCGGGCGCAGGCGGCGCACTTCCCAGCGGCGGCGCCTCGGTGATGGCGCTTCTGGCCTGCGTCACCGTCGGGACGCTGCTGAGCTTCGTGCGCGTCGACGGACGCGGCGCCGCGTTGATGGCCACCACGACCGCGCTGTGCGCCGCCCAGTTGGTGGGCCACGCGACCCTGACGACGGCAGGCCATCGGCACGCCGGAAGCGCCTTCGACATGGACGCGTCGATGGCCGCCGCCCATCTCGGGGCCGCGGTGGTCCTCGGCGTGGCGATCACGGCTGCCGAGTACCTGTATGTCGTCTGCTCGTCGGTGTTGTGCTGGCTGCGCCTCTTCGCGATGCGCGCGCCGCGTCATGCTGTCCTCATCGTTCGCCGGACGGTGAACGATGTCGTCGTCGCACCGGTGTTCACCACCGGTCTCGGCATGCGGGCGCCGCCGCGGGTCATCGCCGCCGCGTAGCGGCCGCTTCCTCACCTTCACCTCACGCTGCGCCGTCGCATTCGTGCTGACGCACGCCGCGTGCCCCCTCCAGGTACGACGCTGTCGCTGTCGCTGACGCGTCGTGTCGCAACGACCCATGAAGGCCTCATTGATGACCGTCCCCCAACACACCATCGACCCCCCAACGGATCACCAACCCCGCCCCACACCCCCACCCGGATCGGACCGACGAAGCTGGCGGCCTTTCGTGGTCCGCCTGCACTTCTATTCCGGTGTGCTGGTGGCGCCGTTCCTGATCGTCGCGGCGATCACCGGCGGGCTGTACGCGCTCGCCCCGACGCTCGAGCGTCTCATCTACGGCGACATCCTGTTCGCGGACCCGGCGGGGCCGGCGCTGCCGCTTGCGGAGCAGGCCGCCGCGGCGCGCGCAGCCTTCCCGGACCTCACCATGACCGGGATACGGCCGGCGGCGACCGGCACCGAATCCACGCGGGTCTACTTCGCCGATCCCGCGCTCGACGGCGAGTCGCTACGGGCGGTGTTCGTCGAGCCCTACACCGGACGGGTCCTCGGCGACCAGGCGACCTGGTTCGGCCATCTGCCCCTGAGCACCTGGCTGGACGGGCTGCACCGCCATCTCCACCTCGGCGAGCCCGGCCGGGTCTACAGCGAGATCGCGGCGTCCTGGCTGTGGGTGGTGGCTCTCGGTGGCTTGTGCCTCTGGGCGGCCAAGGCCACCGGTGACCGTCGCCGCAGCCGCGTGGGCAGGCTCCTGACCGTGGACCGCAGCACCACCGGCCGGTCCCGCACCATGAATTGGCATGGGGCCGTTGGCGTCTGGTTGCTGGCCGGTCTGCTCTTCCTGTCCGCCACCGGGATCACCTGGTCGACGTATGCCGGCGCGCACGTCAGCGACATCCGGTCGACCCTCGGTTGGCAACGGCCGAAACTGGACTCCGCCCTGTCGCCCGCCCCGGCTGCCGAGCAGGCGACCGACCCGTCGACGGTCGACTACGACGCGGTCCTCGACGCCGCGGCAGGAGCCGGAGTGCACTCTCCGGTGGAGGTCACGTTGCCTGCCGAGCCGGGACAGGCGGTGGACGTCACCGAGATCGACAAGCCGTATCGACTCACGACGAACGCCGCTGCGGTAGACCCCGCCGACCTCGGCGTGATCAGCGAGATCGACTACTGGCGTGACTATTCGGTGATCGCCAGGCTGGCCGACTGGGGCATTCGCGCTCACATGGGCTTCCTGTTCGGACTGCTCAACCAGCTGCTGCTGCTCGGTATCGCGATCGGCCTGCTCACCGTGATCGTGCGCGGCTACCGGATGTGGTGGCAGCGCAGACCGACTCGCGGCTCGGACTGGGCTTTGGGCCGGCCCCCGGCGCGCGGGGGTATCCGGCGGCTACACCCGATCGCGGTCGTCGGACCGTCGATCGCGGCGGTGGCCATCGGTTGGTTCCTGCCGCTGCTGGGGATCACGCTCGCCGCCTTCGTCGTCGTCGACCTGATCATCGGGGCCGTCAAGCACCAGACAACCAATCAGAAAGCAGAACTCAATGTCTGACAACAGGTTTCGAATCTCAGTGGGCGCGCTCGTCGCCGCAGCCACCCTCCTCGCCTCCGGTTGCACGTCACCGTCGGAGCACGATGAGGGGCCCATGGCCGCCGGCGTCACAGTGAACGATCAGTGGGCCAGCGCCGCAGACGCCGGAATGGCCGCGATGTTCGGCACCTTCAGCAACACCGGACGCCACGATGCCCACATCGTGGCCGCACACTCCCCGGCGGCCGGACGCGTCGAAATCCACGAAGTCGTCGCCGACGAAGGCGGCACCATGAAAATGCAGCCGAAGTCCGGCGGATTGACCGTCCCGGCGGAGGGGACTCACGACCTGGCGCCCGGGGGCGATCACCTGATGTTGATGGACCTCAGGCAACCGCTGCGGCCGGGCGCCGAGGTGACACTGACCGTGGTGTTCGAGGACGGCTCCGAACTGCCGGTCACCGCCCAGATCCGCGACTTCGCCGGGGGCCACGAGGATTACCAGCCCGGTAGCCAGAGCCATGCCTGACGGCCGGCCGACGGTCAACCGGCGGCGCCTCCTCACCGGGGGCGCCGCCGCGTTGGCCACCACCGCCACCCTCACCCAATGCGGCTTGGCCGAATCAAGCTCTGCCACTGTATCTTTCGGGTCCGACGCCGAGCCGTTTCACGGACCGCGACAGGGTGGTGTCACCACTGTCCCGCAGGCGTACGCCTTGTTCGTCGCGTTGGACCTGAAGGCCGACGGTGCCCGCAGCCCTCGCGACACCCTGACCGCGATCCTCAAACTGTGGAGCGCCGATGCCGCACGGCTCACGCAGGGGGTGCCGGCGCTGGCCGACACCGAACCCGAGCTCGCGCAGCGCCCGGCCCGGTTGACCGTCACCGTCGGCCTCGGGCCTGGCGTCCTCAGCCGCGTCGGCCTCGCGGGGCTGCGGCCCGAGTCATTGGCGGACCTGCCTGCCTTCGACACCGACCGCCTCGACCCCCGATGGTGTGGTGGCGACCTGCTTCTGCAGATCTGCGCCGACGACCCCGTCGTCGTCGCCCACGCCAGCCGCGTCCTGCTCAAGAACGTCCGCGCGATGACCGTGCAACGCTGGCGTCAGAACGGATTTCGCTCGGCGCGCGGCACTGATGCCCCAGGCACCACCATGCGCAACCTGATGGGTCAGGTGGACGGCACCGCCACCCTGCGCGCCGACGCGGACTTCGACCGCCTCGTCTGGGACGACGGCGCACGACAGCGCTGGTTCAGCGGCGGGACCATCCTTGTGCTGCGCCGGATTCGTGCCGAACTGGACACCTGGGACGAACTCGACCGCGCCAGCAAGGAACTGACGGTAGGGCGCCGACTCGACACCGGGGCGCCACTGACCGGGCAGCGTGAATTCGACGAGCCCGACCTGACCGCCACGCAGAACGGCATACCGGTGATTCCCCCCAATGCCCACATCGCGCTGGCCCGCCACCGGAAGGACGACGAGCGGTTCCTGCGGCGGGGTTACAACTACGACGATCCTCCGGCAGCGAACCACACCACCGACTGCGGCCTGATCTTCGCCGCGTATCAGCGTGATCCGCGGCGACAGTTCATCCCGGTACAGCAACGGTTGGCCGATGCCGATGCCCTCAACCGGTGGATCACCACGATCGGGTCCGCCACCTTCGCGATACTCCCCGGCGCCCCCGCGGACGGGTATCTCGGCCAGCAGCTGCTGGAGCCATGATATATGTCCACCTATTCAGATGTTCATGTAGTCTGGGCCACGGACCGGTCGTAAGCGGCGTCGATGCAGCACATCACGTAGCGATTGCCTCCATAGGCAATAGCGATGCCACGGCCGGTCCGCATCACCTCCGGCACGCCCGTGGGCGGATGTTCAGCCTGCCGGGCAGGACTGAGCGGCCCGGCGCAGCACGGGCGCCGACGGCGCGTCGACCGGCAGGCCGTAGCCGCGCAGCACCGCGATGTACTGCATCGCGTACTGGCAGTGGAACGCGCTGTTGGCCGGCATCCACTCCGACGGCTGTTTGTCGCCCTTGTCCTGGTTCGCCTGACCCTGGACGGCCAGCAGGTTGGCCGGGTCGTTGGCGAAGCGGACCCGCATCTCTTCGGTCCAGTTCCGCGCGCCCAGGTCCCAGGCCAGCGCCAGCGGAACGAGGTGGTCGATCTGCACCGCGGCACCGGTCTGGTTGCCGCGCAGGAACGGGACGACGACGTTGGTGTACGGGTCGAGCAGCGTGCCGGTGGCGACGGCGGTCGGGCACCGCTTGATCGCCACATACGTCTTGTCGACCAGATCGCGCTCGAGGATGTCGTTGCGGGTGTCGCAACCGTTGTGGCCGCCGGGCGCCGTGGTGTCGTCGGTCCACGACTCACCGAAGGCCGCCCGCCGATAGTCGTACCCGCGGATCCGTAGAGGTACCTCGGCGACGCCGGCGAGAACGTCGACACCGGGTGCGACGGTGGGGATGTCGGCCTGCGCGACGAAGTGAGCGGACGGCCTCGTCTCCGTCGTGACCTGAAACGCGACGATCACCGCCAGGGTCGCGGCCACCAGCAGCCACAGGGTTCGCTTGCGGCTCATGACTTGTCCAGGTACTCGACCCGGTCGGAGACGGTGAACGGGGCCGACAACACCGCCATGCCCGCATCGTCGGGATCGGCCTCGTACACCGCCGCGCACAGGTCGCGGGCCGCGCGGATGATCTCGTAGTGCTCGGCGAGTGAGAGGAACTGCAACCTGATGGGCCTGCCCGACTGATTCGAGCCCAGCACGTCGCCCTCACTGCGCTCCTGCAGATCGAGGTCGGCGAGCGCGAAGCCGTCCTGCGTCCCGGCGACCGCCTTGAGCCGTTTGCCCGCCTTGGAATCCTCGGGCAGGTTGGTGGCCAGCAGGCACAGGCTCGGATGCTCGCCGCGCCCGATCCGCCCACGGAGCTGGTGCAGCTGACTGATCCCGAACCTGTCTGCGTCCATGACCACCATGACGGTCGCGTTGGGTACGTCGACGCCGACCTCGATGACCGTCGTGCACACCAGTACGTCGATCTCGCGTGCGCGGAACGCCGCCATCACGGCGTCCTTCTCGTCGCTGGGCAGCCGTCCGTGCATGAGGCCCAGACGCAGGCCCGCCAGCGGCCCTTGCTGCAGCCGCGCGAGAAGCTCCACCACGGTGGTCGGCGGCGGGCCCTGCTCTCTGGTCTCCTTCTTGGCCTTCTTCCCGTTGGCGGGCTTGTCGTCCTCGTCGATGCGGGACGCGACCACGTAGGCCTGGCGCCCGGCCCGAACCTCCTCGACGATCCGGGCCCACGCCCGGTCGAGCCACTTCGGCTGCTGGCTGACGAAGATCGTGTTCGACGTGATGGGCTGCCGACCTCGGGGCAGCTCCCGCAGCGTCGAGACCTCGAGGTCGCCGTAGACCGTCAGCGCCACCGTTCGGGGGATCGGCGTCGCCGTCATCACCAACAGGTGCGGGGTGATCCCTTCGGGAGCCTTGGCGCGCAACCGGTCTCGCTGATCCACCCCGAACCGGTGCTGCTCGTCGACGACCACCATTCCGAGCCGGTGGAATTCCACGGCTTCCTGCAGCAGCGCGTGCGTGCCGATGACGATGCCCGCTTCGCCGGAGGCGACCTGGTCGCGCACCTCGCGCTTCTGCGACGCCGACATCGACCCGGTCAGCAGCGCGACCCTGGTCGCGTTCTCGGCCCCGCCGAGTTGCCCGGCCATCCCGAGCGGGCCGAGCATCGCACGGATCGATTGAGCATGTTGTGCGGCAAGGACTTCCGTGGGTGCGAGCAGGGCGCACTGATAGTCGGCGTCGATCATCTGCAACATCGCCAGCAGCGACACGATCGTCTTACCCGACCCGACCTCGCCCTGCAGCATGCGGTTCATCGGACGGGTCGAGGTGATCTCCGCCTTGATAACCTCGAGTACCTCGCGCTGCTCTCCGGTCAGCGTGAACGGCAACCGGGCCGTCATCGCGGCCGCCAGTCCGTCGGTCCGGGGCGGGGCGGGCGGCCCGGATTCGCTCAACGCGCTGTTCCTGCGAACGACCAGCCCCCACTGCAGCCCGATCGCTTCGTCGTAGGTGAGGCGCTCGACGGCACGCGTGCGGTCGGCCTCGCGCTCGGCGATGTGGACCGCACGCAGCGCCTGATCCTCGGAGATCAGACCGTGTTCGCGGACAAACCCTTTCGGCAACGGCTCGGCGACCGGGTCCAGCACGGCGAGCACCTGGCGCACGCACGCGTAGATCTCCCAGGTCTGCATCTTGGAGTTGGCCCGGTAGATCGGGAAGAACTCCTTCTCGAACTCCGGGAGCAGATCGTCACCGGATGCCCCCGATGCCGAGGCGATCGTCTTGAGGGATTTGGTGCCGATCTCTTTACCGACCGGTGAGGAGAGGACGAGGAAGTCCGGATGTGACAGCTGCATGGCCCCCTTGAAGAAGTCCACCTCGCCAGACAACATGATCCGGGTCTTGGCGGGGAGCTTGTCGATCATCCAGCCCGCGTTGAAGAAAGTCGCCGTCACCCTGGGCCGATGCTCGCCGAGCGTCACCCGTAGCCATTTCGGGTGACGCATTCTCTTCGTCTTCTTGTCGAAGACCGGCTTCATGTCACCGGTCTTGGTTTCGGTGATGACGTCGATGAAGGTGACGTGTTCACCCTTTTCGAGGTCGAGGTCCTCGCCTTCGGCGCGAACGGTCATTCCGTCGCTGTACTTGCGTGGGAAATAATGCAACAGGTCGTACACCGTGTGGATGTCGAAGTGTTCGGCCAGGGAACCGGCCGCTTTCTTGCCGATGACGAAGTCCAGCCGATCCCCCAGCGCCACCATGCTCACTCGACCCCGATCAGCAGCGCGTCGCCGTGGTGGCCGGTGTGGAAGGTGACGACCTCGGTGCCGAGATGCTCACGGTGGACGTGGTCGACGAGCGCCTCGCCGACGGCGGCGTCGACGCCGTCGCCGGTGAGCACCGTCACCAGCTCGCCGCCGGCTGCCAGCAGCAGGTCGATCAGTCCGGCCGCGGCGGCGACGATGTCAGGCCCCACGATCACGACCTCGTCACCCGCGATGCCGAGCCCGTCGCCGGGCGTGCAGGTACCCGCCCAGGTCAGGGCTTCCTCGGCGGCCACCCGCACCGAGCCGTGGCGCGCGCTGGCGGCCGCCCTGGCCATGGTGTACCCGTCGTCGACGAGCTGGCGTTCGGGGTCGTGGACGGCCAGCGCCGCCAGACCCTGCACCATCGACCCCGTGGGAACCGGGGCCATGACGATGCCCCAGTCCGAGGCGACCGCCCACCCGGCCAGCAGCTCCTCGGCGGCCACGTACCCGTTGGGAAGCACCATCATCTGCGCGGCGCC
>Ga0209347_1003350_pt1 | contig 18870 bp, 16 predicted proteins | sample AutmiccommuBRH23_FD_187382 | JGI IMG/M metagenome (GOLD analysis project Ga0209347, IMG submission 187382) | Deep subsurface microbial communities from Mt. Terri, Switzerland - Autotrophic microbial communities BRH/23 (SPAdes) (version 2) | ecosystem: Environmental > Aquatic > Deep subsurface >...
CGTGACCTGCCCGCGGCGCAGGCGGGCGCGGATACGGGCCACGACCTCGGCAGGATCGAAGGGTTTGATGATGTAGTCATCTGCCCCCAGTTCCAGCCCCGTCACGCGATCCTGCACCTGCGCGCGCCCCGAGATGATGATGACAACCGCCCCCTGTTCCAGCGCCAGCCGATGCACCAGCGTCAGCCCGTCCCGGTCAGGCAGGGACAGATCGACCAGACAGATATCCGGCGTCGCGGTTTTCAATGCCGCCTCGAACTCCGTGGCGCGCCCAAAACTCATCGTGCGGAACCCGGCCTCGGTCAGCGCATGGGCCAGCATGTTCCGGATCGCCGGTTCATCGTCCAGAATCGTGACAAGAGGCGCGGTCATTCCGGCGTAGCCCCCCTTTGCAGAAAGGCATGCAGGCCTGTGGCTGTGAAGGGCTTGGTCAGCACCGGAACCTGCGCGCTCGCGGCGACATGACAGGGATGATCGGGCGGCAAGGAGGTCATCAGCAGGCAAGGTGGATGCCCCTCGGGCAGACGGCCCAGAAGGTCCAGTCCGGTGGCATCCCCTTCCAGCGTGATATCCGACAGGATCAGCGAAATATCAGGCAGTTGCGCCAACAGGGCCAGTGCTTCCTCCACGGTCGCGGCCTCGATCACCGCATGCCCCTGATCGCGCAGCATCTCGCGGATGCCCGCGCGCAGGTCGGGGCTGTCCTCGACCAGCAGCACCAGCCCCGGCACCAGCGGAAGGGCCGAGGGGCGCAGCGGCAAGCGCAGCCGAACCTGTCCACCGCTCCCGGTATTGCCGATCCAGACACGGCCTCCGGCCAGCTTGACCATGTCATAGACCATGGCCAGCCCCAGACCCGTGCCTTCGCCGCCCTTGGTGGTGAAGAAGGGCTCCAAGGCATGTTCCAGCGCCGCCTCGGAAAATCCGGGGCCGGTGTCGCTGACAGTGAACTCGGCCCATGTATCCTGCAGCGCCGTGACATCCAGCATGATCTCACCCGCCGCGCCACAAGCGTCGCGCGCGTTCAGGATCAGGTTCAGAAGCGAATCCTGCAACATGCCGGTATCCAGCATCAGCGCGTCATGGGCGATGTCATTGCGGATGGTCAGGGTGATCCCCGGCGGCAGCGCAGGGGCGGCCAGCGTGTCAAGATCAGCCAGCACCGCGCGCAGATCGGCCGGCGCGGGGTGCCATTCCCGCGCGCCGGTGATATCGGCGATCCGGTTCAGCAGCGCGCCGCCGCGATGGGCTGCGGATAGTGTTGCCGTCACCAGATCGCGCGCATCAGGCGGCAGGCTCATCCGTTGCAGACGCGACTGGCTGCCAAGGATGATCGTCAGCAGGTTCGAAAAATCATGCGCCATCCCGCTGGTCAGTTGCGCCGCCATCTCTCGCCGCCGTGTCTGTTGCAGGGCGCTGCGGGCCTGCGTTTCCTCGGTCACGTCCATCGACAGGATATAGACCCCGTTGATCTGCCCATCCGGGGCACGATCCGGGGTAAAGGCCGCGCGGATACGGCGCGAGCTTTCCTCGTCGTTGAACTCAAAAACCGAGGGCGTGCCGAAGAAAGCGGCATCCAGATGCGGCTGGATCGCGGCATAGGCAGACTCGCCCAAAGCGGTGCGGATCGGCAGGCCAAGGATATTCGCCGGACGCCCCGGCATCACCACCCCCAGCTTGCGGTTCGAAAACGTATAGCACCGGTCACGCCCCACATGCGAAATATGGGCCGGCATCATCTCGGTCGTCAGACGGGTGCGCGCTTCGGTTTCGGTCAGCTGGCGCTTGGCCTCCTCCAGTGCCGTGACCGTCGCCTCCAGCTTGCGGTTGGTCGCGCTCAGTTCCTCGGCATAGGACAGCACCTTGTCACTCAACTCGGCCGACCGGGCGCGCAGCAACGCCTCTTGCTGCTTGGTGCGGGTGATATCGGTGTAGACCGTCACCCAGCCCCCCTGCGGCAGGGGCGAGCCTTCGACGCTGATGCTGCGGCCGTCCGGGCGCAGGCGCTCCATGTAATGCGGCTCAAAGGCGCGGGCCTGTTCGACACGCATCTGCACTGCAGCGTCCAGATCCTCGACCGGCCCATATTCACCCCGGCTGGCCAGAAAGCGGATCGTGTCCTCGAAGGCGGCCCCCGGCGTGGTCAGTTCCGGAGGCAGGCCGAACATCTCGCGGAAGGGGCGGTTGCAGACCACAAGCCGCAAATCGCTGTCATAGATCGACAGGGCCTGCTGGATCAGGTTCAGCCCGGCCATGGTCATTGCCGATGTATCAATCTGTCCCGTGCTCATGATCATCCCTCTGGTGGGACATGGCTAACACCCTGCGACGCGCCCGCCTAGGGCCAAGGGCAGCGAATCGTCCTGTTACAATTCGTAACAATTGGGAAATCATCAGGAAAAAGTTGACGTAGAGCGTAAGGGGTGCACCATCAAAGATCGGTAAAGAATCGCCGCTCAAGGTGGTCACCGGCCCGGAGGGAGAACGGGCACAAGGGAGGAATAGATTTGGCACAGTCGTCACAGGCGACCGGTGGACACACGTCCATACCGGCGCTGTTGCAGCGCAACGCCCAACGGTTCGCGGACAAGCCCGCTTACCGTGAAAAGGAATTCGGCATCTGGCAGACATGGACGTGGAAGGATGTTCAACGCGAAGTGAACAATCTGGCCCGCGGCCTGATCAACCTTGGTGTCAATGAGGGTGATTTCATCGCCATCATCGGCAGCAACCGGCCACAACTGTATTGGTCGATGGTCGCGGCGCAATCCGTGGGCGCGGTTCCCGTGCCGCTCTATCAGGACTCGGCCGCCGAAGAGATGGCCTATGTGCTGGACCATTGCGGCGCGCGCTTCGTGATCGCCGAAGATCAGGAACAGGTCGACAAGGTGATCGAGATTCAGGATCGCCTGCACCAGTTCGAACATATGATCTATCTCGATCCCCGCGGATTGCGGAAATACGACCACTCCCACCTGCATGACTTCAGACATGTGCAGGAACAAGGCCATGCCGCGCGCGATGAATTGACGCCCGAACTCGAGCGGCGCCGCGCCAAGCTGGACCTGACCTCGACCTGCGTGATGCTCTACACCTCGGGCACCACGGGCAAACCCAAGGGCGTGGTCCTCAGCAATCGCAACATCATCGAAAGCGCTCAGAACTCTTCAGAGTTCGACAATCTCGGGCCGGGCGAGGAAATTCTGGCCTATCTGCCGATGGCATGGGTGGGCGATTTCATCTTCTCGGTCGGGCAGGCCTATTGGACGGGCTTCTGCGTGAATTGCCCCGAAAGCGCCGAAACCATGATGACCGACCTGCGCGAAATCGGGCCGACCTACTACTTCGCCCCGCCTCGCGTGTTCGAAACCCAGTTGACCAGCGTCATGATCCGGATGGAAGACGCCAGCCGCATGAAGAAATGGCTGTTCGACACCTTCATGGCCCATGCCCGCAAGGTGGGCCCGTCGATTCTGGACGGCAAGCCCGTCGGGTTCATGGACCGCCTGAAATATGCCTTGGGCAACATCCTGGTCTATGGCCCGCTCAAGAACACGCTCGGGTTCAGCCGTGTCCGCATCGGCTATACCGCCGGTGAGGCGATCGGCCCCGAGATCTTCGATTTCTACCGCAGCCTTGGCATCAACCTGAAGCAGCTTTACGGCCAGACCGAAGCCACGGTGTTCATCACCATGCAGCCCGATGGCGAGGTGCGCTCGGATACCGTGGGTGTGCCAGCACCGGGGGTCGAGCTGAAGATCGGCGACAATGGCGAGGTTTACTACCGCAGCCCCGGCGTTTTCGAATGTTACTACAAGAACCCCGAAAGCACCGCCGATACCAAGGATGCCGAAGGCTGGGTCGCCACGGGCGATGCGGGCTTCATCGAAGAAAGTTCAGGGCATCTGCGGATCATCGACCGCGCCAAGGACGTGGGCAAGATGGCCGATGGCCGCCTGTTTGCGCCCAAATACGTCGAGAACAAGCTGAAGTTCTATCCCAACATCCTTGAAGCCGTGGTCTTCGGCAATGGCCGCGATCGTTGCATGGCCTTCATCAACATCGACCTCAGCGCCGTAGGCAACTGGGCCGAACGGAACAACATCGGCTATTCCTCCTATCAGGAACTGGCCGGTCACCCGAAGGTGCTGGATCAGATCCAGTCCCATGTCGAGGAGGTCAACCGCTCGGTGGCCGAAGATCCGATCCTGTCGGGCTGTCAGATCCACCGCTTCCTGATCCTGCACAAGGAACTGGACGCCGATGACGGCGAAATGACCCGCACCCGCAAGGTCCGCCGCCGGATCGTCGAGGACAAGTATAGCGATCTGATCACCGCGCTGTACGACGGATCAGAGCGGATCAGCACCCGGACCGAAGTCACCTATGAGGACGGGCGCAAGGGATACATCAGCGCGACGCTCGAAATCCGCGACGCAGCGGTGCAACCGGACACCACGCAGAAGATGGCAGCAGAATGAACCAGATGAGCACGGAAGGTTACACCACCGCTGACGGCCGCCAGATCGGTGGCGTGTTGATGGAGATGAAGAACATCACGCTGCGTTTTGGTGGCGTGAAGGCGATCACCGATATCAGCTTCGATATACGCGAAGGCGAGATCCGCGCGATCATCGGCCCGAATGGTGCGGGCAAATCCTCGATGCTGAACGTGATCTCGGGCTTCTACGTCCCGCAGGAAGGCGAGGTCTGGTTTCGGGGTGCAAAGCGCCCGCCGATGAAACCCTATCAGGTGGCCCAGCAGGGAATCGCCCGCACCTTTCAGAACATCGCCCTGTTCGAAGGGATGAGCGTTCTGGACAACGTGATGACCGGCCGTCTGACGCATATGAAAACGGGCATGGTCGCGCAGGCGATCTGGAAAGGCGCCGCCGAGAGGGAAGAGGTCGAGAACCGCGAAGTTGTGGAAAAGATCATCGACTTTCTGGAAATTCAGGCGATCCGCAAGACCCCCGTGGCGCGTCTGCCCTACGGTCTCAAGAAGCGCGTCGAACTGGCGCGCGCCTTGGCCGCCGAGCCCAAGCTTCTGCTGCTGGACGAACCCATGGCAGGGATGAACGTCGAGGAGAAAGAGGACATGTCCCGCTTCATCCTTGATGTGAATGACGAATTCGGCACCACCATCGCGCTGATCGAACACGATATGGGCGTGGTGATGGACCTGTCCGACCGCGTCGTCGTGATGGATTACGGCAAGAAGATCGGCGATGGCACACCCGACGAGGTGCGCAACAATCAGGCGGTGATCGATGCCTATCTGGGGGTGGCCCATGACTGAGCCCCTTACGACCAAACCCGTCACCACGATCCACGGTTTCGCAGGGAGTGTGCCCCATGCCTGAACAACTTTTCTTCGCGCTGGAAGTGATCCTGAACGGCCTGATGGCCGGGGTTCTCTATGCGCTGGTGGCGCTGGGTTTCGTGCTGATCTACAAGGCCAGCGGCATCTTCAACTACTCCCAGGGCGTGATGGCCCTCTTCGCCGCCGCCACGCTGGTGGGGATCATGGACGGTCAGGTGCCCTTCAGCCACCTGATCAACGCGATCTTCGGCACCAATGTGCATCATTTCGGCTGGCACATTCCGGCCCTTCTGGGGATCCTGCTGACCATGGGGGTCATGGTTTTCCTGGCCTGGGCCGTGAACCGCTTCGTGTTCAAGCATCTGGTCAATCAGGAACCGATCATCCTGTTCATGGCGACCATCGGTCTGGCCTATTTCCTTGAAGGTCTCAGCGATCTGATGTGGGGCGGTCAGCTCAAGACGCTGGATGTCGGCCTGCCGCAAGGCATGAACGCCACGCTGGATGAAGTGACGTTCAACCTTTTCGGCTACGGCTTCTTCATCGACAATCTCGATATCGTGGCCTCGATCGTGGCGCTGATCCTCGTGGTCACGCTCACGCTCTACAGCCAGTATTCCAAGCAGGGTCGCGCTCTGCGTGCGGTGGCCGATGACCATCAGGCCGCTTTGTCCGTGGGAATCTCGCTGAACTTCATCTGGATCCTCGTCTGGTCCATCGCGGGCTTCGTGGCGCTGGTCGCAGGCATCATGTGGGGCGCGAAATCAGGGGTGCAATTCTCGCTCTCGCTGATGGCGCTCAAGGCGTTGCCCGTGCTGATGCTGGGCGGCTTCACCTCGATCCCGGGTGCCATCGTGGGCGGGCTGATCATCGGCGTGGGTGAAAAGCTGTTCGAATTCACGCTGGGCGGCATGATGGGCGGCGCCACCGAAAACTGGTTCGCCTATGTGCTGGCGCTGATCTTCCTCGTGTTCCGGCCGCAGGGTCTGTTCGGCGAAAAGATCATCGAAAGGGTCTGACGATGCGCAAGCTGATCGCCATCATCAATGTCGTCGCCTGGTCGGGGTTCTGGGCCTTTGGATATCTGGCCCTGACCGCCGGGGACCTGACGACCTCGCAGATCATCACCGCCAGCCTTCTGGCTGGACTGGGCTTCGTCACGGGCGTCATCGCCTATCTGAAACTGTCACATGCGACGCCGTCCGTGCGCCACATGTCGAAAATCCGCGAAGAGGGGTAAGGGCAGATGTTCTACCGTGAGGCAGGCGACTTCAAGACATCCTATGTGGATGACAACCAGACCTTCCCGATCAAATTCGACCGCTACCGTTACTATGCGGTGCTGTTCATCGCCTTCGCAATCATCCCCTTCGTGCTGAACGATTACTGGGTGAACGCGGTCTTCATGCCCTTCCTGATCTATGCCATCGCGGCGATCGGGTTGAACATCCTTGTCGGCTATTGCGGACAGGTCAGCCTTGGCACCGGCGGTTTCATGGCGGTGGGCGCCTATTCCTGCTACAAGTTCATGACCGGCGTGGATATCTGGTGGGGCGGCGAATTGCTGTTCCGCCTGCCCGAATTCAACATCTTCTTCAGCGTGCTGATGGGTGGCGTGATGACCGCGCTGGTGGGGCTGTTGTTCGGCCTGCCGTCGCTCAGGATCAAGGGATTCTATCTGGCCGTGGCGACGCTGGCCGCGCAGTTCTTCCTGGTCTGGATGTTCAACCGCGTGTCCTGGTTCTACAACTACTCGGCCTCGGGTCAGATCTCGGCCCCCGAGCGCGGCCTGTTCGGCGTGGCGATCTCGGGACCCAACGCACCGGCTTGGGCGATGTATCTTTTCTGCCTTGTCTTCCTTGCCGCCTGCGCAATCATCGCACGCAACCTGACCCGCGGCTCCTTCGGGCGCAAATGGATGGCGATCCGTGACATGGACATCGCCGCCGAGATTATCGGTGTGGACCCGCTGCGCGCCAAGTTGAGCGCCTTCGGCGTATCGTCCTTCTTCGTCGGCATCTCGGGCGCCCTGTTCTTTGCGATCTACCTCGGCGCGGTCGAGGTGGGCGAGGCCTTCGGCATCCAGAAATCATTCCTCGTGCTGTTCATGGTCATCATCGGCGGCCTTGGCTCGATCTTCGGTTCGTTCGCAGGGGCGGCCTTCCTCGTGCTCTTGCCGGTGTTCCTCAAGAACTTCCTCGTAGGTGGCCTCGGCTGGCCCACCGACCTTGCCGCGCATCTCGAATTCATGATCGTCGGCGCATTGATCGTGATCTTTTTGATCGCGGAACCGCACGGCCTTGCGCAGCTCTGGCGCGTGACCAAGGAAAAATTGCGGCTTTGGCCCTTCCCGCACTAGGGCGGGGGCAAGGCAATCTATTCGAAGGCTCGCCTTCGGACACCACCATCGGAAAAACCAAGGGAGGATAACCCGATGAAACTGAAACTGATCACTGCGGTAACCGCGGCCATGATGGCCGCGGCCCCGGCGATGGCCGACCTGACCTTCTCGGCGCTCAGCTATCGCACAGGACCCTATGCGGCGAACGGCATCCCCTTTGCCGATGGCTATCAGGATTATTTCACCCTGATGAACGAGCGTGACGGCGGCATCGGCGGCGAGCGCATCAACCTGGTGGAATGCGAAACCGCCTATAACACTGAAAAAGGCGTGGAATGCTACGAGGCCACCAAGGGCCAGGGCGTTCTGGTGTATCAGCCGCTGTCCACAGGGATCACCTATCAGCTGATCCCCAAGGCAACCGCCGATGACATCCCCATGCACACCATGGGCTATGGCCGGACCTCCGCCAAGAACGGCAAGGTCTTCAGCCATATCTTCAACTATCCCGCCAACTATTGGGATGGGGCCTCCATCGCGATCAAGCATATCCTCGATGTGAACAACGGCGACATCAGCGGCAAGAAGATCGCGCTCGTCTATCACAACTCGGCCTATGGCAAGGAACCGATCCGCACGCTGGAAGAACTGGCCAAGAAGCACGGTTATGAGCTGACCCTGCTGGCGGTCGATCACCCAGGCCAGGAACAGAAAAGCCAGTGGCTGCAGATCCGCCGCGAGCGTCCGGACTATGTCCTGATGTGGGGCTGGGGCGTGATGAACTCGGTCGCCATCCAGGAAGCCGTGAACATCCGCTATCCCATGGAGAACTTCATCGGCATCTGGTGGTCGGGTTCGGAAAACGACGTGCTGCCCGCTGGTGAAGGTGCCAACGGCTACAAGGCGCTGACCTTCCACAACCTCGGCTCTGACTATCCGCTCTATGCCGACCTTCAGAAATACGTGAAGGACGCAGGCAAAGCGGCCGGCGCAGGCGACCAGATGGGCACGGTGCTCTACAACCGTGGTCTGTATGCTGCAATGCTGGCGGTTGAGGCTGCCAAGACAGCACAGGGCATCCATGGCACCGCGCAGATCACCCCTGCGATGATGCGTGACGGTATGGAAGCGCTTGAGATCACCGAAGAAAAGATGGCCGCGCTCGGCCTGCCGAACTTCGGCCCGACTTTCAGCGTCTCCTGTGAAAACCATGGCGGTGACGGCTTTGGCGCCGTGAAGCAGTGGGATGCCGCTGCTGGCGAGTGGAAGATGATCACCGACTTCTTCCAGTCGGATCAGGACGTCCTGAACCCGCTGATCGAGGAAGATTCGGCTGCTTACGCCGCCGAAGCCAACATCACCCCGCGCTGCGAATAAGCGCGACGAACTGCGGGCAGCTCTCTCGGCTGCCCGCAGGACCCGGATATTTGAAGCAAGAAGAAGCCTGAACGCTGCTCTTCCAAAAGGTGGGCGCGTTAACCTTAACGGAGCGTGAATGATGCTGGACGCAGGCCGGACCGACGAGACCCTTCTTGAGGTCAACAATATCGAGGTGATCTACAATCACGTGATCCTCGTGCTCAAGGGCGTGTCGCTTAAGGTGCCCAAAGGCGGGATCACCGCGCTTCTGGGTGGCAACGGCGCGGGCAAGACCACCACGCTCAAGGCCATTTCGAACCTGCTGCACTCCGAACGCGGCGAGGTGACCAAGGGCAGCATCACCTATCGCGGCGAACGCGTGCAGGATCTGAGCCCGAACGATCTGGTGCAGAAAGGCGTCATCCAGGTGATGGAGGGGCGGCATTGCTTCGAACACCTGACCGTCGAGGAAAACCTGATGACCGGCGCCTATACGCGCAAGGACGGCAAAGGGGCCATCGAGGCGGATCTCCAGATGGTCTATGATTATTTCCCCCGCCTGAAAGAGCGGCGCAAAAGCCAGGCAGGCTATACCTCGGGTGGCGAGCAGCAGATGACGGCGATCGGCCGCGCCCTGATGAGCCGCCCCGAGACGATTCTGCTGGACGAACCCAGCATGGGTCTTGCACCGCAGCTGGTCGAAGAGATCTTCACCATCGTGAAGAACCTGAATGAGAAAGAGGGCAATACCTTCCTTCTGGCCGAACAGAACACCAACGTGGCCCTGCGCTTTGCCCATTACGGCTATATTCTGGAATCGGGCCGCGTCGTGATGGACGGCCCCGCCGCCGATCTGCGCGAGAACCCGGATGTGAAGGAGTTCTATCTGGGTGTCTCTGAACAGGGCCGCAAATCCTTCCGCGACGTGCGCTCCTACCGCCGCCGCAAACGCTGGCTGAGCTGACGACTCGGGCGGCACTCCACAGATTGGTTCTTTTGCGAAAGGTCTGCCATGACCCGCTATTTTGATGAGCTTGAAACCCGCAGCCCTGATCAGCGCGCGGCGGCACTGGCCAAGGCCTTGCCGGACCAGATCGCACGGGCCAAGGCGCTGCCCGGCTATGCCGGTGCGCTGGATGGGGTGAATCCTTCCAGCATCACCTCGGTCGAGGCATTGGCAAGGCTCCCGGTGCTGCGGAAATCGGATCTGGGCCGCGCGCAGGCCGGGGCCGCTCCTTTCGGTGGGCTGACGACACGGCCCGCCAGCGGCTTTGCCCATATCTTCCAGTCCCCCGGTCCGATCTACGAACCCGGCGGCACCGAGCATGACTGGTGGCGGATGGGCCGTTTCCTGCATGCCTGCGGCATCGGGCGTGGCGATATCGTGCAGAACTGTTTCGGTTATCACCTGACACCTGCGGGGATGATCTTCGAATCCGGCGCGCGCGCGGTCGGCGCTGCTGTCCTGCCCGCCGGCACCGGCCAGACCGAATTGCAGGTAACCGCCAGCCGCGACGTGGGTGTGACCGCCTATGCGGGAACGCCGGATTACCTCAAGGTGATCCTCGACAAGGCGGATGAGATGGGCGTGACGCTGGCCATTACCCGCGCCGCGGTCGGGGGCGGGGCGCTTTTCCCCTCGTTGCGCAAGGAATATGCCGATCGCGGCATCCTTTGTCTGCAATGCTATGCAACCGCCGATCTGGGCAACATCGCCTATGAAAGCGCCGCACAGGAGGGGATGATCGTCGATGAAGGTGTCATCGTCGAGATCGTGACCCCCGGCACCGGCAATCCTGTCGCGCCCGGTCAGGTGGGCGAGGTCGTGGTGACCACGCTCAACCCCGACTACCCGCTGATCCGCTTCGCAACGGGCGACCTGTCCGCCGTCATGGAGGGTATCAGCCCCTGCGGACGCACCAATACACGCATCAAGGGCTGGATGGGTCGCGCCGATCAGACCACCAAGATCAAGGGGATGTTCGTGCGCCCCGAACAGGTGGCGCAGCTTGTCGCCAAACACGCCGAGATCAGCCGCGCCCGCGTCATCGCCAGCCGCGAGGGTGAGATGGACGTGATGACCGTACAGATCGAAGCCGCAGGCGGCAGCGCCGACGCTTACGCCAGCTCCGTCGCCGAGGTGCTCAAGCTGAAGGGCAAGATCGAACTGCTGACCCCCGGCAGCCTGCCCAATGACGGCAAGGTGATCGAGGATCAGCGCGTTTACGACTGATCCGCACCACGCCCCTGCACAAACAAAAAGACCGCCCCGAAGGGCGGTCTTTTCATTTGGATCGCGCTTCGATCAGCCCTGACGGGCTTTGAACCGACGCTGTGTCTTGTTGATGACGTAGACGCGGCCTTTGCGGCGCACGACACGGCAGTCGCGATGCCGGTTCTTGAGCGAGCGGAGCGAGTTCTTGACCTTCATGGTCTTCTCCTATCAGTCGCGGCGCGGGCCTTGCGCCTTGTGGTAGCCATGCCCCTGTGACGGGACGGTGAAATGGCCCCCGGAGGGGCCAGCGAAACATCCCGTCACCGGAATGGAGAAATCATGGTGGGCGATACAAGGTTCGAACTTGTGACCCCTTCGATGTCAACGAAGTGCTCTACCACTGAGCTAATCACCCATGATACCGGACAGAGGCCTTGCCCCCCCAAACGAAGGGGGCGCGGATTTCCGCGCCGGTTCGTGGTCTATAAAAGGAGTCGGAAGCGGGATCAAGGGCTTTTGGCAAACCGATTTATCGCGCTATGATGAACCCGAAACAAGGATATCACATGACAGCGGTTGCCTATCACCTGATCCGGCCCGAACAGACCCGCAGCAGCGTCGTCTTTGCCTCGCCGCACAGTGGGCGCGACTATAGCTGGAGCTTTCTGCGCCGTACCGTCCTGAATGAACATACGATTCGCACGTCCGAGGATGCCTTTGTCGACCGACTTTACGAAGCAGCCCCCGGTTTCGGCGCGCCGCTTCTTCTGGCCGGCGCACCGCGCGCCTTCATCGACCTGAACCGCAGCGCGGATGAATTGGACCCGGCCCTGATCGACGGGGTGCGCGGACTTTCGCACAATCCCCGTATCGCCTCGGGTCTTGGAGTCGTGCCGCGTGTCGTCGCAGGTGGCCGTGCCATCTATCGCGGCAAACTTGATCTGGATGAGGTGCAGGGCCGCATCAGCCGCTATTGGCGCCCTTATCACGCCACCCTGCAACGTCTGCTGGACGAGGCGCATGGCCGCTTCGGCGAGGCGATCCTGATCGATTGCCACTCCATGCCGCATGAGGCAATGGACGGCATCGCCCGCTCCGGGGCGCGGCGGCCCGATGTGGTGCTGGGCGACCGCTTCGGGGCCTCGGCCTCGGGCTGGGTCGTTGACCAGATCGAAGCCGCGTTCGAGGGCACGGGTCTGATCGTCGCGCGCAACGCGCCCTTTGCCGGGGCCTATACCGCGCAACATTATGGTCGCCCCGCGCGCCAACAACATGTGGTTCAGATCGAGGTGGACCGTTCGCTCTACATGAACGAACAGCTGATCCGCCCGAATGGCAATTTTGCCACCTTCCAGAAAATCCTGACCGGCGTCATCGCCCGCATCGTCCAGATCGGTGCCCGCGAACAGCGACTGGCGGCGGAATAGCGCGGATCACCGCAACGCACGGCCCTTCAGAATGGCCTCCTCGCCGAACCGGGCGCGGATCGAATCCGTGGCCCGCTCGGCCTTCTGCCGCGCCGCGGCTTGTGGGTCCAGCAGGTCCTGCGACAGATCGGCTGCCGTTTCGGGCACCAGATCGGACAGACCGACGCCGATCAGACGATAAGGCCCTGCCTCGGGTCCCTGATCGAACAACGCCCGCGCTTCACGATACAGCCGATCCGCCAATTGCGTCGCATCGCGCAGCGCATGGCGGCGGGTCAGGATGCGGTGATCCGCGCGCTTCAGCTTCAAGGTGACCACACGCCCCGCAATGGCCTTGGCCTTGGCCCGGTCCGCGACCTTTTCCGCCAGCCGCCAGATATGGCCGTCCAGAATGTCAGGATCTGACGTATCCTCGTTGAAGGTCGTCTCGTTCGAGATGGATTTCATCGGGCTGTCGCGCGACACGCGGCGATTGTCCTGCCCCCGCGCCAGATGCCACAGCCGGTCCCCCATCGTGCCGAACCGCGCGGTCAGATCCCGCGCCTCCCAGCGCAGCAGGTCGTCGAAACTGCGGATACCCGCTGCCTCCAGCGCCGCCTGCGTCGCCTGTCCCACGCCCCAGATCATCCTGACCGGCTTGCCGCGCAGGAACGCCATCGTATCGGCCTGCCCGATCACCGAAAACCCGTGCGGCTTGTTCAGGTCTGACGCGACCTTGGCCAGAAACTTGTTATGGCTGAGGCCGATGGACCCGGTCAAACCCAGCTCCGTCTTCATCCGACGCACCAGCCGTGCCAGCATCACCGCAGGCGGCGCGCCATGCAGCCGCGCGGTGCCGGTCAGGTCCAGAAACGCCTCGTCCAGCGACAGGGGCTCGATGGCGGGCGTCAACTCCTCCATCATCGCGCGGATGGCGCGCGATGCATCGACATAGGCCTGCATCCGTGGCTTGATCACCACCGCTTCAGGGCACAGCTTCAGCGCCTGAAACATCGGCATCGCAGAGCGCACCCCTTTGATCCGCGCAATATAGCAAGCCGTGGACACCACGCCGCGCCGCCCGCCACCGATGATCACGGGCTTGTCCGCCAGCGCCGGGTTGTCCCGTTTCTCGACCGACGCATAGAAGGCATCGCAATCCATATGCGCGATGCTCAGGCTCTCCAGCTCAGGATGACTGACGAGTCGCGGACTCCGACAGGCCGGGCAGCGAGGGGCTGCGTCGAACCGGGTCAGGCAGTCGCGGCACAGGCTGGACATCGGGGAAATTCCGGACACGGGGATGGGTAGGCGATAAGTTTCATCATATAGAAGGGGGATGACACAGGAAACCGATATCACCGATCCCCATTTCGTCGGGGCCAAGCTGGCGCTGTTCCTTGGGGATCATCTGGCCGTGATCCTGCGCGACGCGTGCCCTGACATTCCATGGCCGGGCCGTCTGGACCTGCCCGGCGGCGGACGCGACGGGGACGAAAGCCCCATCCAATGTGTTTTGCGCGAAACTCATGAGGAACTGGGGCTGGTCATCGCGCCCGGTGCCCTGCGATGGGCAAGGCGCTTTGCCGGTCCGACCGGTCCGGTCTGGTTCTTCGCCGCCCATCTGGAGTCCGGACGGGCGCGCGATGTGGTCTTCGGCAACGAGGGGCAGGGCTGGCGGCTGATGACGCCGCAGGCCTTTCTGACCGACAGGCAGGCGATCCCGCAATTTCAGGACCGGCTTCGTCTGTATCTTGGAGACATGGGATAAAACACGGATTCCCCTGGGCAGGACATCAGGCTATTGTGCCCGCATCTTCGGGAGTGGATTTCATGGAAGACAATTTGACAGACCTTCTGGGCGGCAACGCCGTATCTCTGGCCTTTGCCGTTCTGGTGATCGTATCGCTCTACAAGGCGATCAAGATCGTGCCGCAATCGGAAAAGCATGTGGTCGAACGCTTTGGCCGTCTGCGCACCGTGCTGGGGCCGGGCATCAACTTCATCGTGCCCTTCCTCGATGTCGTGGCACATCGCATCTCGGTGCTGGAACGCCAGCTTCCCAACGCCGAACAAGACGCCATCACATCGGACAACGTGCTGGTGAAGGTGGAAACGTCTGTCTTCTACCGCATCACCGAACCGGAAAAGACCGTCTACCGAATCCGTGACGTGGACGGCGCGATTGCCACCACCGTCGCCGGGATCGTGCGCTCTGAAATCGGCAAGATCGAACTGGATCAGGTGCAGTCGAACCGCGCTGATCTGATCCTCAAGATCCGCGATCAGGTCGTCGCCATGGTCGATGACTGGGGGATCGAGGTGACGCGGGCCGAAATTCTGGACGTCAACCTTGATGCCGCCACGCGCTCGGCCATGCTGCAACAGCTCAACGCCGAACGTGCCCGCCGCGCGCAGGTGACCGAGGCCGAAGGGCGCAAGCGCGCCGTCGAACTGGCTGCCGATGCCGATCTTTATGCCGCCGAACAGCAGGCCAAGGCCCGCCGCGTTCTGGCCGATGCCGAAGCCTATGCCACAGGCGTCGTGGCCGATGCGATCAAGGAAAACGGGATCGAAGCCGCGCAATATCAGGTTGCGCTCAAACAGGTCGAAGCCCTGCAAGCCGTCGCCGTGGGTGAAGGCAAACAGACGATCCTGATGCCTGCCTCCGCGTTCGAGGCCTTCGGCAATGCCTTCGGCCTGCTGAAAGGGCGTAGCTGATGATCCTCTGGCAGGAATGGTGGGTCTGGATCGTGATCGGCGTGACGCTGGCCGTGGCCGAGGTGATGTTGCCCGGCTTCATCCTTCTGGGCTTTGCCATCGGCGCAGCCCTCGTCGGCTTTTTGCTGCTGATCGGCGTGCTGGGCGGCAATCTTTTCGTGCTGATCCTGATCTTCGCGATTGCCTCGCTGATCTCATGGATCGCGCTGCGCCGCCTGATGGGTGTGCGCAAAGGTCAGGTCAAAATCTGGGACCGCGATATCAACGACAACTGAAACGCTCGGGGCGGTTCACGCCCCGCGCAACTCGGCCAGAATATCCAGCGCCGCCTGACGCGGATCGGCCGCCTGCCAGATCGGGCGGCCGACCACGATGTGATCGGCCCCATCCGCCACCGCCTGTGCGGGCGTGGCGATCCGTTTCTGGTCGCCTTTGTCCGCCCCCGCAGGCCGCACACCCGGTGTCACGATCAACCGCCCCGCCGCCTCCGGCAAGGCCCGGATCAGCGCCGCCTCCTGGGGCGAGGCGATCACACCATCCGCCCCCGCCTCAAAGGCCCGCGCTGCGCGTTCCAGCACCAGATCGGTCACATCCCCCGCCTTCATCAGCCCCGCATCCAGATCGGCGCGGTCCAGCGATGTCAGGATCGTCACCGCCAGAATCTTCATCGCCTTGCCACCAACACCGGCCCGCGCCGCCCGCACCACATGCGGATCGCCATGCACCGTCAGGAAATCCAGATCATAGTGTGCCAGACCGCGCACGGCAGCCTCGACCGTGGCCCCGATGTCGAACAGCTTCATATCCAGAAAGATGCGCTTTCCGTGCTCTTGCTTCAGCTCATTCGCCAGTGCCAGCCCGCCACCCGTCAGCATCCCTAGCCCGATTTTATAGAACCCGACCGCATCGCCCAGCGTCTCGGCCAAGGCCAGGCCCTCCAGCGCGTTGGGTACATCAAGGGCAACGATCAGGCGGTCATCAGCTGTGGTCATGACAGGGCATCCTCTGGTCCGGGGGGTCGCGCGGTGTTACCCGCTGCCCCGCCCCCCGGCAAGACTTGAGATTGCCAATCGCTCCAGCGCCAGACGTGCTATCCTCAGGCCAGCAGCCCGTCTGCCAGCAGGATTTCGCGCTTGCCGCTGCGATACTCGGGCATTCGGCGTAGTTGCCTTATCGCCTCATGCATCAGCGCATGTCTGTGCTCGGTCGGCTCGATCTGCGCCAGCGGCAGATGGCAATCCACCAGCACGCGCCCGCTGTCCGACGTAATCGCCACATGGGCCCGCGTCAGACTGTCGTGATCATTGGTGTTCAATGCGGTGATGTCGATCTGCGTGATGAACATGGCTTCTCCATTTCTGTCCCTATCCCTTTGCATATCGCCCGCAAAGGGCAGAAGTGGGGCGCGGAACGGATGAATTGCGGACTTTTTCGGGGACTGAAGATTTGCCCCCGCTTTGGACTTGAACAGGTTGCGCTGCGCAACCATCTTTGATCCGAGGCCCGGATCAGGGTGTGCCGCAGGGGCGGGCACCGCAACACACGGGCGCTTGAACAAAGGAGAAAGACCATGGACTTGAACAAGTTCACGGAGCGGTCGCGCGGTTTCATCCAAGCCGCCCAAACCATAGCCATGCGCGAAAATCACCAGCGTCTGGCACCGGAACACATCCTGAAAGCCTTGTTGGACGACGATCAGGGTCTGGCCAGCAACCTGATCAAGCGCAGCGGCGGCAATCCCGCCCGCGTGACCGAGGCGCTGGCGCTGGCCCTTGGCAAGATCCCGAAAGTGTCGGGCGATGCCGGGCAGGTCTATCTGGACAACATCACCGTCAAGGTTCTGGATGAGGCAACCAAACTGGCCACCAAGGCCGGGGACAGCTTCGTGCCCGTCGAACGCATCCTGATGGCGCTTTGCATGGTCAAATCGCCCGCCAAGGACGCGCTGGATACAGGTGCCGTCACCGCACAGAAGCTGAACGAGGCGATCAACGACATTCGCAAAGGGCGCACCGCCGATACGGCCAGTGCCGAGGAAGGCTATGATGCCCTCAAGAAATTCGCGCGCGACCTGACGCAGGCCGCCGAGGAGGGCAAGATCGACCCGATCATCGGCCGGGACGAGGAAATTCGCCGCGCGATGCAGGTCCTCAGCCGCCGCACCAAGAACAACCCGGTCCTGATCGGCGAGCCCGGCGTGGGTAAGACCGCCATCGCCGAAGGTCTGGCGCTGCGCATCGTCAACGGCGACGTGCCGGAATCCCTGCGCAACAAACGCCTGATGGCGCTGGATATGGGTGCGCTGATCGCAGGTGCAAAATATCGCGGCGAGTTCGAGGAGCGTCTGAAAGCCGTCCTGAACGAGGTGACGGCGGCGGCCGGAGAGATCATCCTCTTCATCGACGAGATGCACACGCTGGTCGGTGCCGGTAAATCCGATGGTGCTATGGATGCGGCCAACCTGATCAAGCCCGCTCTGGCGCGGGGCGAGTTGCACTGCGTCGGTGCCACCACGCTGGATGAATATCGCAAATACGTGGAAAAAGACGCGGCCCTCGCCCGGCGTTTCCAGCCGGTGATGGTCTCGGAACCTACGGTCGAGGATACGATCTCGATCCTGCGCGGCATCAAGGAAAAGTATGAGTTGCACCACGGTGTACGGATCAGCGACTCGGCCCTTGTGGCGGCGGCGACCCTGTCGCACCGTTATATCACCGACCGTTTCCTGCCCGACAAGGCGATCGACCTGATGGACGAAGCCGCCAGCCGCCTGCGCATGGAAGTGGACAGCAAGCCCGAAGAACTGGACGCGCTGGACCGCGAAATCCTGCAAAAGCAGATCGAGGCCGAGGCATTGCGTCTGGAGGATGACGTGGCTTCAAAGGATCGTCTGGCGACGCTGGAAAAAGATCTGGCCGAACTGCTGGAACGCTCTGCCGAAATGACGGCAAAATGGCAGGCCGAGCGGGATAAGCTGGCGGGTGCCCGCGACCTCAAGGAGCAGCTGGACCGCGCCCGTGCCGATCTGGAAATCGCCAAGCGCGAGGGCAATCTGGCGAAGGCGGGCGAGCTGTCCTATGGCGTGATCCCCCAGCTTGAGAAAAAGCTGGCCGAGGCCGAGGAAGTCGGTGCCGATGGCGTCATGGTCGAAGAGGCCGTGCGTCCCGAACAGATCGCGCAGGTCGTCGAACGCTGGACGGGTATTCCGACCACCAAGATGCTGGAAGGCGAGCGGGATAAACTGCTGCGGATGGAAGAAGAACTGGGCCGCCGCGTGATCGGCCAGCGCACCGCCGTCAAGGCCGTGGCCAACGCTGTCCGGCGCGCGCGGGCGGGGCTGAACGATGAGAACCGCCCGCTGGGCTCGTTCCTCTTCCTAGGGCCGACGGGTGTGGGCAAGACCGAGCTGACAAAGGCTGTGGCCGAATACCTGTTCGACGATGACTCTGCGATGGTCCGCATCGACATGTCCGAGTTCATGGAGAAACACTCGGTCGCGCGTCTG
>Ga0209347_1003351_pt1 | contig 18867 bp, 16 predicted proteins | sample AutmiccommuBRH23_FD_187382 | JGI IMG/M metagenome (GOLD analysis project Ga0209347, IMG submission 187382) | Deep subsurface microbial communities from Mt. Terri, Switzerland - Autotrophic microbial communities BRH/23 (SPAdes) (version 2) | ecosystem: Environmental > Aquatic > Deep subsurface >...
CGGCGCAAACCTCCACTACCGACCAGCCCACGGCGATAGCCGCATGAACGCGCCTATCGAGACAGCCGGCCGGCACGAGGAATCCTCGCAGTTTCACTGCGGGGAGGACGTCAAGATCCATCTTCACTTCGTCGATGGGCAGGTCGCGAAGGTAGGACAGGGCCGAGTAGCCGCTGCCGAAGTCGTCGATCGCGACCCTGATGCCGTGTCCGCGGAGGCGCCGCAACACCGCGGTCACCAGGGTGACCGTCCATCGCCCGGAACAGGGTTTCGGGTAGCCGGGTGTCTCGCAGGAACGGCGCGAACAGGTTCACCGCGATCGGGACCTGCACTCCGAGGGCGATCCACCGGGCCGCGTCATCGAGCACCTTGTTGAGCACCAGATCCGTCACCGGTCGCATCAACCCGTGCGGACGCACCAGCGACATGAACGCATCCGGACGCAGAATCCCCAACTGAGGGTGTGGCCACCGCAGCAGCGCCTCCACCCCGACGACCCTGCCGGTGTCCAGAGCCAGCTTCGGCTGGTAGACCATGTCCAACCGGCCGCGGTCGATGGCATGACGCAGTTCGCCCAGTAGGCGCACCTTCGCCGCGACGCCGTCCGCGGTTCGACCGGACGTGCCGTCGGCGAACTCCACCACGTCCGGGTCGCTCAGCATCTCCTGGCCTCGACGACGAACGGCTCGTTGAACGCCTCGGCGACCTGCTGGGCGATCAGGCACGAGTCGTCGGCGCTGCCCTCGAGCAGCAGGGCGAACTCGTCGCCACCTGCCCGGGCCGCTGTGTCACCGGGTCGCACACTCTCCGTCAGCCGGTGACCGACGTGCACCAGCAAGCTGTCCGCGGCCGGATGGCCCAGGCTGTCGTTGACCAACTTGAAGTCGTCGAGATCCAGCGACACCACCGTCACCGAACGATCATCACGCGAACGCAACATCATCGCGTGCGCCAACCGGTCGTGGAAGAGCGTGCGGTTCGCCAGTCCTGTCAACGGATCCCTCAATGCCTGATCCGCCGCTGCCGCCAACAACCTCCGGTTCTCCCATGCGGGCACCATTTGTCGTGCACACACGGCAACCACGACGACAGGCACGATGAGTCGCTCCAGCCCCGACATGATCACCAATGGGCCCAGAGTTCCGGCCAGCAACAACGGCACGTAGGGCAGCCAGAGCGAGGAAGTGGACGGCACCGACACCGCGGGCTTGGTCGGCGCAGGCGACCGGCGGCTGAGCAGCGCGGCCGCGGCGAAGGTGGCCAGGGACGCCGCCCACACGTTGTCGACGAGATTGCCGGTGTCGTACTGATCACCGGCGGTCAGGTAGGCAAACGCCGTGTCGGCGACGGTCATCAGGACCACCAGATCGAGCACCGGATAGACCACCGCAACGCCGAGCGCCACCCAGTCCTCGCGGTAGGTGGCAAAGACCGTATCGAGGAAGAAGATCCAGGACAGAAGGAACAGGCACAGGGCCACGGTGATGGCGTCGAGCACGATGCGCAGCCGGGGCTGCCCCGTCGACACCGGTGTGTGCAGTCGTCGCGGGAATCCGCCTCTCAGCTACTGAGCCGCCGTTCGTGGCTCCGGCAGTGCCGCATGCAGACCCACCTCCTGGGTCTTGACCACGAAGTACACCCGCCGGCCCGGCTGGAGGTCGAGGTCGGCGGTCGCCGCGGCGGTGATGTCGGCTGCCAGGCCGGTGCCGCCGTCGGGTTGGTCGACACCGCGGATCCGGACGGTGGTGCCGTGGACGTCCAGTTCGGCGATCGTCACGGGGATGACGTTGCGCGGGCTGGCGTGCGGCGGGTTCAGGTGCACGGCCACGGCGGAAGGCCGGAACAGGGCGATCGCCGCAATTCCCGGATCGAGTTCCCCGACCCCGGAGACATCCGCGCCCCAGGCGGTCCGGAGAACCCCCGGTTCCGTGGCCACTCCGAGGACCAGGTTGATGCCCGCGATCCGGGCGGCGAAGTCGCTGCGCGGGGCGGTGAGAATCCTGCGGACAGGACCGCTCTCCACCTCGTGGCCGTCCTCGACGACGACGACCGTGTCGGCGATGGCGAGGGCGTCGAGCAGGTCGTGCGTGACGATGATCGCGGTGCGGCCGTCGCCCCGGAGGATTCCGCGCAGCAGTCTGCGCAGCGCCGGTGCGGCGGTGACGTCGAGGGCGGACATGGGTTCGTCGAGCAGGAGCAGCCGGGGTTCGGCGGCCAGTGCCCGGGCGACGGCGACGCGTTGAGCCTGGCCGCCGGACAGCTGTGCCGGGCGCCGGTCGGCGAGGTGTGCGCCGTCGACGGCCTCGAGCCAGCGTCGCGCCGCCGCCCGCGCCGCCGCCCGGGACTCGCCCCTGCAGCGCGGTGCGTAGCCGACGTTGGCGCCGACGCTCATGTGTGGGAACAGCATCGGTCGCTGGCTCAGCATCGCCACGCCGCGCGCGTGCGGGGGGACGAACGTGCCGGTTCGGGTATCGGTCAGGACAGTGTCACCCAACGCGATGCGCCCCTCGTCGGGTCGGAGCAGTCCGGCGATCATCATCAGCAGCGTGGACTTGCCGGCCCCGTTGGGTCCCAGCACGGCGAGGATCTCGCCGCTGTCGAGCGCGATATCGAAGTCGACACCGCGATCCTCGAGACGGGCCTGGACACGTAGGGCACTCACAGCGGTCCTGACAGTCGTCGGCTCGCCGAGGCGATCACGATGATCGCGGCGACCACGATGAGCAACAGTGACAGCGCGACAGCAGACTCTGCGTCGGTCTCACGCTGCAGGTAGATCTCCAGCGGAAGTGTCCGGGTCACGCCCTGCAGCGAGCCGGCGAACGTCAGCGTCGCCCCGAACTCGCCGAGCGCGCGGGCGAACGCCAGCACCGCACCCGACATCAACCCGGGCAGCACCAGCGGCACCGTCACCGTCCGAAGCACTGTGGTGGGCCGGGCCCCCAGCGTGGCGGCAACGTGTTCGTAGCCCGCCTCCGCCGAGCGCAGGGCACCTTCGAGGCTGACCACGAGGAAGGGCAGGGACACGAAGGACTGCGCGAGCACCACCGCGGTGGTGGAGAACGCGATTCGGATGCCCAGTACGTCGAGTTGCCGGCCGAGCAGTCCCTGCCTGCCGAACGTGTACAGAAGTGCGATCCCGCCGACCACCGGAGGCAGCACCAAAGGCAGCAGCACCAGGGCGCGCAGCACTGACCGGCCCCGGAACCGGCCGCGGGCCAGGACCAGCGCCATCGGGACACCGACCAGGATGCAGACCGCCGTGCTCGCCGACGCGGTCTGCACGCTCAAAGTCAGTGCAGCCCGCGATGATTCGGAGGTGATGAGGGGAACGAAGCGTGTCCAGTCGATCTCCAGCAGGATCGCCACCAGCGGCACGATGACGAACAACGCGCCCAGCGTCGCCGGCAGATAGATCCAGGCGGGCAGCCCCACCTGGATCAGGGCACCGGCTCGGCGCTGGGCGGTCACGGTGAGGCGAAACCCGCTGCGGCCAATACTTCTCGGCCCTGCGGCCCGGTGACGAGGTCGACGAACTGGCGTGCCGCGCCGGAGTTCGCCGATCCGTCGAGGACCGCGATGGGGTACCGGTTCGCCGCACCGCCGGACTCCGGAAACGGGATCGCGGTGACGTCGCTGCCGGCGCGTGCGGCGTCGGTGACGTACACGAGACCCGCATCGGCCTGACCCGAGGTGATCTTGCCGAGGACGTCGGTGACGGCGGACTCCTCACTCACCGGGGCGAGGGTCACGCCTGCGGCCCTCTCCACCTTCTCGGTGGCCGCCCCGCACGGCACCTGGGGCGCGCACACCACGACCTGACTACCGGGCCTGGCCAGATCGGCGAATGTCTCGATACCGGTGGGGTTTCCGGGCGTGGTGACGATGGTCAGCGTGTTCGTGGCGAAGTCGGCCGGTTCCCCGGCGAGCAGGCCTGCCTCGGCGGCCCGGGCCATGGTGTCCGTGTCGGCGGACGCGAACACATCCGCAGGGGCGCCCTGGGCGAGCTGGGACTCCAGATCAGCCGAGCCCGCGAAGTTGAATCTCACCGACGTTCCGGGATGGTCCTGTTCGAAGCGGGAGCCCAGTTCGGTGAAGGTCGATGTGAGAGACGCCGCCGCGAACACGGTGACGGATCCAGTGGCGTCGGTCTGGTGCGCCGAGCAACCCGCGATCGTGGCGATGCCGACCACCGCGGCGATGGCGGGGACCGGTCTCACGATGTGCCCGCAGGTGTTTCGACGATCACGGTCGTGGCCTTGACCACCGCCACCGCGACCACCCCCGGTTCGAGGCCGAGCTGGTTGACCGACTCCGTGCTCATCAGCGAGACCACGGTGAAAGGGCCGCACTGCATCTGCACTTCGGCCATCACCCGATCCGCCGTCACCTTCGTGACGAGGCCGACGAGCCTGTTGCGCGCGGAGCTGGCGATGCCGAGGGGATTCGGTGGTGGTGACGCATTGTCACGGGCGAACTCGGCGAGTACCTCGCCGGCGATCACCTTGCGTCCGGACTCGTCTTTGAACGACGCCAGGCTCCCACTGTCGATCCAGCGACGCACCGTGTCATCGCTGACCCCCAGCAGGGCGGCCGCGTCTTTGATGCGAATCGCCGGCACGTCGCCACCTCCCCCGTCAGGCTCCGCAGATACGGAGAGATTAGCCGATAGTATCCGCAGCTGCGTATGTGGAGCATGTGGATCGGGGTGGCTACTCGTCGTCGTCGAGCACCGAGAACGGTTCGGTCGGCGTCTCCACCGCGATCAGCTGAGCGGCGGACTCCGACGGCGCGACGCGGCGCGCAAGAGCCTGCAAGGCCCGTTCGGTGCCCACGTCGCGACCGGCCTGTTCGGAGAGCAGCCACCGCACCTCGAGCAGGTCGCAATATGCCTGGATCGGGGTCCCGGTACCCCCGACGGCGGCGTGGGCGCGATGCATCGTCGGGGTGGCGACCTCCATGACCCACAGCTGCGCCGCGGTGCGTTCGTCGACGTCGTGGCCGGCTTCGCGACACAGCTGTCCCTGATAGGCCTGCAGGTCGCCGAGCAGGATGCGCGCCTGGCCTTCGCCGACGTCGAGTCCGGTCAGTCGCTGCAGCTGGGTGGCGTGGTACCGCCGGTCGCCGACCGCGACGTGGAGGCGCACCTGGTCGGCCGCACCTGCGGGATCCTCCTTGACGGGCAGCATCGACACCTCGTCGACGGCGAAGCCGAGCTCGTTGAGCTTGCGGATGGTGCCCTCCACCCGGTACCGGTCGGCGAAACCGAACGTCGGCTCGGCGTGCAGCAGCTCCCACAGCCGCTCGTAGCGGTCCCTGATGCTCAGTGCCTCGGTGATGAATCCGGGTTCCAGTTCCGGCTTTTCGAGCTTTGCCGCCACATCGAGCAGGCCGGCGGCGACGTTCTCGACGGTGATGTCGATGTCGTGGGTGCGCTGTCCGTCGGACAGGCCGGGGTGGATCTCGCTGGTCTCGGCGTCGACGAGAAAGGCCTGCAGCACCTGGCCGTCGCGGGAGAACAGCGTGTTGGCCAGTGAGCAGTCACCCCAGAACACCCCGTGCCGGTGCAGTTCGACCAGCAGGGTGGCCATCGCGTCGAACAGCCGGGCGCGGTGTTTGGGCGCGTCGGGAGGCAAACGCATGAACAACCGCCGGTACTGCCACGAACCCACCAGGAACCGCGTCAGCAGGATCGCGGTGTCGAAGTTCGGTTGGAACACCAGTCCCGCGGGCCGGACCGCGTTGAGGCACATCTCCTCCAGACGGCTCAGGACGCCGTATTCGCGCCCGGCGATCCGCGGCGGTAACTCCTTGAGCGCCCACAATTCACCGTCGGACTCGACGAACTTCACCAGATGCCTGCTGGGCCCGACGGCGATGTCGCGCAGCGGCACCTCGGGCACCAGCCAGTCGGCCAGCGGGCGCTCCCAGGGCAGCGCCAGCAGTCCAGGGCGCGGGGCCCGAAGTCGCAGCTCGGGAGCTGCCATCCTGGTTCGGGATCCGCAGCTCAGCCGGTGGTCGCTGCGTGGCGCCCGCTGGACTCCGGACCGCGCTCCTCGCGCGAGCGCTCGTGGGCGACACGCGTGAGGTTGTCACCGGAGTGCGGATCGAACAGATGCAGGCGCTCGGCGTCCAGCCACAGGGTGGCCTTGTCGCCGGAACGCACCCGGCTCAGCGGATCCAGCTCCACGCAGATCTGGGTGCGCAGTTGCTCGCTGTCGAGTTCGCTGGCCAGCTCTGCCAGCTGCCCGGAGATCTCCGGTGTCGCCTCGAACGGCACGAACGCGTACTGCTCGTTGCCCAGCCATTCGGTGACGTCGATGTCGACATCGAAAGTGACTCCGCGCGAGGCCTTGTCGGTGTCGACGAACTCCGCGTCCTCGAACGCGCCCGGTCGGATCCCGGCGATGTAGACCTTTCCGTCCTCGACCGCGTCACGCCACTCGTCGCGCAGCGGGACCGTCACGAACGGAAGCTCGATCTCGTTGCCGTTGACCCGCGCGGGCACGAAGTTCATCGGCGGTGATCCGATGAAACCCGCGACAAAGAGGTTCACCGGCTGGTCGTAGAGCTCGCGCGGGCTGGCGACCTGTTGCAGCACACCCTTCTTCAGCACGGCGACCCGATCACCGAGGGTCATGGCCTCGGTCTGGTCGTGGGTGACGTAGACGGTGGTGACGCCCAAACGGCGTTGCAGCCGAAGGATCTCGGTGCGCATCTGCCCCCGCAGCTTGGCGTCGAGGTTGCTCAACGGCTCGTCGAACAGGAACGCGTCGGCATTGCGCACGATCGCACGCCCCATCGCCACCCGCTGGCGCTGCCCGCCGGAGAGGTTGGCCGGCTTTCGTTCGAGGTGCTCGCCGAGCTCCAGGGTGTCCGCCGCCTCGGTGACGAGCTTGCGGATCTCCTCGTCGGAGTGCTTGCCGGACAGACGAAGCGGGAACGCGATGTTCTCGAACACGGTCAGATGCGGGTACAGCGCATAGTTCTGGAAGACCATCGCCAGGTTGCGGTCACGAGGCTGCTTGTCGTTGACCCGCTCGTCGCCGATCAGCATGTCGCCTGAGGTGATGTCCTCGAGGCCGACGATCATCCGCAGCAGGGTCGACTTTCCGCAGCCCGAGGGGCCGACGAGGATCACGAACTCGCCGTCGGCGATGTCGAGGCTCACGTCGTTGACGGCGGGGAAGCCGTCGCCGTACTTCTTGACGATGTTGCGCATCGTTATTGCTGCCATGGGGTTATCCCTTCACTGCTCCGGAGGTCAGACCGGCGACGATGCGCCGCTGGAAGATGAGGACCAAGATGACGACGGGGATCGTCACGATCACCGACGCCGCCATGATGTAGGGCACCGGTGACTCGAAGTACGACGCGCCCTGGAAGAACGCCAGCGCCGCGGGCACCGTGCGGGCGCTGTCGGTGGACGTCAGCGAGATGGCGAACAGGAAGTCGTTCCAGCAGAAGAAGAACGTCAGGATTGCCGTGGTGAACACCCCGGGTGCCGCCAACGGCACGATCACCTTGCGGAACGCCTGCCACTGGGTGGCGCCGTCCACCTGGGCGGCATGCTCCATCTCCCACGGGATCTGACGGAAGAACGCCGACATCGTCCAGATCGACAGCGGCAGTGCGAATGTCAGGTAGGGGATGATCAGGCCGATCCACGTGTCGTAGATCCCCAGCCCGCGCCACATGTCGAACAGCGGACCCACCAGCGCCGCTTGCGGGAACATCGCGATCCCCAGCGCCAGCGAGAGCAGCAGCTTCTTCCCGGGGAACTCCAGGCGCGCAATGGCATAAGCGGCGAACATCGCGATGATCACCGAGATGACCGTCGCGATCACCGCGATGCCGATCGAGTTGATCAGAGCCCGGATGAACAGCGGCTGGCTGAAGATCTGCACGAAGTTGTCGAGAGTGAACGTGCTCGGCAGGAACTGTGGATTACGGGAGACGATGTCGGACGGCGGTTTCAGGGCGAGGCTGATCATCCACAGCAGCGGAACGAAGCTGTAGATCACGATGACGATGCCCGCGATCGTCCACCATCGGGTGCTCTTGGCGCTGGTCACTGGTCACCCCTGACTTGCGAGAGGTCGGTTTTGAAGACCTTGATGAAGATCCATGCGATCGCGACGACGGTCAGGAACAGCAGGACCGAGACCGCCGAACCCATCCCGAGGTTCACCAGCGTGACATTCTGCCGATAGGCCAGGAAGGAGATCGTCTCGGTGTTGTTGGCACCTGCCGTCATCACGTACGGGTTGTCGAAGATGCGCCACGCGTCGAGGGTGCGGAACAACAGCGCGACCATGATGGCGGCCTTCATGTTCGGCAACGTGATCTTCCACAACCGCTGCCATGCCGTGGCGCCGTCGACCTTGGCTGCCTCCTGCATGTCCTCGGGCACCTGCACCAACCCCGCGAGCAGCAGCAGCGAGATGAACGGTGTGGTCTTCCAGATCTCGGAGAGACAGATGACGAAGATCGCCGACCAGCGACCGCCGAACCAGTCGAAGTCGGTGAGGTTGAGCCACTGATTGACGAACCCGGAGTCGATGGCGAACGCGTAGCGCCAGATGAACGCCGACACCACGGTGACGATGCCGTAGGGGATCAGGATCGCGGTGCGCAGTGGGCCACGGCCCCGGATGATCCGCAGCATCACGAACGCGAACCAGAACCCGAGGACCAACTCGATGGCGACCGTGACCACGGTGATCGCCAGCGTGGTGACGAAGTCGTTCCACCACACCGGGTCGGTGAGGATGACACCGAAGTTGCTCAGTCCGACGAAGGTGCGTCCTCCCGGGTCGGTGAGCCGGAAGTTGTACAGCGACAACACCAATGCATACCCCAGCGGGTAGGCGGTGACGAGCAGCATCACCAGATACGACGGTAGCGTCAGGTACAGGCCGAGGCGTCGCTCGCCGCGGATCCGCTCGCTGACGGCCGGTTTACCTGGGTTCTTCTGGATGGGCGGTGGTTTCTCGATGGTGGTCACAGCAGTCGCCTTCCCGCCAGCACGTCAGCCATGAATTGGTCTGTCCTTTCCGGGGTTTCCGCGGTCACCGAGGCCGGCGGGTGCCAGGTCTGGGTGACCGCCCCTGCCACGTCGGTATAGAACGGGGTCAGCGGGCGGGGACCGCCGTCGGCGATGGACTCCCGGATCAGGTCGGCGTTGGCGTATTCGGCGCGGATGGCCGGATCGTCATAGGACGCGGCGTAGGGCGACGGTTCGCTTTCGTCGAGCATGTACTGGGTGGCCTTCGGCTCGGCGTTGATGCACTCGACCAGCGCGACCGCCTGGTCGGGGTGCTCTGAGTAGGCACCGATACCCAGGTTGGCGCCGCCGAGCGGCGGTGCGCTGGGGCGGTCGGGGAGCACCCTCGGGTAGCGCGCCCAGCCGATGTCGTCGACCACTTCCTGCGGGAGCGTGCCCGCTTCGGCGGCGCTGCGCGCCGCCGCGAGCACATAGGGCCAGTTGAGCATGAACATGCCCTCCTCCGACTGGAACGTCGCGCGGGCCTGCTCCTCGGCAGCGTTCGACAGATCGACAGGTGCGGCGCTGGAGCGCGCGAGGTTGCCGACGATCTCGGCGGCCTTGTCCCCTGCGGGGCTGGCCAACGACGGTTTGGCGTTGCGGCCGGCCTCGACGTCCTGCAGCACCTCGCCGCCGGCCGACAACACCAGGGCGTTGATCCACACCATGTAGCCCTCGTACCGCTGGCCCTGGGTGGAGATCTTCTTGCCTTGACCCACAGCGGCTTTGAGCATCTCATCCCACGTGAAGGTCGGGCTGGTGGGATCCACTCCTGCCGCGGCCGCCTCTGATTTGCGGTACCACAGCAGCTGGGCGTTGGACTTGTAAGGCGCTCCGAAGAGTTGGTCGTCCCACATACCTGTCTCCACCGGTGACGGCAACATCCCGGCCGTCAGCCGAGTGGTCTCCTCGGCGGTGTAGGGGCGAAGGAAGCCGGCATTGGCGAACTCCGCGGTGAACACCACGTCGAGACTCACGACGTCGATCGAGGTGTCCCCGGCCGCCAAGCGACGCACCATCTGCTCACGCTGGGCGGTCGCGGTACTCGGCAGCGATTCGATTCGCACCTGGTAGGCGCCACCCGAGGCATCTGCGCATTCCTGGGCACGAGCGGCCGAGCCGCCGTTGTCGGGCAAGATGTACCACGTCAATGTCGGGGGACCCCCCTGACTACCGCAGCCGGACAACAGTGTTGCCGCGACCAGAGGCGCGCTGGCCAGCGCGATTGCGCGGCGGCGCCGCCCGCGGGCGAACTGATTTCGTCTCATCACGTCCTCGTCCAAGAAGCCTGCAACGACGCCCGGGTCCGGATGAGGGCCGCGGGCAGCACATTCGGTACGTCGATGAGTGTGTCACAGTTCACAGCCGCGTTGGGGCAGTGGTGTCACCGTGGCGGGGCGGTCGAGCCGCGGATGACCAGCCGGGTGGGCAGTGTCGTCACCGTGGGTGCGGCCTGCGGCCTCTCGGGGTCGAGGTGCGCGAGCGCCAGCCCCGCTGCGATGCGCCCTTGTTCCCGAACCGGCTGGGCGACCGTCGTCAGATCGGCGAGGTCGGCTGACGGGTGATCGTCGACACCGATCACCGAGATTTGCTGCGGGACAGAGATTCCTGATCGTCGCAGCGTGCGCAGGGCGCCGAGGGCGATCTCGTCGGAATGGCAGAACACCGCGGTGGGCAGTTGCGGGCGACTCAACAGCAGCTCCATGCCCCGCGCACCGCCGTCGATGCCCCACTCGACGGTCTCCACGATCGGCTCGGCGATGCCTGCCCCGCCGAGCTGTCGGTGGAATCCGCGGATGCGGGCCTCATTGGTGGCCCACGGTGTCGCCCCGTCGTCACCGGCCTGGATCATCGCGATGTCACGGTGACCGATGCGCAGCAGATGTCCGACGGCCTGCTGCGCAGCCGATTCGTCGTCGATGCCGACCCACGGCTGGTCCGCGCGGTGATGATGGCCCCCCACGAACACGGTGGGCAACCCCAACTGGTCGAGGCGGGTGTGCTCGCGGGTGGTCAGCGGCACGGAGACGACGATCACGGCATCCACCTTGCGGCGCAACGGAAGTGTCTCGAAGAACCGGTGCCGTGCCGGCGAGTCCGGTAACGCGCAGAGGACCAGATCGACACCTACGGCGTCGAATTCGCCGGCGATTCCGGCGAGCATCGTCGAATAGAACCACGCGTCCACGCGGGGCACCACGACACCGACACGGCCGGTCGCGCCGCCGGACAGTCGTGACGCCTCGGGTGAGACCACGTAGGCCAGTTCGCGCGCCGCCGACAGTATTCGGCTCCGGGTGGCGGGGGAGACGCCGCGCTCGCCGCGCAGCGCGCGCGACACCGAGGCGATCGAGACACCCGACCGCCGCGCCACATCGGTCATGTTGACCGTCTGCTTCGGGATCATCGCACCCGACCGTAACGCAACGTAACTATTTACGTAGCCGGATCTCATATTGACAGAGCGTCGGTATATCGGGAATCTGGTGACGTAAACGCTTACGCGACGTTCGAGGAGTGCCGTGCCTTCCGCAGTTCCGTCCTGGTGGCAGACCGCTGTCGTCTACCAGGTCTACATCCGCAGCTTCGCTGACGGCAACGGCGACGGCATCGGTGATGTCCAAGGCATGCGTGCCCGGTTGCCGTACCTGGCGGAATTGGGTGTCGACGCCATCTGGATCAATCCGTGGTACCCCTCGCCGATGGCCGACGCGGGCTACGATGTGGCCGACTACCGCGACATCGAACCGGCGTACGGCACCCTCGAGGAGGCGCAGGCGCTGATCACCGAGGCGCATGCCCTCGGCATCCGCGTGATCCTGGACATCGTGCCCAATCACACCTCCGACGAGCACGCGTGGTTCCGTGCCGCGCTCGCCGGTGAGCCCGGTGCGCGGCAGCGTTACCACTTCCGGCCCGGTCGCGGTGCCGACGGCGCGCTGCCGCCCAACAACTGGCAGAGCGTCTTCGGCGGTCCGGCGTGGACGAGAATCGGCGACGACCCGGGCTCCCCGTGGTACCTGCATCTGTTCGCTCCCGGTCAGCCCGACCTCAACTGGGACCACGACGAGGTGCGCGGCGAGTTCGAGGACATCCTGGCGTTCTGGTTCGACCGCGGCGTCGACGGCTTCCGCATCGACGTGGCACACGGACTGGTCAAGGAATCCGGGTTGCCCGACGCGGGCGACGGGAACGACGTCGCGCAGGCCCTCGTGGAGAGTCGTGCGGGTCATCCGGCCTGGGACCAGGACGGTGTGCACGAGGTCTACCGCGGATGGCGGTCGGTGGCCGACCGCTACACCCCCGAACGGATCTTCATCGCCGAAGCGTGGGTGTCCAGCAACGAGCGCCTGGCCCGGTATCTGCGGCCCGACGAACTGCACACGGCGTTCCAGTTCGACTTCCTGCGCACGCCCTGGCGCGCCGAGATCCTGCGCGCCGTGGTCGACGACGCCATCAGTGCCGCCACCACCGTCGGGGCACCTCCGACCTGGGCGCTGTCCAACCACGACGTCACCCGCACGGTGACCCGGTTCGCCCGGTCGCAACCGCCGCACCTGGTCGGCACGGACTGGGAGCGCGGGCGCTGGGCTGACGAGGACGCCGACCACGCGTTGGGGCGCCGCCGCGCCCGTGCCGCCGCGCTGGTGCAGTTGGCGTTGCCCGGTACCGCCTACGTGTACCAGGGCGAGGAATTGGCGCTCGAGGAGATCGAGGACCTGCCCGCCGAAGTGCGCCAGGACCCGGCATGGGCGCAGTCCGGCTTCACCGACGTCGGTCGTGACGGATGTCGAATTCCGTTGCCGTGGACCGCGACATCGGCACCCTACGGATTCGCGCCGGACGACGGCACCGTCACCTGGTTGCCGCAGCCGGAACACTGGGCCGAGCACAGCGTGGAGGCTCAGGACGGCGACCCTGGATCGACGTTGAACCTCTACCGGGCGGCACTGCGTCTGCGCCCCTCGATGTGGCGCGACGCCGGCGACGTGAAGTGGCTGACCGTCGCCCCTGATGTCGCAGCGTTCGAACGCGGCGGAGCGCAGTGCTGGGTGAACACCGGCGACACCCCGGTGCCGCTGCCGGAGGTGGCGACGGTGGCGCTGTCGTCGGCGCCAGGCGTCGACCGAACCCTGCCTCCGGACACCGCGGTGTGGCTCACGCAGTCGGCGAACTAGCCGACCCAGGAGAGGTCTTTATGCCCTCTCGCTTGCCCGTCACACAGCGCACCCTGGATGTCGACACTGGCTGAAGGGTGGCGAGATGAGTGCGCAGGTTCCAGATCCCGAGACCATCCGGTCGGCGCTGTCGCTGGCTGTCCGTGCCCCGTCGGTGCACAACTCCCAGCCGTGGCAATGGCGGTTGGCCGACCACGGCGTGCACCTGTATGCCAACCCTGAACTGCTTCTGCCCAGTACCGACCCCGACGGCCGCGACCTCATGCTCAGCTGCGGGGCGGCGCTGAACCACTGCGTGGTGGCGCTGGCCGCGCTCGGCTGGCAGTCGAAGGTCCACCGTTTCCCCAACCCCGCCGAGCCGAACCACCTCGCCGCCCTCGACCTGCACCCCTATCCCGCGGCCGAACTCGATGTGGCGCTGGCCGCCGCGATTCCGCGCAGGCGTACCGATCGCCGGCACTACAGTTCGTGGCCGGTGCCGCGTGGGGACATCGCACTGATGGGGGCCCGGGCGGCCCGCGCCGGAGTGATCCTGCGCCGGATCGATGACCTGGACAGCCTCAAGCGACTGGTCACCGAAGCGGCGTATCGGCATGGAAGGGACAAGGAGTACCTGGCCGAACTGGCCACCTGGAGCGGCCGGTACGCCTCGACGGCGGGCGTGCCGGCGCGCAGTGTTCCCGGCGCCGACGGGACGGGCCCGATCCCGGTGCGGACGTTCGCCGGTGGCGTGCTGGCGCAGGCGCCGAACACCGAGCCCGCCCAGGAGAACGCCGTCGTTCTCGCGCTGGGCACGGTCGAGGACGACCCATTGTCGCGGCTGCGCGCCGGCGAGGCGACCAGCGTCGTACTGCTGACTGCGACGGCGCTGGGTCTGGCGAGCTGCCCGATCACCGAGCCGCTGGAGTTCGCCGACACCCGGGAGGCGGTACGCAACGACGTGTTCGGTGACGAAGGCCACCCGCAGATGCTGCTGCGAGTCGGCTGGGCACCGGTCAACGCCGACCCGTTACCCGCGACGCCGCGTCGCGCCCTGTCGGAAGTCGTTGTGCAGCAGGATGGCTCACCGCTGGCGTAAGGAAGGCAGGGGCTGGTGGTGCCTACGCCCGGCCGGGCCGGTGGTGGCGGTCGAGCTTGGAAACGAACACCGCCGCCTGGGTGCGTCGCTCCATGCCGAGCTTGGCCAGCAGACGCGAGACGTAGTTCTTGACGGTTTTCTCGGCCAGGAACATCCGCGCGGCGATCTGCTTGTTGGTCAGCCCCTCGCCGAGCAGGTCGAGCAGCACGCGCTCCTGGTCGGTCAGGCCGGAGAGCGGATCAGGGTGTTCCCCCTCACCGCGCAGCTTGGACATCAGCGCCGCCGCCGCCCTGGTGTCGAGCAGGGACCGGCCCGAGCCGACCTCCTTGATGGCCTTGGCCAGCTCCATTCCCTTGATGTCCTTGACCACGTATCCGCTCGCGCCGGCGAGGATCGCATCGAGCATGGCCTCATCCGAAGTGAACGAGGTCAGCATGAGGCAGCGCAGATCGGGGAGCCGGGAGAGCAGATCGCGACACAGTTCGATGCCGTTGCCGTCGGGAAGTCGAACATCGAGGACGGCGACATCGGGCCGCAGCGCGGGAATGCGCGCCAGCGCTTCGGCCGCGGACCCGGCCTCGCCGACGACATCGAGTTCCGGATCGCTGCCGAGCAGGTCGATCAGGCCGCGCCGGACGACTTCGTGGTCGTCCACCAGGAAAACCTTCACCATGATGCGACGTCATACCCCCTGTGGATCGGCACCGTTCACAGTGCGTTGTGCGGTTCGCACACCAGTATCGAACAGTCCGTGTCTCGCAGCGCGGCGTTGCCCGGCGCGCCGACGAGCGCGCCGACGCCGCCCGGCCGTCCGCGGCCGGCCACCAGGAGCTGAATCGAGTCGGCGTTTGCGGTGACGTAGTCGAGGGTGTCTCCCTGCGTGCGCACCGAGGCGATGTCGAGATCGGGGTAGCGGCGCTGCCACTCCGCCAGCCTGCGTTCCCATTGGGCCTGGAGGTCGGGGTACATCCGCGCGGGTGTCAGCACCTGAACCGGAGAGCCCCGGCGCCTGGCCTCGTCGAGTCCTCGTTGCAGCACCGCGCCGCCGCCGGCGGTGTCGTGGATCTCGATCACCACCGCGCGGCTGTGATTGCGGTGTGGACGGTGGGCGCGCACGATCGCTACGGGACAACGCGCCGCGGACGCCACGGCGGCCGCGGTCGAGCCGATGCGGCCCTGGGTGGCGTGCTTGAGTCCCCGCGCCCCGACGCAGAGCAGTGCAGCAGGCTGTGACGCCTCCAGCAGGGCCTGGACCGGGCGAGCTTGAAGGATCTCGACCTCGATCTTGACGGGCCGCTCCGTGGACTCCACCGCGGTGAGGGCGTAACGCACTGCCACCTCGGCAGTGGCGATGCGGCGCGCCTCGTCCTGCGGATCGATCTGCGCCTTCTCGGTCGGCTCGATGACGTACACCAACCGCAACGGGATGTCGCGCTCGACCGCTTCGCCGATCGCCCACAGCGCGGCATCGACCGCCGACGGCGAGCCGTCGATTCCGACCACGATGCAAGGTGTCGGGGTGCGGTCTAACATGCTGACCCCCTCCGTATTTGAAGGATCTCGTCGATCGGCCGGCGCGGTGTCGGCGGGGGAGTGGCTTCCAACACCGGGGCCAGGCCCACCCGCACGATCACCTGGGGGATGGTGTCACCGGGGATGAGCGAGGCGACGACCTCCCTGCCTGCCGGCACCTCGGTGATATGGGTCAGCGTACAGGTCGACAGCCCCGCCATGGTGGCGTTCAGCAGCACGACGGAAAGGTTTTCGCCGCAACGCAATACGTTTTCCCTGGTGTCTTCCTCGGTCGACAGGACGAGGATCCTCGAGTGGTCTTCCTCGACGTGGCTACGCCGTTCGCCCTGCGGGACGACCGGGAATGCGCGCCCGACGTCGACACGCTCACTTTCGGCAGCCGAAATCAGGGAGCTTCGGGGAATTCCGTCAGTGGCAACGAAGTCAGCTGTCCACCAATGTAATTCGGCATGGTAGTCGGAGTCGTACAGGCGAAGCACCTCGATGAGGTGAGAGGCCTCGGCCAGCGAGTCCCGCGATTCGTCGGCGACGACGTCCACCCGCACCGCGTCGGTGCCCGCGTCCTCGCCGAGGATGCTCGCCAGCTGATCCCAGTCCGGTGGCGCAGTCAGGGGCAACCGGTCGGTGCGTCGCAACAGGATCGCATCGGCACGACGCCTGTGCGCGTCGGAGACCGGTGCAGCGGCGAACTCGAGCGTCGCGACGTGGTGGGGATCGTCGGGGTCGGGGAATCGGTGCACGGTGGCAGTCCAGCCTGCCGCGGCCATCGCCACCCGGAAATGGTCCAGAACCGCGCCGCAGCTGATCAGGGCTTCGCGCCCGGCGGTGTCGGCGGATCGGACCAGTCGTGCCATGTCAGCGAACAACTCGACGGTGTGGTCGGTGGCCACCCAGCGCCACGGCTGGCTGTTGTGCAGCGAAGGCGCTCGGCAGGCCAGTTGCAGCGCGTCGACGATCACCGCCAGCTGAACCTGTGGCGCGCGCATCGGGACCTCCGTTCGGCTCATTATCAACACTGCTCGCGTCCGACTCTCACAGACAGGGCCAATGGTCCTCAACCCCATGACGGTGGTCGGGTGCCGGTGCTTCGCAATGATCATCATCGAGGGCGCAACGGAACGGTGGCGCCACCCGGTCTGGTGCAGTGCAGCAACGATTTTTGGGTCCGCGTTACTCGGCTGGGTCCTCCGGCTGCGCACGAGCACCGCGCGGTGCCCAGCAACACAGCTCGCGATGCGGTGCCGTCCTGCAGAGCGGTGGCTCGTGTCGGCACGTCCTGTCGTTCGCGTTGGCAGAGGTCGGGTGCCGGATCGGCGCCGACGCCGCGGAGCGCGCGGTCATTCCCAGACGGGCGCGACGGGCATGGTGCGGTCGACTTTCTGTTCGTGCAGGTCACGGCGGTCCAAGGTGACGGGACCGCTTCTCCTTCGCAACGGTTCCGTAACGCCAGAATTGTCGCGGCGGCGAATTTAGAAATTGTCGGTTCAGTAAGCCCGGTAACTACGCGGATGTAATTCGCGCGGCACGGACGCAGAAAGACTGGGGAGCACATGTCACGGACCAAGAAGGGCATCGTCGTTGTCATGATGGGCAGCGCAGGGATGTTCTTGAGCGCCCCCCTGCTCGGCCCGGTGGCGACCGCTGACCCGACGCGGGGCGGCGTGCCGTGTGTGGGGATCCTGCAGCAAATCGTCTCCAACCCCGCCGACATTCCCCAGTCGCTGCAGCGGGCGGCGTCGTCGTTCACCGGCGGTCCGGGACAACCCGCCCCTCCGGTGGTCGTGCCGCCGGCAAGTTCCTCCTCGGCGGGCACACCGCCCGTGCCGCCGCGCCCGCCGGCCTCGGTGTCGCGGTCGTCATCAGGTGCCACGCCTCCGGTCCCGCCGTCGCCGGCGGTCCCGGCGGCGAGTTCGACCGGTGCGGGCACGCCCCCGGTGCCGCCCCGCCCGCCGGCCTCGGTGTCCATCCCGTCTTCGGGGGCGACGCCTCCCGCACCGCCGGTTCCGGGGGTTCCCGCGGTGAACCCGGGTGGCGCCGGCACACCTCCGCTGCCGCCCGTCCCCGGTGCCCCTGTCGGCACCCCGGTGGCCAATGTCAGCCCGCCGACGCCACCGGTCCCGGGCGCCCCCATCATCGGCCAGGCCGGGGCGGCGACGCCGCCGGCACCGCCGCTCCCTGGCGGTCCCGCTTCGATACCCGCCGCAGTGGGCACGCCTCCCGCCCCGCCGGCACCGGGTGCCCCGATCGTCGGTGAGGCCGGCGTGGTGCCGCCGCCGGGTGTGCCCGCACCCGGTGCGCCGGTTGCTGCGGCCGCCGGAAACCCGGCCCCGGGTGGTCCGGGGGCACCCGGGGCGCCAGTCGAGGGTTCCGCTGGCGCGGTGCCCGCCGGCGGTGTCCCAGCGCCGGGTGCGCCGGTTGCTGCGGCCGCCGGTAATGCGGCCCCGGGTGGTCCGGGCGTTCCCGGGGCGCCGGTCGTCGGTGAGGCCGGCCTCGTGGCGCCGCCTGCGCCGCCTGCGCCGGGTGCTCCGGTTGTTGGTGAAGCTGGTGTGGTGACGCCGCCGGCGCCGCCTGCACCGGGTGCGCCGGTTGTTGGTGAAGCCGGCCTCGTGACGCCGCCGGCGCCGCCTGCACCGGGTGCTCCGGTTGTTGGTGAAGCTGGTGTGGTGACGCCGCCGGCGCCGCCTGCTCCCGGGACGCCGGTTGTGAATTCGGTTGAGGGCGTGACGCCTCCGGCTCCGGGTGGTCCGGGTGTGCCGGTGGAGGGTTCGTCGGGTGTGGTGACGCCGCCGGCGCCGCCTGCACCCGGCACGCCCGTCGCGAATACGGTCGAAACCTTCTCGCCGCCAGCACCTCCCGCCCCGGCGACACCGGCGGCGAGCACAGTGGAAACGTTTTCACCGCCTGCGCCGCCGGTGCCTGCGACGCCTGCGGGTTCGTCGGTTGAGGTGGTGACGCCTCCGGCTCCGGGTGGTCCGGGTGTGCCGGTGGAGGGTTCGTCGAGTGTGGTGACGCCGCCGGCGCCACCGGTGCCT